>OFDC01000200.1_pt1 | contig 58249 bp, 44 predicted proteins | sample 1520941 | NCBI WGS metagenome assembly OFDC01 (sample SAMEA94258168, study PRJEB24077) | hot springs metagenome | biome: Aquatic biome; feature: Water | place: India | collected 2012-12-06 | depth 5 m | reverse complement strand
CGCGGAAGCGGATCGGGGCGAGCTGGAGCTTGCCCTTCTTTTCGATGTAGGTCTGTTCAGGGCCGTTGACCATGATGTCCGAAACGTCAGGGTCGTTGAGCAGCTCTTCCAGCGGCCCGAAGCCGAGCAGCTCGTCAATCAGCACCTTCTCCAGCGCGAACTGCTCACGCCGGTTGAGCGTGACCTTGAGTTCGGCCAGCACTTCCAGGATGATCGGGCGGAATTCTTCGGAAAGCTCGTCCTTGGTCAGCGTGGCAGCCGCTTCCGGATCGACACGCTCGAGCAGGCGCGGCAGCACCTGTTCCTTGATCTTGTGGACCGACGCTTCAAAGCCCTCGGCCTGATAGCCCCCTTCGTTCACGCCATTGGCGCGGTCGGCAAGGCGCGTGAGGGCGTCAGCCTTGAGCGATGCGGCGTTGACTGGAGTATCGACAGGATCGAGCGGTGGCAGCGGCGGGAACTGGTCACCACCCATGGGCATCGGCACCGTCGCAGGTGCGGCAGGCACCGCTGGCACAGCAGCTTCACCACTGCGCATTGGCCGTGCGACACCGAACGAGGGACGTCCCCCACCGGTGTTCCCTGCAATACCGTTCTTCCGCCCGAAAGCGCTCATTCCCAGTGTCCCACTTTGCCTTGCCATTTCCCTACAAGACATTGTTTTACGAAACGCTAACCGCGATTTCCCGGTTGCAATTGCTGGAGGTCATCTGGGGCCATCATGGTTAGCCGGATTTTAATGGTGACAATGTATCTGCACGCCGGTGCAAGAAACTGACACTCACTCGATCCGCTCAGGAAGTTCAGCAGGATTTTCCCGCGGTGCCGCAGCAGTCCTGGCCGCGGTGCTGGTCGCGCAGTTCGCCGTGCTCTTCTTCAAGGGCATCAACTGGGACGAGTTCTTCCATCTCCACCACGTGTATGAGTTCAGCCACGGCAGTCCAAACCGGACGCTCCAGACCGCCTATTTGCGGCTTGTAGCCTGGGCAGAGTGGCTGCCGCTCAGCTCCGCCGATCGAGTGGTAGGCGCTCGGATCGTCATGGCCATGTGCAACCTTGTCACTTGCGCATCGATCTTCGTTCTTGCGCGACGCTTTGTTACGCCTCGAGCCGCTCTGTTATCCGTGCTGGTATATGCTTCAGGCGGCTATGTCTTCACCCAGGCGACCGCGCTCAGGGCAGACCCGCCCGCGACGGCCGCGATCATGCTGGCTAGCGTGCTTCTGTCACGTCAAAGCGAGGCTCGCCTTGCAAAGCTGATTGCAGCAGGCGTGCTGATCGGCGTTGCCACGGCATTCACGATCAAGACTGTGCTCCTGGCGCCGGCAGTCATTGCACTGCTCTGGTTTGGCCAGGCTGATCGCGGAAATCTTGGACACTTTGTGCAGTCCGCAGCGCATGTCGGCGCAGGAGCGGCGTTTGGATTTGCCTTTACGATAGGTTTGCACAGTCTGTTCCTGCTCGAATCCCCTGTCGCGTCGAGCGCACGTACAGTGAAGTCTGCTGGTGCCTTTGTATTCAGCGTCGGCCTGTTCCCACAGGCAAGATACCTGATGCTTCAGGCACTTTTTGCGCCGCAACTGGTGGCTGGAGGAATCCTGTTCCAGCGGGCCACGAAAGCAATCGCTCTTGATCGAGCGGAGCGCCTGACGCTGGGCGCGCTGTGCCTGCCACTTCTGTGTCTGGCAGTCTACAGCAACAGCTACCCCTATTTCTTCGTGATGCTGTTTGCGCCGCTCGCAGTGGCGATTGCACCGGTCATGGAATGGCTTTGTCGCATCAGGCGAGACGCGATAGTGCTGGTCTGCAGCGGCGCGTCAGTGGCCGTGATGCTGCTGCGCGAGGACTTCAGTGTTTTGCCGCGCCAGCGCACGGTCTCAAGCATGATAGAAAGCGTCCTCCCACCCAACGCCGCCTATCTGGATTTTTGCGGGATGATTTCCAACCGCGAGCGCGCCTTGCCGATCCTCGTATCGAATTGGGGACTCAAGGCATACAAGGAAGGAAGCTATCCATCCTTGTCCGAGAAGATGGCGACGTCCGATCTTGCCATTGTGCTGGCGAACAACTCTGTACTCGCTTCGGCTCTTGCGCCCGAAATGCCCGCTTCGGCAGAAAGCCTGCCGCAGAGCGACGTTGCGCTGTTGCGCGCGAATTTCGTGCCTCTGTGGCAAAATCTGGTCTGGGTGGCTGGCAAGCGGCTCGCGTCTCGAACTGCTGCTACCCAAATGCATTTCCCGACGCCGGGACACTACAGGGTGAATGGCGAGAGCGTCGTGCTCGATGGCAAGGTTTTTCACAATGGCGACCGCCTTGTGGTCTCCCGAGGCGTTCACACAGTCGGTGTGCCATCGGACGGGGAGGTGACACTGAGGCTGGATGTTACTGCGCCCCGCGCCTCGGTCTCACCAGGCGCCCTGTTCACGGACTACTAGGATGAGCCTAACGCCAATGCGAAAGCCGCGCGCGGATCTTTTCGTGGGCCGGATCATCGTGTTCCGAGACAAGTTGGCGATGGTAGGGAGAAGGCACAGGAAGTGGGTGCTGCTCGCGGCACTGTTGTTCTTTCTAGCTGCAACGGTCTTTTCGCTCCTGTCCCTCGACTTGCGCTGGGCTGACCTTTCGTTGCCATGGTTGCTGTTGAGCCTCGTGGTTTCGCTCCCAGCCGTCATTCTGAATGCCAACGAGCTACAATTGCTTGCCCGTGCCGGTGGCCGCCGGTTGACGCTGCTGTCCGCGGTTGAGGTGACATCTCTGGGAACCTTGGCAAACGTCTTACCGATGCCTGGTGCGCTGCTTTTACGGGCGAAGGCTCTTTCCGGTGCTGGCGTAAGCACGGGTCGTGTTTCTATCGTTCTGTTGGCTGGCAGCATGTTGTGGATCGGGGTGTCAGCAGGCGTCATCTCGCTGCTCTTTGCCGGTCATCAAGCCGCAGTACCGCTGGCTGTCTTTGCGATGGTCGCAACGGCGGGCAGCCTCGTGTTCCTGCAACGGGGCGGAGGAGCGGGCGGAGCGCTGGGCGCGGTCTTGGTTCGCCTGAGCATGACACTGCTTGCCGGGGGGCGAACCTGGCTTTGTATGGCGATGCTAGGATTTGAAGCGGATTTTCTCCTCGCATTAGGCTATTCCGCTTGCAGCGTCCTCGGTGCCGTCGTTGGCGTCGTTCCTGGGGGTCTTGGGGTTGCCGAAGGTGCGGGTGCCCTTCTGGCATTGATGCTGCGCGAGCAACCGGAGGTAGCCGTGCTCGCGCTTGGCGCCAGCCGGGTAGTGGGCTTATTCGCCGCAGGACTCGCTTTTGGAGCGGCTCAGGCTGTAAGGCGAGAAATGTCGACCGAGGTCACCGATGAAAGTCTTGTTTGATATCGTCCACCCGGCGGATGTCCTGTTCTTCTACCATCCCTTGCGGAAACTTCAGGCTCTCGGCTGGGATGTTCTCGTGCTGGCGCGCGAAAAGGATGTGGCATGCACGTTGCTCGATTCATTTGGCATACCGTTCAAGTCGGTGTCGGTCGCCGGCGCGGGAAAGATCGGCCTAGCCCGTGAATTGTTGACCAGGGACATTCGCGTGGGGATTGAAGCGCTTCGGTTCAGGCCCGATGTCATGATCGGGTTTGGCGGTGTCGCGATATCGCATGTTGGCGCAGTCACGCGGATTCCATCCTTGAGCTTCTACGACACGGACACCGCCAAGCTGCAGACGCGGCTGACATGGCCTTTCATCAGCCACTTGTTCGTGCCCGAAGCCTATCAGGGAGAGACTCCGGCCGGCCGGACGTCACGGTTCCCCGGGATCAAGGAAATGTCGTATTTCCACCCCGATAACTTTCGCGCTGACAAGGCCAATGCCGTCAAAGCAGGGTTGGATACCTCAGCTCCCAACTTCCTGATCCGCACGGTCAGCTGGCGCGCCAATCACGACATCGGGAAGACTGGTTGGAGCGATGATCAACTCCGCATGCTCGTCAACCGGCTAAGCCAGATCGGCAAAGTCCACATCTCGACGGAACGCGCGCTGCCTTCCGATCTGTCCGCCAGTCTCTACCAAGGTCCGGCGAACGCTATCCATGATCTGATGGCGCACTGCGATCTCTATGTCGGCGAGAGCGCTACGATGGCACTTGAAGCTGCCGTTTTAGGCACTCCTGCGATCTATGACGGTGCCGACCACCCGGGCACGGTGCGTGAGCTGCAGTCGGCCGGGGTGCTCGCTGCCTTGCACCAGGAGGGGAGCGCCCGACTGATGGCAAAGGTGGAACATATGCTTGAGGCGCAATCTCGTTCAGCTTTCGACGAAGCACGCGAGGCGTACCTGCATCGTTGCTCGAACCTTGCGGATTACATCGTGGATGCCGTCGTCCGTTTCGCGCGCAGATAGGAGCGTTCAGCCGCAATCTTTCCTGCGAGGATCAGCGATGTTCCCGGATGTTGGCCGTTGGCCTCAAGCTGCGTCGCGATGGTCGAGGGCAGTAAGACGGGATGGTTCGGGCGACGTGCGGAGGCCTTCCAGACGGTCTTCCAGCCGGTGCAGGCGTTGCAGTGCCGCCTCCAGGAGTTTGCGGTTGGCGCCGATGAGTTCGGCCAGGACGCCGAGGAGTCCCGTCAGAGTTCCCAGGACGATCAGTGCTCCGCCAAGTACGAGCGACTGGATGTGGCCGGCACCATCGCCCATGGTCCACAGGGCCAGGAACCGCAGGATCGGGAGCAGGCCGATAAGCGCAATGGTACCGCCAATCATGGCGAACGTGCGCAGCGGGTTGTAGGTTGCGTATGCCCGGCCCATGGTCATCAGCTGGCGCATGATGAACTGCGGAATGGACTTGAACAGGCGGGAAGGGCGTTCGGTGGCATTGGTCCGGATCGGCACGCTCACGATCTTGAATCGCTTGCGGCCTGCCTGGATCAGCATGTCGGTCGTGTAGCTGAACTCGGTGGTGATGGTGATGCGTTGCGCTGCCGCCCGGCTGATCGCACGGAAGCCGCTGACAGCATCAGTGACTTCGGTGCCCGAGAGGTTTCGCACGACGGCACTGCCAAGGCGCTGAAGGCGGCGCTTGATCGGTCCGAAATGCTCATTTCGCCCTACGCCACGATCACCGATGACCAGATCGGCCTCGTTTGCGACGATCGGCGCAACGAGCTTGGCGATGTCCTCACCTGCGTATTGCCCATCGGCATCGGTGTTGACGATGATGTCGGCGCCAGCGGCAAGGGCAGCGTCGAGACCGCTCTGGAAGGCGGCGGCGAGGCCGCGGTTGCGGCGGTGGCTGACAACATGGTGCGCCCCGAAGCGTCGCGCCACGTCGGCCGTGCCATCGGTACTGCCATCATCGATGATCAGTATCTCGATCTTGTCTATGCCGTGGATGCGCCGGGGCAGGGCGACCAGTGTGTCAGGCAGACTGTCAGCCTCGTTAAGGCAGGGTATCTGGATGATAAGCTTGGTCATGGGCCCCGTTTCCGTCCTTGCGCGGGCCCCCCGGTGCCCTGCAGCTCCGTATTTCTAAGCTCCCATGGTTAACTGCGGGTAAAGTGCCGCACTTGGCACTGGAGGTGTCGCGTCCATACCGCTAGGACTTTGGTTATGATCAATAACCGCTCCTTGAAGGGCAACAGGATTTCGCATCTTGCAGGATAGTCACAGGTCCGGACTGCTATTTGCCCTGGGCGGTTTCGCTCTGCTTTCGCTGGGTGATGTGCTGGTAAAGAGCATGGCCGGGGCGTGGCCGGGGACCGCTATTGGCGCGCTGCGCTATGTCTTCGGAGCACTGGGGCTTGGCGTTATCCTCCTCGTTCAAGAGGGGCCGAAGGGTTTTGCCTTCCCGCGACTGCGCTGGCAGATCCTGCGTGGCTTGAGCGTAGCGGTATCGGCAATGAGCTTCTTCAGCGCAGTCCACCTGATGCCCATCGGTGAGGCGACCGCGATCTCGTTTACCAGCCCGATGATCACGGCCCTCCTCTCGGCAATCCTGTTGGGCGAGCCAATGCGCAAGGAAACCTGGATCGCAACGGGGGTAGCGTTCACGGGCGTGTTGGTAATCCTGCGCCCCAACCTTTCGCTGCTGGGACCGGTAGCATTGCTGCCGGTCGTCGCAGCCAGCGGCATGGCCCTGCTCATGGTTGCAAACCGCAAGGTTGCCGGCACCGGCAGTCTGCTGTCGATGCAGTTCAACGTGGCCCTGATCGGCGCGGGTTTCCTGTGCCTTGGCACGTGGGCGGGCCACCAAAGCGGCATCCACTTTTTCCAGATACCGGCGCTGCCAACGTCCGTCCTCATCAAGTGCGCGGTAATCGCGGTTTCGGCGAGTTGCGCGCACGCCCTCATCTACGTTGCGACCACGCGGGCCGGGCCTGCATCGATCGCACCGATGACTTACGTGCAGCTTCTGCTTGCCGGCGCGTTCGGCTGGGTACTGTTCGGCGAACGTCCTGATTTCGTGGCAGCATTCGGAGCGTTGGTCATCGTCGGCGCGGGGCTGTACCTGTGGCGCGCTGGCAAGCCGCCTTCAGAACCGGCCATGACCGATTGATGGATGAGCCTTCCAGGTCCTGCTGGCTTTGCGGGCGGCGCTTGGGGAACCGCGTGGAGTTCCATCATCCCGTTCCCAAGAGCCGGGGCGGTCGGCTGACCGAAGCAGTCCATCCGATTTGCCATCGGACGCTCCACGCGACCTTTTCGAACAGCGAGCTTGGACGCATTGGCGCTGACCGCGAAGCTCTTATGGCCAATCCTGACATCGCGCGGTTTCTGGTGTGGGTAGCGAACAAGGACCCGGATTTTCACGCGCCCACCGCAGCAAGAAAGCGCTAGAGCACGTCGAGCAGAGGCTTGAGGTCATTCAGCAGCACTGTTGGGCGATCCTTCTCGGGCAGGGCCACATCGCCGCCCATGATGCCGGTCGCCAAGCCAATGGAATGCGCACCTACGGCATTGGCCATCCGCATCTCGAGCGCTGGATCATCTCCGACGACCACGACATGCTGCGAAGCGCTGCGCGGCAAGCCCATGATGGTCAGCGCCGTTTCGAAAGCGATCTTCGAAGGCTTGCCCAGGATGCGCGGGCGCTTGCCGGTCATCGCGGTCAGCATGGCGTTGATCGGGAAGCTTGCACCGATCGCGCGGCCATTCTCGGTCGCGAAAAACGGGACGTTGCTGGCGGTAACCAGACGCGCTCCGTGCCAAAGCGAATGGCAGGCCGCCTCAAGCGAAGTGAAGTCGAACTCCCGGAACCAGCCGGTATAGACCGCCTCGACCCCGTCGGCCTCTTCTGCCGGGCCGACCACGTTCAGCCCGGCATCGATCAGCGGTGCTGCACACCCGGGATTGCCGAGAACACGAACCTTCTCGATCCCGCTGTTCGCCAACCAGACCGCTGCCGACGACGATGGTGTGAGCATCTGGTCATCGTCCACCGGGAAGCCCGCGTTGCGCAGCGAATTTGCATAGGCCACCGGCGGCTTGGCGGTCCCGTTCGTGAAGACGACGAACGGCTTCCCGATATCTTTCAGTGTGCCCAGCACTTCGATTGCATGGGGAAGGGCGCGGTGACCGCCGCTCTTGGAGTCTCCCAGCGCAATTGTGCCGTCCATGTCGAAGATGAAGCCCGCTGCATCCCGCAGGCGAGCCTTGAAATCTGAGGTAAGGGTCAAAGCGCTGCTCCGGCATGGAGGGCAAGGCGGAAAGATCCGCGTTCGATCACGATGTCGCGTGCGTCTGGCTTCGCCGCCAGCTTGCGCAGCAGTGAAATGATTGGCGCGGCTTTGGGCGAATAGGTCGCGCGGGAGCGGCCCGCTGCGAGCATGGCGTCAACCTGTTCGGCAGGCATGACCGCACGAAGGAGGAACTCCTCGTCGGGCATGTGGTAGCCAAACTGGCGGCGCAGATCGCCGAGTGCAGGGAAGGTTGGTTCCTTCTCCAGTTCACGCGCACGTGGGCGATCCAGAATCGTGGCGAGCACTTCCCGGTCGACCGGTGAAGTGGGCTTGCCGAACTTGCCCATGCAATAGCGGATGACCTGATCCGATACCTGCGCATAGCGCCGCTCGCCGATCACGTTGAACAGGGCCTGGGTCATGACCATCTGCGGGAAAGGCGTGACCATGATCGGAAAGCCGAGGTCGGCGCGGACTTGCCCGGTCTCTTCGATCACCGCGTTCATCCGGTCCGACAGGCCAAGCTCTTCGAGCTGGCGCGCGATCGTGGTCATCACGCCACCGGCGATCTGGTGACGCAGGAAGCTGGCGTCGAAGTTCTGCGGTGTGCCCGGCGGGAGCCCCTCGGCCAACGCGACGCTTTGCCAGTAGGTCGTCAGGCGCTTGAGGGCAGCCTTGTCGATGCCGACCGAGAAACCGGCCTCTTCGAGATTGGCAACCATGCGATTGGCTTCCGGCAGCGAAGAGCCATCGCCACCCGGACCGACGCCTACATGGATCGCAGAAATGCCAAGCTTGGCCGCCTCAAGGCTCGCCAGCATTCCTTGGCCAACAGTAGTGTGTGCATGGATCTCGAGCGGGCGGTTGCCGATCGCGGCCTTCACCGCCGGGACCAGCGTGCGCGCGCGATCCATCGAGAGCAGGCCCGCCGGGTCCTTGATATAGAATAGGTCGATATTCGGGCTCTGCCCGACGGCACGCGCGAAATCGGCATAGAACTGGTCGGTGTGGATCTCGGAAAGCGTGAAGGTCAGCGCCGCCATCACTTCGGCGTTGCCCTCTTCCTTCACCAGCTTCGCCGCCTCGATCACCGCGGGCACCTCGTGCATTGGGTCGAGCAGGACAAAACGCCCCACGCCGTTGGCCTGCAAGGCGCGGTAGACCAGACGCATGAACTCGGGATCGGCCTGCTGCCAGGCGATGAAGCGCAAGCCGGTGGTGATGAACTGAAGCGGCGTTGTCGGCATGGCCGCCGACATGCGGCGGAGGCGTTCCCAGGGATTGTTCTGGAAGTAACGCACGGCCACGGCCATGTGGCTCGACGACGTGAAATCAATGGCCCTGAACCCGCAGGCTTCGGTCAGCGCGGCAGCTTGCAGCATGTGCGCGGTATTGAGGCCGGTCGCGCCCCACAGGCTCTGGTTGCCGTCGCGCATGGTGACGTCGACGAGACGGATCTCGGTCATTGGGCAAGTCCCGTGAGGAAGCCGGTATCAACGCCGCCAGCAACAAAGCGCGGATCGGCGACAATACGGCGATGGAGTGAAGCGGTGGTGGGCAGTCCCTCGATGTGCAGCGAGCGCAGCGCGTCGGAAAGCCGTTCCACGGCCTGCTCGCGCGTCTCGCCGTGCACGATCAGCTTGCCCATGAGCGAATCGTAGAACGGTGGCACTTCGCCCCCGATGCCGATGTGCGTGTCCACGCGCACGCCCTCGCCAGCAGGCCAGGCAGCGCGAACTGCACATCCCGGGGAAGGGCGAAAATCGGCCTCGGGGTCCTCGGCGTTGATGCGCACTTCGATGGCGTGGCCGTGAGGACGTACCATCGCCTGCGTCAGGGACAGCGGCTTGCCCATGGCGACCAGCAGTTGCTGTTCGACAAGATCGACGCCGGTAATTGCCTCGGTCACGGGGTGCTCGACCTGAATGCGCGCGTTGAGTTCGAGGAAGTAGAACGAGAAGTCCTCGGCATCGACCAGGAACTCGGCCGTTCCGGCGCCGCGGTAACCAATGTGGTGGGCGAGCTGGACGGCGGCTTGTTCGATGCCTGCGCGGGCCTCCAGAGGCATCGCGGGGGCAGGGGCTTCTTCGACCAGCTTCTGGAAGCGCCGCTGGATCGAACAATCGCGCGTCCCGAGGTGAATGGCATTGGTGCCATCGCCAAGAAGCTGCACTTCAACATGGCGTCCCCGCGCAACGAAGCGCTCGACATAGACTGCGCTGTTGCCGAACGCGGCCTGCGCTTCGGCCTGAGCCATGTCGAGTGCGCTGTCGAGATCTTCAGGCCGATCCACGCGGCGCATGCCTTTGCCACCGCCACCGGCCACGGCCTTGAGCAACAACGGATAGCCAGTTTGCGCAGCGCGGGAATGGACGTCTCCACGCGTTGCAGCCTCGCCCCCCGGTAGCACGGGGAGGCCCGCTTCAACGGCGAGCGCGCGGGCTGCGAGCTTGTCGCCCATGCCTTCGAGCGTCTTGATATCAGGCCCGACGAAGCAGATGCCCGCCGCTTTCACAGCGCGAGCGAACGCGGCGTTCTCCGACAGGAAGCCGTACCCCGGATGCACCGCATCGCAGCCTGACTTCACCATCGCATCGACCACGCGATCGATGGCCAGGTAGCCCTGCGACGATGGCCCGGGGCCGACGATTGCGACATGGTCCGCAAGCTGCGCCGGAAGCGATGCAGCGTCGGCTTCGGAAGCACCGAGGACGGTCTCGATCCCCATGGCGCGCGCGGTGCGGATGACGCGGAGCGCAATTTCCCCGCGGTTGGCGATGAACAGCTTGCGGATCATGTCAGGTCAGCCGCACCAAGGCTTCGCCCTTGGCGACCAAGGTCCCGTTCGCAGCAAGGATCTCGGCGATGATGCCGCTGCGGCCGGCGTGCACCGGGTTCATCAGCTTCATCGTCTCGACGATGCCGATCACCGTGTCTGGGCCGACTTCATCTCCCGGTTGGACGAAGGGCGGCGCGCCGGGTTGGGGGGCGTGATAGAATGTGCCGGGCAGGGGCGAGCAGATTGCGTTGGGGTCAACCGTTGTCGCGCTTGCCTCGGCTGAGACTTCCGGCGCCGATCCAGCCCATTGCCATTCCTGTATCACGCCGCCCTGTGCGTCGGCGCCCTTGGCCACGCGCAGGCGAAAACGGCGCGTCGAAAGATCGAGTTCGCGGTAGCCGGACTTCTCCAGGATCGCGGCGATCTCGGCGATGTCTTCGTGAGTCAGGGGAATGTCGTCGGTCATCTTCGGATCAGTTCTTTGCGGCCAGCAATTCTCGCGCCGCGGCGATCACCGCGCTTGAGAAGGCTTCGTCGTTGAAATGGGAATCGATCGCCGTGACAGGCACATGGTCGGGCATGACCTGCGCAAGGTATTCGGCGAAGGGGCCGGGCACGCTGAGGTCCTGCAGGTGCCCGGCGTCGCTGTCGTGGCTGGAAAAGCCCTTGAGCGGAGTGAATACCCGCACCGGGCCCTTGGCTTCGCGCACGTTGGCGGCAAGGTGATCGGCCAGCCTCTTGAGATCGTCCACCTTGGTTCGCACTGCAGTAAGCTGCGGGTTGTGCTGATGGTAGCGGCGGCCGGGGAACTGCACCTCTGCCGCATCGATCGGTCCGCCGATGATGAAGTCGGCATTACCCGGTGCCAGGATCGTCGGGATGCCCTTGCGCAGCGCTGCACGGCCGCGATCGGGGCCGGAGTCTGCCAGCCCGCCGAAAAGATGATCGAGGATCTCGGTCTGCGAAAGGTCGAGGACCAGCGCCACGTCCTTGTCGGTGGCGAGGCCATCCAGCGTAGGCCCGCCCGCGCCGGAGGAGTGGAACACCATGACTTCGCAGCCATCGCTCTCCAGAGCCTGGCGGATGCGCTTCACGCTGACTTCGGTGGTGCCCAGAGTGGTGATCAGGACCAGCGGCTTTTCCGGGCCCTTGTCGCGATCATAACCTTTGGCCATGCCGGCAACAGCGTTGGCGGCGTTGCGAAAAACGTCCCGGCTGATGGTGTTGATGCCCGATATGTCGGTCACCGCGTTCATCATCGCGATGTCCTTCACGCCCATGTACGGCTTGGTGAAACCCGAAGCCATGGTCGAAACGATTAGCTTGGGCAGGCCGTAGGGGAAGCTCTGCATTAGCGCCCCGGCAAGCGCCGAGCCCATCGAGCCGCCAACTGCCAGAATTCCCGCGACGGGCGATTTGGCGTCCCACGCATGGGCCGCTGCAATTGCGCCACCGATCATTGCATTCTGGCACTTGCCTTCATGGCCAAGCGCTCGGACCTGCTCAATGGTCATGCCGGCTGCCTCCGCAACCATCTCGGGCGAGATTTCGGCGCCGCCGACAGTGCGGCGGACGCTGGGATCGAGGTGGACCACGTCAACGCCCGCCGCCTCCAGCGCGGCCCGGGTGAAGCGGGCTTCCTCTTCCTTGGTATCTTGCGTGCAGATGAACAGAACGCTTGGCTTCGTCATCGTCTGGTTTTCCTCTCCGTCGCCTATTGCTGCGACAGTGCGGTTGACTTTGCACGGGGGTTTCGTGATTTTGCGTTGCATAAGGTGAAACGCAGAATTTGCCGGAGCAGGATGGATGCTGGAACGCAGGGTCAAGACCGTGCGCGCGTTGGAGCGTGGGCTGGACGTGCTGATCGAAGTGCAGACGCGCAAGGCGGCAAGCTTGCACGAGCTGCATCAGGCCACAGGTCTGCCCAAGGCGACTTTGTTGCGAATGCTGGTAACGTTGGGGCAGAAGGGACTTGTGTGGCAGCGTCTTGCCGATGGCGCGTACCTCCCGCATGTGGACCGGATCGAGCGCGCGTCGTTCACCTCCTCCGCCCACATTGCTGAAATTGCCTCGCCGTACATGAAGGCGTTGTCCACGAAAGTGGCATGGCCGTCGGTGCTGGCAGCGCCGCGACTCGATCACATGGAAATTCTTGAGACCAACAGTCCGCTGTTCCGGCTCGACTCCGCCATCCTCGGTCCGGTCGGGGTCAAGCTGTCCTACATCCATACGGCAACAGGCCGTGCCTATCTCGCAGCCTGTGGCGATGCCGAGCGGGATTCGATCATCGACCGCCTGCGGCCTGCTAATCCGCCGGAAGGCAGCGAGGCAGAACTGCGGCAAATGCTGCAACAGGTCAGGCAGCGCGGTTATGCAACTCGTGATCCTCTGCTGCCGTGGCCGGATCGCTCCAAGCAGCTGGTCTTGCGCGACGGTCGCCGCTCGATGGCGGTGCCGATCATGGTCGGCGGATCGCCCATCGCGACAATCAATGTCACGTGGCCGGGACGTCGCGGTGCGGACGAAGCGGTTGTCCAGCGTCATCTCGAAGCACTGAAGGCAACGGCGCGTGCCATTGCCGCTGCACTCGAAGCGAACCCCAATTAGGTTTCATTAGGTGAAATCGGTTTGTCCAACTGATTAATTTGTGCCGCTGAATCGGTGATGATCCTTCCACAGGGAGAAAATGCCGATGCGTCAGTGGGTGATTGCCGCAGGCTCGACGTCGCTTGATGATTTGCGACTGGACGAGATTGACATTCCGCAGCCGAGTCCGGGCGAAGTGTTGGTGCGCGTTCGTGCGTGCTCGCTGAACTACCGCGACCAGATCATTCCGCTCGGCCTTTATATGGGCGGCGTGGTGCAGCAGGACACCGTACCGCTGTCCGATGGTGCGGGGGAGATTGCTGCAGTGGGCGAGGGCGTTTCCTCGCTCAAGGTGGGTGACCGCGTGGCCGGCATCTTCTTCCAGAACTGGATGGACGGTCCGCCCAACCCCGGCATGGGCGTCGCCCTTGGCGCGCCGCCCGCGCCGGGCATGCTGCAGGAATATGTTGTTTTGCCCGAGCATGGCGTAGTCCCGCTGGCTGAGACTCTGGATCTTACGCAGGCCGCCTGTCTGCCCTGCGCCGGTGTCACAGCGTGGAACGCCCTTATGGAGGGGCCGCGCCCGGTAAAGGCGGGAGACACTGTCCTGGTTCTCGGCACGGGTGGCGTGTCGCTGCTCGCGCTGCAGATTGCCAAGGCTGCGGGCGCCACCGTCATTGCCACGTCGTCGTCGGATGAAAAGCTTGAGCGGGTGAAAGCGCTCGGCGCCGATCACGTGATCAATTACCGCACCACGCCCGAGTGGGGTGCAGAGGCGGCCCGGCTAGCTGGTGGCGGCGTTGACAAGGTTGTCGAGGTTGGCGGCGCTGGCACGCTCAAGCAATCGATTGCCGCCGTCGGGTTTGCGGGCGAAATCGCCCTGATCGGCGTGCTGACGCGCGAGGGTGACACCAACCCCCACGGCTTGATGTTCAAGGGCGCATCGATCCGCGGCATCTTCGTCGGATCGAAGGGCATGGCCCAGCGGCTCAATGCTTTCATCGACCAGCACGGGATCAAGCCAGTGGTAGATAAGGCTTTCCCGCTCGAGAACGCCCGCGACGCTTACGCGTACCAGTCATCAGCCGGCCTGTTCGGCAAGGTTGCGATAACGCTCTAGCAGAATTTGGCGCGCTTCCGTCCGCTAGAGGCGGGGCGTGCGGAGAGGACAGAAATGGCAAGAATGCTCGGCTTCGGCCAGCCGTTCGGTGGTGTCATGCAGACTGCGTTTGTGGTCGAGGACGTTCACGCGTCGATCGCGCACTTCCAGAAGGATTGCGCCGCTGGGCCGTTCTTCCTGCTCGACCATTTCCTCGGTCCTGACCAGTTCTACCGTGGCGCGCCATCGACTGCCGATGTCATGATTGCGATGGGCTTTATCGGCCACATGCAGGTCGAACTGATCCAGCCTCTTGATGGCAATCCTTCGGTCTATCGTGAAACGATCGAGAAGCGCGGATACGGCTTCCATCACTTCGGCATCGCTTGTGAAGATGTTGAGGTGGAGCTGCCGGCATACCTCTCACGGGGCTACAGGCTCGCGTTCAAAGCCGCGGTGCCTACCGGAGGGAGCGTCGCCTATCTCGAAGGCGGGACTGCTGCGGCCCCGGGGTTTCTGGAACTTATCCCTGCAACACCAGGAATGGACGCGCACTTCACAGCGATGTGGCAGGCATCGCAAGGATGGGACGGAAGTGACCCGGTACGACCATTTATCTGATCCCGTGCGCTCTGGTCCCGGTCGGGCTGCGCGGCAATCCAAGAGAGGGCAACGATAGCGACCTAGAATGAGAACAATGTCGGCATGGGATCGGCAAGTGGAAGATGGGAGAGGTAAATGTTGGCGACTGCGAAGATGAATGCCGGAAAGGCCAGAAGCAGCGGCTACCAAGTGTGGGTTACCGCGCTCCTCAGCCTCAATTTCGGCATCCTCTTCTTTGACCGCAATGCGCTCAACTTCCTGATGCCGTTCGTCCAGCCGGACCTGCAATTGAGCAATACGCAAGTCGGCATGTTCAGCTCCGCCCTGTCGCTCACATGGGCGCTGTCGGGCCTGCTCGTCGGGCGCATTTCGGACAAGCTGGGTTCGCGCAAACCAGTGGTGGTCATCGCCACCATTGCCTTTTGCCTGTGCTCATTCATCTCGGGCGCTGCATCTTCATTCCTGATGCTCCTTGGCGCGCGCCTCCTGATGGGTGCTGCCGAGGGCGGGGTGATGCCGGTCAGCCATTCGATGATCGTCGCCGAGGTCGCGCCTGAACGCCGCGGCCTCGCCATGGGGGTCGCGCAGAACCTGGGTTCCAATCTTCTTGGCTCCGGTCTTGCGCCCTTGCTGCTGGTGCCCGTAGCCGTTGCCGTAGGGTGGAGGACGGGTTTTTACCTGGCAGCATTGCCCGGACTCGTCACCGCGGCCCTCATCTGGTTCACGCTGCGCGAGCCGCCGGTTGAGGCGCATGATGACGCTGCACCCAAAGTCACGCTGGGTGAAGCGTTCGGGCACCGCAATGTCATCCTTTGCGCCCTGATCTCGATCCTGCTGGTTTCCTACCTGGTCGTATGTTGGGCCTTCATGCCGCTTTTCCTGACGAAGGCGCGTGGGTTTGATCCCGACACAATGAGCTGGCTGATGGCAACGCTGGGTATTTCGGCGGGCCTGGGCAGCTTTGCCGTACCGGCAATCTCCGACGTTATTGGCCGCCGCCCGGTGATGATCTTTTTCTCGTTCCTCGGCGTGATCCTGCCTCTAGGCGGCCTGTATTACGAAGGCTCGGCATGGGTTCTCGCCGCGATTTTCTTTTTCGGCTGGGGCCTCAACGGGCTGTTCCCGATGTTCATGGCCACGATCCCTTCGGAGTCGGTCGACCCTCGTCTGACTGCGACGCTGACCGGCGTCGTGATGGGCACCGGCGAAGTCCTTGGCGGGGTTCTGTCGCCATTCCTCGCCGGGACGCTGGCTGACGCTTACGGCCTTGCCGCACCGCTGTGGCTGATGCTCGGCTGCACCGTGCTGGCAGGTTTCCTGACACTTGGACTTATCGAATCCGCTCCGCGCGTTGTTGCGCGGCGCTCTGGCAACGCGATCCCCTCGATCGCCTGACACAACGGAGAAGAACCATGGGTGCGCTTCTCAAGTTTCACACAGCCGACGTCGCTCCACCTGATCGGGCGCGATATTGGAACGAGATTGCGGATCGGGCCTTCACCGGCACATTCGTCAACGTGCCCGGAGAAGACTTCGCGGGGAAGATGCTGTCGTGGCGCGTCGGTGAACTCGACATGATCCGCACGGATTCTTCCCATTCGGCAGTAGGTCGCAATCCTCTGCCGCAGGATGACGAGCGCCTGATCCTCCACCTGCAATGCCGCGGCAACAGCGAGCACACGCAGGGGCGCCAGGAATGCACGCTCCTGCCGGGTGACTTCGTTCTGGCAAGTCCTCATCAGCCCTATTCGATCCGTCTCACCGGCCACGAACTGCTCGTGGTCGAGTTCCCGCGAGCGCCTTTGGCCGAGCGCTTTTCGGGGATCGACGATGCGCTGATGCAGCGCATGTGCGGCGCGACACCTGGCGGGCGCGTGTTCCACGATTTCCTGTTGTCATTGTGGCAGCAGGGCGAGCGCGCCGCAGAGGATCCGGAATGGGAAATCGGCGTCAACGCCGTATTCTATGACCTTGCCGCCATGGCCATGCGTGGAGCGCAGCGTCCATCGACCGACGCAGGCGAGGCCGATCTGCGCCGTCGCGTGTTGGCCATGGTTGCAGCCAACCTTGAGGACCCGGCCTTGCGCACAACATCCGTGGCAGATGCCTGCAGTGTATCGGTTCGTACGGTGCAGAACATCTTCGCGGCGATGGGGACCACGCCAACGGCGTACATTCTCGATCAGCGCCTGCGCCGCGCGGCCGACAGGCTGATGGCAAGGCCCGATGCCAGCATTACCGAGATCGCATTCGAGCTGGGTTTCAACGACAGCGCCTACTTCACGCGCTGCTTCCGTCAGCAGTTCGGCGCAGCTCCGCGCGACTGGCGGATGGGCAGAAAGACGCCAGCATGACGTAACGGAATGCTGCGCAGCATGATTTTTGCGCAGCAGTCCTTATCAGCTTGCGCGTGAGTGCAAGCGACCATTTTCGCCAGTGCCTATCAAGCTGGCGAGATTCCGGGGCAGGGGCCCCGCTCCGAAAAAACAGGGAGAGGAAAACCATGAGAATAGCATCGGTTTCCATTGCAGCCATGGCCGCGGCTCTTGCCGCGCCAGCGTTTGCGCAGGATCAGGCTCAGGCCGAAGAAAACACCGGCGGCATCGCACAGATCGTGGTGACCGCACAGAAGCGCGCGGAAAACGTCCAAGACGTGCCAATCGCAATCACTGCATTTACCGCTGGCGCGCTCCAGGAACGCGCAGTGGGCGACGTTTCAGCGCTTTCCGGCATCACCCCCAACGTCACCCTTGACGCATCAACCCCGTTCTCCGGTTCGAGTGCCGTGCTGGGTGCGACGATCCGTGGCATCGGCTCGTCCGACTTTGCGTTCAACATCGACCCTGCCGTCGGTGTCTATCTCGATGGCGTCTATCTTGGCCGCTCCATTGGTGCCAACCAGGACCTGCTCGACGTCGAACGGATCGAGGTCCTCAAGGGACCGCAGGGGACTCTGTTCGGCCGTAACACCATCGGCGGCGCGATCTCGATCGTGACGCACACGCCGGGCAAGGAATTCCACGTCAAAGGCGACGTGACCGTCGGCCGCTTCAATCGCGTTCAGGCCCGTGGCCTTGTCGACATTCCGCTGACTGAAGGTCTCAGCTCCTCGGTCGCATTCGGCATTCACAAGCGCGATGGGTTCCAGAAGCGCATCCCCTATCCCAATGCCGGCGCGAACGACAGCTTCACACAGTTCCCTGCCTCGGGCTATGAAACCCGCAGCCGCCAGGGCGGCGACAATTCGTGGAACCTGCGCGGCAAGCTGCGCTGGGACAATGGCACCAGCTTCCGCGCAACGCTGAGCGGTGACTACACCAACATCGATCAGGACTCGACTGCGAACACCGTCCTGGCCGTCACGCCGATTCCCGGACCGTTCGCTGGTGTTGCTGCCAACAACATCCCCGGCACCGCACTTGACGTCGTGACGGGCAGCTCGGGCTTCCTGTTTGCTGGCCTCTACAATTTCTGCATCGGCGCCACTGCAGCTCAGATCGCAGCACGCAACGCCACCGCTCTTTGTGGCCCGCGTTCCAGCGTAAGCGGCTACAATACCATCCCCGGTCTCGCCAGCCGCAATGTCGACGGCGATCCGTTCAACAATCTGCTGCCCTACGACGGCCGCTGGGTGAACACCGACAAGGACACCACTTACGCCAACGGCAACAACTTCTCGAAGCTGAAGCAGTGGGGCCTTGGCCTCAACCTTGAGTATGACCTGTCCGACAACGTCATGCTCAAGTCGATCACTTCGTATCGCGAAGTCGATTTCAAGGCAGGTGTCGACCTAGACAACTCCCCGCTGCCGATGCTGCAGACCAGCTTCATCGTCGATCAGTACCAGTTCAGCCAGGAAGTCCAGCTGACCGGTTCGGCGATGGACGGGGCGCTGAACTTCGTGCTCGGCGGCTATGGGTTCAAGGAAAAGGGTGATCTGCGCGACTTCGTGACCTTCTCGGCCGGCTTGTTGCAGGTTGATGGTCCGGGCAAGGTAGATACCGAAGCCTATGCTGGCTTTGGCCAGATCGACTGGCGTGTCAGCGACCTGATCGGCATTTCCGTCGGCGCCCGCTACACCAAGGAGAACAAGCAGTACGACGGCGCGCAGGCTGACGTGAACGGCTTCAACTACAAGCTGTTCAACTGCTTGGCCACCGATCCCGCAACCGGCAATCCTACCGCGGCCTGCGCCACGGCGGTCGGCTTCCCGATCCCGTCGCAGCCCTTCCGCTACTATCCGACTGCGCCAAACAAGCAGACGTTTGACGACTTCTCCTACAAGCTCGGCCTGCAACTGCATCCGACCGAAGACGTGATGGCCTACGGCTCGTTCTCGCGCGGGTACAAGACCGGTGGCTGGACAACCCGTCTGTCCAATCCGCTTCCGGTCGCTCCGACCTTTGGCGAAGAAATCGCCGAGACCTTCGAAGCCGGCGTGAAGTCGACGCTGCTGGACCGCAGGCTGCAGCTGAACGCTGCAGTGTTCACCACGAAGTACAAGGGCATCCAGCTGAACTTCCAGCAGGGCGTCTCGCCGACCATCCAGAACGCCGGCGATGCTCGCATCAAGGGTTTCGAAATCGAAATGGTTGCAGCCCCTGCCGATGGTTTCACCATCACTGCGTCGGCAGGTCATCTCGATGCCTACTACACGAACGTGCTCGCTCCGGCGCAGGTTGCACCGAATCCGTTCCAGCTCGGCGTGCAGAAGGGATCGGACCTGCCCAAGGCACCTTCGTGGAAGTTCAACGTCGCGCCCCGCTTCGAGATGGCCGTTGGCGATGGCAAGATCGTCGCGCTGGCTGACTGGACCCACACCACCGGCATGCGCAACGACACCGAGGGCACGATCCTGCTGCTGCGTCCGACGACCGACATCGTGAACGCCAGCCTGCAGTACCAGGCGCCGGAAAACCAGTGGAACCTCACGGTCGGCGGCACCAACATCACCAACGAACGCTATCTCGTGACCGGTCAGGCACAGATCGCGGGCGGCCAGATCTACGGCACTTACAGCCGTCCGGCCGAATGGTACGTCAGGCTCGGCTTCGAGTTCTGATAAGCTGAACGATTTGCGCGGGCGGGGTCGTCACCCCTTCGGCTTCGCCCGCGTTGGTCATTACGGAGAGAGCATATGCCTGAAGCGGCGCACACGGAATTCTGGAAGGACATAAAGCCGGTCGACAAGGTCTTCCGCGAAGGCGGCCTGCCGGAAGTCTACATGCCCAAGATTGCCGAGGGCGACGAACGCTACTGGGTGCCGATCTCCGAAACGGTATTTTCCAAGCCCGTCTGGATCAGCCCGGCCAAGAACATGTGGGCGGATGTCCTGATGAGCAAGCAGGCGGGTCTCGTGAACCGCCACTATCACCCGCACCCGATCTGGGCCTACACCATCAGCGGCAAGTGGGCCTACCTCGAGCACAGCTGGACCGCCACGGCTGGGGACTTCGTCTATGAAACCCCGGGCGAGAGCCATACCCTGGTCTGCTATGAGCACGAGGACCCGATGAAGGTCTTCTTCGTCGTCTCCGGCCCGCTGATGTGGCTCGATGAAGAGGGCAACACTGTCGGCCACTACGACGTGTTCGATTACATGAAGGCAGCGCGCGAACACTACGAAAAGGTCGGCATCGGTGCCGACTACGTTGACACGCTGATCCGTTGAGAGGACCTGTACAATGAGCACCGCCACCGTGATGACAGCGCCGCCCTCGGACAAGGCTGAGATTGTCGACGTTCCTTTCGCACACAAGGAGCTGGTCCAGCGCCTCAGCCCCGGCGGTCGTTACATTGACGCGCAGACCGACGTCGACAGCCCGTGGGTGCCGTTCGGTGACAACGCCGCGATCAAGCACCTCACATTCGACGTGCGCCAGAACCTGTTCTCGAACATCCTGTGGGTGAAGGGGCCGGGCGTTATCGGCACCCACTTCCACCGCGGCACCATCACCATGGTCTGCCTCGAAGGCAGCGTCCGCTACCTCGAGTACGATTGGGTTGCCACCCCCGGCGGCCTGATCCTCGAAACGCCGGGCGAGAGCCACACCCTCGTCACCGACCATCCGGAAGGCTGCAAGCTGTTCGGATGGATGCAGGGACCGATTGAATTCTACGACGAGAACGCCGTGCTGGTCGATACGACCGACGTCTGGTGGTTCATCAACCACTACGAGACCTACTGCCGCGAGAACGGCATCGCCATTAACCCCAAGCTCTATCTCTGAGGCCGCCATGGGCACCATGACTGCGCCCCCCTCGGGCGCCTACAAGATCGTCAATGTCCCCGAACTCTACGGTGACCTGATCCGCGCCAAGGGCGTCGAAGGCACTTACGTCGGATCGTCCGAGGTCGAGAGCCCGTGGGTTCCGTTCGGCGACAACGCCGCGATCCGTCACCTTGCCTTCGACGTGCGCGAGAATGTCTACGTCAACGTGCTGTGGATCAAGGGGCCGGGTGTCATCGGTACGCACAAGCATCGCGGCAAGGTCTGGGCGATCGGCCTTGAAGGCTCGTTCCGTTACCTCGAATACGACTGGGTTTGCCGCCCCGGCGATTTCATCACCGAAACGCCCGGCACGGCACACACCCTCGTGACCGACGACCCGAATGGCATGAAGGCGCTGTTTCACATGCAGGGCGCGAACGAGTTCTTCGACGAGCAGGGCAACCACGTCGAGACGCTCGACGTGTGGTGGTTCATGAACCACTACGAAAGCTACTGCCGCGAGCACGATATCGCGATCAACCCCGCCCTCTATCTCTGACGCGGCGATCGTGGGCGAGGAGAGGGCACCGGTTCCACGGCTCGGGCAGGAGCCACGGGGGACGTACCTCCGCAACACGTGGTATGTGGCTGGCTGGGCGAGCGATCTAGGTGCAGAACCGAAGCAGCGCACGTTCCTCGAGGAACCGGTCGCCCTGTTTCGTGACGCGGATGGGGTAGCGCACGCGATCACCGGTCGCTGCCCGCATCGCTTTGCGCCGCTCGGTCATGGCACGGTGGTCGATGGCGCGCTGATGTGTCCCTACCACGGCCTGCGCTTCAACGGTGCGGGCCATTGCGTCCACAATCCGCACCCCGGCGGCCAGCTGCCCGACGCAAACCTGCAGGTTTACCGGCTGGTCGAGCGCCATGCCCTGCTGTGGATCTGGATGGGTGACACGGCCAAGGCCGACGCGTCGCTGATCCCGGACTTCTCATGGCTCTCGGACCCGAGGTGGGAGGCCGTACGCGGCGCAACCGTCGCCGAGGGGCACTACGAGCTCTACAGCGACAACATCCTCGATCTCAGCCACGCCAACTTCGTCCATCCCGCACTTGTCGCCAGCGCTTTCACCGAGGGCGAGCGCAAGTTCTGGCAGGATGGCAATAGTGTCTTCGCCGAATACGTCCGCCTGAACGACCATCTCTCGGTCGGCATTGCCGCGGTCATGGGCACCGAAGGACGCAGGCAGGATTTCTACGGCCTCGTCCAATGGCACGCGCCCGCCGTGCTCTACTTCGACTTCCGCGCCGGAGATCCCGGCACCCCGCGCGAGCAATGCACGCTGCTGCCGTCGCTCCATGCTTTCACGCCGGAAACGCCCGACACCACGCACTACTTCTGGGCAACCGCCCGCGACTACAAGCTGGGCGATGCCGAGTTCACCGCCGCCATGCGTGGCGCGCTCGAATTCGCGTTCGAGCAGGAAGACATGCCGATCATTCGCGACAGCCACCGCCTCATGCGCGGGGCAGACTTCTGGGATCTGCGCCCGCTGATCCTGAATGGCGACGGCGGCGGCGTCCGCGCCCGCCGCATGCTGCAGCGCCTGATCGATCGCGAACAACAATCAATACAAGAGGATGCCAATGGGAACGCTCGACAGGTTTGACATCAAGGGCCGCTCAGCGCTCGTCACCGGCGCCGCATCGGGCATCGGCCTCGCCTATGCCGAAGCCATGGCTGAAGCCGGCGCTGCCGTCACCCTGACCGACATAGACGCCGATGGTGCCGCCCGCGAAGCCGCCCGCCTGCGCGCCGAAGGCTATGAGGTCCGCGCCGACCGGCTCGACGTGTCCAGCTGGGACGATGTCGTCGCTGCCTTCGACGCCCACGACCGCGCCTATGGCGGTCTCGACATCTGCTTCGCCAATGCCGGCATCGACACGGGTGCCGGCTTCTGGAATCCTGCAGGGCACCGCAACGAGGACGGACAGGTCGACACTTACGACCATAACCGTTGGGACCGTTCGATCCAGATCAACCTCAACGGCGTATTCTACACCGTCAGCAATGCCGTGCGGATCATGAAGAAGGAAGGCCGCGCCAACGGTCGTACCGGAGGTTCGATCATCACCACCGCCTCCAATGCCGGCCTCGTCACCGAACCGATCGTCGGCCTGCCCTATATGCCCGCCAAGGCTGGCGTGCTGCACATGGTGCGCGCCCTCGGCCTCGAACTCGCCGAATTCAAGATTCGCATCAACGCCATCGCCCCCGGCCCCTTCGTCACCAACATCGGCGGTGGCTGGCTCAAGAAGGATCCTGTTGCCCGCGCCGCGTGGGACGCCATCGTCCCGCTCGGCTCCGTTGCCGAGACGGACCAGCTCAAGCCGCTTGCGCTGCTGCTCGCCTCGGATGCGTCGGACTACATGACTGGCAGCCACGTGGTGATCGACGGCGGCATGATGCTCGGCAAGTACAAGTAAGGACACCGCCATGCGCGCCGCCGTGATGCAGGGGCTGCACAAGCCCCTGGCAATCGAGACCATCGCCGATCCCACGCCGGGGGAGGGCGATGTCGTGGTCAAGGTCGGCCGCTGCGGCATCTGCGGTTCGGATCTGCACATGACCGAGGACCCGGCTTACGGCCAGGGCGCCGGTTCCGTGCTCGGCCATGAATTCGCGGGCGAAGTCGTTGCTCTCGGCAAGGGCGTGGAAGGCCTGCGGACCGGCGATCTCGTCTCGGTCATCCCGCTGCAAAGCTGTGGCCAGTGTCACGCCTGCCGCGCTGGGGAAGTCCAGTGGTGCGAGAAATTCGGGCTTCAGGGCGGCGGCTATGCCGAATACGCCCTGACTCGCCCGAACCAGTGCATGCGCCTTCCATCCAGCGCCAGCCTCGCCGATGGCGCGATTGTCGAACCGCTGGCCGTCGCGCTTCATGGCGTCGCGCTCAGCCGAATGAAGATCGGTGACCGTGTTTTGGTCCTCGGTGCTGGCCCCATTGGCCTCGCTGTCGCCTTCTGGGCACGGCGGTTCGGGGCAGGGCGCGTGGTCGTGCAGGACCTTGCCGAATGGCAGCGCGATCGGGCGCTACAGATGGGCGCACACGATTTCGTCGTCGATCCCGCCGACCCCGTTGGTAGCGCTGAGAAGGCGCTGGGTGGCAAGGCCGATGTCGTGTTCGAATGCGTCGGCATGCCCGGCCTGATCGCCCAGGCGGTTGATCAGGTCCGCAACGATGGCACGATCACGTTGCTCGGGCTCTGCACCCGTCCCGACAGCTTCAACAGCTTCGCCATGCTGTCGAAGCAGGTGAAGCTGGTGACGTCCGCCTTCTTCACGCGGCAGGAATACGAAGCTGCGCTCGATGCGCTTGATCGCGGCGCCGCCGAACCGCGCCTGCTGGTGACCGACACGATTTCGCTCGATGCAACGCCCGACGTGTTCGAAAGCCTGCGCAAGCGCACGCATCAGTGCAAGGTGCTGATAAGTCCCGGCGAATAAGGCGTCGGGCAGGAGATTATGACGATGGCAATCACATCCTTTGCCGGCCGCAATGCCTTCATCACGGGCGGGGCTTCCGGCATAGGCCTCGGGATTGCCAAGGCTCTCGCCAAACGCGACGCATTCATCATAATCGCCGATTTGCGGCCAGATCACATCGGTAAGGCCCTCAGGGTACTGGCGTCCGAAGGTCTCGGCGAAAGCGTGATCGCCATGGAACTCGACGTTACCGACCGCCAGGCTTACGCCGAAGCAGCACGGCGTCTCGACGACGAACTGGGCGGCGTGGACATTCTGGTGAACAACGCTGGTGTCGGGGTAGAAGGGCCGGTGCTCGAGGCAACTCATGCTGATTGGGACTTCGGCCTTGGCGTCAATCTCGGCGGCGTGGTCAACGGCTTGCAGGCGGTCCTGCCGCAGATGATCGCGCATGGGCGCGGCGGCCATGTCGTCAACACTGCCTCGCTCGCGGCAACGGTTGTAATGCCGGGGCACCTTGCGATCTACGCCGCCAGCAAGGCGGCCGTGCTGAATCTGTCCGAAAACATGCGGGCCGATCTTGCCGCCAAGGGCATCGGCAGCAGCGTCCTCTGTCCGGGCTTCGTGCGCTCCAACATTCACGAGGCGGCCCGAAATCGGCCAGCGCATCTGCGTGAGGGCAGCGGTTTCGCTGCATCCGAACAGGCCTTGGCAGAGCGCGTCGTCGGCAGCGACTGGATGGACCCTGATCTCGTTGGCGAAATGGTCGCGGATGCCATACTCGCGAACGATCTTTACATCGTCACCCATGGCCAGTTCGCAAATCGGATGCGCGAGCGCGCCGAGGCCGTGTTGGCGGCCACGCCCGAAAGCGCCCTCCAGTTCTGATTTAATCACAATTTCCCCGGTGGCGACATTCGGCAAGCCCATATTGCAATCGATTGTTGTTTTTGCTCTGCGCATGTGACATGGTTGTTCCAACGGGTCCGTGAACCCGACGGGAGAGTTCGCGCATGCACGAAGGAAACAGTATCCGCAGGCCGCATCTGCCACTGGCGCGGATATTGGAAATGAATCTCGGCTTCCTTGGCCTGCAGTTCAGTTTCGGCCTGCAGCAGGGCAACATGGGCCCGATCTACAGCTACCTCGGCGCTGACGAATCCCAGCTACCTATGCTCCAACTCGCGGGCCCGATTACCGGCCTCCTGGTGCAGCCTATCATCGGCGCGATGAGCGATCGCACAGCCAGCAAGTGGGGCCGTCGCACCCCGTACTTCCTGATCGGCGCCGTGCTCTGCTGCCTTGGCCTGTTCTTCATGCCGCTTTCCAGTTCGATCCTCATGGCGATGTCGCTGCTGTGGATCCTCGATGCCGGCAACAACATCACGATGGAGCCCTATCGCGCCTATGTCTCTGATCGCCTGAACCCGGATCAGCGCCAGGCCGGCTTCCTGTCGCAGAGTGCATTTACCGGTCTCGCCCAGATGCTGGCTTTCCTCACGCCGTCGCTCCTCGTCGGCTTCGGCATGAATCAGGACTGGGTCGACAGCCACGGCATTCCCTACACCGTGCGCATCGTCTTCATGATCGGCGCTGTGCTGTCACTGACCACCATCCTGTGGTCGGTTCTCCGTGTCCCCGAACTGCCCCTGACTGCCGAGGAAGTGGCCCACATCAAGGCGCAGCCCAAGGGCGCCTGGGCCACCCTGCGCGAAATCGGCGAGGCGATTGCCGACATGCCGGTGGCCATGCGCAAGCTCGGGCTGATGAGCCTGTTTCAATGGGTCGGAATGTCCGGCTACTGGACATACGCCGTCTATTCGATCAGCCGCACGGTCTATGGCACCGCCGATGTCCATAGCAGCGCGTTTCACACGGCAGTCCTGACCAACGGCGAAGTTGCGGCGTTCTATAACGCCATCTCGTTCGTCACCGCTTTCGCAATGGTGCCGCTGGTCAAGCGGATCGGGCCGGGGCCGCTTCACGCGCTCTGTTTGTTCGCTGGCGGCGTGGGGATGTTCCTCCTGCCCAACGTCACGGACAAGGCCCTGCTGTTCCTGCCGGCAATCGGCATCGGGCTGGCGTGGGGCAGCATCATGGGCAACCCTTATGCGATCCTCACCAACTCGATCCCGCCGCAGCGCACCGGCGTCTACATGGGGATATTCAACATGATGATCGTCATCCCGATGCTGCTGTTTGCGGTGGTGATGAGCAGGCTCGACCTCGGCTTCGTGTCCATCGGTTTCGATGCCTACAAGCTCGCTCTCGGCGGCGATCCGCGAAACATGCTGATGTTCTGCGGTGTGTCGCTGGCGCTGGCGGGACTCTCGGTGCTGTGGGTCCGCGAAGGCCGGGTCAGCGCGATGCCGCAGCCAGCAGCCGCAGCCTGATGACGCGCCCGATTGTCCTGAATGCGGGCGACGGCTCGCTGGTCTGGGACGCGCCAGACGGCGGGTCTCCTGTATGGCGCCACTTTGGCCCCACGGTAGCGGTCGATAGCCTGCCGCTGCTGGCCGAAACCCGCGGCCCTGCATCCTACTCGCTCGACGAAGACGTGCCGCTAAGCGTAGCACCAGTCTCTGGCTTGGGTTGGTTTGGGCCGGAACTGCTGCGGATCAGCCGGAATGGTAGTGCGCTACCGGTGGCATTTACCTTCTGTGAAATCACGGAAAGCCAGAACGCGGTCACGCTGCGGCACTGCGACGAAATTGCCGGTGTCGAACTGAGGCAGGTTTTCGAGGTCGCCGGCACAGCATACGTATGCCGCAACAGCCTTCACAACGCTGGCGCTGAACCTTTCACCGTGGACTGGCTGGCCAGCGCGCTGCTTCCACTCACTGCCACTGCCCGCGAGATCCTGTCCTGGCGCGGCCGCCACAATGCGGAATTGGTCGAGTGCCGCGAAGCCATGCCGCAGCAGACTTGGGCACGCGAGGTCCGTCGCGGTATCTCGGGGCACGGCGGTCCGGGCGGGGTCTACGTTCTGGACGAGGGCGCCACACTCCACACCGGCACCGTCCGCGCGCTGCAACTGGCATGGTCCGGCGACAATCGCATCGCCATAGAGCGCGACGACGAGGGCTTCTGGACCCTCAGCGCCGGCGCCTTGCTCCAGCCGGGGGAAGTAACCCTTGCGCCGGGCGAGAACTGGACAGCGCCCGATGTCATCTTCGCAGTTTCCACCACCGGGCGAAACGGTGCAGCATCGGCATTTCACGATGCGGTACGCGCTCGGCTGCAGTGGCCGGACGGCGCGATGCGGCCGCGCCCTGTTCACCTCAATTCCTGGGAAGCCTGCTACTTCGATCATGACGAAGAGCGCATCGTCGCTCTCGCCGAAGCGGCTGCATCGGTCGGCGTGGAACGCTTCATCCTCGACGATGGCTGGTTCCGCAATCGCGATGACGACACTGCCGGCCTCGGTGACTGGACGCCCGATCCTCGCAAGTATCCGAACGGTCTCAAGCCTCTGGCTGACAGGGTAAATGCTCTGGGCATGGAATTCGGGCTCTGGGTTGAGCCGGAGATGATCAATCCCGACAGCGACCTCTACCGCGCACATCCCGACTGGGCATTGTCGCTGCCGGGAAGGGCAAGTCCAACGGCGCGCAATCAATTGGTGTTGGATCTGCGACGCGAGGACGTTCGCGACTATCTTTTTGGGTGTCTCGATAGGCTGTTGACCGAGCTTCCGATCACCTACCTCAAGTGGGATCACAACCGCGATCTTGCGCCTGCCGGTGGTGCCGCTCAGCTTCGTGGAGTCTATGCTCTGCTCGCGAGAGTTCGCTCTTCGCACCCGAGAGTTGAGGTAGAGTCCTGCGCCGGTGGTGGTGGCCGAAATGATGCCGGAATGGCCGACTTCTGCCACCGCTACTGGACCAGCGACAACATCGATGCCGTCAGTCGGATCGGCATACAGCGCGGATTTCTCTCGTTTTTACCGCCCGAAGTGATGGGATCGCACATCGCCGCGAGCCCGGCGCACGCGACCGGTCGTCGTCACTCGCTTGCCTTTCGTGCCGCAATGGCAATGACCGGCCACCTCGGCGTCGAAATGGACCCGCGCACCCTTTCCGACACCGAACGCGCCGAACTGGCGGACTGGATTTCCTTTCACAAACAATGGCGTGACTTGCTCCACCAAGGCCGCGTCTGGCAGGGCGAGGGCGCAGACGGAGTCCTCTGGCAGGCGCAAGGCCGCGAGGACGAACTCCTCCTGTTCGTTATCCGCGCAGAGCCGCCAGCGGATCGCCGACCGCAGCCGGTTACCCTGGCTTTTTGCGGAAAATCAGGGGCTTGGGGCGTTCGGCTGCTCCGCATTGCCGGTGGCGAGGGTGGCCATGCGGATCACAGCGCACCGTTCTTCGAAGCCATGAAGTCAACGCCCCAGAGCCTGCCAGCCAGCTGGCTCAGCAACGCCGGCCTGCCCTTGCCCCCGTCAAAGGCAGAGACCGTGACCATCTTTCACATGCGCAAACGCGCCTGAAGTTCTTCTCGAGAAAGCCTGCAATGTCCCAAATTTCCGTTCCGGTTCAGACTGATGCTGCCTTTGGTGCAAGCCGCTGGGCGCCGTCTGGTTACGGCAATCCGCCCCGGATTCCGCTGATCGGCAAATCCGATGTCGTCCGCCTGTTCGATCACCTCGACCTGTGGGACTGCTGGCCGCTCGCACATGAGGACGGACGAACGGCTGAGCACAACGGCCGGAACTGGTGGTTTTTCTTGTCGTCTCCGGTCTTTGCTGACCCGGTCGAGCGCCACGGCCACGCGCGTATCCGTCTGATTTCATTCGGTAACGATGGCTGGATCGATCACGGAAATGCCTTTCCGGACGGCTTCACTCCGGGAAGCCGCGAGTGGGCGGGCTCAGCCGTTTTGATGGACGACGGGCAGACCGTACAACACTTCTTTACCGCCGCCGGCCGCCGCGGGGATCCACAGGAAACTTTCGAACAGCGCCTGTTCGTGAGCGAGGGCACGCTCAACGCCGATGGGCCCGGATCATGGCGCGAGCCGCGCGAGATCGTCGTGGCCGACGGGGTCCGTTATGTGCTCGACCGGCAGGACAGGGGAGCACCCGGCCAGATCAAGGGCTTCCGCGACCCTGCCTGGTTGCGCGACCCGGCCACGGGCAGGGCGCATATTCTGTTCACCGGCAGCGCGGCGTGGTCAGATCACCCCTTCAACGGGAACATCGGGATCGCAACGTTGCAGGAGGGTGAGTGGATTCTCGGTGATCCGCTGATCGATGCAGTTGGCGTGAACAACGAACTCGAAAGACCGCATGTGATCGCGCGCGACGGGCGATACTATCTCTTCTGGTCGACCCAGACGCATACTTTCGCGCCCGAGGCAGTGGCGGGACCGAACGGCCTTTATGGAATGGTTGCCGACAGCATGGCTGGGCCGTGGCGACCGATCAACGGCACCAGTCTGGTTGCCGCCAACCCCGACGCGGAGGCGAAGCAGTCCTACAGCTGGTGGGTTACCGGCGAGGGCGTGGTGTGGAGCTTCGTGGACTACTGGGGCATGGAAGGCCGCACCACCGCCACGAACCCCGAGTTGCTGCGCAGCAACTTCGGCGGAACGCCAGCGCCCCGTTTCCAGCTGCGGTTCGATGGCGACAGCGTGACCGTCGCCTGAAACCTCAGGCGCTTTCGCGCTGGATAAGCTCTGGCTGCATGATTGTGGAAGGCGCGTCTTCCCCGGCGATGCGTCGGCGCAGGGCATCGACCATGGCGCGAGCGCCCGCAGCAATGTCCTGCCGCACGGTCGTCAACTGCGGCACCATGCGGGTGGCGATGGGAAGATCGTCAAAGCCGGTCACGGCAACCTGATCGGGCACGGAGACCCCGTGCTCATGGAGGATGCGGATCGTCGTCATCGCGATGATATCGGACGCACACACGATCCCATCCACAGCACCGTCGAGGTCGGCAAGGTGGCTTGCGATCTGCGCTGCCATTTCCTCGCTGGCGAGATGGGTGGGGAAGCACACCAAGGATGCGTCGAGCGCCTTGGCGACTTCCTGCTCCACGCCGCGCTGGCGTTCCGCGATCTCGGGACCGTTGGGATCGCCGAAAAAGGCCAGGCGCTTGGCCCCACGCGCCAGCAATCTCCGTGCCGCAAGCGCACCGCCAGCCGCGTTATCGACGCCCACTGTGCATTGCGCCTGTCCCTCACGATGGCTGCCCCACACAACGAGAGGGCGGTAGTGTTCCGCGACGCGCTCGATCACGTCGAATTGGTTGGACTGCCCAATGACCAGCGCGCCATCAAGCATGCCGGAATCGACGATCCGGTCCAGCCATTCGTCGTCACCGGGGATGACGCGCGACAGCATGAGGTCATGGCCGCTTTCGGTAAGTTCATCGGCCAGGTAGCCGAACAGGGTCATGAAGAATGGGTCGGAAATGTGCTGCCGCCGCTCGTGACCGAGCGGAATGACCACGCCGATCACTCCGGTTTGCTGCGTTCGGAGGCGCCGCGCCATCTGGTTCGGACGAAAGCCGTGCTCGCGTGCCAGTGCCTGTATGCGCTCACGCGTCTCCTTGTTGACGAGTGACTTGTCGGTCAAGGCGCGGGAAACGGTTCCGGCAGAGACGCCTGCTATCCGCGCAAGCTCTGCAATGTTCCTGATCTTGCCGGGTTTTTTCACATCGTCCATGTAGTTTGCATGTCCTGCACAAGCGCTTCTGCGCGCGGTCATGCGCAACGCCCCTCGCTTGATTGATGCGATGTTATCGGCGCGCGTGTCAATGATTTAGGTGGCTTGGAGATCGGTGAGGATGGGCATGGTGTGGCGTATTGAGCACAAGTTTCTGGAAGTCTGCAATCGATTGCCATTTCGTGTTGCAAACGATTGTAGTCGGTCTTAGGGAGAGGGTGACTGATTCCTGCAGACGCTGCAGGAGCATCTTGGTGGGAGGAAATATGAAGCTTACACCCCTCTACGGCTGTGCCTCGCTTGTCGCGCTCTGCAGCGCGATGACGGCAATGCCCGCATTCGCACAGGACGCTGCGCAGGCTGACAGCGCCGAAGCCGCACCGGAGACAACCGGTCTCGACGCAATCGTCGTGACCGCTTCGGGTCGCGACAAGACCCAGCTCAACAGTGCAGTGTCGGTCAGCTCGATTTCGTCGGAGACCATTCAGGCCATCCGTCCGACTTCGGAAGCCGAAGTGTTCCGCGCCATCCCGGGTATCCAGGTTGCCGGTACCGCCGGCCCAGGCGGTAACTCGAACATTGCTGTGCGTGGTCTTCCGGTCGCCACTGGCGGTTCGCCGTTCGTGCAGATCCAGGAAGATGGCCTGCCGACCGTTCTGTTCGGTGACATCCAGTTCGGCAACAACGACTACTGGACCCGCTTCGATGGGTCGGTGCAGAATATCGAAGGTGTGCGTGGTGGCTCGGCGGGCACCTTTGCTTCGCAGGCACCGGGCGCGGTCATCAACTACATCAGCCACACCGGCAAGCAGGAAGGCGGCTTCGTCTCGATCAATCGCGGCCTCGGCTATGACGAGACCCGCGCCGACTTCCGCTATGGCGGCCCGATCAACGACACGATGTACTTCCACATTGGCGGTTACGTGAAGAACGGCCGTGGTCCGCTTCATGCCGACTACACCGTGTCTGACTCGTTCCAGATCAAGGGCAACCTGACGAAGGAATTCAACGAGGGCCGCGGCTATTTCCGTCTGAACTTCAAGGTGGCCGATACGCAGGAGCCGAACTACACCGGCGCACCTGCACTTGCCACGATCACCGGCAAGAAGGTCACGAACATCCGCCCCTATCCGGGCTTTGATGGGCGGGATTCCTCGAACTACTCGATCTACAATCAGGACTTCCTGATCTACAATCGCGAGGGCAACCTCGAGCGCGTGAAGATGGACGGGATCACCACCAAGGCGCAGTCCTTCGGTGGCCAGTTCCACTACGACTTCGACGGCGGCATCACTGTCGACAACAACATGCGCTACACCAACATGAGCGGTGCGTTTGCCTCGCCGTTCCTCAACACTGCGCTCACCTCGTCGGTGCTCGGTTCGACCGTCAACGGCAGCACCGTTGCTGCGATCCGTTATGCCAGCGGACCCAAGGCCGGGCAGCTGTTTACCGACCGCTATCTCGACAACAACGTCAACGTCCGCACCAACATCCGCGACATTGGCAGCTTTGCAAATGACCTGACCCTGGCGGGCAAGTTCGACGTCGCCTCGGGCAAGCTGACCACCCGCGCCGGTTTGTTCTACATGAACCAGAAGATCGCGATGGACTGGCACGTCAACAAGTCGCTGCGCGAACTGAACGGTGACAACCCCTCGCAGCTCGACCTGTTCGACAGCGCGGGCAACAAGCTGACCCAGGCCGGTACGTCGGGCTATAACAACAACTGGGGCGAATGCTGCGCTCGCGATTACGACCTGTCGTATGCGAACACGGCTCCGTACCTCTCGCTCGATTTCGACCACGATCAGTTCGGGCTCGACGGTTCGGTCCGCTTCGAGCGCATCAAGTCGACCGGCTATGCCATCGGCGGCGGGGCCGAGTTCCCGATCAACAGCAACGGCGTGACCATCCCTGCGATCACCGCGAATGGCGTTCGCGAGAACCTGAACTACACCCGCAGTTACACCTCGTGGACCGTGGGCGGCCTGTTCAAGGTCACGCCGAACGTGACGATCTTTGCCCGCACTTCTCGCGGTGGCCGCTTCAACAGCGACCGCCAGACCCTAGGCGGCAAGATCCGCAACGACGGTGCTCTGTGCCGTGCGAGCGACATCGGCAAGAATGGCTGCTCGGCAGATGGCGTGACGCCTTCGGTTGACTTCGTCACGCAGCACGAACTGGGCATCAAGAGCCGTGGCGATCTGCTCGGTGGGCAGTTCACGATGGAAATGACGCTGCTCAAGGGCAACTTCAAGCAATCGACCTATGAGCTTTCGGCCACGCGCTGCCCCGGCGGTTCTGGCGGTTGCGTCATCGACGCCAAGTTCAAGTCCACCGGTGCGGAATTCTTCGCAACTTATCGCAATGGTGGCTTCAGCTTCGTCGGCAACGCCACGTACTCGAAGGCCAAGCGGCAGTCGGCAGGCGCCACGTCCTACACGCGTTCGCCGAACCTGCCTGACCTGATCTACACGGCATCGGCCAACTACGACATCGGCGATATCGCCACTATCGGTATTGCCATGACCGGGCAGACCAGCGCGATCGACGATGGCGGGTTCGAATATCCGGGCAAGGCGATCTTCAACCCGTCGCTGCGCGTCTATCCGATGAAGGATCTCGAACTCGGCCTGCAGGTCTACAACGTGTTCGATACCTTCGACCTGCGCGGCAACGGCGGCATTGCTGATCCGACCACCAACCCGGTCGTCATCGGTGGCGCTCCGGCACTGGGCCGTACGGTCTCGGCTTCGGTCCGCTACAACTTCTGATGCTGGCGGGGGAGCGCGCGTATCGCGCTTCCCAGCCACTTCGGGTCGCATGAGGGAGGGGCGGGGCGCAAATCGCGTTCCGCCCTTCCGTTCCAATATCGCCGCAAGAGCGATAGGAAAGAAGGGACGCCAACGAGAGGCATGCCGGAATGAGCAGTATCGCATGAGCAACCCTGATCTGATGATCCGCTCTGTCGCCGTGATTGGTGGTGGCACCGCAGGATGGATGACTGCTGCGGCCTTGGCGCAAGCGCTGCGGCACAATTGCAGCATCACGCTGGTGGAGTCCGAAGAAATCGGCACTGTCGGCGTGGGCGAGGCGACTATCCCGCCGATCCGCACCTTCAACGAGACCCTGCAGATCGACGAGCGCGAGTTTGTTCGCAAGACCAAGGGCTCATTCAAGCTGGGCATCGAGTTCGTCGACTGGGGCAGCCTTGGCAACAGCTATTTCCATCCGTTCGGTCCGCACGGCCGGGCGTTCGATATCGTCAACCTGCACCATTACTGGCTGCGGGCGCGCGAAGCCGGTGAGACTGCGCCGTTGGACGAACACTCGATGGCTTGGGCACTGGCAAAGGAAAACCGCTTTGCTCCGCCGATGCCGGATCAGCGCAATGTGCTGTCCACCTTCGATTATGCCTATCACTTCGACGCCGGACTCTACGCGAAGTTTTTGCGGGAGTACTCCGAAGCCAAGGACGTCACGCGCATCGAGGGGAAGGTTGCCAGCGTGCAGCAGAACGCCGAAACCGGCTTCGTCACGGGGGTGACGCTTGATGACGGTCGCAAGATCGAGGCCGAGCTGTTTGTCGACTGCTCGGGCTTTCGCGGCCTGCTGATCGAAGGTGCGCTCCAGGCTGGCTACGAGGAATGGACGCACTGGTTGCCGTGCGATCGGGCCATGGCGGTGCCGTGCGAGAATGCCTATCCCTTGACGCCCTATACGCGGTCGACCGCGCGGGAAGCCGGGTGGCAATGGCGCATTCCGCTGCAGCATCGCACCGGCAACGGCTATGTGTTCTGCAGCCAGTTCCTGTCCGAGGACGAGGCGGCGGAGAAGCTGTTGTCGCGCCTTGATGGAAAGGCGCTGGCAGATCCGCGTCCGCTGCGTTTCGTTACCGGGCGGCGCAAGTCGTTCTGGGAGAAGAACGTGATCGCAGTGGGTCTGTCGAGTGGATTCATGGAGCCGCTGGAGTCGACCTCGATTCACCTGATCCAGGCCGGCATCTCCAAGCTGCTTGCGCTGTTCCCCGACCGCACCTTCGATCCGATGGTGATCGAGGAGTACAACCGCATCGCCATCAACGAGTACGAGCGGATCCGCGATTTCCTGATCCTGCACTACAAGCTCACCACGCGCGATGATTCCGAGCTTTGGCGCTACTGCGCAGCGATGGATATTCCCGAAACGCTCAACACCAAGATCGAGCATTTCCGCCGTTACGGCCGTCTTGTGCAGCGCGATGCCGACCTGTTCGGCGCGCCGTCCTGGCTGGCGGTGCATATCGGGCAGGGCAACATTCCCGAGCGGACCGATCCGCTCGCCGACTACCGCGGAATCGACGGACGCGAGTGGCTGGGCAAGCTCCGTGCCGCCATGCACCACGCAGCGCTTCAGCAGCCTACCCACGAGCAGTTCATCAAGGCCAACTGCGCAGCATGAGCGAAGCGCAAGCCCTGTTCCAACGCGCCATTGCCTTGCGCGAAGTGCAGGACCTTGGCGGTGCGCTTGACGCGATCCTGCTGGCAGCCAAGGCTGTTCCGAACGATCCAAACGTGGCGCTGGGGCTCGCGCAGATCTCGTTCGAGGCCGGGCTGAATGCTGCGGACCTCTATGCCGATGCTGCAAGATTGCAGCCCCAGCGGATAGACCTTCAGCGCAGCCGCGCCGCAGCCTTGGCGGCGGAAGGACGGCTGACAGAAGCAGAAGCTCTACTGGAAACCGTGCTGGCCGCCAATCCCGGTTGGATCGAGGGCCATCGCTGTCTTTGCGGAATGCGCGCGACGGCCGGCGATCGGGACTTTGCGCGCAGCTTTCCTGCCGCGATCGAGCGCGATCCGGCCAACTTCGGCCTGAGGATGGCGTGGTTCCATGTGCTGGCCACGGCCCGGCAATGGGAAAGCGCCCGCGCTGTCATCACCGACGCCGAAGCGGCATTGGGCGAACGCCAGGCATCGCTGCTCGGCAAGCTGTTCCTTGCCAGCGAGAGCGGTGAAGCGGCTGAGAACGCGGCATTGTTCGACGGTGTGGAGCATGTTCAGGATGTGGGACTCGATCTCGCCCGCGTGAGGCACTTCCTGCGCGGCGGACAGATCGAGCGCGCGCATGACGTCTGTCTGCGCCACGCTGGCACTCCGCCGATGCGCGCCTTCTGGTCCTATCTCTCCCTCGCGTGGCGGCTCCTCGGCGATGCCCGCGTTGATTGGCTCGACGGCGGGATGCGCGATGTGCGTTCGTTCGATCTCGGCTTCGGCCCTGAAGAACTGGCTGAACTGGCACGAACGCTCCGTCAGTTGCACACAATGAACGAGCCATGGCACGAACAGTCCGTTCGCGGTGGCACCCAGACCGAACGGCCGCTGCTCCTGCGGATCGATCCCGTGATCGCTGCAGCAAGGAGCAAGATCGAAGCCGCAGTCGCGCGTTACATTGATGAATTGTCGCCGCCTGACGCCACACACCCAATGTTCGCCGCGCCGCGAGGCCGGTTCCTGTTCGCCGGCAGCTGGTCAGTGAAGCTGCGCCCCGGCGGCTATCACGCCACGCACACGCACCCGATGGGCTGGATCAGCTCCGCGCTATACGTGACCGCACCGGAGGCGTCGCAGCGGGGACCGGCGCCGGCAGGTTACCTGCAATTCGGCAACCCGCCGCCCGAACTCGGGCTGGGGCTTGAGCCTTATGGCTCGGTCGAACCAAAGCCTGGCCGGCTCGTGCTGTTTCCCTCGACCATGTGGCACGGCACAGTGCCGTTCACCGACGGAGAGCGAATGACCATCGCTTTTGACGTCGTTCCCGCCCAATCGATCCCCAATTCGCCCGAAAAGGCCTGAGATGCGCCCTCGTTATCATTATGCTCCCGCCGCCAACTGGCTGAGCGATCCCAACGGCCTCGTCTGGCAGGATGGCGAGTGGCACATGTTCTACCAGTACAATCCCTTCGGCGAGGAATGGGGGCACATGTCGTGGGGGCATGCCGTTTCGCCCGACCTTGCGCATTGGCAGGAACTGCCGGTCGCGTTGGCGGAGGAAGCCCAGACCATGATCTTTTCGGGCTCGGCTGTGATCGATCATGCTGGCAGTGCGGGTTTGGGACATGGTGCGATGATCGCGATCTACACCGGCGCAAGAACGGATCGACAGCACCAGTTCCAATGCATTGCCGCAAGCAGTGATCTGGGGCGGACTTTCACCAAGTATGCAGCGAATCCGGTGCTGGATCGCCAGATGGCAGACTTCAGAGACCCCAGCGTGTTCTGGCATGAGCCGACGCGGCGCTGGATCATGGCCGTGGTTCTGTCCGACGAAAATCGCGCCTTGCTCTATGGATCGGACGACCTGAAATCATGGCAAGAGCTGTCCGAGATACCGACGGACGGTGCTCCGGGGCACTTGTGGGAATGCCCATTCCTCGTCGAATTGCCTGTTGAAGGCACGGATCAGACGCGCTGGCTGTTCAAGGTCGATGTGCTTTCAGGCGCACCGGGATCGGGCGCTCTTTATCGGGTCGGCAGCTTTGATGGTGTTCGGTTCACGGCCGAAAGTGCCTGGCTGGTGGCTGACCATGGCGATGAGTTCTACGCGGCAATTGGCTGGATCGAACCGCGTGACCGCCTGGATCGCCCGACGTGGATTGGCTGGATGGGTAACCATGCCGTGCAGAAGCACTTGCCGCTGCAGGGCTGGCGCGGCGCGATGAGCCTGCCTCGCAGGCTTTCCTTCAGACGCGGCGAGGGCGGTTTCGTGCTCGTCCAGTCGATCGAACGATCATGCCGCGCATTGTTCGGCGATGCCGAGAAGATCGAACTGGACCATGGCTGCTTTCCGCTGCCGAGTTGCGCCATGCTGACGGCGGACGCTGGCGATTGGGCGTTCACGCTCTCCGATGACGCGGGCCGCTCGCTCGCTTGCGCTTGCAAAGCAGGCAGGATCGAGGTCATCCGCAAGGACGCGGTGACGCCACAGCTTGATCACAGGAGCGAAATGGCGCTCACCGGCGTCGGGCCAGTCGAGATCTGGCTCGACTATGGCAGCATCGAGATCGTCGCCGGGGCAGGGGCGGACTGCCTCACCTTGCAACATCGCCTTGCCGGTGAGGCATGGGCGCTGCGTGGCACCGGCAGGCTCTCTGCCCGTTACCTCGCCGCGAGCGCCTGACGGCCCAGTTCGATGGCGCCGGTGATGCCGGCATCATCGCCAAGGCCCGGGGTGACGATGTAGCCCTGTAGCCCGGAGTCGAGGCGTGGGTGCTGGACATAGCCATTAATCTTGGCAGCCGTGGCCTTGCGCACAGATTCAACCAGCCCGGGCGCCTTCATCACGCCACCGCCGAAGATCAGCCGGTCCGGCATGTGCAGCAGCATGAGCGTCGAGGCGAGGTGGGCGATGTAGTCGGCCACGATGCCCACTTCCTCTGACCCGAGCTTGTCGAGGCTCGTGCCCCAGCGCTTTTCAATGGCTGGTCCACAAGCCAGGCCCTCAAGGCAGTCGCTGTGATAGGGGCAGATGCCAGGAAAGGGATCGCGCGAGGCATCGCGCGGAGGCTGGATGTGGCCGCTTTCGAAATGCGAAATGCCCATCAGCGACTGCCCGTCGCGCACCACGCCGGTGCCAACGCCTGTTCCGATGGTGGTATAGGCGAGCGTGCGACAGCCTTGTCCGGCCCCGGCCATCCATTCGCCGATCGCAGCGCCGTTCACGTCGGTGTCTACCTTGATTGGGGCGCCAAATCCGGACAGCACGTCGTGAAACCGTGCGCCTGACCAGCCCGGCTTGGGCGTGGTGGTGAAAGTGCCGTATGTGGATGACGTCGGGTCGATGTCAATCGGGCCGAAGCTTGCCACACCGAATGCCGCGATCCGACCATGTTGCGCGCTGGCTTCTTCAAAGAAAGCCTGCATCGCTGGCCAAGTCTCGGCAGGCGTATTGGTCGGCATGCGCGTGCGGGCGAGGATTCCACCCTCATGCGTGGCAAGGGCAAGCACGAACTTGGTGCCGCCGGCTTCGACCGCTCCGATCAGACCTTTGTCGTTCATTCGCTTGTCACTTTCGCATTTTCCTTCACCAGCATCATGGCCGCTGCAGCCGCCGTCATCATCAGTGCTGCAACCAACATCGTCCAACGCGGTTCTCCGGGGAAGAAGCTGCGCATCACGCCGCCCATCAGTGTAGCGACTACGAGTTGCGGTATGACGATGAAGAAATTGAAGATGCCGATATAGATCCCGAACTTTCGCGGCGGCAGCACTCTCGTCAGAATGACGTAGGGCATCGACAGCACGGATGCCCAGGCAATGCCCATCCCGACCATCGGCAGGAGCAGCGCATTCGGATCGCGGATCAGTAGAATCCCCACGAAGCCCGCTGCCCCGCATAGCAGCCCGACCGCGTGGGTCGCAGCATTACCGATGCGGCGGGCCAGGACCGGCAGCAGGAACGCTGCAAGCGCGGCAACGCCGTTGTAAAACGCGAACATGATGCCGACCCAGTCCGCGCCTGCGTTATAGGCAAAGCTGGTCGTGTCGGTCGCGCCGAATGCCTGCGCGGTGACCACCGGCGTCGTGTAGATCCAGACGATAAAGAATCCGATCCACGTGAAGAACTGCGCAAATGCCAGTTGGCGCATCTGGACGGGCATCTGGGCAAGATCGCTGACGATGTGCGCCAGCGCGCCCTTGGCCGACGTGGCACGAACGCCAATCTGGATCAGTCCGAAGGCACACAGCCCGGCACCAAGGACATAGAGTTGCTTGTCGAGGGCGAGCGTTTCGACCAAGCCGAGCATGAGGATCCCGGCAATCATCCAGAACGGCCCGCTGCGCGGATAGATCAGTGGCTGGTGCTCTCCGCCCTGACTGTGGTCGGAGTCGGCATCGAACTCTGCCATCTCCGCAGGCGAGTATTCGCGCACTCGTAGCACCGTCCAGCCAACGCTGAAGATCATTGCCGCCGCGCCGAGATAGAAGCTGTAGCGGACGGACGGCGGGATCACTCCTTCAGGAGCGACGTTGGCAATCCCGAGCCAGTTGAAAAGCGCCGGCGCGAGGCTGCCCAGCACGGCGCCAGCCCCGATAAAGCACGTCTGGAAGGCAAAGGCCTGCGCGCGCTGGTCGTCCGGCGTCATGTCTCCGGCAAAGGCGCGGAACGGCTCCATCGCGACGTTGAGCGAGGCATCGAGGAGCCACAGAAAGGCCGCGGCGAGCAGGAGCAGCCCGGTGTTGGGCAGGCCGATCAGCGCCAATCCGGCTAGAACGGCACCGGCAAGAAAATAGGGGCGACGGCGGCCGAGGAAGCCCCATGTGCGGTCCGAATGATACCCGATCAGCGGCTGCACGATCAGGCCGGTGACTGGTCCTGCGATCCACAGGAAGGCGAGATCATCGACGGAGCTGCCAAGTGACTGGAAAATGCGGCTGACGTTGGCGTTTTGCAGTGCAAAAGCAATCTGGATACCGAAATAGCCGAAGCTGATGTTCCACAGTCCCCAGAAGCTCTGCCTTGGTTTCTCCCTTGCGGGTTGGCGGATCGAGGTGGTCATCGGCTCTCCATGGGGCGCTATTCGTGCGCCAGGTGGCCGTCTCGCGCGGCCATTGCATTGCAATCAGGCCGTGCGAAGTTGCAGAAACCGGACGTTCCTGCAATCGATGCGCATACGAATACCAAGACCGCCGGCGGATCAACCACCGCTGCTTGCGCGAACCACTAGCCGGGCCGGCAGCACGCGGGGATTGCCCGGGCGGCCTTCGACTTGCGCGAGAACGCTTTCCACCAGCGCTTCGCCAGCCAGCCGGATATCCTGCATGATCGTGGTGAGCGGAGGTGACGTGAAGGCCGCGGCCGGAATGTCGTCAAAGCCGACGACCGCGACATCGTCCGGAACCGAAAGTCCGGCTTCGGAAAGTGCACGCATGGCGCCTACCGCGATGAGATCGCTGGCGGCAAAGATCGCATCGAACGGTGCCTCCCGCGACAGGAGCTCGCGCGCGGCGTGATAGCCGTTTTCTTCCGATGAGACGGCGTCGACGAGCAGGGCCGGGTCTGGTGAGAGGCCTGCTGTCACGACAGCTTTGGCAAGGCCTGCATAGCGCTGTTCGAATTCCGGATAGTGCGAATCCGCTTGGCCGAGGAACGCGATCCGCTTTCGTCCGCGTGCCAGAAGGTGCTCGCCCGCAAGCCGTCCCGCGCCGAAATTGTCCGACCCGACCGTGGCTCCGATTGTGCCGTCGTCAACCGAGCCCCAGCGTACGAAATGCGTGCCGGATCGGAGCAACTGGCGTAGCCGCGGCTCGTATGCCGTATAGTCGCCATAACCAAGCAGGATCAGGCCGTCCGCGCGATGGCTGTCCTGGTATCGCTTGTGCCAATCGTCATCCAGTTTCTGGAACGAAATGAGCAGGTCCAGCCCGCGATGGGCGCAATGCCGCGTGATCGACCCGAGCATGGCGAGGAAGAACGGGTTGATGTTGGATTCGTCCGGCGTTGGGTCCTCGAAAAACAGCAGAGCCAGCGTGTTTGACCGTTGCGAGCGCAGCGACGAAGCGTTCTTGTCGACCGTGTAGTTGAGTTGCCGAGCGATAGCCTCGATCTTCTGCCGCGTTGCGAGACTGACCGACTTGCTGCCGCGCAACGCCCTGCTCACAGTGGGCTGTGATACGCCGGCAAGGTAGGCAATGTCGAAACTGGTTGGTTTGTTGGAAGGCCTGCGCCCCATATCCCGATCACTCCCACCGCCCGGTGTGGTCCCGTGGTCGGTCATCGCCGACTTTATGCGCGATGTTTCGGTCATGCAATGGGGTGGCGGCTGCGCCAGTCGAATCGCAAGGAAAACGCCCATTTTTTAAGCGTTTTGCGCGCAGCTCGAGCGTTGCCAAATAGCATCATCTGAAACCAATCCGGGTGCCGGCGCATGCATAGTATACGTATGCCATATTCGCCAATCTTCATCGCTCCCTTAAACCGAAATGGAGCGGAAGGCCGGGATCAGCGGCTCCGCCCAGTTCGAGCACAGGTATTCGCAAAAGGTTCAGGGCCGGGACAGTCCGGCTTGGGGGAGTGAGTTTCAACATGGCAATTCGCACATTATCCGCTGCTGCGGGCGTATCGCTCGCCGCCATCACGGTTGCGCTCGCCGCGACCCCGGCCATGGCGCAGGATGCTGCCCCGGCACAGGATCAGGCGCAGGCTGACACCGCTCCTGAAGCTCAGGAACAAGCCATCGTCGTGACCGGCTTCCGCGCTGCGCTCGCCACGGCCGTGAACGTCAAGAAGACCTCGCCGGTCATCGTGGAATCGGTTTCGGCAGAAGACATCGGCCGTCTTCCCGATGCATCGATCGGTGAATCGATCGCGCGTCTTCCGGGCCTCACCACCCAGCGCCTGTTCGGCCGCGCCAACTCGATCGCTATCCGTGGTTCGAGCGCGGACCTGTCCTCGACCACGCTGAATGGTCGCCCGCAGACCTCGACGGGCGAGCAGCGCAATGTCGAGTTCGACCAGTTCCCGTCGGAAATCGTCAGCCGCGTTGACGTCTACAAGACACCGCAGGCGAACCTTGTCCACCAGGGCCTCGTGGGTACCGTCGACATCAAGACGATCCGCCCGCTCGAATTTGGCAAGAGCCTGCTCTCGTTCGGCGGCCGCGGCACTTATGCAGACCTCGGCAAGGTCAACAAGGACAGCAACGAGTTCGGCTATCGCGCAACTGCGACCTACGTCGGCCAGTTCATGGAAGACCGTCTCGGCGTGGCACTGTCGGCCGCCTACACCGACGAGCCCTACCAGGCTCAGGAATTCGAAGCCTGGGGTTACGCCGACGGCCCGAACAACACCAAGATCATCGGCGGCATGAAGCCGTTTGGCGTTTCCACTCAGCTCAAGCGCCTCGGCATTCAAGGCACTGTTCAGTTCAAGCCGGTGGACGCACTGACCCTGACGGTTGACGGCTTCTACGGCAATTTCAAGGACAAGCAGATCAAGCGCGGCATCGAGTTCCCGCTTGCCTGGAGCGGAGCGCAGCTGTCGCCGACCGGCATCGAGACCAATGGCAACCTGATCACCAAGGGCACGTTCTCTGGCGTCGAAGCTGTCGTCAACAACCACGGCTACGAGCGCAACTCCGACATCTTCTCGGGCGGCTTCAACGCGGCTTGGGCTGGCGAAGATGGCTGGTCGGCTTCGTTCGACTTCGGCTATTCGAAGACGGACCGCAACGAACTGAGCCTCGAAACCAACGCAGGCACTGGTCCGGGCGCGGGCGTTGGCGCGGCGGACACACTGACTTTCGTCAGCGGGCCGACCGGCACCAGCTTCACCAGCCACGTGCTCGATTACGGCAACTACAACACCATTCTCCTTACCGATCCGCTCGGTTGGGGTGGTGGTGCGCCCAAGGGTTCGCAGGAAGGCTACTACAACGACCGCATCATCGACGACGAGATCAAGAGCTTCCAGATCGAAGTCGGCAAGGAGCTGGAAGACAGCTTCCTCTCCAAGATCACTGTTGGCTCGGCCTATGTCGATCGCACCAAGGCCAAGACTCCGGAAGAATATTTCCTCAACCTTGCCGGTGGCGTGAAGTCGCTGGTGGTGCCCGAGAAGTACCGTACCGGCGCAACCGACCTGTCTTTCATCGGTGCTGGTCCGATCATCGGTTACGATCCGTTCAGGATGCTTGAGGACGGCGTCTACGTGAAGACGCTCAATGCCTCGAAGGACGTGCCCGCCAAGGCCTACTCGGTCACCGAGCGCGTGATGTCGATCTACCTGAAGGGCGACCTCAAGGCGACGCTCGGCGATGTCGAGATGGACGGCAACATCGGCGTTCTGGCCCAGAACACCGAGCAGAAGTCGCGCGGCTTCGTGAACCTGGCAGCTGCATCGCTGGTGCCTGTCACCCGCGGCGCGCGTTATTGGGACATCCTGCCCAGCCTCAACCTCAACTTCCGCATTCCGGGTGATTGGGTTGTCCGCTTTGCTGCGGCCCGCGAGATCCAGCGTCCGCGCTTCGAGGACATGAAGGTCAGCCTGGACTACAGCTACAATGTCAACAGCGGCGTGATCACCGGAAACGGCGGTAACCCGCAGCTGCGTCCGTACCGTGCGTGGGCAGCTGACCTGAACATCGAGAAGTACTTCGGACGCAAGGGCTATGTCGGCCTGCAGATGTTCTACAAGAAGCTCGACAACTACATCTACAAGGATGTCGTTCCTTACGACTACACCGGCCTGCCCATCGTTGCCCCGGTTCCGATCACGAACTTCGTCGGCACGATCAATACGGCGGTCAACGGTTCGGGCGGCAAGCTCTATGGCGTGGAACTCGCCGGCACGCTTCCGTTCGAAGTCATCACCCCGGCGCTTGAAGGGTTCGGCTTCACCGGCGGCCTTGGCTACACCAAGACTTCGATCAAGCCCGGTCCGAACGCGAATTCGATGGATCTGCCAGACTATTCGCGCTGGGTCGCTTCGGGCACGCTGTTCTTCGAGAAGGCCGGTTTCAACGCTCGCGTCTCGGCCCGTCATCGCTCGTCGTTCCAGGGCATCTTCGTTGGCTTCGGCGGCGAGCGTGAACTGCGCCGCGCGCTGAAGGAAACCATCGTCGATGCGCAGATCGGCTATGACTTCAAGGAAAACAGCCCGCTCAACGGTCTGTCCATCTTCGTGCAGGGTCAGAATCTGACCGACGAGCCTTTCGTTTCGGTCGACAACGGTGCGCCGCTGCAGATCCGCAATTACCAGACCTATGGCCGCCGCTTCATGGCGGGCTTCAACTACAAGTTCTGATCCCTCCGGAGGGGCGGCCTCATCCCGCCCCTCCACCCTTTTGGGGACAGAGACGTTGCCAGGAAGTGCCCGCAGAAGGCACTCTTTAAAGAATTCACTGCGGGAGAACGGACGTGTCGGCTTCACATCAGCGCAGGATCGTCATCGCGGGCGGTGGCACGGCGGGATGGATGACTGCGGCCGCGCTGTCCCGGCTTGCTGCGCCGCATTGGCAAGTCACTCTCGTGGAATCCGAGGAAATCGGCACGGTCGGCGTTGGTGAGGCGACCATCCCGATGGTCCGCCTGTTCAACCAGACCCTCGGCATCGACGAAGCCCAGTTTCTGCGCGAGACCAACGGCACTTGGAAGCTTGGCATCGCGTTCGAGGGCTGGGGCGGTTTTGATGACCGTTATATCCACGGTTTCGGGCTGACCGGGCGGAGCCTCGGCGTACTTCCGTTTCATCACTACTGGCTTCGCGGTCGCGCGCAGGGACTTGCAGGCCCCTTGGGCGAATACGTCCTCAACGCCGTCGCTTGCGACGCGAACAAGTTCGCGCACATCGACCGTCCGCAAGGCAGCGCCTTGCCGCCAATGCCCTATGCCTACCACTTCGATGCTTCGCTTTATGCCGCATTCCTGAGGCGTTACGCCGAGGGCCGTGGCGTTCGCCGGATCGAAGGTCGGATCGTCGGTTTCGACCGCAATGCGCTGAGCGGTGATCTTGCGGCGCTTCGGCTCGAGCGTGGCGAGGTAATTGAAGGCGATCTCTTCGTAGACTGCTCTGGCTTCCGCAGCCTGCTTCTGGGCCAGGAGATGGGCGTCGGTTATGTCGATTGGAGCGAATGGCTCAAGTGCGATCGCGCTGTGGCGGTGCCCTGTGTGCGCGCCGAGCCGTTGGTCCCTTATACCCGTTCGATTGCCCAGCCCGCCGGGTGGTGCTGGCGCATTCCGCTGCAACATCGCACCGGAAACGGCCACGTTTTCTGCTCTGAAATGATGAGCGAGGATGAGGCGACGGCTCGCTTGCTTGACAGGCTGGATGGCGAGCAACTGGCTGAGCCGCGAACGATCCGCTTCAAGGCTGGGCGGCGGGAGAAGTTCTGGGAGCGCAACGTCGTGGCGGTGGGGCTTTCGTCGGGCTTTATCGAGCCTTTGGAATCCACCTCGATCCATCTCATCCAGACAGCGATCAGTCGCGTAGTCGATTTCCTGCCCAACGGCCCTGTGCAGGATGCCGACCGCGATGCTTACAACCGGCTGGCAACGTTCGAGATCGAGCGCATCCGCGACTTCGTGATCTTGCACTATGTCGCCAATGGCAGGCACGGCGAACCCTTCTGGGACGCTCTCAGGCAGATGGAAGCGGAAGGACAACTCCCCGAGGCTTTGGGTGAGCGATTGGCCATGTTCCGTGCCTCTGGCCGCATCGTGCGCGAGCATGACGAACTGTTTGACGTGCCCGGTTGGGCGCAGGTGATGATCGGGCAGGGGGTGATTCCTCAGCGCTGGCATCCACTCGCCGATCAGATTGCGTCTGAAAGCCTCAAAGCCTTCCTCGAAACCGTTCGCGGTGCCTATGCAAAGGACGTTGCCCGAATGCCATCCCACGCCGATTACGTCGCTCATGTCTGCGGGCAGGTACCGGTGCATGCGTAAGTTCATAGGTCTTTCCCTGCTTGCGCTGCTCGCCTCGCAACCTGCGCGGGCTGATGTGCCGCTGGCAGAAGTCAGGGCGCGTCCGGCAGCGGGGGAGACGATCTATTTTCTGCTGCCTGACCGGTTCGAGAACGGCGACAAGGCCAACGATCTCGGGGGCCTGAAGGGTGACCGCTACAAGACCGGCTTCGACCCTGCGGCCAAGGGCTTCTACCATGGCGGCGACCTGAAAGGACTGACCCAGCGCCTCGACTACCTTCAGGGACTTGGCGCGACGGCGATTTGGGTGGCGCCGATTTTCAAGAACAAGCCGGTGCAGGGCGGGCCGGGGTTGGAGAGCGCCGGATACCACGGCTACTGGGTGACCGACTTTACCCGGGTCGACCCGCATTTCGGAACCAACGCCGATTTCAAGGCGCTGGTCGATGCCGCGCATGCGCGTGGGATGAAGGTCTACATGGACATCATCGCCAACCACACGGCAGATGTGATCCAGTACAAGGGTGGCCAGTACACCTATCGCGACAAGGCGAACTGGCCCTATTCGCGCAAGGGTGGCCTGAACGGTAAGCCGATCAATCCAGGATTTGCTGGCGATGAGGATTCGAGCGCGACGAACTTCGCCAGGCTGACCGATCCCGGCGCGGCCTATGAACCGTTCGTGCCGCCTGCCGAGGCGCATGTGAAGGTTCCCGACTGGCTCAACGATCCGATCTATTACCACAACCGCGGCGACAGCACGTTCCGGGGCGAAAACAGCCGCTTCGGCGACTTTGCCGGGCTCGACGACCTGTTCACCGAGCACCCGCGCGTTCGCGCCGGAATGATCGAAATCTATGCCGACTGGATCAGGCGGTTCGGCATCGACGGCTATCGCATCGACACCGCCAAGCACGTCGATCCGGGCTTCTGGCAGGCGTTCATTCCGGCGATGCTGGATACGGCGAAGAAAGCCGACATCCCGAACTTCACGATCTTCGGCGAAGTAGCGCACGAAGGTTCGGACCCCGGCACCATCGCCCGGTATACACGCCGTGACGGCTATCCCGCCGTGCTGGACTTCGCCTTCCAGGGCGCAGTGCGCGCGGTGCTGGGACAGGGCAGGGGCACCGAGGTCCTCGCTGATACGTTCGATGGCGACGTGCTCTATCAGGGTGGCGAAGAAGCTGCGCTCGCGATGCCGACGTTCCTTGGCAACCATGACATGGGCCGCTTCTCAACGCTTCTCGCCAAGGACATGCCGGGGATTTCGGATGCAGAACTGACCAACCGCGTCGAGCTTGCCCACGTGATGCTGCTGACCCTGCGCGGTTCTCCCGTGATCTACTCTGGCGACGAGCAGGGCTTTGTTGGCGATGGCAACGATCAGGATGCTCGCGAGGACATGTTCGCGAGCAAGGTCGCGAGCTACAACGACAACCGCCTGCTTGGCACTTCCGCAACCACCGCGACGGCCAACTTCGATCCTGCGCATCCCTTCTACAGGTTGATCGCGACACTGGCCCAACTGCGCAAGGCCCACCCGGCTCTTGCGCGGGGACGGCAAGTTACGCGAACGTATTCGGAAGCGCCCGGATTGTTTTCAGTCTCCCGCTTCGATCCGGTTGGCGGTACCGAATATTTCATCGCGTTCAACACCTCGGACAAGCCGATCGCCGTGCAAAGCGTGATCGGCGCGTCCGCAACAAGCCTTGAGACGCTCCACGGGCAATGCCCGGCGCAGGTTTCCGCGCCCGGCAGCGTTACTGTCGAGCTACCCGCCTTCGGCAGCATGGTCTGCCGTGTTGCTCCCTCCCCGGAATTGACTGTTCGATGAAGACTTCAGAAGCCGTCCTTGCCAGCCCCATGCCGCAGGCCGACGCGCCGTGGTGGCGTGGCGCTGCAATCTATCAGATTTACCCGCGCAGCTTCTGCGATTCCAACGGCGACGGCATCGGCGACCTGCCGGGCATTACACAACGGCTCGACCATGTCGCGCGGCTCGGTGTGGACGCAATCTGGGTCTCGCCTTTCTTCAAGTCACCAATGCGTGATTTCGGCTATGACGTGGCCGACTACTGCGACGTCGATCCGATCTTCGGCACGCTTGCTGACTTCGACGTCATGGTGAAGCGGGCGCATGAACTCGGCCTCAAGGTCACGATCGATCAGGTATACGCCCATACTTCGGACTTGCACCCCTGGTTCGAGGAAAGCCGTCAGGACCAGTTGAACGACAAGGCCGACTGGTACGTCTGGGCCGACCCGAAGCCTGATGGTTCGCCGCCCTCAAACTGGCAATCGGTGTTCGGCGGTCCCGCGTGGACGTGGGACGCGCGGAGGCGGCAGTATTACCTGCACAACTTCCTTTCCAGCCAGCCGCAGATGAATGCGCACAATCCCGATGTGCAGGATGCGCTGCTTGGCGTCATGCGGTTCTGGCTGGATCGCGGCGTCGACGGGTTCCGGCTCGATGCGCTCAACTTCCTGATGCACGATCCGACGCTGCGCGACAATCCGCCGTCGCCCGACGACGGCCGTCGCAAGACGCGGCCGTTCGACTACCAGCTGAAGATCTACAACCAGTCGCACCCCGACATCCTCAAGTTCATCCAGCGCGTGCGAAAGCTGTGCGATGAATATGGCGCGGTGTTCACCGTGGCCGAAGTGGGCGGCGATCTGGCCGAAACCGAGATGAAGGCCTTCACCGCCGGTGAGGATCACCTAAATAGCGCCTATGGCTTCGATTTCCTCTATGCCGATAAGCTGACGCCCAGATTTGTTGAGCAGGCCGTTGCCAAGTGGCCGGACACGCCGGGCATCGGCTGGCCGAGCTGGGCTTTCGAGAACCACGACGCGCCCCGTGCGCTTTCGCGCTGGTGCAGCCCCGATGATCGCGACGCGTTTGCGCGGCTGAAGGCCATGCTGTTCACATCGCTGCGCGGCAATATCATCGTCTATCAGGGCGAGGAGCTCGGGCTGACGCAGGTCGAAATTCCGTTCGAGCAGCTGCAGGATCCGGAAGCCATTGCCAACTGGCCCCTGACGCTTTCGCGCGATGGCGCGCGGACGCCGATGCCATGGATGGTGCAGGCGGGTGAGGGTGGCTTTACCGGCGGTTCGCCGTGGCTTCCAGTGGGTGAAGAGAACCTTGCGCGTGCAGTAGACCGGCAAGAAGCCGACCCGGCATCGCTGCTCAACCTGACCTCGGACTTGCTGCGGTTGCGCCGTGAAAACGATGCGCTGCGGCTGGGCTCCTTCGAAGTGCTCCATGCAGACGAATGCCTACTTGCCATTCGGCGCGTTTCTGGTGGGCAATCGATTGCAGGACTTTTCAACCTGTCCTCCGTCCCGGTGGTCTGGCCGCAAGGGCTGGTGCGGGATGGCAAGGAACTCGCGTCGGTCAACGGCGCCACTGTTGGGCAGTTGCCGCCGTTCGGCGCGCTGCTGATCGAAGAGAGGATCTGATGCGTAACCTTCTGAACATCGCAGCGCCGCTGGCGCTGTCGCTTTCGTGCGCCCTCGTTTCGCCCGCCTTGGCCGAGACGGTGACCGCGACTTCGCCCGATGGCAGCCTCGTACTTTCGGTCACCACCGACAACGATGGCCACCCGCTCTACAGCCTGACCCGCAAGGGCAAGCTGCTGCTTGGTTCCTCGATGCTTGGCTTCATCACCAGTGATGGCCCGACCATGCAGCGCGGCCAGAAGATCATTGGCAGCGAAACCGCCTCGGGCAAGGAAACCTGGGAGCAGCCATGGGGTGAGCGTCGCTACGTCAGCGACAACCACAATGAGCTGCTGGTCAGGTTCGAGCAGGTGCCGGACTGGGGCGGCCGCCGCATGAACGTGCGCTTCCGCCTGTTCGACGACGGGTTCGGGTTCCGCTACGAGATCCCCGAGCAGCCGGCGATGAAGGTGATGAAGATCGCCGACGAGCTGACCGAGTTCAACTTGGCGCAGAACGGCACAGCGTGGTGGATCCCTGGCGGCGAATGGAACCGGTACGAGCAAGTCTACCAGAAGACACCGATCGACGCCGTCTCGACTGCGCATACGCCGATCACGATGAAGCTGGAAGACGGCACCCACCTGTCATTCCATGAAGCGGCGTTGGTCGACTATTCGGGCATGTGGCTCAAGCGCCAGACCGGCACTTCGTTCCGTGCTACCCTGGCACCGTCATCCAGTGGCCCGAAGGTGACGCGCGCCGTGCCGTTCAACACCCCGTGGCGCACGTTGCGCATCGCCGACAGTGCCAAGGAGCTGGTCGAGAACGACCTCGAATTGAACCTCAACGAGCCGAACAAGATCGGCGATGTCTCCTACTTCAAGCCGATGAAGTACATCGGCATCTGGTGGGGCATGATCCGTGGCGACTGGTCGTGGGCGGAAGGTCCGAAACACGGCGCGACGACCGCGCGCACCAAGCAGTACATGGACTTTGCCGCCAAGCACGGTTTCGGCGGGGTACTGGTGGAAGGCTGGGACAAGGGCTGGAACGGCACCTGGTTCGGCAACGGCAAGGACTTCAGCTACACCCAGGCAACGCCCGATTTCGACATTGAGGCGGTGACGAAGTATGGCGCGAAGAAGGGCGTCATGCTGATCGGCCACCACGAAACCGGCGGCAATATCGCCAACTACGAGGCGCAGCTCGAAGACGCGATGAAGCTCTACGACAAGCTGGGCGTGCGGGCGGTCAAGACCGGATACGTTGCTGACGCAGGGGGCATTCTCGCCCCCGGTGACACGGTTGACACCTACAAGATGGAATACCACGACGGGCAGCGTCAGGTTCAGCACCACCTCAAGGTCGTGGAGGCAGCCGCGAAATACCGCATCGTCGTCAACGCACACGAACCGGTAAAGGATACTGGCCTGCGCCGCACCTATCCCAACTGGATCGATCGCGAAGGCGCACGCGGCATGGAGTACAACGCGTGGGGCCAGTTCGCGAATGGACCTGACCATGAACCGACGCTGGTCTATACCCGCATGCTTTCGGGGCCCATGGACTACACTCCGGGCATCCTGAGCCTCGAGGGCGCAAACCACGTGCCGCTGGCTTCGACGCTGGCCAAGCAACTCGGGCTCTATCTGGCGCTCTATTCTCCGATCCAGATGGCGGCAGATTTCATCGAGAGCCTCGAGGCGCACCCCAAGGAGCTGGCCTTTATCAAGCAGGTGCCGGCGGACTGGTCGGAAAGCCACCTGATCGCCGGTGAAGTTGGCGACTACGCCATCTTCGCGCGCAAGGACCGCAACAGCGACGACTGGTATGTCGGCGGTGTCAACGATGCGACGGCGCGCGACGTTTCGCTGAGCCTCGACTTCCTCGATCCAGGCAAGACCTACACAGCCACGGTGTGGAAGGATGGCGAGGGCGCGACTTACGAGACTGACGCTCGCCACCGCATTGCCTATGCCACGCTCAAGGTAAAGAAGGGCGACGTTATGCCTGCTTGGCTGGCGCCGGGCGGCGGCCTTGCCGTGCGTTTGCATCCGGGGAAATAGCCTTTCGGCACGATTGCGGATTGCGGCCGGCCATGGTGCAGTGCACACCGTGGCCGGTCGCTTTGCCACGCATAGCTATCCTGCATACATATGCGTGCTGAACTGGCGTCACTTAGGGTCTAGGGCCATGTGCACGGCACAGGTCCGACGCCGATTTCGGCAGACCGCATTGCCAAGGGAGAGTTACGTCGATGATCGAAACCAGCTGCTCGGCTCTGCTGCTGTTCGGTGCCACCGGCGATCTTTCGCGGCGCATGCTTCTGCCGTCGCTCTATGCCTTGCACGAGGACGGGCTCATCGGGCCGGACCTGCGGATTGTCGGCACGGCGCGTTCGGAACATGACGATGCCGAGTTCCGGGAATTTGCTCGCGCCGCGCTTGCCGAGTTCCTGCCTGAAGACAGGCGGGACGAGGAGAAGCTGGCAAGCTTCCTTGATCGGCTCGAATACCAGACGCTGGATGCATCGAATGTCGATGGCTTCGGCGCGCTGGCCGAGAAGCTCGGGGACACTTCGTGCGGTCTTTCGATCTTCCTTTCGACCGCCCCGTTCCTGTTCGAGCCCACGATCGAAGGGTTGAAGCGGGCAGGGCTGGCCCATGCCAACGTGCGCATCGGCCTTGAAAAGCCGCTCGGCAACGATCTTGCCTCGTCCACCCGCATCAATGACGCGGTAGCCGCCGCCTTTGCCGAGGAACAGATCTTCCGGATCGACCATTACCTTGGCAAGGAAACGGTCCAGAACCTGATGGCGCTGCGCTTTGCCAACATGATGTTCGAGCCGTTGTGGAACGCAGGCGGCATCGATCATGTGCAGATCACGGTCAGCGAGACGGTCGGGCTCGAAGGGCGCAAGGGCTTTTACGACGATACCGGTGCGCTGCGCGACATGGTGCAGAACCACATGCTGCAGCTCCTGGCGCTGACGGCGATGGAGCCGCCAGCCAGCCTCGATGCCACTTCGATCCGTGATGAAAAGGTCAAGGTGCTGCGCGCGCTGCGCCCCGTGAAGGCCGAGGAAATGGTGCGCGGGCAGTATCGCACCGGCGCGGTCAAGGGCGCTTCGGTCGCTGGCTATCAGGAAGATCTGGGCGAGGCATCGGATACCGAGACTTTCGTTGCCATCAAGGCGCACGTCGATAACTGGCGCTGGACCGGGGTCCCGTTCTATTTGCGCACCGGCAAGCGCCTGGCTGAGCGGCGCAGCGAGATCGTCGTCGAATTCAAGCAGGTGCCGCACAACGTCTTTGCCGAGCGCGGCGGGCGTATCCGCGCCAATCGCCTGGTAATCCGCCTGCAGCCCGAGGAATACGTGCGCCTGCAGGTGATGGCCAAGGAGCCGGGGCTGGACCGCGGTGGCATCGTGCTGCGCGAGGTGAACCTCGACCTGTCGCTGACCACCGCCTTTGCCAAGGCCCGCCGCCGTATTGCCTACGAACGCCTCCTGCTCGATCTGATCGAGGGCGAACAGACCCTGTTCGTGCGCCGTGACGAAGTGGAAGCACAGTGGAAATGGGTCGACGCTATCCGCAAGGTCTGGGCTGACACCGCGATGGAAGCCCGCCCCTATGCCGCGGGTTCGTGGGGACCGAACGCCGGCATTGCCCTGACCGAGCGTGACGGGAGAAGCTGGAATGACTGACCTCGTGCCGGCGAGCGTGCGGTGGGCGCAGCCCGGCGACGCGGCGGCGGTGGCAGATCACATTGCGCGCGTGGTTTCCGCACCCGGCGCGAAGCGGATTGCGTTCACTGGTGGCTCCACGCCGATCAAGGTGCTGGCCCTGCTCAAGGATCGCCCGCTCGACTGGGCCAGCGTGACCATCGCCCTGACTGATGATCGCAGGGTGCCTGACGACCATCCGGCAAGCAACTTCGGCAAGATCCACGCAGCGCTCGGAGAGTCCGGCGCGCAGTTCGAACGACTCGCAGAAGGCGCGCAAGTCGCGCCATTCGATCTCGTCTGGCTCGGCATGGGCGAGGATGGCCACGTCGCCTCGCTGTTCCCGGAAATGACAGCGCATGTCCGGCCAGGACCGGCGGTTATTGCCACGACGCCGATCCCGCTGCCGTCGGAAGCACCGTTCGATCGGCTCACCTTGAATGAAAAAGCGCTCAAGGCGACGAAGGAGATTATCCTCGTCGTAACTGGCGCCCCGAAGAAGGTGTTGCTGGAATGCGCCTTGGCGGGTGACGACCGCTATCCCGTTACCCAATTCCTGCGCGGCTACGGCCCGCCTGTGACTATCTACTGGAGCGAATGATGCCCTTGCATCCTACCGTCGAGCGCGTCACCCAACGCATCATCGAACGCTCGCGCCCGACGCGCGCCGCCTATCTCGACCTGATCGAGCGCTCGCGCGACAAGGGCCTCAACCGTCCGCAGCTGTCCTGTGGCAATCTCGCCCACGGCTTTGCCGCCTCGGGCGAGGACAAGACTTTGATCAAGAGCGGCAAGGCGATGAACATCGGCATCGTCACCGCCTACAACGACATGCTCTCGGCGCATCAACCCTATGGCCGCTACCCCGAGCAGATCAAGATCTTCGCACGCGAAGTGGGTGCGACGGCGCAGGTTGCGGGCGGCGTTCCGGCCATGTGCGATGGCGTGACGCAGGGCCAGGATTCGATGGAACTGTCGCTGTTCAGCCGCGACAACATCGCCATGGCGGCGGTCGTCGGCCTCAGCCATGCCATGTTCGAAGGCGCGCTTCTGCTCGGCATTTGCGACAAGATCGTGCCGGGTTTGCTGATCGGCTCCCTGCGCTTTGGCCACCTGCCGACGATCCTCGTGCCTGCAGGCCCGATGCCGAGCGGGCTTCCCAACAAGGAAAAGGTGCGCATCCGCCAACTCTATGCCGAGGGCAAGGTCGGGCGCGACGAGCTGCTCGAAAGCGAGAGCGCCAGCTATCATTCCCCGGGCACTTGCACGTTCTATGGCACCGCCAACTCCAACCAGATGATGATGGAGATGATGGGCCTGCACATGCCGGGCTCGAGCTTCGTCCAGCCCGGCCTGAAGCTGCGGCAGGAGCTGACGCGGGCAGCCGTGCATCGCATCACCCAGATTGGTTGGAACGGCGACGACTATCGCCCGCTCGGGTTGTGCGTGGACGAGAAGGCCATCGTCAATGCCATTGCCGGGCTACTGGCAACCGGCGGTTCGACCAATCATGTCATCCATCTGCCCGCCATCGCCCGTGCGGCCGGCATCCAGATCGACTGGGACGACATGGACGAATTGAGCCGTGCCGTGCCGCTTATCGCCAGCGTCTATCCCAACGGTGCAGGCGACGTGAACGCTTTTGCCGCGGCCGGTGGCATGCCCTACGTGATCCGCGAATTGATCGGCGCAGGCCTGGCCCACGCCGATATCATGACCGTCTACGGCAAGTCGCTCGAAGAGGGCGCGCAGGAGCCGGTCATGGATGGCGATTCCCTCAAGTGGAACCCCGCTCCGGAAACGTCGGGCGACGAGAAGATGCTGCGCCCGGTCGCCGCACCGTTCCAGGCCGAGGGCGGCTTCCGCCTCCTCAAGGGCAATCTCGGTCGTGGAACCATCAAGGTCAGCGCGGTCGATCCCTCGCGCTGGACCATCGAGGCGCCGTGCAGGGTGTTTAACGACCAGAACGACGTGCTCGGGGCGTTCAAGGCCGGAGAACTTGAAAAGGATGTGGTCGTCGTGGTCCGCTTCCAGGGCCCTGCCGCCAACGGCATGCCCGAACTCCACAAGCTGACCCCGCCACTGGGCGTCCTTCAGGACCGTGGCTTCAAGGTGGCGCTGGTCACCGATGGTCGCATGTCTGGCGCATCGGGGAAGGTGCCTGCCGCCATCCACGTCTCGCCCGAAGCAAAGACCGGCGGCCCCCTCGCCAAGCTGCGCGATGGCGACGTGGTCCGCGTCTGCGCCAATACCGGCGAACTGGCAGCGCTTGTCCCGGCCGAGGAATGGAACGCACGCGAAGAAGCTGTCGCGCCTTCTGCCGGTCTTGGCGTAGGACGCGAACTCTTCGCGCTGATGCGCCTGCATTCCGATGAAGCGGAACGCGGCGGTTCGGCGATGCTGGCAGCCGCCGGGCTCTGACAAGAACGGATTTGAGGGGGTTGGAATGCAGGTAGTTGCCGTCGATATTGGCGGAACCCACGCGCGCTTCGCGCTTGCCGAAGTTGGCGGGGGCAGGGTCATGTCCCTCGGAGAAGCCGTCACGCTGAAGACGGCTGAGCATGGCTCGTTCCAGCTGGCTTGGGAAGACTTCGGCCGCATCGTCGGCAAGCCGCTGCCCTCGGCCGCGGCCATCGCGGTCGCCGGGCCGGTGGGTGGCGAGATCATCAAGTTCACCAACAATCCCTGGATCATCCGCCCAGCTCTGATCCCGGAAAAGCTGGGCGCAGAGCACTATGTCGTGGTCAACGATTTCGCTGCCGTTGCTCATGCCGTCGCGCAGGCTGACGACAGCCATTTCATCCACCTGTCCGGCCCGGAGACCGATCTTCCGCAGACCGGCGTCATCAGTGTCGTCGGCCCTGGTACGGGCCTTGGCGTGGCGCAACTGTGGCGCGAGGGTGGCAGCTATCGCGTGCAACCGACCGAGGGCGGACATGTCGATTACGCGCCACTGGATTCGATCGAGGACGCGATTCTCGCCGGTCTGCGCAAGCGCCATCGGCGCGTGTCGGTCGAGCGGGTCGTTGCCGGTCCGGGCATCGTCGACATCTACGAGGCACTGGCCCTGCTAGAAGGACGTCCCTATACGCCACGCACCGATCGTGAGCTATGGGAGCTTGGCACATCCGGCGAGGACAGCCTTGCTGCGGCAGCTGTTGACCGTTTCTGCCTGTCGCTGGGCAGCGTAGCGGGAGATCTTGCACTCGCCCATGGGTCTTGCGGGGTTGTCATGGCGGGGGGCCTGGGCCTCAGAATCAAGGACACGCTGGTGCGGTCGGGATTCGCGGATCGCTTCCGCGCCAAGGGGCGGTTCGAAGGCTTGATGGCGTCCATTCCCGTGAAGTTGATCACCCATCCTCAGCCAGGCCTGTTCGGTGCTGCCGCTGCATTCGCGCAGACCTACCGCGACTGATCTTTAAGCGGATAGGCAACTGGACAGCCGTTGCCTATCCGTGGCACCTGCCAGACCGCTTCCTACGCTTTAATCGGGCAATTAATTCCGGTGGATTCGTTCTGCCGAGACGGTATTGCTGTGTAGCGTAGCATGCATGCGGATGCCGAAGGAGAAGGTGCCCAGATGGAATACGAAACCATTCGTGTCGAGCGTATCGGCGATGTTCTGAAGATCGTGCTCAACCGGCCGGAGCGCTTGAACGCCTGTCCGCCGAACATGGCACTGGAACTGGCAAACGCCGTCAACGATCTGGCCGGGGCGCGTGCAGTTGTCATTACCGGAGAAGGACGCGCCTTCTGTTCGGGTGCAGATCTCGCGGCGAGGGGTGATCGCTCCATCGCCGGGGGGCGGGGCGCCTATACCGCGCTCACCCAGGCATACAATCCGTTGATGCTCGCGCTTTCGCGTTTGCCGGTCCCCGTGGTTACAGCGGTCAATGGACCGGCGGCAGGCGTAGGTTGTTCGATCGCGCTTGCGGGTGACTTCGTCATCGCTGGGCGCAGCGCCTATTTTCTTCAGGCTTTCGTGAATATCGGGTTGGTGCCTGACGGAGGAGCGTCATGGATGCTCACCCGTCTTGTCGGCAAGGCTCGCGCCACCGAGATGATGATGCTGGGTGAGAAGATCGGCGCCGAGAAAGCGGAAAACTGGGGCCTGATCTACAAGGCAGTTGATGACGCCGCATTGCAGGATGAAGCCATGGCGCTGGCCAGCAGGCTGGCCGCCGGTCCCACGGTGGCGCTTGGCGTCATGCGGCAGAACATCGCGAAGGCTCTCGAGGTAGACTATGCCAGTGCCCTGCTTGTCGAAGCCGAAGGGCAATGGAAAGCGGGCGACAGCGCAGACGCCGCAGAAGGTGGCCGGGCGTTCCTGGAAAAGCGCAAGGCAGCATTCACGGGCAAGTAAGGCCTTGATCCACAGGCAAGAAGTCCCACGTTAGTTGACATGACCGCCCGCTACATCTGGACCATCGGTTACGAGCAGGCCACGGTTGCGGCGGTCATGAATGCCCTGGTTGAAGCAGGCGTCGAAGTTCTTGCGGATGTCCGCGCGCTGCCGCTGTCGCGCCGTCCGGGTGAGAACGGCGGAGCAATATTCGACCACGGTAGCGGCGGGATAGTCCTGCTGCGG
>OFDC01000199.1_pt1 | contig 58252 bp, 59 predicted proteins | sample 1520941 | NCBI WGS metagenome assembly OFDC01 (sample SAMEA94258168, study PRJEB24077) | hot springs metagenome | biome: Aquatic biome; feature: Water | place: India | collected 2012-12-06 | depth 5 m | reverse complement strand
TGACGCTGCGCATGTGGCTCAGGCTGGCGAACCAGTGCTGCGACAGGCACTCGTCGCGGAAGCGGCTGTTGAAGCTCTCGATGTAGGCGTTCTGCACCGGCTTGCCCGGCTGGATGAAGCGCAGCTCGACGCCGTTCCTGGCCGCCCATGTCTGCATCGTCCGGCCCGCGAACTCCGGACCGTTGTCGGTGCGGATCACCTTGGGCAGCCCGCGCTCGGCCTTCACCTGGTCGAGCACGCGCGTGACGTACAGCGCCGGGATCGAGGTGTCCACGGCGATCTGCACGGCTTCCTTGCTGCAGTCGTCCACGACCGTCAGTGTCTTGACCCGCCGCCCATTGGCGAGCTCATCGAACACGAAGTCCATGCTCCACACCTCGTCGGGTTGCAGCGGGCGCACCAGGGGCTGCCGCTCGGGCACGGGCAGCTTCTTGCGCCGGCGCTTGCGCACCATCAGGCCTTCCTCGCGGTAGACCCGGTAGGTGCGCTTGACGTTGATCGCCCAGCCGTCGATCCGCAGGCGGCTGTGCAGCATCCGGTAGCCGTGGCGGCGGTGCTGGCCGGCAAGCTCCGTCAGGCGCTCGCGCAGCCGGCCGTTGCCGTCGTCGCGGGGCTGGTAGCGCAAGGTGCTGGCGCTCATGCCCACCAGCCTCAGGGCCTGGCGTTCGCTCAGGCCCCATTCCTGCAACTGCCGCACAACCTCGCGACGCGCCGCCACGGCCACTACTTTCCCTTGAGCACCTCGCGCATCGCGTCGATCTCCAGCATCGAGTTGGCCAGCAGCTTCTTCAGCTTCGTGTTCTCGGCCTCCAGCGCCTTCAGGCGCTGCGCGTCCGACACGTTCATGCCGCCGAACTTGGCCTTCCAGGCGTAGTAGCTCGGCTCGCTGAAGCCATGCTTCCTGCACAGCTCCTTGACCGGCAGCCCGGCATCGGCCTCACGCAGGAAGCCAATGATCTGTTCCTCGGTGTATCGCTTCTTCATCCGTCCGATCTCCGTCTCGGGTTGATCGGACTCTAGAACTATCTGCTACGAATCCCCGGGGGCAGCGCAACCTGCCCAACCTGCTTCGCGAGTTTGCCGAGTCCAATAGCTTGAGGCTGGCCGAGATCTACGTCTTCACCGGGATTCATGACCCCAAGCGGGAACCCCAACGGCACGAGTCGATGGCCAAGCGGCTGCGTTGGCTGGAGCGGAACGGCTGCAGGTGCATCGCCCTCCCCCTCTCCTACTACACGAATCGTGAGACGCACGAGGTGACCGCCCAAGAGAAGGGTGTCGACGTGCGGATCGGAAGCGAGATCCTTCGCGCGGTCAACGATGGGCTGCGCCGCTGCCTTGTGACCACCCAGGACAAAGACATCGCCCAAGCCCTGCATGTCGCGGGCGAAATGGCTGCAGAGCGCGGCCGTGGCTTCTGGGCGTTCACGCCTGAGCTCGCGGGCGCCGAGTGGGAGCACGACGGAAAGTGCGGACTCCACGGCCTGAGGGGCACCACCCGCTTGCCACTCTCTGTCGAGCTGGTGCGCAAGCACGTGCGCCCACCGAAGGACCACTCCTCCCCTCCCCTTCCTGCCGAAGCGCACATTGATCTGGGACACGCATGACCAGCTGGGGAACAATGATCTCCATGCGTGCCATCAACAGCGGCCGGCGGCACCGGTTCATGGAAGCCTCCGACTTCAACGGAGCGGCTCACGAACTCTTCACCGTGTTGAAGCACATGGTTGTCCGTAGGGTGCAGATTCGTCCAATGTTCGTCGCGTTCTTCATGGACCCCCTGACCCCGGGGCGGATCATTACCGCGGAGACAGTGTCCTACGACGACACCGAGATCCAGAGGGTGGTGAGTGCCATGGATGGCGAGGCGCTAGGCATTGAGGCGGCTTTCAAGCATCTGCTGCTCAGCGAAGTCCGTCCCGCCTCGCTCGCCGTCCTTGTTCGCCCCGTCCAGGCCTCGGTCCCTGGGCAGCCTGTGCAACCGATGGTGACCCTGGACCTGCGCAGCGTAGACGGCTCTGCGGCAACTGCCTATCCAATGAGGGGCGCCGCGGATTCGCCGAGCCTCGTCCGTCGGCCGCTGGAGTTCCGACGTTTGGCGCGTCGCCTCGTCGCTGACTGAACGCCCTCCCCTCTTCTCTTACGACGACGATGGCAACCTCGAAGCAGATTCGGCGACTCGCCACCAACCCCACCGACTTCTTCCGATTCCAAGCTACCGGGAAGCTGCCCGAAGGGTTACGTCCCCAGTCGCCGCTCATCACCCTGCTTGAGCAGATCGGGCCGCGGGATCGTGTGCGGATTGTCGGGTTAGTTGTTGACCAAAGGCTTGGCTATGGCGGGAGCCGGACCTTCCACAATGCGGAGCAAGCGCTGCGCTGGTTGAAGCCCGCGGAAGAGGTCTTCGATTCCTTTCCTGCGGAAAGCTGGCGCGTGAAGACTTTCCAAGGGCCGATCTTCATCGAGTCCCTGCTGGAAGCCGCGTCCCGAGTGCCCGAAGACCTGGCGTCCCACTACCCTCGCCTTCGCAAACCCGCGCGCAAAGCGACGCCCTAACCCTCGTTCCAATTTGGAACGCTAAGAAAATCAATAACTTAGCGAATCGGTGTCTATTTGTAACCACCGCACTCGCTACCTTCACTCCCCCTCGTTGACTGGTTAGGCACTGGTCCTAACCATGATGCCCCTCTCGCCACAGTCCCTGCTCGTGGCAGTGGCCCGCTGCAGTAGCGCCCGCTTGCACAGCGCGTGAAACGCGACGCGGCGCTACCCTCCCCCTGGCTTTACTCGTCACGGAGCGGCCTCGGTGACGCCAGCGCGCTCTGCTACGCCCCGGCCGGCTCGGCGCCCGCGTGGCCGGCAGCCGTTGGCGTGAAGTTCAACCTTCCCCAGGCGCTGCGCATTCCTCACCGTCATCCGTACACGAATGGCGCCCCTCCATTGCCATTGCCGGCTCGTACCCACTGTGGATCTGGGCCCAGCTCTCACAACCACCATTCCAGGCCGTCGGCCGCTTGGCGATCAACTGGTTTAACCGAGGTGAGCACCAAGTGAGCACCAAGTGAGCACCAGGCGAGCACCATGTGAGCACCAAGTGGGCGCCGCAGTGAGCACCAGGTGAGCACCAAGTGAGCATCGAACGATCCTCACCTGATGTGCACAACGTGCTCGTCAGGCTGGTCATCGTCGTACCTTATGGTTAGCGCCCACTCACAATGTCAGTAAGTCCTTGATTTCATTGGCGTTCCAATTTGGAACGGCAATGAAAAAGCGCCCCGGTGGGGCGCTCGCAGGGGAATCCGGAGGTTGTCAGCGCGCCCGCTCTGCCCGCTGCCGAACCAACTGCTCCACTTCCTTCAGCAGTTCCTTAGCATCAGCGTCGGACACCGATGCCCCCTTGAGAGTAACCGTCACACGGTTGCCCTTGAGTGAGAGGGCCGCGAACGGCTTCTTGCCTACCTTCACCAGGATCTCGTCGCTCCCGGGCCGCTTCGCCGGCGCAGTGCCTTCCTTGAGCTTTGCCACGAGCTGGGCCGTCGTCGTCGCAGGGTTTGCGGCAAGCTGCTCAATCGCAGCGATGACCTCTGCCGGCTTCTTTTCTGTGAAGGGCTGCAGCGCTTCCATCAAGGTAGCCGACACGAGCTCGTGATGCTTGGCCACGGTTTCGAGCACTTCCTCAGGAAGCTCCTGGAAAACGAAGAACCGGTAGATGGTCGTCTTGGGACGGTTCGCCTCCTTCGCCAGCTGCTCGTAGCTGTACCCTGCTTCGGTTCGAAGGCGCTTGAAGCCAAGGAACGTCTCGTAGTCCGTCAGCTTCCGCGCCAACAGGTTGTCGAAGAAGCTTTCCTTGATAGCCGCCAAGTCGTCAGTCCGCGGGCGCACCACCGCCAGCCAGTCTTCCCTACCCAGCGCGAGCAATGCCGCCTTACGGTGGCGCCCAGCGATGATCTTGTAGCGGCCATCGTCCGTGCGCTCGAGCACGGCAGGGCTGATCTGCGGATTCGCCTCCAGGTTGGCCTTCAGGTACTCGACGTTCGCTACGTTGAGCGGCGACGCGTGATGGTCGCCGTCGTCGCAGAGGTCCAGCCTGATGCGCACAGGGCTACCCAGCGACTTCTTCAGATCGTCCAATTCCGCAACCGTCTGGCGGAAGTCCTCGTTGAAGTGCGCGAGGACGCTGGTCGCTGGCATCGGCCCCCTCTTCGCCTCGCCCTCGGCGCCCTCTTCGGTGGGCTTCGTGCCAGGGCGCGGACGGCGGGGGATCGCGCCGAGGCCCTCTGTCAGTTTCTCCATGTGCTTCGTTACGCTGGTTTTCATCACTGCCCCTTCTGCTTGCTGCCGCCATCCAGGTCGCGCTCAATGTCTGAGGGCGACTGACCCCAGAGGCGCGTGCGAGTAAGGTAATCGACCTCCTCAGCCAGGCGGTCGAAAGCTGTGCGTGCCCGCTCGTACGTCTTGTTGGATCCCACGTACTTCTCCATGTCGTACACGGTCATCTGGGACGACCCAGCCACACTGACTGCCGAACTCGTCGGGATCTCAACATTGGCCAGCATGTACTGCTCGTAGGCGGCCTGCATGATCTTGAGGTTGTGCTTAGTGAATCCGCGGGTGTGGTCCACCTTGCTGGGGACGATGGCGATCCACGAATAGATCTTTTCCCGAGTCGCGGTCTTCTGGGCCGACGTGCTCAGCGTCGTGAACATCGTCCAGAAGTGGCTGCTGCTGACCAGGTCGAGGCCTTCGGCAGGCACCGGCATCAGGATCCCGTCTGCCGCCCAGTACGCGTTCAGCGTGACGTAGCTGATCGCCGGCGGGGTGTCGATCACGATGTAGTCGTACTCGTGGCGGATCTCAACATCGAGCGCCCGGTCCAGCACCTCCATGAATCTGAATTCCGGCTCCTTGACGGGCGCTGACATCTGTCGAAGCGGCAGGTAGAACTCACCGCTGAAGAGGGAAGTGGAGGCTGGCACCAAGTCGATGCCGGTCCAGTACGTCTCACCGATGGCGCCGATCAGGTCGCGCTTGGCGTCCTCGTGATCTGCAGGCAAGGTCAGCGGGAGGATCGTCTGAGAGTCCTCGACGCCGAACCGGTCATAGTCGAAGAGAGACGTCATCGATGCCTGAGGGTCAAGGTCGACGCAAAGCACCTTGTAGCCCATGAGACTCAGCGCCTGAGCAAGCGATGTTGCGGCGATGGTCTTGCCCACGCCCCCCTTGAAGTTGCCTACGGCAATGGTGCAGGCCTTCTGGCCGGGCTTCCTCTTGAAGTACGGGCCCTGGCTGCGGATCCACGCCATCGTCTCTTCGAGGGTGAACCGGCGCTTGTTCTTGCCGCCGCCATTGTCGGGATCCGTACCATCGGACAGGCCCAACTCGACAGCTTTGTCCAACAGCCGCATCATTGTTGTGTTGGACTTCCGGCAGAGCTTTGCAAGTGCCGTTGCGTTGAACATGGGCGGTTGCTTCGCCTCGTTCGGTCGAAGCACTCGCTCCCGAACATCTGTCACAACGTCGCTTACCCGATTGGCCAGCTCCTTCAAAGCATCAAGATCGATGGGACGACCATGCTGACCAGCCGGGGCAGTGAGCGGCTCGCCCTCCCGATATTCTTCCTTGGTGTTGAGCATTCCTAGCCCTAGCGGTGAAGATTTCGGCATCCTACGGTCAAATGATCACCGGGACAAGGAATGAGGTCCGGAAAGCGATTGGCCGACCCGCCGCTGCTTGGCTGCTCAGACACCTTCGTGGCGACGCCGCAATACCCAGCTAAGTCCTTGTCAGGACAGAACTTAGACAGACCCCTATGCCATCCTGGGGGAGGGCGTCACCACGCCTTTGCCTCCCATAAGACCTCAGGTTTGGCCGTTTCAGTGCCCCGCGGCCTCCCATAAGACCACAGGTTTCGCTGGCCACAGCCCCTCGAACCGCCGTGCTGGGTCCCATACGACCACAGGTGTCAGGCCGAACAGCGACCGAGCGGGCGGGAAACATCACGAGCGCGGTCCTTGAGTACTGGGTCTGCGAGCTCGAGCGGACCCCAAGCCGCCCTTCGACAAGAAAGAGGACCCGAGCTGCCGCTCGGCGGCGGCCGCTCGCTGGCCGGGGTCCCGTAGGACCTCACCTTGCGAGACTCTGGATCGGAGGAGCTCCTCCCTGCGCCCGCTTAACAGTGGCAGCCTTCACGGTTCGGCGGGCCTGGTTGGGAGGGTCCCATAACACCACAGCTTTCGCACCAACACGGTGCGTTGGGCAACTATGCCACTTTCTAAATGGCCAGTAAGAGGCGACGACGCCATTGTCTACCGTCGCGGCCCGGGGGGCACCGGTGTTGTGGACAACCCGATCTACCTGCCTAGGGGCCCGAAACCTGTGTATCTATGGGACCCGAGGTGCAGTGGAAAGGTCTGCATACCTGTGGTCCTATGGGACCCACGCTCCAAGTGCACTGGGCAGACCCAGCTCTTTCAGACACTTATCCAACTCGGGGAAGGCGACAGGACATTGCGCTCCGCACGCCAAGTGAGCAATCACTCAGACAGATCGTCCCGCGGCTGAAACCTGTGGTCTTATGGGACCCGAGCTCCGAGGGCGACCAGTTCCCCATCGCCCAAACCTGTGTATCTATGGGACCCGAAGCCCTGAGAGCGAGCTACGAGAGGTCCCGAAAGGTGCGGTCTTATGGGACCTGAGGGGTGCAAACGGCGGCTCCCTATATCCACACACCTCCGGGTCCCATAGGACCACAGGTTTGGTGGCCGGAGGCCCCCACAGGAACACAGGTTGGGTCCCATAAGTACGCAGGTTCGCTCCCATATCCACACACCCAAACGAGTTCAAGTCGTTGTCGGGTCACCACTTTTCGCTCCTTAATGGATCTGTATGGTGCTGAACTCTGGAAAGAACTGAATTGAGTGCCGACCTTGGTCGAAAGGACAGGAAGGCAGGAACAGCCTCCAGACCCAGACGAAGAGTGGAGGGCGAAACCTGTGTTTTTCCTTCTCGTAATCTCAGGGATGGCGCTGCATACTTGCGGCCCATGAGACACCATGGCCGAACCCCAGAGGCGGGCGACGAGAGCGTTCAGCCGGAGCTCTTTCCCGCGCTCCGGGTGGATCCCCAGTCGCTGAAACCTACGAAGGTGTCGAGCAAAGAGGAGCCTGCGGTCGTCAAGGACCCCGAGGCCCTGGATGTCGAGGAGGTGATCTCCTCGCCCATCCCGTATGCCCTCGTGCCAGGTCGCAATGGGCTCTTGAAGGCACCGAACCAAAGCGTCTTGATGCGCACCCATCGCGGCGACCTGAACGTCGTTCGCAAGCGCCTCTGGTTCGTCTGCCTCTACCTGGCCATGAAGCAAGGCATCGAAGAGAAGCGTGAGTTCGACGCGCTGGCCATCGACGTCATGAGGGAGGCCGGGCTCGAGAGCACCAACGACCGGCAGTACATCAAGAACCACATTCGCTCGCTCGTCACCACCAGCATCGAATGGGGGTGGGGCGATGGCAACCACAGCCCATCTGAGCCAGTCTGGCAGGTGACGACGTTGATGGCCGACGCCACCTTCTACTACGACGAGGAGGGCTTCCTCAGGCTGAAATGGACCTACAGCGACGCGCTGCGCCGGCAGCTGATGATGAAGGGCCCCTTCACCAAGCTTGAGCTCGAGCTCCTGCGGCAGTTCGATACCTTGCCGTCTCTCTCCCTGTTCACCATCGCGTCGCGCTACCTGGGCAATCCGTCGAAGGTGAGCAGGAAAGCTGATCTGGCCACCTGGGTGCTGTTGCTCCGGGGAAAGCCCATCACCGAGTACAAGGATCTGGACTACACCCGGTTCCGCCGCGAAACGGTCGAAAAGGCCATCGAGAAGGTCAATGAAGTCGCGAAGGACCGTTTCGAGGTTCGATTGAATCCCGTGAAGACCGGGCGAACGGTCACCCACCTGCAGCTCGAGATTTCCGTGCGCAACGCACCTTTGATGGAGCGTCTGAACGAACAGGACGTGGACCCGGCGCTCATCAACGAGATGCTGGTGATGAAGATCAAGCATGCGGACGCTCTGAATCTGTTCGGCGCCACCGAGCTGGGGATCCTGCGCCAGGCTGTGAAGGAAACGTCTGCGCGCTTCGCCAAGGGGGTGACAGGGCAGCTCGACCCTCTCAACTCACCGTTGGCATACCTCCGGGATCGGATTGCGAAGATCACCAGGAATCGAGAAGAGCCGGATGGCCCGCTCTTCGCCGCTTCGCCCACCAACGAGTCACGTGCACAGGAGGAGGCCAGGAAGCACCTCGCGGAAGCGCGCGCGCAGTGGCTGTCTGCCTGGGAGGACAACGAGTCTGCGCGTGTTCGCGCGCTCTTTAAGGAGGCGACAAAGGAGCAGCAGGCGCAGTGGCTTCGGACCTTCGAGAGTGACGAGTTACCCGGCCTGCCGCCGACGGTCGAATCGAACTTCCGGAAGAAAGGCCTTGACTCCCCCTTTGTGGCATCGGCGTTCTACAAGTGGATGCGCAGGGTGCATCACGTGCAGCAGCCGAGCGACAGCCAGCTGCTTGAGTTTGCCGTTACGCGTGGCCTGTTGAAAATGACGGCCTGACTAGGGGCGGGGAGCGCGACGTTTTATCGCGGCCGGAGCTGCCACCAGGTATCCTTCCGCGAGCTCCAGAGCTGCCAGAAGGTCGCGGTAGAGCTCAGGGTGGGCTCCGACCAGGTTCGTCGAGATGATGCGCTTCTCTGGAACGTAGACGGTGGCGAACCGAAGGTTCAGCTGGCGGACGCCCGCTAGGTTCTCGATCACGTCTGCGCACTTTAAGGATTTGCTGTCCGGTGCCACGGTTGCCAAGCGTGCCGCCTCCCGCTGAACGCGCTCGCGCCGGCTGAGGTCCCGAGGCGCCTTCGAGGTCACGTCGTCGACCATCTGCGCGACACGATGCCCGAATTGCGCGACCAGGTGGCTCTTGTCAAGGTCGGTGTCTTCGAGCGTGTCGTGGAGCAGGGCGGCCGCGAGTATCTCGACATCGTCAAGATACTCGGCCAAGCGCTTGGCGACAGCCCTCGGATGCACGATGTAGGGCTGGCCAGCGTAGACCTGACCAGCGCGGGCGTGAGCCTCAGCGGCCGTGGCGTCCGCCTCGAGGAGAAGGGGATGGGCCGCGAGAAGATCGAGGCCGTTCATCAGTATGCGCAGAACGTCCGCACGATGGCACCGAAGTTGGTCGCGGGCACCATGGTGCTGTTGACTCCGATCTGTCCACCGGCCGAGTCGAGCGCGATCACGTTCCAGTTCCCTCCGGACGGCCCACCCATGCGCACATCAGTGCCCCACCAGCCGTTGGCGGCGGTCCCCGTGGCAACGTGCGGCAGGATAAAGGCCTGAGCCGTACCGCCAGCGCTGCAAGCTGGGACGGGAACAAGTTGGCCGTGTCGCGTGATGATGTGGTTCTGCAACTCGACGAGACGGGGAAGGAGCGCCTTGACGCTGGTGACAGTCGGTGCGGTTGGCCGGCTCGTCAGAGTGTTGATAACCACGTCGTTTGTGGCCGTGACGTTGTTGTTAGCGGTGACGTTCTGGGCGGTCGCCGTTCCAATGACGTTAAGGTTACCCGCACCGGAGCCGCCGCCGACGAAAGTCTGACCTGCGGAGGCATTGGTGTGCGGCTGCAGGTACAGATGCTCCCCCGCTTGAATGTGAATGCGGCCGGCGCTCTGCAACGTTCTTCCAGGTCCGAGGTTGATGTCGCCTGTCGACGTCAGCGTGCCGCCACTGACGGTCCCGCCGGCGGTCACATTGTTCGTCGCGGTGACGTTCGAGCCGGAGACCGTCCCCGTCGCTGTCGAGATGTTCCCGGCCGCTGTGACAGGGCCTGTGGAGGTGAGCGAACCCACATTCACAGCACCTGAGGCGTCGACCGTGGTCGCACCGACAATGCCGTTGGAATTCATTTGCAGGGCGGCGTTCATCCTGTTGCCGCCGTCCGTGCGCAAGTAGAGCTGATCGAGGGCGTTGACGGTCTGGGAGACGAAGTAGCAGAGCTTGCCAGCAACGTTCGTGAACGGGTAGTTGGCGACCGTGGTCGAGGGGGTGGGGCCCCAGGTCCTGCCCACTGCTCCGGAGGTCGTGTCGTAGGTCATGCCCGCCGCGCCGCCCACCAGTTGGGCAGCCCGTCCTACCAGATCGTTGCGAAGCGCGCCTGCGATCTGCCATCCGTTGGTCGTGCAGGCGAGCGCCTCGAACTGGAACGGGGCAGTCGCTGTCAGGCGTCGGATGCGCATCGTGTAGCCGCCTGACCAGGGCGAGGCACCAAAGGTAGTGGACAGGCACTGCCCCGCGCCGCAGCTGTTCGCGGCCTGAAGTTCCAGGACGGTCACGTCTCTGGGGTTCACGCCAGCCCCCAAGACGGCGATGTTGCTGGAGATGAAGGTCTCCAGGGCAAGACCGAGCGTTTTGATGTTGTCAGCCGACGCCTTGGCCAGTTGCTCCTCCGTTGCCTCGCGCATCTTCTGAGCGGCGTACACGGCGACAAGGGCAGCAATGGCCAGCACGACCATGAGCTCGATGAGCGTGAACCCACGGAAGCGGTTGAAGGTCTTGGTCGACATGGGCTCGGGCCTTTCGGCGCTGCTGGCAAGCAGCGAGGTCGTGGGAGAGAAAACTCTGCTCATTCAGCGCCGGTCAGGAGTGCCAGGACGTCGCCGGTTGCAGGGGTGGCGATGCGGACGGGCAGGGTAGAAGCGACCCGGCGCGAAATATGGAAGGCGCCGGGCCTCTGCCGGTCCAGCTCGACAGTACGGACGTCCAGGAAGTGGTAGTGACTCAACCCCCGGGTGTAGTTCGCCGGGTTGACTTCGAACGACAAGCAGAACGCGGGAATCGCCAAGCCCTGGCCTTGAGCGGCCCGACAGACCAACAGCAGGGACGAGCCGGACACGGCTGCGCAGGCCCAGGGAAGTCCGAAGAACCAGCGGCCGGTCGAAGTCGGCACTCCGATGTAGTACCGCATGTCGTGCAGCCCAATGCAGAACTCGCGGCTTAGCCGCGGCTGCACCTCAAGGAGGTGCTGCGACGGCATCGAGATGCCGCCGTCCCGGTAGTGGTGGTTCATCCATTCCACGAACGCGTGAACGGGATCGGTCTCGTGCTCCACGCCGGCGCGAGGGCCGAGCCCGACTGGCAGGGCGGCCGGCCCGCCGGGTGTTCGCGATACGGCGACGGATGCGTTCTGGTTCATCGAGAGGAAGCCCGGGGCTCCGGACTTGATCGGCGCAACAAATGGGATATACTATACACCAACGCCATTTGTCACGCAACCTCTAGCCATGAGCCTTCTCACCGCGAACCGCAAGCCGCTCACCACCACGGAAATGGTGAGCGCCGTCGTGACTCGCTGGGCCGAGCGGCAGCGAAACCGAGGCGCGACCAAGGGAGTGTTCGTGCTGGATGGGGCAAAAGTCTCCGACGATGAGGTCGGCAACCCGTCGATGCTGCTGCCGGTGCTGGTTTGGCACGCCGAGAACCACTTCCGCTACGGCGTGAGCTCGCTCGGTCTGGGCGCCAACTATCGGGAGGACGATGAGGCGTTGCTCAAGAGGAGCGTGGACATGGACCGCGCCACGCGCGGCCACTCGGACATCCTGCTGTTCGTCATCGAAGCCGCAGAAGACGCCCGACAGAACTTGCCGGCGTGCGCGGGCGTGGCCGGCGCCGTGGAGCTCCGATCCCTTGTGAACAAGTTCACGCAGGCGTTTGGCGTCCGCGCGGCAACCACGGCGGACGTGGACGGACCCGCCGCAGGCGTGAAGCCCTGGGCCTGACCGTGCCAACCTCTGCCACACCCCGCCGCCAGCCCTCGCTGATCTCGGACGTCATGTCGGCGTCGGTCGATGTGCGTCGGGCATGCAATGGCATCAAGAGGGCAGCCTCGCTGTCGTCCGCGAGCATCCTGACGGGCCTCGACGGAAAGATGGCCGCCGACCTGGCGCACCAGATGTCGATGGAGGTTCTCCGGGGTATCGGCTTCGACACCGCCGATGAGAATCGCCTGGCCGCGGTACTCCCCATGATGCTGGAGGCGACCTCGCTGGTTCTCTCCGACGCGGCCAAGTCGACCGAGGAACCGCTGACCGGCGAGGTGCTGACCCGGGCCGCGGAGGTTGGCGTGGCCACGATGATCGAGGTGGCGAAGTCGCGAGCGGTGGCCAAGATGGTGGAGCCTGCCTACCCGGCCGACATGGATAGCGTCATCGCCATGCGCATGTCTGCTGCGGCCGCGATGTCCATCGTCGCCGTCGAGATCGCCGAGTTCGACTTCGTGCATCGACCCCAGGACTGCATGAAGGAGGCTGGGAAGACGGTCGTGAAGGCTGCGTTGGAAGCCGCAGCATCACTGGCTCCCAGAAGTTCCTCCGCGAGTGCGCGGCTCATGCTGAGCCAATCCCTCGCCCAGTCGGCCGCGCGTGTCTATGCCGCCGCTTGGAAATCGGTGGCGTATGAGCTCACGGCCCAGCTGGACGCGATGCCTGAGGCTGACCGGGAGGCCAAGCTCGACTCCATGGCCGGCGCGCCCCTGTCGAAACTGCTGGAGCCCGTGGACCGCCGCTTCCTTGCGGCGTTCCACACGATCAGTGAATGCGCCAGGAATCTGATTGAGGATCCCCAGGAGCCGGCGCAAGAAGCACAGCCGGCACTGCCCGGGCGGCGCGCTGGCGCAAAGGCGCGGTGACAGCCATGGTTGACGCCGCACTCGTCGAGTACCTGCAGCGGGCGAACACGGTCGAAATGCGACCCGCGCCCGCCGCCGTGACCAAGAGCCCCGGGTGGTGGCGCCCTGTCACGCCAGCCTGCTTCAGAGAAGCTGCCGACCGGCAGCAGCTCGAGCCGTGGAGGGTGCTCGCGGTCATGCAGTCCGAAGGCGGACGCGTAGGGCAGTTCCGGGCCAACACGAACGGAAGTTACGACCTCGGGCCGATGCAGGTGAACACCGTGCACCTGCCCGAGCTCAGTCGGCTCTACCAGGTTCCGGCTGCCACCATCGCTCAACTGCTCGCATACGACGGATGCTTCAACGTTTCGGTCGGGGCCTACCTCCTGCGCAAGCGTACGAACGAGGCAGCCGGGGACTTCTGGTACGGCATCGGCGGGTACCACAGCAAGACGCCCAGCAAGTCGAAGCAGTACATCTTGCGCGTTCACGATCACATGCAACGCATCGTGGCCTCCTCGGGCCAGGGCGCTCAGCAACGGTAGAGACAGGCCTTCGGGCACAAGGAGATTCGATTGGCACAGAAGCGGCAAGGTGAAGGCGGCGATCTCGAGGGAAACCTCTTCGTCATCGGCATCGCGGTCATCATCACCGGAGTAATCCTGTGGCTCGCCCTCGGTCGGCATTTCTCCGCGTTCATGAGCGTGCTGCGCAAGGGGGAGTTGTTCCTCTTCATGCCGTTCTTCGATGGAGCGGCTGATCTGGTCGCCAAGCTCCGCGCGCTGGATGGGAGCGGCCTGGAGTTCGTCGACACGTACCACATGCTGACGAAGACAGGGAACTACGTTCGATGGCTGTTCATCCCGCCGATCATCTGGATGGCTTACCGCCTCTACACCAAGTCGACCCGCGGCCGATTTCGTCGGGTCCACAGCATGTCGAGCCTAGCCAAGCAGGAGTCCGCGCTGTGGCCGGAAATCGCGCCGGTGGCAGGGCGCCAGAAGGAGATGGTCGAAGGGGACATTCGCAAGGGGAAGTGGGCAGTCGCGCTGACGGAGTGGGAGTTCGCAGAAAAGCACAAGCTCGCCGAGCGCGGTGGCGGCCTGAAGCGCGACGAGACACGGGATGTCTTCATCCAGCAGCTGGGCCCGCTGTGGTCCGGCACGGATAGCCTGCCGCGACATGCCAAGGCGCTCTTCGCAGCGTTTGCGTTGCGCATCGCCGGGGAGGGCGACAAGGCCCTGGCCGCCTTCCGCACCATGTCCTCCACCTTCGCGAAGGGCGGCCTGGAGGGCATGGACACGTCCTTCGCAGACGCGGCCATAAGGGAGCACATCAAGAATCCGCAGATCCAAAAGGTGTTCGAGCGCCATGCCTACGTCTTCACAGTCATGGCGACGATGCAGCAGCTGGCTCGCGGCGATGGGGTGCTTGCGAGTCCGATGTACCTTTGGCTCAAAACGGTGGATCGACGCCTCTGGTACACGCTGAACAACGTCGGCCGTTACGCGTTCCACGTCGAGTGCGCAGGAATCATGGCGCACTGGCTGTTCGAGAAGACGGTGGCGATGGCTTGCCCGAGCCCGATGGTGGAGAAGGCCGTCGATGGCCTGGAGACGGCGCTGCAGGAATTCAGCGAGGACGACACCGAAAGCCGGATGTACCTCTGATTCGCGGTCGGGCGCCCGTTTGACGCCAATCGACGCGCTGCATACAATATACTACATGCGCTAACGTGCGTTGGCGCGAGGACTTCCAACCATGAAATTCCGCACTCGTTCCGCCCAAGCTCCGCGGGCAGCAGGCTTCCCGTCCACCGACCTCGTGCGCGCTCGCCGCCTGCGTGCGCGCGGTGACATCCTGTCGCGCTCCGGCCATATCGTCCTGCAGAACGGCTCGAACGCCTTCAGCATCAATCCCGCCGGCTTCGCCCAGATCAGCGTGCGCGCGTCCGCCGAGGGTGGCGAGCACCACATTGTCGGCTTCAGCAGCCTGGATGACGGCGCCCCCAAAACGCTGGCCAAGTTCGGTAGCGCCGAGGCGGCCGCCAACGGACACGCAGCACTGATGAAGGCGGTCGCTGGAATCAACGTCGGCGGCGCCTCGGCCCTTGGCAAAGCGGCCAAGTGGGGCGGAGTGGCCGTGGGCGTCCTGGTGCTCACGACCATCATGGGCTTCATGAGCCTGTCGTCTGGCGGGGGCGAGGCGGTTGCGGCGACGCAGCAGCAGGCACCCGCGATGTTCGCGGCCGCTGGCGGTGTGCAGGCTGGCGGGCAGGGGGGTGCGGGCAAGTTCAACCCTCAGGAGCCGAGCCTCGAAGAGCTGGCCTCGGGCAACTACCAGTTCAGCCCGAAGCTGAAGGCTCCGGAGGTGGAGGTGCCGACCCTGAACTGCGCCAAGCCCGGCGAGAGCAACTAAACCTGTTTCGAGAGCAAGGCACGCGATGTCGAAAGGTCTGGACACCCGCCTAGAGCGCAAGCAGCACACATTGCTGCACGATACGAGGAGGCTGTCCGAGCGCCTGAACGACGTCCTTGCCAGTGAGGAGAACGTGGCCTTCGCGATGATCGCGTGGGGCATCGCGATCTTCTTCGGGCGCCAGCTCAGCGAGTTCCTCTTCATCGGGGCGGTGTGCTTCTACTTCTATGCGCGCGGCGTGCAGAAGCGGGCGGGTCTGCCGCTGCGCATGCCCAAGAGCTCGGGTGAGCTCGACCCAAAGGAGCTCAGCCCCGGCACGACCAAGCCCACCAAGGCAGACGGCATCGTCTACATGGGCAACGACCGTGACACGGGCGAAGAGATCTGGCTGACCGGCGGCCAGGCCCGAACGCACATGCTGTTCATGGGCACCACTGGCTCGGGCAAGGCGCTTCGACTTGACGAGCCGGTCCTGACGCCCTCTGGCTTCCGGCGGATGGGTGACATCAAGGTAGGTGATCTGGTCATCCACCAGTCTGGGAAGCCCACCGAGGTTCTCGGGGTCTACCCCCAAGGCTCGCTGCCGCTCTACCGCATCTCTTTTGCGGACGGACGGTCTATGGACGTCTCCGGGGACCATCTCTGGGAAGTCCATCACAAGCACTGGACCGGCAAGTACAAGGAGGGAGTCTCCCGAGCCGGCGCGGCGCGCCCACGCGTCCTGACAACCGAACAGATCATGGAAACGCTCTCGCGGAATAGCGGGACGTTCTGCATCCCTCTGTTCTCGCCAGACTTTTCCTCGCCGCCGTCCGATTCGCTCCCGATTTCGCCGTACTTGCTTGGCGCACTTCTAGGGGATGGGAGCGTCCGCAAGAAGAACCTTAGCTTCACTTCTGCCGACAAGGAGATCGTAGCCAAGGTCGGCGCTGACCTCGCCGCCTACGGTATGAAGCTCAAGCAGTTCAACTATCACCGTAGCTGCATGTACGTGATTCAGTGCGCGGACGGCTGCGACCCTCAGGAGGATGAGGGCAAGGCGGTGTTGCGCCAGCGACTGGCCGAGCTGGGACTGCTCGGCTGCCTCAGCCACCAAAAGTTCATCCCCGCCCGATACTTCGAGGCACCTGCGGTCGACCGACTCGAGCTCGTGCGTGGTCTCATGGACACGGACGGCACTGCTGGCCGTATTGGAAGCGTTTCCTACTCCACGAGTAGTCCGCAGCTGGCGGAGGACGTCGCACGCTTGCTGCGGTCGCTCGGCGCGGTGGTGAAAGTCAGCACGAAGAGAACCTCATACCAGTACCGAGGAGAGAAGAGGGAAGGGCGACTGTCGTATCGGCTCAACATCCGGTACGGCAACCCCGGAGAGCTCTTCACACTGCCACGCAAGAAGGACCGTGTCTCCACGTATCAGTACAGCGACTCCTTGCGGCTTCGCATCTCTTCGGTCGTCAAGCTCGACAGAAGCGAGGAGTGCCAGTGCATCAAGGTTGCGGCAAGCGACGGTCTCTTTGTCGCCGGTGAGTACCTCGTCACCCACAACACCGAGTACCTGATCTCGCTCGTCTACAACTCGCTCGTGCACGGCTCGGGCCTGATCTATGTCGACGGCAAAGCGGACTCTTCCCTGTACGGCAAGGTCTACTCGATGGCGCGCTCGATGGGGCGCGAGGATGACGTCCTCGTCATCAACTTCCAGACGGGCGCCAAGGACATCTACGGCGCCCAGCCGAACAAGCTGTCGAACACTTTGAACCCGTTCGCTGTCGGCTCGTCCGGCATGCTGTCCGAGCTGGTCAAGGGCCTCATGGCCACCGGCGAAAAGAGCACCTGGACGCAGCAGGCGGAGTCGTTCGTCGAAGCGCTGATGAAGCCGCTGGTGTACCTGCGGGACAACCATGGGCTGAACCTCGACGTGAACGTGGTGCGGGACTACTTCGAGCTGAACAAGCTTGAGGACTTGGCCTGGAAGGACGGCGAGAAGTATCCGGGTCTGTTGGAGTCGGGCGCACTGGATGGTCTCCACGCGTACCTGATGAACAAGCCGGGCTACAAGAAGGAGAAGTTCCACGACCAGAGCGAGACCACGCACGAGCAGCACGGCTACATCACGATGCAGCTCGGCCGCACGTTCAACTCGCTGTCGGACACCTACGGCTACATCATGAAGACGCCGCTGGCGGAGATCGACTTCGTCGACGTCTTCCTGAACCGCCGGATCCTGGTCGTGCTGCTGCCTGCGCTGGAGAAGTCGCCCACCGAGCTGACGAACCTCGGTCGCATCGTGGTGGCGTCGATCAAGGCGACGATGGCCAAGGGCCTGGGCTCGCAGATCGAGGGCGACTGGAAGAAGGTCATCGACTCCAAGCCCACCAACAGCCCCAGCCCGTTCATGTGCGTGCTCGACGAGTACGGCTACTACGCCGTCGAGGGTTTCGCCGTGGTGCCCGCACAGGCGCGCTCCTTGGGCTTTTCTGCCATCTTCGCCGGTCAGGACCTGCCCGCGTTCGAGAAGGCTTCCAAGGAGGAGGCCAAGTCCACCCTCGGCAACACCAACACCAAGCTGTGCGGCAAGTTGGAGTGCATGGAGACCTTCAAGTACTTCGAGTCGCTCGGAGGAAGGGGTTTCTACACTCGGCTGGGCCGCTACGAGACCGACCCTGGCGCCATGGGTCCGACCAACTTCAAGGCCGACACGAGCGTGAGCGTCGAGCGCATCGACCGCGTCGACCTGGAGGCCCTGAAGGGCCAGACCTCCGGTGAGTGGCACCTCTTCTTCGCGAACACGATGGTTCGTGTCAAGAGCTTCTTCGCCAACCCCAAGCCGGTGAAGCAGCTGCGGGTGAACCACTTCATCAAGGTGGCGCGTCCTGAGCCGGAAGAGGTGGAGGCGTTCAAGGCGTCGACGGACACGTTCCTGCGTGGCGTGACGGGGGAAGGCGGCCTGAAGTCCTTCATGGACGTCGCCGGGTCCGTTGCGGACATCCAGGACATCCAGCACGCCGCTCAGCTGTTCAAGGGCACCGACCCGCTGCTATCAGCGGGGATGATCCTGGCCTACTGTGCGCAGGCGGAGCAGCAACGCGTCGGTGCGTTCGCCAGGCTGACGGCGTCGAATTTCGAAGCGGAGGACCTGCCGGAGGAGATGGGTTCGGCTCCCATCGACTTCGCCGCGCAGATGGCTGGCCACAGCGCTGGGGAGACCGCCTGGGGCCCTGAAAGTCATGCTCCTTGGGAGGGCCCGGCCGAGTCCGGCTCAGCCCAGACCCTCGCTCACGACGTCGACGACCATCGCCTGTTCGACGACGAGACCGAGCAGCAGCGCCCGAGCACGGCGCGCGGCGGCTTCGACAACGAGACGCCGCTGCCAGACCCTGCAGGCCTGTACGACGGCGTCCCTGCCGACGTGTTCGGCGGCGATCTAGGGGCGGAGGTGCATCGGGCGGGCTCCTCCTCCGGAGAGGGGCTCGGCCGCAGCGGGCTCGAAGAGGTCAACTCCGAGACGGTCGTCAAGTCCAATGGAGAGGTGGTTTCGGAGCCGCTGTTCAGCTCGGATGACGAGTTCCAGCAGGACTTCCCATACTCGAGCGAGGAGTTCGAGACGCCCGTCCCGGCTGACGATGGTTCCATGTATGGCGACGGTTTCAGCGAGGAGGTGGCGGCTGACCCGAAGCAGGTGCCCCTGCTCAATGCACATTCTCAGGACGACTCGGACCTGTACGGCGACGCGCATACCGACGTCTTCGGTGGGGACGAGCTCCCCGAGGCCATCGCAACGGCGGAGAACGACGTTGCGCTCGACGCCGCGGATCGCCCGGTGGACGTGGATGCGTTCGGTGAGGAGGACTACGAGTTCACCGATCCCCTGGCTGACCAGGGACTGCTCAACCGCGAAGCCACCGTCTCCGGTTTAGTGGCGCTGGAGCGCGCGACCGGTGCGACAGAGGACGAGGCCCGCATGACTGCCGCGATCATTGTGGAGGACCTCGGCAACGCGACGACATACCCGATCAGTGCTCCAGCCAAGAAGCCCGACCTCCACAAGTTCATCGACCTTGCCGACCAGGTGTCGTCGCTGCTGACGAAATCGGCCTCGGAGGACTGACGGGTGGACTTAGTTCAGAGCCTCGACCGCCGAGGCTTCCTCGCTGTTGCCGCCGCCATCGTCGCCGCGAGTCACGCCTCCGGAGCGGGGGCGCAGACGCTTATCGCAGACACGCCCGCCATGGACACAGGGGTGGGACGCGAAGCCGCCAGCGAGGCGGCACCGGCCCTCGTCCACCGCGCCGCGTCACCGGTCGCGCAGCCCATCGACTGGAAGGCGTCCCTGCTACACGGGGATCGGTCCATTGTGGTGCGCCGGGACGGCGGCCCGGTCCGGGTTCGGTACTGCACGAAGGATGGCCTGCTCGACCGGGAGGGCTACGCGCACGCTTGCTACCTTATGCGGGACGTGCGGGCAGGAAAGATGTTCACGATGGACCCGCGGCTACTGGACGTGCTGTGTGGCATCCAACGGTGGGGCGAGCACAACGGGAAGTCCTCTGTCTTCCGGATCTCCTCCGGCTTCCGCAGCCGCGAGACCAACGACCGAACCGAGGGCGCCGCCCGAAACTCGCTGCACCTGTACGGCCGTGCCGTCGACATCATCCCGGAGGGGTTCTCGAGCGGACTCCTCGGTGCCATGGTGCGGGAGTTCAACGACCGGGGTGGCACAGGCATCTACCTGGCACGCGGTTTCGTCCACGTGGACACGGGTGCGGCACGCACCTGGGTGTCGACGGGTCGCCGTTGAGCCGGTTCCCGTGCTGTTCACCGTCGCAGAGAAGCTGATCGTGCCCGGCCGCGGCTTCGTGATGAAGCACGGCCTCTGGTACACAACCGTCAATGCCGCAAGGCAGACGGCCGACAGCCTCAAGGGGCATACGCTCGCGCACCGGATGTTCATCTGCAACTCGACGGGCCTGGCCAACTCGAAGCTGGAGATCCTGGAGGAGGTGGAGCTGGCGTCCCTGCAGGAGAGGGCAGAGGCCGTGCATCGTGCGTGCCTGATCGTCCATGACCCCGAGCGTCTGCGCCGCGAGGTTCAGCGGTCAGACCAGATGCCCGAGTGGCGCCGTAGATTGACCACCCTCTTTTAGGATATCCCACGCGCTGCACTCGGCGCTGCACAAGCGGTATCAGAGGTGAGAAAGCAAACGGGCCCCTCGGGGCCCGTTCCCATGACTACCTGTTGCGCAGGCGCCGGGGCTTACTCCGCCGCAGCCTTCGCTGCTGACTTTCGAGGAGCGCGGGGCGCCTTGCCTTCCTTGGGTGCCTTCTTTGCGGCCGTCGGGCGCTTCGGCTGCGCCTTGGTCGCTTCGCCGGCGACTTTCGCTTCCTCGTCGGCACCGTCAGCGTCTTCCTCGGCGCTCTCGTCGTCGGCGTCCCGAACGCTCTTGTTCTTCCAGGCGCCGGTCTTGAAGATGTCCTCGACCCCTCGGGCGCGAGCTTCCGCCTCAACGGTCTCGCGCCAGTTCTCCATCATGGTCGCGCGCTTTTCCACGCTGGACGACAACAGCACCATGCGCATGTAGTACATGAGCCGGGAGACAGCCGGAGTAATCTTGGCCCCCGGCTTCAGCCAGCGGTACGTGGCAGACGCCTCGGAGCCGAAGAGCACCGAAAACCGCTTCTGATCGTAGGCCTGCACCTTGTTGACCATCTCGAACATCTCGCTGGCCTTCGGGTACTGCGGAATGACTTCCAGCTCGTGATGCTGATCGAGGAACCGGACGAGCAGGGCGAGGTTGGTGTCCTTCACCGGCTTGTCGTGCGCCTGGCGCACGATGAGCATCCACTTCGTGATGGACAGGCCGAACACCCAGCACGCGTCGTTGACGAGCATGCCGAAGTTCTTGCGCACCTCGTCAAGGTCCTTTCCGAGCACGGCCCGGTTCGTTGGAATCATCCTTCTTCTCCTGTACGCCCCTCGGGCGAGGCGTTCTTTGACACTCGTAAACAGCGCCGTTGAATACCCCGTGTATGTGATATACAATTGCGCTGGCGGATACCGTTGAAGCGTTACCGTCAACTTACCTGCGATGGTGCAAATGATATTCCGAACACTTGCGCGTCGCAAGGTGGTGTTGCTGTAAGCAAACTATTTTTTTTGGGGTGACGTATGGGTGTGAAGAAGGAGAAGGGGCTCATCCAGCTGACCTCGTTCTGCTTGTACCGGGTAAAGGGCAAGGAGATCGACGTGGTCGCGGGCGCCGAAGCCGCACGCTTCTCCGATGACGGGAAGGTGCAGCTGCTCGCCAGCCATGTCCCGTTCCACTCCGATCTGTTCGCCAAGCGCACGCCGGCGCCGTTCACCGGTTTGCTGGCTCTGTACGGCCATCGCGACGCACTCGATGAAGAACGCTACTGGCGCGAGCGCGCTCGTGCGGTGAAGGCGGAGTTCGCGTACGTCACCTACGACGTGAATGTGGGCGAGATCTCCACGCAGTTGCTGGATCGCGCGACCCTCAAGGCGAACAAGAGCATCGGCTTCATGAACTTGCGTCGCACGCAGTCGTCGCTGCAGCAGGAGTTCCTGGCTCAGATTCGGGATTACGTCACCCAGGAGGGCGGCGACCCGGACAAGAGCATGGAGCGCGTGGCCCAGATCGCGACCCGCCCAGATCTGTTTGTCCGCCTGCTCGAGGACGATCCGGACATGGCCAACATCGACGTCCTGGTGACGCTGATCGCGGACAGTCCGGACTCACCCAGCCCGATGCGGCAAGTCGGTTTCATCCGCGCCGGTGCCGAGATTCGCAACCTGGTGCAGGGCAGCGACCACTACGAGATGGTCCTGCCGAGCTGGATGACCGACAAGTCCGAGCTCGCGAAGTACAAGCGGCAGGCAGTGGCCGCTGCCTGATCGCCAGCACGCTCTCCTCCACAAGCGCCCGCCTCTCACGATGCGGGCGCTTTGCTTTGGGGCCCCCATGCCGCGAAAGTACCCGATGCCCGACTTCCTCGTCGGCAGAACGACCGAGGACGCCTACGAGTCTTGGCTGAACAGGAAGGCGTTGTCGCACTCACGGCGCGACCGGAAGCGAGGGCACGAACCGGCCCTCGCGTCGCGCGAGCTCTACAAAGCGGCCATTCACCAGGCGGTGCTTGCAGGGCAGGGTCGCGACGCCTACACGGGCGAGGAACTGGAGTGGTCCCACATCGGCAGGTACGACAACGAGGAATCGAAGAAGGGGCGGCACGCGTACAAACGCGGCTTCGCGCTCCTGCCTACGGTGGACCATGAGGTCGCAAGCGCCACCCAAGCCACATTCAGAATCTGCGCCTGGCGCACCAACGACGCCAAGCACGACCTGACGCCCGATGAGTTCGTCGAGCTGTGCCGGCGGGTGGTAGCGTTCGTGGACGGAAAGGACACGTAGGGGAGGGCGGATGCGGACGAACTATGTCCTGATTGACTTCGAGAACCTGCAGCCGGAACTGCTGGAGTCGTTGAACCACGAGCACTTCCGGGTGCTGGTGTTCGTCGGGGCGAACCAGAACAAGGTGCCATTGGACTTTGCGGCGCGGCTGCAGCCCCTCGGCACTCGAGGGCGCTACATCCAGATCGCCGGCAGCGGCCGGAACGCGCTGGACTTCCACATAGCCTTCTATATAGGAGAGATCGCGGCAGGAGAGCCGGGCGCCTTCTTCCACATCATCTCCGGCGACACCGGCTTTGCCCCGCTGCTGCGGCACCTGAAGGACCGGAAGATCTTCGCCCGCCAGTACCAGGCGGTGTCGGAGATCCCGCACGTCCGTGCGCTCCTGTCGAAGACAGTGGAGGCTCGGGCGGCATTCGTCCTGTCGTCACTGGATGAACGGGTGGGCCGGCCGGCGTCGACGAAGACCCTCCTGTCTGTCGTCACTGGCCTGTTCCCCGGCGGCCTCGCCGACGGCGACGCCCGCGCGGTCGTCGAGCATCTGGTCCAACTGGGTGCTGTGAAGTTGGTGGGGACAAGCCGGGTCGAATATCCCCAGCTGGCGCCTGCTGCCGCCGGAGCCTGAGCCATGCCGAAGACAATCTACGAGAAGCCCACCCGCGTGCTGCTGAAGGATCTGCTGACCGAGTGGCAGCTGAAGCCCGGCCAGGTCATCACCACCAGCCAGGTGGTCGATTGGTTCAATCAGCGCTACCCCCTCATCACAGCGCGGACGGTCCGGGCCCACCTCGTCCAGGCGGCCACGAACGACCCAAGCCGGCTACATCACCCGGCCACCAACGAGACGGACGATCTGCTGTTCAAGGTGGGGGCGGGCCTCTTCCGCTTGTACGAGCCCGGCCGAGACCCGGCGCCGATCCATGACCGCGTCCCTGGTGGGGCACAGCAACAGGAAGAGGAAGCGGAGGACCTCGCTGCACAGGACGACGATGCGGAGGAGGAGGGCGGCGGCCCTGCGGCCGGCTCGACCGAGTTCCTCCTGGAGCGGGACTTGCAGCGCTACCTGGCCGAGAACCTGGACTGCATCGAGCCAGGGTTGCAGTTGTACGTGGAGGAGGGCGGAGCGCGCGGCCTGGAGTTCGACGCCGGCGGTCGCAGAATCGACATCCTCGCCGTGGATCGCGCTGGTGCGCTTGTCGTGCTCGAACTGAAGGTGAGCAAGGGGTATGACCGAGTGGTCGGGCAGTTGCTCCGGTACCAATCATGGGTGCGACTTCACATGGCGAAGCCAGGCCAACGTGTCCGCGGGATGATCGTCTGCCGGACTATGGCCGAGGACCTGCGCCTGGCCTGTAGCGGCCTGCCTGACGTGGAGCTGTTCGAGTACAAGCTCTCGGTGACCGTCCAGAAAGTGCCAGCGCTGGATGAGGCCGCCTCTCGCTGACCCCAGCCTGCAGGTGAGCAACACCGAGGAAAGCTTCGCCGCCTCGCGACGGGACCGGCGCCGCCGCACCCCGTCCGAGCTGGTCATCGCCTGGGCGAAGGACGCAGCGACTGGAGAGGCGCGCTACATCCTTGAGCTGGGGCCTGATCGAACGGGCGCTCGTAGCGGGTGCGTCTGTCCAAGCTGCAGCCTCCCGCTGACCGCGGTAAACGCTGGGAAGCAGGAGTTCGTGCGCCGTCCGCATTTCCGTCACCCTGATGGAGCAGAGCGTGAGGGGTGCGTGGTCCTGGCAGCGCGTGATGCCTTAGTCCGCGAGCTCGTCGGGGAGGGAATGCTCGAACTGCCTCGCCGTCGGCGCTCCGCTACCGCCATCGGGCTGAGCGGCCAGAAGTACGAGGTCTGGGTCGAGCGTCCTCCTGAACGCATCCGGGTCTCAGATCTTCAGTTGAACGACAACGCCCCCGGCATCATCACCCTCGCCGATGGACGAAAGCTTCGCGTGACGTTGGTGGGCATGGCACGCCAGGCGAACGCTGACGCAGACGCAGGCGTCGCGGAGGTCGAGGTTCACCTCGACCCGAGGCACATCGCGGGAATGACACCCGCTGAGATTCGCAGTCGGATCGAGCTGCTGCCCACGGCGTGCACCTGGACGGCTCACTGGTCGGACGCCGAGTTGGAAGCGCAGGCGCAGGAGCAGGCCCAACAGCAGGCGTTGGATCTGCTGGATGCAGTGCCGCCTGGGTTCGAGCTTCCTCCCGGCGTACACGGCCGGGCCGCTCAGGAGTCGGTGCTCCACTTCGAGGTCAAGCGAATCCTGGCCGAGGTCGCCGAGATCGCCGCCCCGGGCATGTCGGTCACGGCCTCCGGCTGCGACTACTGGGGCCGGGCTGTCACCTTGAGAGGCGAACTCCCGCCCATGCGGCTGCCACTTGCAGACGTTGAGCTTGAGACTCGCCTGGGTCGTCTCATTCCCGACGTGCGGGCGACGACACGGACGGGGGAAGGCAGGGCACCTGAACTTCTGCTGATCGAAGTCACCGTCTTCAACCCCATCGATGAACTGCGAATCAGCCGCATCCGGGCCCACCGGACTGCCGCGTTGGAGGTCGACCTGAGTCGCACCGGCGGCTGCCTGAACCGTGAGCAGCTGCGCGAGCTCGTGGTGGAGGAGCTCGAGATCAAGAAATGGCTGTGGCATCCGCTGGAGTCAGCTCGGCAGGCCGAGCTGCTGAGCGAGCTGGAGGCGCGGAGGGAGCAGGCGCGGCAGGCGGCTGTCGCAAAAGCGGCCGTCGAGGCTTCGCTTCGCAGGGAGCGGGAAGTCGCCGCGGCCCGGCAGGTGGAGACGGTGAAGAGCGCCGGCCTCGAGCGGGTCCTAGAAGAGTACAGGCGAGTCGCAGTAGAGATGTTCGATGCGGAGGTCCAGAGCGAGGCGGTCCTCGACCGAGAGCCGGAAGCCTGGGATCGCCTGGTTCGGTCACGTGAGCAGATGGCCTTCATCGTCCAGGTGCTGGCCGAGCTGGGGTATCCGGAGGCTGGGTCCGAAGTGGTGCTGGGCCGGCGTGGCCTGATGGCAAAGTTGCTGACGATCCAGCTGGACCGCGTGGTGGGATACCGGTACGACAGGCCCTTCGAAGTTCTGAACGCCGTGCGGCAGGCCAAGGGACACCAGCGTTCGAATTGGTCCGTTGTCCTGTACGCCGCTCGGGCCTTCCGGCCGGCATCGTCTGCCTCCCAGCACCAGTTTTTGAAGGCCTGGGAGATGGAGGTCGCCCACAGTCTCCAGGCCGGCGAGGAGCACTTCAAGCGGGACCCGGTCTACGACCGGCTGCTGTCAGCTCTCTTCCCCGACCTCGCGCCCTTCCTCGGACGGCCCTCCGCTAAGCAGATCCATCTGTCGCCCTGGCGGCTTGGCAACTTCCGGGAGGCGGACCGGTACGGTGTTCCTGAGCGGGAGCTTTGCGCCTTCCTAGTCGACCAGCCTCTGCTCTCCCTGACGGGTGGGCCGGTGGTCGACACGCCGACGGACGCGTGGTGGCTCAGGGGCCGAGACCTCGAGCAGTGGACGCGGGAGAAGGCTGGGCGCCCTGTCTGGTGGTCCAGGCGCTAGGCGAACTGCCCCGCGACTCAGCTCGGGGGCTCTGGAAATGGGGCCGGGGGGCGGTTTATTGGGGCCAAACGGCGCCGGGAGGGCCGGTTTGACTATCCATTCCGACCCAAAAGTTCAAGGCGCGCAGGGATTCGACTATCCAATCGGCGCACTATTTTCAAGGCAGCGGCGCCTTCGACTATCCATTCGGGGAAAACTTGTCCAGTTGGAAGCGATGGGGTAGTCGGTTTTGACGGGAAATCGCACTTTTTTCTGCTGACCCCCCGGGGGGTCGTCGTAAAAAAGTGCGATCTGGGCACGTTGACTATCCTGCTGGACCGAATTCTTCAAGTCCGAAGCGGTGCTGATGCTCACTTGATGCTCATCTGTATATCAACTGAGTATCCACTGGCTCTCATCTGAGCATCAACGTGCTCCAGCGGGGGCTTGATGCTCACTTGGGCGTCAGGTGAGCGCCAGATGATGCTCACGTGATGCTCAAGTGGTACTCACACGGGCCCCCGCGGTGCGGCAGCCGGGCCGTTGCGTGGGGAACAGCCGACCTTGGGAAGGCACTACCGGCCTAAAAGGACCTCTGCATCTGGTGCGCGAAGGGCCGCCGACAGGCCTGGAAACGGTCCGACCAGTACTGGAAGCCCGCCCTGAGCCGCTGTTTGAATTGTGCCCTGTAACGGTCGAACCTTGACAAGTTGCTGTCTGTGTAACGTGGGGACTGCAAAAATGAGGAGATGATTTCAGAAGGCTCCCATGTGTCTTATCCGAGAACAAGGGGCAATACCGGAGACCGGTGAGACACGGCGCGGGATGCCGGGCAGTGCAACCACGAGGTGCCACAGGCGACGGGGTATCGGGGCAGGTGGGTGCAAGGGGTCAGCGGAGGTGAGGGCAGGACTTCCCGGTCGAGATGTCGGGGCGCCGGGCGGTCGTTGGCCCATGCAGGTCGGGGGTGAGCGGGTCTCCTCGCTGTTGCGCGGTGGCGTCGCGCTCTAGGATGGGCAGCGCGTGATGCTGTTCGTGACGCGCGCACATGCAGGACGGCGGCAAAGCCCCGCCATCCGCTTTCGGAGAGGGACATGACGAGTGGTTCGGAGAGGGAGGAGGCATACGGCGGACCCCTCCTGGATGCGGCCGCCTTTCTGGCGCTAGTCCGGGACCTCTATCCCGTCAGGGTGTCGGAGCTCTATTACGAGCTCGAGCTGTTCCTGGAGGAGACAGCCCGTTCGTCACCGGCTCCTGTGCCCACCCCTGCAGACCTGGTCTCGCACAACCTCGCGACGGCGCCCTCTCGAAGTCAAGGCGGCGCGATGGACCTGATGCCGGCGCCCGCCGACGTCGTGGCGACTTTCGATCCGGCGGGACGACGCACATGGATCGCTTTCTCGGGGCGCGAGGCGCCCATGCCCGGCGAGACCGAGGCGCCATGGCCGCTGCTGCGGATCGTCGTCCCTGGCGCTGGCGGCCTCACTAGAACCGTCGCGGCGCCCCTCCAAGTGCTCCTCTCCGGCTGGGGTGACGTCACGAGCGGGTACTGCTGCGCGCTTCACGGCATCGACTTTCTCGACGGCGGCACCGGCCAGCCGATTGAGCGCTGGCGCGTGGCCAGAGTGAGTGATGTCGACTGGCTCGCTCCCATGGATCGACAGGAGCGGGAGGTCAGGGCGGGCACCGACCGCCACTATCGAGCCGCCTGGCAGGACTACGCGGGAGCATGTCGAGTGGTCCTCGGCTCCCATCTTGTAGCGGTGGGACAGAGCATCGAGGCCGCTTTGGCGTGGGAGACATCAGCGGTGCAGCGTCTGTCTGACGCCGGTGTCGCCCTGAACCTGACCCCCGGCGGACGGACAGGCCTCCAGTTCCTGGTTGACCACGGCGTCCTGGGTTCACCCGCGGTACCGCTGGCAGCCAGGGAGCCGGCCCTGCAGGCGTGGGTCCTTTCGGGAGAGGCGGAGCCGTGGTGTCCTCCGGTGCCGCACCTCCTGGCGCCATCGTGGATTGACCTGCCGACCTACTTCAGGCGCCTCGCATCCGACCCATCCCGGACGACCCCGTCGAGGCGGACAACGGCCAGGCGGCCGGACCGTCCAACGGCGCCGATGGACTGAAAGCCGTCCGGCGCCGATCTCTGCCCTGGCCAAGCGGTGTTCGTGCAAAGTGCACAGCCCCCAGCTGAACCGGCGTCCAAGCCGGTTACTTGAGGCTGAACAGGGTCTGGAACGTGCTCCACATCAAGGCCTGACGCGGCGGTCGGGTCGATAAAGTGCGCCCGAACTACACGACCTTTCCGGTGATGACGCACCTACTCACCGCCTTCGCCGCGCTCCTCGCCAGGTTCCGAACTCACGAGCAAGGGCGCAAGGCGGCGCTCAACGAGGACTTCCTTGAGAGCACCAAGGAACCGTACTTCCAGCTCTTTTGACCGCTGCTCACCGTGGTCTGCGGCACGCTCTCGCGGAGCGCGTCCACCCCTCGAAACCGCATAAATCGCACTTTTTTCTGACGACCCCCGGGGGGGTCGTCGTAAAAAGGTGCGATTTCGGTCCTTTCGGGACCTCTGGCGGGCAGGTCGCTCGGATCGGCGGATCCCCTGTGGGGCTCTTCCGGTGGCCCTCCTGACGCCATCGGTGCGCCATAGGACCGAGCAGCGCGGGATCAGGTATCCCGACGATCATGACCGTCGCAAGGGCAATGAGGAGCCCGACCGCGCGGACCTGGGGCGCCAGGTCGCCTCCGGGTCAGCCTCGGCCCAACAGCGCGACGTGAGCGAGCAGGACGACCCCGACCCGACAAGCGGCGGACAACGGCCAGGACATGGTGCAGGTTTGACCTACGCGGACAGTTACGTTTACGAGGCCCGGCGCGGACTAGTGGCAGGCATGGCCGAATCCCTCATGCGGGCCAACTAGGCCCCGTGATAGCTCCCCGGACACGTTCCCTCGAAGGGCCGCTGGGCAAATCTCCCGCCGCAGGTCGGGGAAGGCGATGAGCGGTGAGGGCGCCAGACGCGGCGTGCGGGAGCGACGTTGAACCCACGAGCCCCCCGGCGGACCCGGAACGGCGCCCGGAAGGTCGAGCAGCTGCTCGCGCAGGCTCCGGAGCACCGGTCCCCCGGGACGACGCTTGCCTGATGGTGCCCATGGACCGAGGCCGCCGCGTCTACTTCCGCATCAGGCCGAGCCGCGACCGAAACGGAGATGACGAGTTCGCGGGCCCCAAGCGATCACAAAGCGAGCGCCAGGGCGACGACCTGGAGCGAGGGCTCCACGCGGATGGAAAAACGTCGCCGCAAGACCGGCGCAGGCGCGCGGCATCCTGCGTCGATTCTCTTGACACCTTTGAGCGTGAGGCTCAGGTCCGGCCCTCTAGTGCGCCGGGTTGGTCTGGAAGTTGCGGTGTCGGCGACCAACCCAGAGGAGTTGAAGATGCACGGAACCGCCCAGCGGCTGGTCGCCCCTGCAGCGCTGCTGGCGGTGCTCCTGGCTGCCCCTGCCCATGCTGCCTACCTCATCCGGTTTACAGGGACCGTGACGGCATTGGATTCACCGGAGCTCGTGGCTGCAGGGATCGAAGTGGGAGACAAAACCTTCTTCCAGGCGCGTATCGACTTCGATGGTGCTGTAGATGAGTACCCGCACGACCCAACGCTCTTCCAGGCTCGCGCCTTCTATGGCTTCATGGCCTCGTACGGGCAGTACCGGGTCTCCACTGGGACACAGGGCAACTACGTCGGTGTTGACGGGCCTACGGTCGAAGCCCTGACGTTCTCGTCCTATCTGTCAATCGCCACTGAGGACGACTACAAACGAGACCTTGCCCGGTTGGCTATGAGTGGCGAGGCATCTACTACGCACTTGGAATCTTCCCGCCGGCGACCCATCTGCTCCCAACTGACGATCCGGAAGTCCTGCTTGCCCTATTTGCTGATGGCAAGCTCTCCATCGGAGACTTCGCTGCCGGGGACCGCGTAGGACACTTGGACTTCCAGCGGGACGGCTCAGACCAGTTCACTCGCGCGTACTCGCGCATTGACGACATGGTTGTTCAGCGGATCCCCGAACCCAACACGGCTCCTCTTGTCGTGGTGGCTGCCGCTGCCCTGTGGTTTTCTAGGGTGCGTTGGAGCCTGTCGAAACGCCCGTGCGCCGCCCGCGAGCCAACCCGCCAGGAGCCGGGGCCCCATCTGACCCATGCTGCGACTCATGGCCTGGAAGCGGTGTGACCGCCAAGATCGCACCTTTTTCTGACGACTCCCCGGGGGGTCGTCGTAGAAAAGTGCGATTCCGCCACTCCTGTGTCGACGACAGCCTCGCCGGTGCCTTGGCCCCAAGCGGTCGCCGAGGTGCAGCACGTCGCGGGCTCACTCCTATTAAGTCGGGTGACTGGCAAGAACCCCAGGAGGGCGGGGCCTGGCGGGGCGACAGAAACCCGGGGAGAGCGTACCGAGGCCCTTCGCCTTAGTGCGGATACCCAGGAGCGACACGGGAACCGCCTCCTGCTCGGCCTCGGCTGCGGCAGCCGATGGGCGCCACGATCACCGCGGACCCCTGAACAGGGTGCGCTGTAAACGAAAAAGCCCGCGCAGTGCGGGCTCGGCCTCAGACTTTCCGATCTCAGAGCGCCATACGCCGGCGCCTGACAGGGGCTGGCTCGGGCGCCTTCGCTTCGACCGGTCCGGCGTCGCCGAAATCCAGCGCCACCTGCTTTGCCCACGCCGGCACCTCGTCTTCGTGCTCCGCGCCAGAAGTGAGGTGGGCTTCCTGAGCCGCTTTCGCGATGACGGAGTTCATCGCCCGCTCGTTGCCGACCACGTCGCAGGCCGTGCCCCATGCGTCACGGAAGGGGATCGGCCGCGGCGGCATGTGGATGATCTCGTCCCTGATCTGGGCGAGCACGGACTGGTCGTGCTTGTCGCCGAGGCCGCCCAGCTCATCGAGCACCTGCAGGAACGCGACGGCGCCGGTGGTGTCGGTCCTGGGCAGCATCTCGTCGTTCTTCTTGGCGCCGGTGCAGCAGGTCGCGATCAGGGAGCAGGCCTCTGCAGGGGTCTTGGCCACACCAATGTGCACGAGTGCGTTCGCCGCGGCTCGCACGTTGTGCTGCAACTCCTCGGGCGGCACCTCATCTGCGCGACCCAGGAAGATGCGGCGCGGCATCGCCTTCTCCAGGTAGGAGACGAATGCGTGGTCCTCGCAGAGAAGCAGGTGTCCGCGCGCCTTGACCAGTGCCAGGAACTCCAGGTCGACCGGGTGCCGGCGCATCGGCGCCGGGAAGTGGCCGGTGAGCGCCGCGGTGTGGAACGATCCGGCGGCCGCGTACACCGATGCCGCCAAGACCGAGTACATCTGCTGCACATACGCCTCTTCCCCCTGGGCCGTGGCCCAGAAAGGCTGACGGACATAGCTGCCCTGGGTAGCCGGGGAGTGCAACTCGTCGAGCTCCATGATGGAGGCGAGGTACTCCACGCGCGGCAGGCCCGCCTTCAGGATCAAGCGGCGCACCAGGTTCTCCCGGGTGAACTTCGGCGTCACCCCGTCGACGCAGGCCGCTACGCGCGTGCTCTTGCCGCTCAGGGACTTCACCACGCAGGGGTGCTGCGCGAAGGCCTCAAGTCGAGCGACCAGATGCAGGTCATCCCGATTGCCGACGTGGCTCTGTTCGGTGCGCACCTGAGGGTGGAAATGGCTGTACCGCGGTAGTCCGCCGTGCGGCGTGGTAGCCAGAGCCGCCGCGACCGAGACGTACTCCCGCTTGCCGGCCAGGAGCACGGGCATCAGGATGTTCGGGTGCAGCAGCGCCGGGTAGGTGAGCAGCAGGTTGCTGAGGTGCTTCTGCACCGCCTGCAGCACTTCGGGCGTCTGCGACACCTGCTCGCTGTTGAGCAGGTGAACCGCGTAGACCACCTGCTCCGCGACGGGTGCCGCCGGGCGGTTGCCGCGCACCAGTGTGGCGGCCGCGGTTGGACGACGCAGCATCAAGCCATCGCCGAACATCCCGTTGTAGTGCACCCCGGTCCCGCTCAGACAGCCGAACACCCGCTCCAGCGACGTGGCGGTCAGAGACGCGTCGCCAAGCATCAGGTGGCCATCTAGGCCCGTCGAGCCCACACGGTCCGCGAAGACCAGGTCCTCATTGGTGAGCCGCTGCTCCATGAGCATCTCCTCGAGCGGCTTGATTGCCTGGCTGCCCGGCAAGCCGTCGGAGAGACCATCGGTGACCAGTGCATTGAGGGAGCGGATGTCGTCATCTTGCAACATGCACACAAGATATCCGATAGAAGCGCGGTAAGCAAACGCAGTGCAAACAGGACCCTCGAATTTACCGCCGCTTCTGCTTCGCCTTGAGTCGGGTTGCGGGCTGGCAAAAGGGCGGGGGGAGGACCGGGCGGCTCGCGAAACGCCCGTGTAACGTCAGGTGATGTTCACTTGATGCTCACATGATCGCCAAGTGAGCACCACGGACAGAAGGCGGGTCGACGCTGGCCGCATCTCCGAGCGCGCGCTTCCACTTGCGCAGGCGTACGAGATATCATTTAAAGATGATGAGATTTCCGAAGAGTTCGCCTGGGGATGTTGCGCCGGAACCGCAGAAGCGGCTCCGCCGAACCAAGTTGCTCGTGATCGGTGGCCTTGTACCGCTGGGACTGGCGTTTGCACTCGACCAGGCCGGCTGGTACGCCCGAACGGTCTTGTGGATGCAGAGGTTGCGGGCCCACACGGGGTTTCCGAATGACCTGCGCATGGGCGAGGAACCGCCGACTCATCTGCTCTGGATGGAGGCGATGCCCTCGGAGCGCCTGGTCGCCCTGGCCTCAGGCCTCGAGATGCTGAAGCTGCTCAGCGGTACGGTCACGTTCGCCGTCCTGTGCTGGTTTTGCTCTGACTTGACCCGCACTCACCGCATTACCAACCGCTAAGGGGGCACCATGTTCGACTTCGTCAATCACGTCGCAGCCCCCCTCCTCGCGAGCCTCAAAGCACAGGGGCGAGTCGGTCCGCTTGTGACGGTCGACGACTTCACCGCGTTCGTCGACGAATGGGAGCAGCACCGCTGCCAGGGGACCCTGACTGCGCTTGCAAGGGCGGTCAGGAGGCAGGGCGCCGGATCCATGTCGCCCAGGGCAGCGGTCGCGCCATCGCCTTCGCAGCAGCTGGTTCCCGGCCTGAAGTGCGACGACGAACGGCTTGCCCCCTTTGCCGACGAGATCCTGCGACGCTTCCTTGTCGCCGGCGAAACGCCTGTCGAAATCGCGGACTGGCTGCAGACGCAGCAGCTGTTCACGCTGCCCCGTGACGTCCTGAACCTTGTGATGCAGCAGCGGCAGGAGCTGCGGTCGCTGGCGTTCCGCTCCGGCTGTGCGCCGGCGGACCTTTTGGGCGCGGCGCCGCATCCGCTACGCCTCGACTATTTGGAGCCGTTGGCGCAACTGCCGTTGGCCGACGAGGCGTGGACGAAGGCCGGCGAGGAGGTTCTGTCGTTCTCAGATGCGCCCGCCAGGCGGCAGCACGGTGGCAAGAAGCGGGGAGTGCTTAAGGCCTATGAGGGGGACATCATGGATCTGCACCGAGCCGGGAAGTCACCGTCAGAGATCGCCAAATGGCTCAAGCAAGCGCCGCGGAACGAGATCGTGCTCCCTCAGTCCATCAAGCGCTGGATCGAAAGGCGTACCGAATTGGCCCGGTCCACGGAGCCGGCGGCAGCGGCCTCGCGTCCGCAGGGCCGCCCGGCTCAACAACAGTACCCCCGGGTTCGCGTCAGCAGGCTCGACCCGTATGCGGCCGAGCTCCTCAAGATGGATCGAGAGGGCCGGCCTCATTCGGAGATGACAGCGTGGCTTGCGCGGAGCCCTCGTGACACCGTCGTGCACCCCGGCACCGTCGACAAGTGGCTGCGTACGCACAAGAGGAACGTGGCCACCAAGCCGCAAAGCACCGCTGCGAAAAAGGCAACGACGCCGAAGGCGGCCCACGGCCGCAGAAACTGAGCTCAGGCGCGTGCGCGGGGCGTGGGTCAGAGAGACCGACGCACCTTGACCGAAGCCCGCCCTGCCTCCTCCCCCGTCGCCTGGCCAGCCTGCCGAATCCTGAGGCTCATCCGGGCTTCGTTGATTCGGGCCGCGGCCTCGACGTCCGCAAACTCCAGCTGCGAGATCGACGCGCATTGCGGCTCCATCTCCAGGTGCAGCTCGATGAAATCGCGCGACTGCGGGTACCCCTCCAGTGCAGCCAGGTTGCCCAGGGACACTCTGGCTACGGCGCCGTGGGCGAATCGCGTGCACAGGAACCGGTACCACTGCGTCCGGCCGCCGTCGACCAAGCCTTGCATGAGCTCAGGCGGCTCCGCCTCCAGCGCCTGCCGGAACAAACCGAGCTGGTTGGACATCAGGCACTGCTCGCCGAGAGACGTTCTGGCCGTCGACCCGCCGTCCCGCGGAGACCGAAGCCCGTAGCGCAGGTTCATCGCGACCTCGTGCCGAACCCGGTTGGTCCCCGGGTCGAACATCTCGACCCGAAAGCGTTCCCGGTCGCCCTGAGCAATGGCCTTCTGCAGGTCGCGCAGGTACTTGTCGACGACATCGAGCACAGGATCGGACATCGCCGCCGTCCTTCAGAGCGTCCGAGCGCGGCGGGCCGCCGGCGCATGGGTGGGCTCGTTGAATACCGGCCGCTGCGCGGCCGCCTGGCGGATGCACAAAGCCATTCGAGCCTCGTTGATCCGCGCAGCGGCAGAAGGAACGGTCCGGGCGGCTCGCTCCAGCCCCGGGCATTCGGGATCCATCTCCAGGTGCAACTCGACGAACTCCAGGCGGTGCCCCCAGCAGGCAGCTCCACCGCCTACGGAAACGCTCTCGATTTTTCCCTGGGACATGCGGGTACAGAGGTGCCGGTACCACTGCCTTCTGTTGCCCTCGGCCAAGGCCCGGAGCGCGTGGGGCGGCTCCGCAGCGACGGCTTCACGCAGCATCTCGATCCGCTCTCCACATTTCAGGCAGATCTGGCCGAAGGACATGCGTGAGCCGGCTCCCACGCCGCGGGGAGGCTTGAACCCATAGAGCAGGTTCACGCCGATGTCGTGCTTCACTCGGTTGGTGCCGGGGTCGTAGAGCTCGGCGCGGAAGCGCTCGATGTCGCCATCGACCAAGGCTTGCAGCAGCCCTGCAAGCGTTCTGTCGACCTCTGCCATGACGGGTCTCTTTGACATCCGTGTCCTTTAGTCTACCGGCGCAGCCATTCGTGACATCCGCTCGTCGCGCTCGATCTCTTTCTCACTGCGGTCCCGGCCTTACAGGAACTGCAGGGATATCACATAACTCCGAGATCGTCACGGAGTTGGCGGGACGCACGCGTTTGACCTCATCTGGCTAGTCCTTCCTTGAGGGCACAATCGTCCGAGGAGGGATCAGATGAAGAGTGCACTTGTTTGTGCCACGTGCGTCACGGCTATATGGATGACGCCTGCCCGGGGCCAGCCGGAAGAAGTTGTATTTGCGTCAACTCCATTCAGCAAGTCTGCTGACTCCATTGCTCCCAAGACCCGAGGCATCGAAGTGGCGGCTACCCTGCGTTCCGCTGCCGCTGTTGCTGCGATGTCAAAGGGAGAGTACGAAACGCATGCGGAGTTTGCGTTACGTCGTCGTGTGGCACTCGAGCGGGCGTTGAAGGGCGTGGTGCCGGTAGGAAAGCCGTTTGCCGTCATTCATCCGCTCAACGCTTTCCCTCTGAGGGAATTGGCACCCGTCCAGGTCGAATACTCAGCAGAAACCGAGGTCCTGGCTCTGCGTTTCAACACCACGATTGACTGCATGATGCTCGCGTCCAGCACGCGGCCGACCGGGAGTTATGTCGGCACAAGCATCCAAGGGATTAAGGCTGGTGTCGCTACAGTGGAGCGACATGAGACATGCGTCGGAGTAGGTGAGGACAGCAAGGTCCTAAAGGGCCTTTCGAGCAGTCTTGAGTTTCCCATACCGAGATCACAGGCGAAGTCTGCAAAGGCGGAGCTCGCAATCGCCTTTATCGGCGTTATCACGGATCCGTTCGTCCGCACGGAGAAGTTTCATAGAAGGCCAACTCTCCGTTCACCACTTGATATGGTGGAGGTTCGAGATTCATTGATGATGAACCTGGAGGACGTTTGGGTCATTCATACCCCGACCGGGAAGGTCCTCGCAAAGCTAGATGGCGAATTCTCAAACGCGGCTCCGCGCCTCGCTCAAAGCTTTGCCACCTCGTTTTCAGGTGACTGCACTTACCCGGAATATCGAAAGAGTGAGCTGCCGAATTTCAACCTGGTTGTCACGATGGCAGTTCCAATATTGTCGGACGGTCGCGTCGGAAAGGGCGCGGTGATCGAGAGTACAGGTAACGGGGACCTCGACGGCAGGGCGCTAGAGGCGTTGTCCAAGTGCGCATTCAAACCGGGCCGCAAGAATGGAGTGACGTACGACGGCGAGGCCATCGTCAAGTTTCACTTTGGCCCTGACCGAGCCAAGAATTACTAAACCCGTTTCCAGCACGGGCGGCAGCTAGAGCGCGCGCGTTCTGCGTGGCGCCATCGCCGCGACCTCCGGCGACGCCCCCATCTCCCTCCCCGCAATCCGCGCCCGCATCCGGGCCTCATTGAGCAGGGCCTGCAGCGCCGGGGACTTCTTCGCGTGCTCGTCGGCCAGAACGGACCCGCCGTGCTTCTCTCCGATGGCCATGAACTCCACCGCCCGGGGGCAGTCGCTCAGCATGGCCACGGAGATCAGGTCGATGGCTTCCATGCGGTGGCCCTCCCACCGGCAGCACAGCACGGCGAACAGCGAGTTCGGCGCCAGCTCCGTTGGGCACGCATCCAGCGCTGCCTGCAGCATTTCCAGCCGGTCGTGCTCGAGGCACAGTCCTGCAAAGCTGTCTCTCGGCGGTACCGGGCTTCCGTAGCCGAACCGGTTGACCTCCCACTCGTCCGCGTTCCCATCCTCGAAGCCCCAGCGCACGGTATCGATCATCTGGGCCGACAGCCGAGTGGCGCCGTTGAGCAGCAGCTGGTTCTGGAACTCCTCGAAGTCCCCGTCGACGATGGCCTGCCGCAGCGGCGCCAGTTGCGTGTTGATCGGCTTCAGCTCCTCGAGCGCCTTCTTGGTGGCCTGCATGGTCACACCATCCTCGTTCGTTGCCGCGGTGATGCCGCCGCAGCCGGGTTGTTCGTCTCGCCGGCGTCGATTCGCTCCTGCATGGCTCTTTGCAGCATCCGGGCTCGCAGCCCGGCCACAAAGGACGCCGAGGTGGCATTCACGAGCGCGTCGCCCAAGTCATCGAGGTCTGCCAAGCTCAGGCGCGGGGCGTCGGGTCGGTCCAGAGTCCACAGCAGCATGTCCGCGGGCCCCTGCTCGGCGGACTCCCACTCCTGCCAGTACCGGGTCGACTGCCCACTGGAGACCGCTGCCGCGCAAATCGAGGTGATTTCCGCCAGGCGACGGGAGTCGATCATCGACAGGGGAAGCCGGTAGTCCGGATGCAGCACCCCGTTCAGAGCCTCGATGACTTCGGGCAAGCGGCCGGCCAGAAAGGTACCGGGCTGCTCGGTGGCGCCGGAAGCCGCCTGGATGCTGCCGGCCACCAGGAACGAGAGCACCGGGTGCAGGCGCTCGCGGCCTTTGTCGCCGAAGCTGTTGTCCAGGATCTCCTCGGGGAGCGACGACCACTCGAAGCCGGCATGCCCGGTCTCCGCTTGGCGGGCCTGGACGGCGCCTAGCAACTCAAGCGCGAGGTCGCCCTGCCATTCGTCCAGTGCACAGAAGCGGCCGGCGGCCGCCGCAAGCAGGATCAGGCTGTCCTCGTCACCCACATCGGTGAACGCCTGGGGATCCAGACGCACGATGGTTACTGCGGTGGCCGGGGAGGCCGGGCCGCGCTCCAGTGCGCGCTCGATCACCGGAGCGCCGATGGCTCGCCCATTGTGCAGCTGCCACTGCAGCTCTGCGGCGCCGGGGCCGCCAGCGTCGATGATGCGCTTCAGAGGTTCGTACTGCAGCACGACCTCCTGGCGCACGAGCATGCGCAGCAGCGTTGTGGGCTCGTCTCCCGCGATTGCGGCGACGCGGATCTTGCGATGCAGGACCGCGGGATGCTGCTCGAGGATGGCGTGGATGCGATCCGAGATCGCCTTCTGGAGCATCCGCTCGTCGGGCAGCAAGACGGGTTCGACAGACACGCGCCGATTGGCCGCGAGCGAGAGCAGGCAGATCTCCACGAGGGGCGCCCGGTTCTCCATACCGTAGTCCCGCAGCCGCTGGGCAAGCCGTTCTGAGAAGAAGACCGGGTCGCCACTCGGCAGCGAAAGGAGCTCTCCGTCCTGGCCCTGCATCCGCACGCGCGCGAATGCGAGCTCCTGGTTGACGAAGGCGGCCCAAGCCTTGTGCTCCTTGCCCGTGAACAGGCACACCGGCTCCTCGATCCCATCAAGCCACTCGAAGTCCAGCCCGCTCGCCGGGATGTCGGCCGCGGTCACGGTGTCGCAGCCGACGTCAGCCACAGGACTTCTCCGAGCTGGCCCGGGCCCCGATGGCCGCCTGCAGGTTCTCCACCGACTCGGACACGACGCCCGCGTACCGAGCGGGCAGGGGCTCGCCAGGCGTGGGGATCATGACGCCGAAGGTCACGCGGTCCTGCCGCGCCTTCTGAGCCTGCTCCACGAGTGCCACGACGCACTCCGCGGGAAGTGTGTAGCCGTCCGGCAGCGGCGCCGGAATGCCCAAGGACGGAGCCCGGGCGGCGCTTGCCCTGAAGCCGGCGTCGTAGCCTGCCTGGAAGCCCAGCCAGGCATTGTCCGGCCACTGGCGGTCGCCCCACTGGTTCCGGGCCCACACTTCGAACGCGGGACGCTTGTCCTGTGTGACCAGCAGCGTTGCTGCTTCGGCTTCCACGACGGCCTTCTTCACTCGCTCGATTAGCGCTTCAGGGTTGCCGCGCAGGACACCCAGGACGTCGGCGATCTGGTTGAGCGTGTCCTCCAGGTCCTGCACGTAGGCGAGCGATTGCCGCGGAGCGAATGCGTCTGCAGCGGGCTTGGTCACCAGAGCCTCCAGCGGGGCTTCGCGGTGGCGGGACTTGGCTCCTGGCTCTTCAAGCCCAGGGCGCCGAGGAGGCCCGCACCGAGCCCGGGATGGGCCGGGGCGTCCTTGGGGCCGGGGGCGGTCTTCGCCGCATCAGCTGCAAGCTCGGACTCTTTCGACCAATCCACCGTGGCGCCTTCGATCTTGTGGGTGACGGTCAGGGAGTTGAGCTCCTCGTTGTAGATCACGGCGTCCTGCGCCTTCAGCTGCCGCAGCCCTTCGCGCACCGCCGGGTGGTCGAGGGGAACATCCTGGCCAAGCACCAGCGTCAGCGCGTAGCGCGACCAGCGCCACTCGCCCTGCCGCTGCGAGCTCTGGAGCATGCCCAGCAGCACCTCGAACTTCTTTTGGGCATCATCAGTATTCGCCTCGGCGCGCGCCACGGTGGGATCGTTGGGTCCTCTCAGCACGGTCAGTCCTTCAGGTCTTTGTCGTCGGTTTCTGTCGGGTGGCCACGGCACCACCCCTTGGCGTCGTGGTTCCCACAGGGTGGGAAGGCTTCCAGGCCCTTGGCCTTGAGCAGCGTCGCGCGGGTGAGCAGCTCGACCTCGTCGGCCGGTTGGGTGGCCCCGGCAAATCGAATGAGTCCGGCAAGCTCGCGCGCGCCGCCGCGGTGAATCACGTAGTCGAGGTCGATACTCGCGTGGAAGACGGTGTCGGTCCGTCTGGAGGACCCCTCCGAGATACCACCGGCGGTCCCACTCTGCGAGTCGGTCATCGGATGCTCCTTGCCGCGCGCACATAGGGCGTCACGGGCTCGGCCGGTCGACCATCGATGAAGCCGATCTGTTGGTACATCCGCGCGTACTGGATGCGGGCAGCGACATCGGGAATCTGTGCCGCGGCTTCGGCCCATTCGGGACTGTCCGGCGCCAGCTCCAGCAGCAGCTGCACGAACGGGTAGGGCGCCTGGTCGTCCAGCCGGACAGCGTTGGCGATCAGCCGGTCCTCGCGCAGACCGCCATCGTGGTGCCAGTAGTGCGTCAGACGCCGGTACCAGCCCTTTCGTCCCTCGGCCTCCAGAGGGCCCGGCAAGGGGAGATCAAGCAAAGTGCGGGCCGCTGCCGCCTGTGCGTTGAGGAAGCAGAAGTGCATGACGCTCACGCGGCCGTGTCCCAGCGTCTCGCGCAACCCCTGCAGGTCGTCCACAAGGTCATCCGGCCCCGCCAGATCACCCGGCACCCCGTACTGCGCATGGACGACCAGGTCCAGCCGGACCTTTCCGGTGCCGAAGTCCAGGGCCGCCGCCTTCATGGCGAACACATCCCCGGCCTCGATGGCCAGCAGCACCGGCTCCCAGGCCTGGTCGCTCTGCGCAATGTCCGTCAACAGGTCCATGTCATCCTTGTTCACAGACGCCGCGCGCGATTCGGAGCCGGTGCCGTCGGGGCTTCCTGAGGCCCTTGCGCTGCCGCCTGGCGGATCCGCAGGTTCATCGCGGCTTCGTTGACCCGCGCCTGCGGCGCGCCGCCCGTCTCTGCCACCAGCTTCAGTCCCGTGTCGTACGGATCCACTTCGAGCAGGAGCTCCAGGAACGGCATCGCGTCGTGCTCGTCCTCGTGGGCGAACAGGTAGCCCAGCTGCTCCTTGGTCACGTCGCCGTTGTTTCGCAGGAACGAGCCCAGTACGCGCAGCCAACCTGTGTCGCCCTCGCGGAACCAGTTCGGTGGCAGAGGGAGCGCAACGAGGGCCCTCGCCAGCTCTGGCCGCTGCGCCTTCAGGCAGTAAATGAGGATGCCGGTGCGCTCGCCGATTTCCCGACGAGTTTCGGCATCCAGGTAGTGGCCCTTCATCCAGGGCTCTTCCTGAGCGTCGTCCTCGTCCGAGCCATCTGGGGCGCCGAACCATGCGTTCTCGATGAGCGCCATGCGCACGCACCCGGTTGCCGGGTCGATGGCCGCTGCCATCATGGCCTGGATGTCGCCGGCGCTGATCGCATCCAGCACCGGCGCCCATGCCTGGTCGTGGGCTTGGATGTCCTCTAGGAAATTCGAGCTCACAGAGCCCTCCTTCGGTTCACGGTCGGCGCCGCGGTCGCCAGGACCTGATCGACGCCCTCGGCTTGGCGGATCCGCACGTTCATCTGGGCAACGGTGATCCGGGCTGCGACGTCGTTGTCCACCTTGGCCGCCTTGGCTAGGCCGGGCGCCGTGGGGTACTTCTCAACCACCAGCTCCAGGAATGGCATCGCGATTTCCGGCTTGGAAGTCGCCATCTGGTACGCGAAGTCCTGCTCGACCATCGCGCCGGTGGACGAGATGACGGTGCTCAGGCGCCGCACCCACTCGACCTGAGCGTCGTCGACATAAACCTGGGGCATCGGCAGCTCGAGGAGTGCGCGGGCCGCGTCGACCTGGTGCGACTTGAAGCAGAACATCAGGATGCTCATCCGCGGCTTGAGGGAGTCCGCGGTCGCGTCGCCCAGGTGCTGCGCCCACGGGTTCTGGACTCCGAACGAGGCGTACCGCACGAGCGCCTGGTGAACCTCACCGGACTCGGGGTCCACCGCGGCACTGTTCAACGCCTGCAGATCTCCCACCGTGATCGCCTCGAGCACCGGCGCCCAGGCCTCGTCGTGGGCGCGGATGTCCTCGAGCAGGGAGGAGAACATGCCGTTGCCGATCACAACGGCCTCCTCGCGCGGGCGGCGGCAGCGGGTGCTTCGGTCCCCGGACTCATGCGGTTGGTGATGTGGCTGCGCATCTTGGCTTCCAGGATGACCGCGGCGCACGGCTCACTGAGATCAGCCCACCGCTGCAGCAGCGACGGCTCGGCCTTGCCGAGCTCCATGGCCAGCACCAGGAGGTCGGCCGAGCCGGCGGTGATCGGCACGACCGCCGAAGCCACCAGGTCATTGCTGGTCTCCGTCCCGTCGTGCAACCGGTACTTGCAGAGCTGGTTCAGCCACTGCTCCTGCGTCTGCATCCAGCGGAAGTCGTTCGCGGCGTTGGGATCCGGGCGCGCGTTGAGCACCTCTCGCGCCCACTGCACCCTGTCAAAGCTGGCGCACAGAGTCAGGAAGTTCATGCGCGACTGCCGGCCGACCTGCCAGCCCTGGGCAAGGGCTGAGACGACACCCGCGCGGACCACCCTGCGCTCGGCCAGCCAGTCCTCGAAGACGATGCTGCGAAAGTGCTCGTGCGCCTCCAGGCTTCCGTGCTCGACGGCAGTTTGGATCTGCGCCCCGATGGTGCCGAAGTGGTGGGAGTAGCTCATGGGCGACTTCTTAGACGCTCATGCGCCGTGAGCGCAGGGCAAGGGGCTCCCGTGCTGCTGCACTGGCGGGGTGGCCCGCGATGGCCAAGCTCATCCGCGCTTGTTGGATCAGGGCCGCCACCTGCGGCTGCTTCGCCTCTTGCTCGAGCAGCGCCGCGTCCTTGGGGTTCACGCTCAACTGCAGGGCGAGGAAGTCCGCCGACCACGGATGGATGGGAGTCGTCACCGCATGGACGAACGCCTTGAACAGCAGGATGGGCCTGGTGCGGCCGCGCTCGAAGCAGCAAAGCGTCTTCAGCCAGCCGTCGTCCCCCTGGACGATCTCGCCTGGCGCTGTCGTCTGTGGACGGGCCTCCAACACCTCCTTCAGCGCCTCCAGCTGGCCATGCTTGAAGCACAGTTGGACGAACGAGATCTTCTTGAGCACGTCGGTCGCGTCCGGGAAGCCAGCGCGCAGGGTGGCAACCACCTCGTGTGGCACAACGGGAGTGCCGTCTTCGCCGGCGGTGATGGCCAGCTGGCGCAGATGCAGGCGGGCTTCCGCGCTGCCGTGAGCTACGGCGTGTGCGAGCTGGTTGGTCAGGCTGCCGCGGGCGGGACGGTAAGGCCGGGTGCGAGCGGTGCCGGCGGCGGGCGGGTGGGCGGTCATGCAGGCTGTTCAGTGCGAACGATGGCTGGCCGCAGGAGCGCGGCCTCGATGCATGTCGGTGGGCGAGCCCGGTGGGCCGTGAACCAGAACTCATGCCCTGGAACAGTTGTCGCTCGCTCTCCGCAGGATATCACATACGCGCGGCCAGGCCGACGCATAGGTCGCTCGTCCCGCCCCGCCTTCTTGCCAGCCTGCATGGCTTGGTCCGGCCAACGCTGCAGCCACTCTGAATCGCCGTGCTTCAGGCGCCAGCTAGCGTCCAAAGTGCCTCATGTGGCGCCGGGAGGATGTCAACTGACAGCCTTGGAGATGGAGCGAGGACGTGGAGGCGGTGTGGTTCAGCCCCCGCTTTCGGGGGGCAACGCTACGCGGTTGCGCACACCTGCCCGTAATAGCATCGCATTTGAACCGCGGCGGTCTTGCGGATATGTGAGAGGAATATCTTGGCTCTGACGAATTGCAAGGAGTGCGGCCACCAGGTCAGCACAACGGCACAAGCATGTCCGAAGTGCGGCGCCAAGGTTCCCAAGGGAATGTCCCTGGGCAAGAAGCTGCTGTATGGCTTCCTGGGCTTGGTGGCAGTGCGAGCGGTCATCGGCTTGGCGCCGAGTGCAGATCCCGCCTCTGCGAACTCCGCACCCTCGAGCTCGCCCGCGCAAGTGACTCCTGCCAAGCAAGCGGCGGCGGCCGCTCCCGCCTACTCGTGTCCCGAGGGGAGTCAGTCGACCGGGCTTGAGATGCGTGTGACTGGCACCGGCCATGTCTTGCGCTCGGAACCAGGCAAGTCCGGCGCTCGCATCGTCAATCAGAAGGCAACAGCCGCCCTGAAGGAAACGCACTACATCACCATCGACAAGAGCACCGTCGTGCGCCAGGAGTGCGTACAGGGCGAATGGTCGCGGGTCCAGGTGATTGAACCGTCGTCGTTGTCCGGGACGCACAAGGGTTGGGTCCAGACCGCTGTGCTTCGCGGCCAGCAAGTCGTGGGCGGCAAGCGTGTGTTCACCGAAGAGGATTTCTACTGGGATGCCAAGAGCAAGCCGCACAAGCAAACGATCATCGCGGGGGTGAACAAGATTCACAGCGAGAACGCTCGGTGCGCTCAGATCGATCCCTCCAGTGCCGCGGTCTCCTCATCCAAGGGCACGAAGGCCGATCCCGTGTTCTACGTCACGTGTGGAGAGGGAGCCGGCGTGTTCAACGTCTTCTTCTCCAAGTCCGAGGTGGCGGCCGGCACCCCGATGACGGCAGCTCAGCATATTGAACGCGTGAGGGCCGCTGACCTGTGCGAGCGGTACGTCAAGTCTCACGCGAACCACCCCAGTACGGTGGACTTCTCTCGGGTCATGGACCTGCAGGTCATCGAGCATCCAAACGGGCGAACCACCCTGAACTCGACGTTCACCGCCAAGAACAGCCTCAACCTCGAAACGAAACACAAGATTCGGTGCCTGTTGGACAAGCGAGGCCTCATCGAGGGGCACATCTCGGAAGACACTTGAGGTGCGTTACGCCGACGTTCCATTGGTCATAAAGGGTCCGGATCGTGTGCCTGCGAAACCTTCGATTCCATGCCGTGCTCGTGTCGTTGCTGGCGCTCGCCCCTGCTTCCTCGATCATCGCCAAGACAAAGATCTACACGGATCGATTCTCTGACCCCATCGGTACTCTGAAAGTGTGCGGCGAAGAAGCCGACGCGCTTCGTGTCAGAGCTGCCCTTGTTGACTCTCTAGTTCGCGAAAGAATCCCAGTAGGCGTGGTGATGGCGCATGTCGACGAGCAGGCGGAGGTCTACGGCGAGCTTCGCAGACGCGGCCTCTCTTCCGAGGAGTGCTCGAGAGCCAAATCCAAGGTCAATGACCTCATCCAGGATCTGAATCGAATTCGGTGGAAGTAGCGCGCCTGCTGCACCTTGAAGTAGCGCTCTAGCAGGCGCTGCGTTTCCTAGCGAGCGCCCCACTACCGCGTCAGCCTGGCCCACCTCAGGCGGGCCTGCCAGTGTTGTTTGGATGCGCCACTATGGCAGCGACCCAGGAGGTCGGTCCCCAACATCGCCACCGGACGAAGAGCTGTTTGTTGAGGCCGCGCAGTCGTCAATTGACGCCCGGCGGGAAGATGGTGACGTCTCAGCCTGGGTTCCGTGCTCTTGCCGTTGCTCAAGCAACGGCAGCTTGTCTGTGAGCCAGGTCACAGAACCGTCTCACGGCCCTTCACATCTCCTTTCAACTCACCAAGAATGGAGGCTTCCCCCAACTACGCATGGAATATCAGGTGCGCATGAATCGTTCGCTGAAGCTGTTTGTCCCGACCATTCTGGCGGCCGCGCTCGCTGCCTGCGGAGGCGGAGGTGGCGACGATCAAGGCGGCTCGACCTCCTCGGCAGCCGGCATCCCCACCAGCGCCAGCGGCGCCACCGGTGACATCACCGCTGCCAACTACACGACCGTGGCCCTTCAGGTACGCGACGTCCTGGATGCCGGGGCCGGCGCCGCGGGTGCGATCAACCCGATGGGCTCGACCGGCGGCACCGCGGCCGGCGTGTCCACTGCCAGCGCCGCCATGCGCGTTCTGGCGGCCAAGGCGACCCAGACGTCGTTCGGCCGCCGTGCGGCCCTCAGCGCCGACGGCACCAACCGGATCCAGGCGGTGGAGACCATCACCGAAGCCTGCAGCGGCGGCGGCACCGCGAGCCTGACCTTCAACGACGCCGACAACAACCAGCAACTCAGCGCCGGCGACGTCGTGACGATTAGCGCCGCCAACTGCACCGAAGAAGGCGACGTCATCAACGGCCAGGCCTCGGTCTCCATCCTGGCGCTCAGCGAGACCCAGGTGTCGATGACGATGCAGTTCAGCAACCTGCGCATGAACGATGAGACGCTCAACGGCAGCGCCAGCCTGTCCGTGAACTTCAGCGGCTACGACTTCACCGGCCAGATGAGCCTGACCAACGTCACCCTTGCCAAGACCGGCTACCCGACGGTCAAGGTGAGCTTCGTGCAGAACGCCAGCTACAAGGACTCCACCCGGATCGTGGCCACCAGCAACCAAGGCGGCGTGGTCTTCGGCAACGACGCGTACTGGATGTCCCAGATCGCCCCGTTCCAGTCGTACCTCTACGGCAACTACCCCTTCGCCGGCAGCCTGGCGGTGACCGACAAGGACGGTGACCGCGTGGTGGGCGTGGCCACGACCACCAGCATGCGCTACGAGTACTACCGCGCCGGCAACACGAGCTCGACGCCCGACGCCGTGACCGAGATCCCGAACAGCTGATCTGTCAGTTCAACAAGGGGCCTTCGGGCCCCTTTTCGCAACCACTTCGCGGAGCCGTCCTTGAAGCCACTTCCGCATCAAATGCGTCTTGTCGGGGCCGCACTTTTCGCAGCCATGCCTGTGCTCGTGTCCGCAGGCCAGTGGGACCTGCAGAGTCCGGGCCCCACACTGGGTCAGATGAGCAAGAACGTGGCCAATCAGAGCGTGGGCGTGCTCCAGGCCCTCGAGGCCTTCCTCTACATCGCCGGCATCTGCTTTTTCATGGAGGCCATCCGCCGCACGATCAAGCACGCAAAGCACAACAACTCCGGTGGCCGAGGTGAGTTGGAGCGAGGGTGGGTGGCAACCATCGCCATGTGCTACGTCGCGGCCGTGTTCTGCTTCGCGGCGCCAACCCTTCTGGAAAGCGGTGCCGCAAGCTTGTTCGACAAAGGTCCGGTGAAGACAGTCGGCGCCCCGGGGCCGAGCTTCTCACCCAACTAGCACTGAGCTGCCGACGCAGTCTGGTCGACCGCCAACACCCTTGGCACTCCCACTGGAACTGGGTCGTGGTCTTGGAAGAGGACAGCTACTTCAATGACTACGACAACGTGTTGAGGTAGCACATCGAGGGCAGCAAGAGGGCCTGGTGGAGCAAGGTGGCGCGTAGCCGCGTCACCGGTGGAATCTAAGGGCAGGGGAAGCTCTGAGTAGTGCTCGCGCCGAGTTCTGTCGGACGCCAGCCTCGGATGCACCGGAATGCGGGTGTGATTGCTTCGGTGCTAAGCGTAACAATCCGCGGATGCGCACCTGCCTCCTTGAGCCCGTCCCTGAGCTTCATGCCGCCGCAGACCTGCTCGACGCCGCCGCCACTGCCTTGCTCACCGGCAATCGAGAGCGGGCGGCGGAGTTGGCCAGGGCGGCGGACTTCCCCGAGATCGGTGTCTGGATCGGCCGCATCTGCAGGTACTTTTCGCCGGAGGTGCACCGCAACATGCGCCGACCGAAGACGCTGCCCAAGAGCGAGCGCGTCGAACAGCGGATGCCGGGCGCTGCCGCCGAACGCCAAGTCTTTCGGGGCGACGGGTGGCGCTGTCGCTTCTGCGGCATCCGAGTCATCTCGAGAGACGCCAGGCGCGTGCTGATCCGAGCACTGCCGGAGGCCATTCGGTGGCCCTACCCAGGCCAGGAGTTCCAGCGGCACACAGCCTTGTTCGCCATGGCCAGCTCGCTCGATCACGTGGTTCCGCACAGCCGCGGCGGCACGAATAGTCGGGAGAACTTCGTGACCTGCTGCCACTGCTGCCAAGTTGGCCGTGGCGAGTGGCTTCTCGAGGAGGTGGAGCTTTTGGATCCGCGTGGTCGGCCACCCGTTGTCGGCGGGTGGGACGGACTCGAGAGATTGCGAGGCTGGAGCCCGTCCACGCAAACCGGCTCCGCCTGACCTAAGGGCGCGCCGGCTTCTCCGCCTGGTCGAACACTCGCCGCAGATGCTCTCGCCCTCCGTGTACGCCGGACAGGCGATCAGTGGTTTCGCGCTGAACCTCCCCAGCACCAGGCCAGGCCGCGGGCAGCGGAAGTGGCAGTCCCGCTTGCCAGCTTGCTCACCAGCATCATCTCCGAGTCGCACTGCATGTCGCGAATCTGGCCCGGCTGGATCTGCTGCAGGAGCCCCACATTCACGACGCCGGCCTCCTTGTCGCCCATGAAGAAAGTCAGGTGGTCGACCACGACGAAGGCCAGGTAGACGCATGCCATGAAGCCGACCGACGGGGTGGCGATCCCGGCGCCAGGCCCTGCTTGACCTGCGGGAGCCCGCTTCAGCGCCAGCAGCCGACGCCCGAACAGCAGCAGCCCCGAAACCGCACCAGCAGCAAGGAGCGCCGTCTGGGCGTTGCTGATGCCGTCATCGAAGCTCATCGGCTTCCCGGCCTGGTGCTGAGCGACCAGCATCATCTCGATGAACAGCGGCGCCCCAGCGGCAAGCGCGACACCCACATAGGGCAGGTGCCAGAACCGATGCCCTCCGCCGCGCGTCATGGCGCCGATGTGGGCAGAGGTCCCCTTCAAGACTAGCGGAAGCAGGATCATCTGCAGGAGTGCGATGGCGGCGAGGAAGACCATTTGGACGATGCGTGTGCGCGGCGGTATTGTCTCTTTGAGACCGCAGGCATCCCCGATGCCGCAGAGCTTGAAAGACGATGACGATGAACGACCCTTCCTGGGCGCCCAAGGCCCTCGCGGCAGCCGTGTCTGCCAAACGCCTCGCCTCTCTGGACGAGCAAGGCAAGGCGGACGCCCTCATGGCGCTGCGCTTGATCTCGGCCGCGAAGTACGCCGCGCACGAGGCTGCCCAGTCCGGCGTTCTCCGGTGCGGGGAGTCGATGCCGACAGACGCCCCGCTGGAAGCCGCCACTCGACTGCTGAACTCCCTGTTCGTCGACTACGGCCTCATCCCGGCGGTGCAGGACGACGAACTGCTGGGCGGAGGGAGTCAGAAGGTGACAGCGAGCTCGGACGAAAGCCAAGGGACCATGGGCGAAGGGCAGGGCGCGCTCTTCTAGCAGCCCGCCTGCCGGCGCCGGGCCATGCACTCCGTGAGCCCCGGCGTCTACTGCCGCCCTTGTAGCGCGAGCGGTGTCTGCAGGATCTCCGCCGCACGCCTGGCGCCCAGCATGGTGAGGCCGCTTCTTCGCTCGCAGAGAACGAAGCGTGCGCATCGGGGTGGTCAGGCTGCAGCCGTACGAGCTCGGCGGCCGCGGGGGCGCTGCGCGGGTCGTCGATGGCGCCCCAGGACTCGGCGGACTGTCGGCGCCTGGCGACCCACTCCCTGATCTCCAGGAGCCGGTCGTCCAGCAGCTCGGTGTGCGGGGCCGTCGGGTGGAGCCGGCCGCAGACCTGGCCGACGTCACATAGATCGAGCACCTCTCGCAACTCGTTGCATGTGAACGAGCGCCTCCAGCTGGACCGGGGCCAGGACGTCGTCGATGGCGAGGAATACGATGCGCACCGGGGCTCACTCCGCCTGGCTGTCACCCTGCTTGGCCGCCCACTCCACGATCCGATCCTCCTCGCGGGAGTCGAAGAGCATCAGCCCTCCGGGCCCGTCGTAGACGAACGGAGCGTCCGCACGGGGCGTCACAACGCTCCCCTGGTGCTGCTCGGGGGAAACCAGCGTGTCCGTCCAGATCATTCTGGCGTCGCCTGACAGGGGCCGATGCTCGACACCGGTCGTCGAGACCGTGTACCGGTGCATGTCGATGTCGTAGGCGAGGAAGCGGTCGTGTTCCATTCCCTCACCTTGGCGCATCGCGTCCACCTCCATCAGCGCGAGGATCAGCGGTGTGCCTCTCTCTGGGCGCGGTCGAACTGCGCAAGCTCTCACAGCGTCATGCCCGGCTTGGTGGGCCAGGACCGCAAGGCAGCGAGCGTGCGCAGCTGGTCGGCTGTGAGGGAGTGGATCATCGACTCCAACAGGGACTCGAGGGTGAACCGCTCGCGCGCGCCGAGTGCCGGGTCGTTCACTTCCTCCAGCTCCTGGAGCACAGCCGCGAGTTTGGGTGAGCGTTCCGGGGGCGGGGGTGGTGGAGCGGGCTTGGGGCGTATGTTCTGGCGCATCGCGTCCACTCTAGGCATCCCGGTCCTGTTGGGCAAATGAACCTTTTGTTGGCGTTCGGACGCTCTGAGGCTGCCCGGGCGGGACTGGGAATGGGGCAGGCTGGCCAGGAGGGGGTGAGGGGTGCTGCGCGGCTGACGCTCTCTTACGGCCTGGCTGAGTGGACTGTCGGGTGGAGTTTCCGGGGCGGCAGAATCGGCGCGACGCGGACCGAGTTCCGTGAGGAACGCATGCACGACAAAGAGCTTTCGCCATCACAGCGCCGAGCTCAAGCTCTGGCCGAAGCGCGCCGCCTGGCCCGCCTGCACGGACTGGTCTTCGACGAGCTCAAGCACCTCGAGCCCAAGGGGCCGAGCCAATGGGAGCGCGACCGCCAGGTGGTGCTCGGCAAGGTGCAGCAGCTGGTCGACTTCTGGACGATCCTCCCCCATGAGCTCGGTCGCGAGGTGCCGCGGGCTCGAAAGGACGCATCCCCTGTGGCCCCGAAGTACAGGCACCCCGTCACGGGTGACACCTGGAGCGGCCGTGGACCGCAGCCGCAGTGGCTGAAGACGGCACTGACGACCGAGGGCTATCGGGTGAGGGAACTGCGTGTGGGTGCCCCGGAGACCGACCGCCGCTGAGTTCGGCCAGGCCAGGCGGCAGAGTGCTTCTCGAAGCGACGCTGCGCACGCCCTGCCTTCTCTAGCATGCGCTCCCGTTCGCTCTCGTCGCATTCCTCCTCCCATAGGGCCTGCGAGCCAGCGACAACAGAGATCACCCACCGAGTGGGAATGCGGCCGCGCTGCTTGCGCACGACGGGAGAGGGGAGGCTGACTATTGATGCTCCAGAGGTCTGAGGCCCTCGTAGGGACATCCGTCGTTGTGCGTTGGTGTATGTGATAGTATGTCAGCGGCGAGACTCTTCCGCATCTGAAAATCACATGAGCTCTCTCCGCCTTACCCGCATCCTCACGAACGCCGCTCTTGCAACCATTTTCGCGACCGTCGGGGCGTGCGGAGGCGGGACGACGGCTACCGCCGCGACTAGCAGCCCTGCCGCGTCGTCGCCTGTTGGCGGCGCCTCAGGGGCAGCTACGAGCCAACCTGGAGTCGCGCTGTCCCAAGCCCTCGCCAGCTACGGAGCGGACTCGAACGGGAACGGCGTACCTGATGTCGCCGAGAGGGTGGTGGATGCGGCCAAACTCCCAGACGAACAGCGACGCGCAGCGTTGCACTTCTTGCGGTTGAACCTGCAACTTGCAGCACAGGCACAGGTTGGCCTCGAAATCTCGGATGCGATGAAGGCAAATGTTCTGGACGCATCCGCGTGCCATTCCCTCATCAAGAGTGAGGGAGGGGTATCGTTCCAGCCGGAGGACGCGCTCAAAGAGACGCCTGTGCTGTACAGCGCGATGTACCGCTCTATTGACGCCGTCGGCAGCTTCCAGCACGAAGTTTCGATGGACCGCGTGGAGACCTGTGCGAAGGCGGGCCTGTGATGCTCCGCGAGGTTCTCGTCGCATTCGCTGTCGCGGCGCCATTTCTCGCGGAATTTTGACGGTGAATGCGTGCAAGTGGGACGCCTCGGTCAAAACCATTGCGTCCGGCCTCGCCGCCGCCATCGCACTCTCTCTTGCCATGCCCACCGAAGCCGGGCACCGACAGCCTGCCGAGCTCGGTGGACTCCGGCTTCCAACCCTGTTCTCGCCCGAGTGCCAGGCCATCCCCTACGCCCCCGTCGCCGTTCATGGGGCACCAGGTGGACCACCGATGGGACGTCTGGTCCTCGACCGTCCCGAGCTCGCTGCTCAGGATCAGGAATCCTGCGACGAGCGCCCCGTCGCCCAGCTCGAGCGCCCCGGGATGCCGCCTGTGGCTGTCGACACCCTCGAAGTGGACTACGGCGAGCCCGCCATGGCAGTCCTGGAAGTCGCAGGCAAGCAGTCCAGCCGCTGGTACCGCGGCCGCGCGGGGGGCATCACCTTCTGGGTGCGAGCTCAAGCATCCAAGGGGGCCCGGGAGCCGCAGTACCTCAGCTTCGAGCACAACCTGGTCTTCGGCATCGAGCGCATTCCCGAAGCCTGTGATTCCACCGGCCGGTGCCGCCCCATCTCCAAGGAAGTCCAGGACCTGGCCGCGAAGGCAGGGCAGGAGAACGAGGGCACCTGCTACGGCAACGCCTATGGCTTCGCAGAGGAGGTGCCGGACGTCGTGAAGCTGCCCGGCGGCCGCAACGCCTACCGCGTGGTCCTGGACCCGGCTCTGGTGCCCAAGTACGGCAAGCACCTACCGCTGCAGCTCCTGGTGCCGACCTATGACTCTTCAGGGGCTTGGACGGGGTTCTTCTACGCGCGAGGCTGCTAGTTGGAGCCGGGCGCCGGGCCGAGCCCGAGTCTCCGTCGGCAGGTCGCCAGGTGTATGGTCAGGCGGCGGCGTCCCGCGCTGTCACCGCACGCAAGCGATGCTCACGTGGCATCCGTTCACGCCACTCTAGTAGCGCTGCACGGCGTTGCCTGGCAAAGAAGCCCCCGGGTGTGCCACCGAAGCCTCTGCACACCGACGAGAGGCCGCAGCTTCCGCTTGCTCCCTTCGGCATCAAGCCACATGAACCTCGTTGCGGCGCGCCTCCACCTTTGCTCTCATGGCCGCCTGCGCCGCAAGGTTCATCAACTGGTGCACCGTGGTGAGTTCCCGGCCGTACGATGAAGCTACTCCGACTGTGACGGTCACCACTGCTGCGGTGGGCGAGTTGCCATGTTGAATCCGCGCCGCTTCGACCGCTGACCTCATCCGCTCGCCAGCCTGCATCGCCTCTTCCTGGGTGGCGCCAGGCAAGACCACCACGATCTCTTCGCCCCCCTTTCGGAAGACGAGGTCGCTGCGGCGGGCACTGCCTTGGATGATCTGGGCAACTTCCCGCAGCGCCACGTCGCCCCGGTCGTCGCCATGGTGCTTGTTGTAGCTGCCGAAGTGGTCGATGTCCAGGAATGCGACAGCGCAGTGCTCTCGCCCGAGTTCGACGCCGCCGCAACACAACTCCAGCACCTCGTCCAGCGCGCGCCGACTGCGCAGACCCGTCAGGGCATCCATCTGCACCTGGTTCTGCAACTCGCGATTTCGCTCTTGAAGCAGCACCACCGTCTTCGCCAACTCACGTCGCGCAGTCACGACGCCCTGCGTCTCGGTACTGAACTCCAGGACCTGGTCGCGCCCGCTGCTCTTGGCCGCGTACATCGCCAAGTCCGCCGAGGTGATTCCCACACTCAGACCGATGGACAGCGGCAGGGGTGCAACGCCTATCGAGGCGGTCACCGTGATCGTCGCGCCGCTGATGTCCATCGGCTCCCGGATGCTGATGCGCAAGCGGTTCAGCAGCGGCAGGGCCCGGCTCATGTCGCCAGGGATGAAGAGGACGAACTCGTCGCCGCCGAATCGGGCAGCAACGATGTCTGCCGTGATGGTGGCACGGAGCCGGGTTGCGATGGCACAAAGGACGGCGTCGCCTGCCGCATGACCGTGGTGGTCGTTGACCACCTTGTAGCAGTCCAGGTCGAGCACGGCTACCGAGCCAGAGATGTTGCGGCGGCGCAGATCTCGCACACATTCCTCGAATGCCAGCCTGTTCAGCAGGCCGGTGAGCGCGTCGTACCGCCTCATCCAGCGAATGTCCTGGCCACGCCGGTGCGCGCGCTCCACGAGCAAGGACAGCAGCCGGCCTTCGAGCGTCGCGATCACATCCACTTCAGCTAGGTAGTGCCAGGCCCGGTCGGCGGCAGACAGCAAGCGGCGAAACATAGAAGTTGTGCTCCAGCGTGTGAGTGTCGGGCAAATGGTCCGACACCCTGTGAAAGCAGAATCGAGATCGTTCGGTCACCCCTGGAGCCTGCCGGGCGCGGCAGGGGCAGCCGAAGCGGCAAGCGTGATGACCGCAAGGATCAGGGGACGCAGGGCTGCATTCACGGCAGGTGCTCTGGGTTGCGTGATGGCATGAATGGTTGCAGGACCGACCCGCAGCGGTGATCTCCCGCGACGAGTCAGGGCTGCGACCGACGAACGTCCATGAGGTGCGACGAACGCGTGGAATCAGTGCATCGATATCAAGAGCGGCTTCACTCGTCACCGCACACCGTAGTTGCGGCTCAGCGGTGGGGCAGGAAGCAACTGGCTCGGAAAGCAAGCTGGCGGTCAGGGAGGGTGGCAAGCCTGCGGCGCGCCCAATTTTGATCGCTCAGATGCGAGGATCTACGGTGGCGCGGATGCCGGCTAGCAGCGCCCTGGTGCCGGGGAGCTTACCCTGCGCTGGAAGGGATCGAACGGCCTTACGCGCTCCTGGGCCGCCGCGGCCGGGTGGGCTTGCCCCCGACCCCGCTATCCGACGACTTGCCGTACGCCAGACCGGTAGCCCAGGTCTCGGTCATGCGCTTGAGGAGGTCGCGAGGAATCCTCTCATCTGATTGCGCTTCTGAAAGTGTCTGCTGCATCGCATCAGCGATGCGATGCAACACCCGCGCGGGCGAGCCGACGTTGCAGACCTTCAACCCGAACGTGAGCAGTTCCTCGGTCGTCGGGTAGGCCTTCGACGCGTGCTTGCCGGCAATCAGCTTGAGGGCGAGCGTTCGGTCTTCGAGCTCGGGTCCGCCGATGTACTGCTGGTACCGGTAGATTGAAGTCGTGACGACGTCGAACATGGGTGCAAGCCACATGTCGCGCTCCGAGCGGTAGAGGATGCCGAAGTTCTTGAGGTGCGCGTCTCCGTTGCGGACCATCACCGAGAAGGCGACCTGCTCGAAGAAGCGGTCAAGGTCTTGCTGGGGCAGTTGCAGCTGCTTGAGAAGGTCGGCGATGCGCTCGTAGCTGCCGTGATACTTCCGATCCGACAGCGTGTCTCGAACTCGCTGGCCCGACAGCGCTGCGATGTCCTCGAAGCCTAGTCGCTCCACCGACCCGTCCGGCCTCTGCACGACATCAAAGCGCTCAAGCACAAGCATCTGCCCGTCGTCGGACAGCGAGAACACCGGGGTGTCGATGCCGGCGAGGTTGGCCGCCCGAAGGCAGAGGTATTCATTGGCCGCAAGGCCAGGGTACGCTGAGCTGGCTGCCTTGACGATGAGGGTGGGAATGGGCAAGGCCATCCGGACCTCGGGCACCATGATCTTCGGCTGGATGCCGGCGATGCCCGCGCCCGTGCTCAGGTACGCCATCACCAGGTCGTCGAAGACCTGGGGCGTGTAGCCGGTGCGCAGGAGTTCCTCCTTGGTCATGGGCGCCGTCGGGAGGGGTGCCTCGGATCCGGGTAGCCGATAGCCCAGACGTCCGATACCGTTCTCTCCGATCAACGCGAGCAGGTGCATCGGCGTTGTCTGCTGCTTGGGGAACAGGGCGCGGATCCGCAGGAAGAGGTCACCTTCGGGCAGGTTCTGATCCATCGCGGGGAAGAGGTCGCCATCGTTCCACGTCAGCTTCGCGCGAGCCGGCATCAGCAAAGCGGCGGAGGGCTGGTCCTTGTCCGCATCCAGGTAGCGAAACTCGTACGTCGATGCGCGCAGCAACTGCCCCGCGCGCGGCCGGCCGGCAATCGACACGTCCAGTTGAGCCACGCGTTCAGGAAGCATCGTCCTCGTCTCTGTTGAAGGCAGCGGCGACGTCTTCCATCGAGGGCAGCCCAGCAGGTTCGATGCGCATCACCAGGTTCAGCGCCCGCAGCACATCGAAGAGGGAAGACACCGATGCTTCCTCACCACCCTCAAGGCGGTAGATCACCTCGCGAACACGACCTGCCCGCTCAGCCACCGCTTTCTTGGTCAGACCCTGCTGCTCCCGGCGCGCGCGAAGAGAGTCACCGAGTTCCTTAGGGAGGCGCAACGTGTCAGCCATGACGCACATCTTAGTACTTGACGGCTGTTAGTGCAAGGCATGGCGTACACAACAAAGACTTTGTGCCGTGTCACCTGCGAGCTGCTCGAGCTGCTTGCGCAACACTCGCCGCACCCTCGCTGGCGCCGCACGGTCGCCAGCAGCGCGACATCCAGGAAGCTCGACTGAGCAATGGTGAGCGTCGCCTCCTCGTGCTCTGCATCGAACCACCCGGCCTTCAGCCCCAGCTGCCACTCGAATTGCTGGGCACGCTTGTCGTAGATGTCGGAGGGCTTGCAGACCTGAAGTGGCGCCGCGTAGTCGTGCACCAGGACCTTGAGGCGGATGGCCCGCCTGTTTCCCTTGAGTAGTACAGGGGCGCCGTCTTGACGAAAGGCAAAGGCGCCCGCCGGGAAGAAGCGAAGAGCGTCGCCGGGGTGAATCAGAAAGGAGGAGCCGTTACCCATCAACAACGTCTCTGAGACGCTGACTCGCAGGTACAACCGCGAGAGCGTGCGCACGAGTTGTTCTCCGTCTGAGGACCACTCCGCATTGTTCCCCGGCGGCCGCGCGGGTAGAAGTGCTGCAAACCTTGGGGGAGCTTGAGGATGCAGGACTTTGTCCGCGCGCGCATGGAGGAGATCCTGTCGCGCTTCTGCGGCGATGCCTCGGCGCGGGTGCCGGAGGCGCCGTTGACACAGCAGCAGGTCGAGAACGTGCACCGGTTGCTTCTCGCCCTTGCACAAGCGAATCTGTGGGGCCCGGCAACGCGAGGCGCAGCAACGTCGAGTGATGATCCGCAGTGGGACTCAGGTCAGACGGTCACGATCCGCACGTGCGCCGACTCGCACGCTCGCAGTCGGCTGAAGCAGCAGGTTCCGCTGGGCGACGTAATCGCCGAGCTGATGTCGCTGCAGAGGATCGTGGTGGGCATGTGGCTGGAAGATGAGACGGCCGACGAGGTGTCCAAGAGCGACTTCATGTCCTTCGTGGCCCGCATGGACGACGCGATCCGCCAGTGCATCGTTGCGTACAACGAGCGTGTCGCCCGACTGCGTGAGCTTTTTCTGGGGGCCCTGGGTCACGACTTGCGCACTCCGCTGGCCACCATCCTGACTGGATCTGAGTACCTGCTGAAAAGCGAACAGTTGGAAGGCGAGGCGCTCAAGCTGGCGGTACGCCTCCGCAACTCGGCGCAGCGCATGCAGGGCATGTTGGACGACCTCGTCGACTTCACGCGGACCAGGCTGGGCAATCAGCTGCCGCTGAAGGTCGCACGGGTCAACCTCGCCGACCTGGTGGCCCAGGTCGTCAGCGAGATTTCCATCTCCAGCCCCGGCCGGTCGGTGGAGGTGGACGCCATGCAGGAGATGTGGGGCGACTGGGACGAAGCGCGCCTGCACCGGCTTCTCAGCAACCTGTTGAGCAATGCGCTGCAGTACGGCGATCCTGCTTCGCCGGTTGAGCTGCGGGCCCGCCCGTCGGGGGACGGTAGCGCGGCGGAGCTCTCGGTCAGGAACCAGGGTGAGCCCATCCCTGCCGAATTGCTTGCGAACATCTTCGATCCGCTGGTGCGCGGCACGATCTCGTCAGATGAACGGCGCATGCGGGACAAGGGGATGGGTCTAGGTCTGTATATCTGCCGCCAGGTGGCCAAGGCGCATGGCGGCGTCATCGCGGTGAGTTCGGGCGACTCTGGCACCGAATTCGTGGTTCGCCTTCCTGTGCCCGCACACGGGACCAAGGACGTGGCCTAGGGTGCCGCCCGCGCTGGATCGGCTCTGGCCACACCGTCCCTAAGATGGCCGTGCCGATGACGAGCCCGGCCTCAACCGGTCGGGGCCCTTTGCAACGCGGCGGGTCGGTGCCCTCACGCGAACGGCTTGAAGGCGCAACTCGCCTTCTCAATGAACGTCTGAGCTACAGGAAGAGTGCAGGCAGGCCGACGGACATCGGCACCGCCACTGCGCACGCCAGCTTCGAGATGCCGAACCGACGCAAGACGATGAGTGCGGAGATGGCGCCAAGCACGATGAAGAGGGTCGCCATGGCCATCGCCGCCGGACCGTCGATGATGATGAAGTCATGCGAGTGCTTGAAGCTCTTGATGATCCGCCCCTGCTTCACCGCAAACCAGCCGTACCCCGACCATATGAGGCTCGTCGCGAACAGCGCGAGGTGGCCAACGATGGTGCCTGCAGTGATGGGTTTCATAGTGGGACAAAAGGGGTTAGCCGGCCGGATCGGGGTTGGCATCACCTGCCAAGTCTTCCAGCTGCTTGCGCAGATCGGCACTCATGCGGACTCCTTGGCAGCCGCGGTCGTGAACTCCTTGAAGCCGCCCTTCTTCAGGTGGATCATCAGCAGCGAGATGGCGGCCGGTGTCACCCCGGAAATGCGCGAAGCCTGGCCCAGGGTTTCGGGCCGGTGCTTCTGCAGCTTCTGACGCACCTCGATCGACAGGGCACTGACCTGCATGTAATCCAGCTCGGCC
>OFDC01000198.1_pt1 | contig 58268 bp, 49 predicted proteins | sample 1520941 | NCBI WGS metagenome assembly OFDC01 (sample SAMEA94258168, study PRJEB24077) | hot springs metagenome | biome: Aquatic biome; feature: Water | place: India | collected 2012-12-06 | depth 5 m | reverse complement strand
AGTCCACCAGTGGACGCTCGATTTCATGGGCCGCACGCCCTGGACCGAGAAGTTCGCCGAAATGGCCGACCGGATCGGCGAAGCGCTCGATTTCATGGAGGCCTGCGGGGTCGATCCCGGCACGGTGCCGCAATTGAAGGGCACCAGCTTCTACACCAGCCATGAAAGCCTGCTGCTGCCTTACGAACAGGCGATGACCCGGCAGGATTCGCTCACCGGCGATTGGTATGCCACGTCGGCGCACATGCTGTGGATCGGCGATCGCACCCGTTTTCCCGGCTCGGCGCACATCGAATTCGCGCGCGGGATCGGCAATCCGCTCGGCATGAAGTGCGGCCCGAGCCTTGAGCCCGACGCGCTGCTGACCCTGCTCGACCAGTTGAACCCGGGGCGTGAGGCGGGGCGGATCACGCTCATCAGCCGCTTTGGCCACGACAAGGTCGAGGACGGGCTCCCCCGTCTGGTTCGCGCTGTCCAGCGTGAAGGACATCCGGTGGTGTGGTCCTGCGATCCGATGCACGGCAATGTCGTGAAATCAGACACCGGCTTCAAGACCCGCCCGTTTGACCGCATTCTGCGCGAAGTGAAGGGCTTCTTCGCTGTTCACCGCGCTGAAGGATCGCACCCCGGCGGCATCCATATCGAGATGACCGGGCAGGACGTGACCGAATGCGTCGGCGGGGCCGTGGCGATCACCGAGGAACGCCTTGGCGACCGCTATCACACGCATTGCGATCCGCGTCTCAATGCCGAACAATCGCTGGAACTCGCATTTTTGGTCGCCGAAATGCTCAACGATGCGGCAGGCGAGCGCGAGAGCGAGATCAGCGCCAACGCCGCCTGAACCGGACCACAGCAACCCAGCTGAGGGGCGGCTCGGCGCAATATCCTGCGAAGCGCGATTATTTTGCGATAGCGTCCATATTGCCTTACGTCTTTTCTATGTAACGGCAGGCGCGCATGTCCTGTCCGGCAGGCGCAAGGCATGGACAGGAGGCGCGGGCGATGCACAGCAAGCGATACAAAGCCACCGAGCGCAGTGATGCGGCTGCGCTGACCGCCAGCTTCCGCTCAACCCGTGCGTTGATGGAAGGCTTGGTCGCCCCGCTCAGCGATGCCGATGCCAGCTTGCAGTCTATGGAGGATGCGTCCCCGGCCAAGTGGCACCTCGCGCACACCACGTGGTTCTGGGAAACCTTCCTGCTGCGCGATCATGCGCCGGGATACGGGCTGTATCGCGAGGATTGGCCGTTCCTGTTCAATTCCTATTACGAGGCGGAAGGCGCGCGTATCGCGCGGGCCGCGCGTGGGATGCTTTCGAGGCCCACGCTGGCCGAGGTGCTGGCATGGCGCGCGGTCGTGACCGAGGCCATGATGCCGCTGGTGAACGATCCGGCGCTCGCCGATCTGATCGCGCTGGGCGTGGCGCACGAACAACAGCACATTGAATTGTTGCTGACCGATATCAAGCATGCCCTGTTCCAGAACCCGCTGGGCCCGGCGATGTGGCCATCAGCAATGAGTCCTCGCGTAGGCGGGGACCCACAAATGGGGCTCGGCTGGCACCGCCATCCGGGCGGGATCGCGCTGGTTGGCCATCAGGAGGCAGGCTTTGCCTTCGACAATGAAGGCCCGCGCCACCGGGTCTTGCTCGAACCCTTTGCGCTGGCTGATCGGCTGGTGACCAATGGCGAATGGGATGCCTTCATCGCCGATGGTGGCTATGCCGATCCGCGCCTCTGGCTCGCCGACGGCTGGGCGTGGGTGCAGCGCGAGAGGATCGCCGTGCCGCTCTATTGGCGGGATGATCAACACTTTACCCACCAAGGCTGGCAGGTGCGCGATCCGCATGCGCCGGTCACCCACATTTCCCATTTCGAGGCGGATGCCTTCGCCACGTGGGCAGGCGCGCGGCTGCCGACCGAGTTCGAATGGGAGGCGATTGCGCGCGGGCAGGATGGGGCTTCGGCGGCGCCAGCGCATGATCAAGCGCTGGGGAACCAACTCGATCATGCCAGGGCCCCGAACCCCACAGGCAGCCCCGGCCTGTTCGGCGATTGCTGGCAATTCACCCGCTCGGCCTATCTGCCATACCCCGGCTTCCGCATCGCCGACGGAGCGGTGGGCGAATACAACGGCAAGTTCATGAGCGGGCAGGTGGTGCTGCGCGGGGCCTCCTGTGCCACCGTCCGGGGGCATTCGCGCGCCTCTTATCGCAATTTCTTCTACCCCCATCAGCGCTGGCAATTTACTGGCCTGCGCCTTGCCAAGGACGCATGAGATGACGGCTAATCCGGGTCTGAGGCTGGTTGAACGCGACCAAAGCGGGGTCGATCTCGCCTTCCGCGCCGATGTGCTGCTGGGCCTTGCCCAAAGCCAGAAAGCCGTGCCTGCCCGCTGGTTCTATGATGATGCCGGATCGCAGCTGTTCGAGGATATTACCCGCCTTCCCGAATACTATCCGACCCGCGCCGAAACCGCGATCCTGCGGGAACGTGCCGGCGAGATCGCCGATCTGATCGGGCCGGGGCGGGCGGTGGTGGAGTTCGGTTCGGGCTCCTCGGTCAAGACGCCGCTGCTGCTCTCGGCGATTGCGCCTTCGGCCTATGTTCCGCTCGACATCGCCGGCGATTTCCTGCGCGCTTCCTCGGCGGCGCTGGCGGCGAAGTTTCCGGGCCTGCCGGTTTACCCGGTTGAGGCGGACTTCATGCGCCGGACCGAACTGCCGAGCGAGGTCGCTGACCTGCCCAAGCTCGGGTTCTTCCCCGGATCCACCATCGGCAACATGATCGCCCGCACCGCGACCGATCTGCTGCGCTCGATGCGCGAGACCTTGGGCGAGGGGGCGCTGCTCTTGATCGGAATGGACCTCGTCAAGGATGAGCGGGTGCTGCTCGCCGCCTATGATGATGCCGCAGGGGTGACCGCGCAGTTCAACCTCAACCTCCTCACCCGCATCAACCGCGAGCTTGATGGCGACATTCCGGTCGAGGCCTTCGCCCACGAAGCGCGCTGGAACGATCCCTTCGCCCGCATCGAAATGCATTTGGTAGCGCGCGAGGATGTGCGCTTCACGGTCAGCGGCCAGAGCTTCGCGATGCAGGCGGGGGAGACGATCCACACGGAAAACAGCCACAAGTTCACCGATCGTTCCTCTCAGCAGATGCTGGCATCGGGCGGGTGGGAGCCGCGTGCGCGTTGGACCGATCCGGACGCGCAATTCTCGCTGATGCTGGCCGAGGCCCGCCCGCCGCGTTCGGCTCCCTGAAACTGGCGCGCCTCTCGCGCGTTGGCGGGGGATGAACGAACACACGGATATCTGCATCATCGGCGGCGGCATGGCGGGGCTCTCCGCAGCAGTCGCGCTCGCCGGTTTGGACCAGAGCATCATCGTGCTCGACAAGGGCCGCGGCCCCGGCGGGCGGATGGCGGCACGGCGGGTGGCGATCGCCGGACAGCAGGTAAGTTTCGATCACGGCGCGCAATACTTCACCGCGCGCGATCCTGCTTTTCGAGAACAGGTCGCAGCGTGGGAAGCGGCAGGCGTTGCGGCGCGCTGGCCAGCTGCGGGCGATGACGCGTGGGTCGGCACGCCGGGGATGAACGCGCCGATCCGGGCCATGGCGGCGAGCCTCGATGTGCGCTGGGGCGAGCGCGCCGAGCATCTGCGGCGCGATGGCTTGCGCTGCCATGTCGATGCCGGGGACCACAGCTTTACCGCCTCCACCGTGCTGGTCGCGGTTCCGGCCGAGCAGGCCGCCGTGCTGCTTGCCGAACCCGCGCCTGATCTCGCCGCGCTGGCGGCAAGCGTTACCTCCGCGCCGTGCTGGGCGGTGATGGCGGGCTTTGCCGCGCCGCTCTCTATCACCGCCGACACCTTCCGCTCAGACACCGCGCCGGTCAGCTGGGCGGCGCGCAATTCCGCCAAGCCGGGTCGCGGTGGCGGGGAGGCGTGGGTGATCCATGCCTCGCCCAATCGCAGCCTTGAACTGATCGACCTGCCCAAGGACGAGGTCGCCGCCACGCTCCTTGCCGAATTCTTCGCCGCTACTGGCGCTGCGCCCGCTGCGCCGTCCCACCTCGACGCGCATCGCTGGCTCTACGCCCTGCCGCAAGCGTTGAAGGGCGAGGGCGCGCGGTTTGATCCCGACCTCAGGCTCGGCATCGCCGGGGATTACTGCCACAGCCCGCGCGTGGAAGGGGCGTGGCTCTCCGGCCGCCGCCTTGCTGCGATGGTTTGCGGGGCGCTCGCCGAAAGCCCCGCCTGACGCTTCAGGCGGCGGTGCTCGCGTCGATCGCGTCAACGATCCGCGCCATATCCGCCGCCAGCCGCGCCGCCATGGCGGCATCGTCCATCGCGTCGAAGGCGGTCACTTGCGGCATCGAGATCCCCACCCGCAAGGTCGCGCCCCAGCGGCCATCGGCGAGTTTCACGCATTTGACCGGCTGCCCCAACCGCACATCGCGGGCCACCAGTGCCTTGTGGAGGAGCGCCGCCTGATCAAAGTCAGGCGCGCCGGGCAGGGCGGTGAGGTCGATGGTCGAGAGCGTGCGCATTTCGACCGGGTGGCTGTCGCCCTCGGCACGCGCGCCGGGTTCGTAGGGGGCAAGCCGCCGCCCGCCCAGCCGCTCGACAAAGGCCGTGCGCACCGCCGCGTGAAAGGCGAGCACGACCCGCTCCACCCGTTCGATCGGGATCGCCTGAAACCGCTCCAGCTCAATGATGCTCGCCTCCAGCCGCAACAACAGGCCGAGGTTGGCTTCTTCGGGCAATTGCGCCGCGCCCGGCCAGTCGGCGGGCCATTCGGCGCGGCGGAAGATCGCGGTGAGGCCGCTCGGCAGTTCGGCCGCGCTTTCCACCAGCGGCTGCGGCACGAGCGCCATGCCACTGAATGGCGGGCCGCCCATGAATTTCGAACCCGTCAGCATCACAATGCAGTCGCGCGTCAGATAGGCGTGGATTGCCTCGCTGGTGATACGCGCCTGACAGGCATCGACGATGAAGCTGACCGCATCGCCGTGTCGCGCTGTGAGCGCGTCGATATGCGCGAAATGAGGCACCACGAGGCCGGTCTTGCTGCCATGGAGCACATGCACCAGCGTGTGCCGCCCTGCCGCCTTGGCCTCGGTCACCGCAGCCTCGACCGCTTCGGCGATTTCGGCGGCGCTGAAGGCGCGGCCTGCGCCGTCGCGGACCGCGATGTTGTAAAGCTCGACACTGGCGGGCAGCGCGCCGCCGATGGGGTCGCCCTTCGTAACCTTGACCCCGCGCGCGGTCTCGCTTGCGAAGAATTGACCGCTCGCCGAATAGATGCAGCCCGAGCCGACCTCGTCAGCCCCGATCAGGATGTTGCGGATCCCCTTGGCTCCGCGTCCCTTGGCATGGGCAAGGCCGAGATATTCGAGGTCGGTGCCAGAAGCAGCGAAGACGACTGTGGCAGGCGTGGTGACGCCGTAAGCGGCGAGAATCCGCGCCCGTAAGCCATCGAGCGCGGCGGCATAGCCTGTGGGGGAGAGCGTCCCATCAGGGGCAAGATGCTCCAACTGCCCAAGGCAATGGGCAAAGGCATCGGCCGAGATGTCGTTGGCGGTCGAAGAGGCATAGGCCACGGTCGGCACCGGCCAGGGCGAGCTCATGTATTGATTGCGGCGGGTGGCGGGATCGATCACGATCCGGGCATCGCCGCCTTCGCTGAGCAGTCGGCCGAGCCGCTCATCGGGCGTCTCGCCGCCCGCAGCGGTCTTTGTTTCGGGCTGTTTCATGGCGGCGCCCTTAGCCCAAGTGTGCCGCAAAATGGTAGCGGTTGATTTGCGCCGCCATTGCGACCAATAGGCCGCGTTTCATCCTTCAAGCCCATGGACCCTGATCGCCGTGACGCAAACCATTCGTCCCACCCGGATCCCCGACGAAGCCAAGCAGCGCCTTACCGTGCTGTTCATCGCCAAGCACGCGCTGGGCGATGGCTCCCTGCACCCCGAAGATGGCAACCATGCGATCTATCACCACGAGGTGCGCACGATCCTGGAGGGGATCGGTATGGGGCTTAAGGTCGCCAACAATTACAATGCCTTGTTTGAGAGGCCCGAAGGGGTCGATTTCGTCTTCCCGCTGCTCAACCGCGGCGGCTTTCTTAATTCCGAGATGATGTTGCCGCTGCTCTGCACCCGGCTGGGCCTGCCTTACATCGGGGCGACGCCGATCCTGCGCGGCCTTTCGGACGACAAGCATCTCTCCAAGCTTGAGGCGCATGCACGCGGTGTTCCGACCGCGCCTTGGGCGATCTTCCGCCGCGGCGCGCCGGTTGACGTGGCGACTTGCCCCCCCGCCGAGCGTTGGGTGATCAAGCCCAACGCTTCCTCGGCGAGCTGGGGTGTGCAGGACGCGACTGACGCCGCGGGGCTGGAGCAGGCGATTGCCTCGGTCCATGCCGATGGCCATGACGCGATTGTCGAGCCCTTCCTTGTCGGCAGCGATGTCGAAGTGCCGGTGATCACGGTCAATGGCCGACCGATGATCATGCCGATGATGCAGTTCCTGCAGGCGGACCCGGCGCACCTGCGCACCTATTACGAAAAGCGCGATCTGGTCGACCGGTCGAACAAGTACAGCCTCGTTGCCTATGATCGCCCGGACATGGTGGCGCGCATCACCGAGATGACCGAGGCCTTGATGGGCATTTTCGAACCCTTCGATTACGGGCGGTTCGAATTCCGGGTCGATGATGCGAGCGGGCGGATCGATTTCCTTGAGGTCAATTTGAACTGCAACCTGTGGTCGGAAAAGGTGTTTGGCCGTTCGGCGGCACTCGCGGGCATCACGCAGGACGAGCTGATCGAGACCATCGTTGCGGAAAGCATGTTGCGCCAGGGCCTGTTCGCGTAATGACCACGGCTTCGGCGCTTGTCCTTGCCGGACGCCGCGATGGCAGCATTGATCCCCTCGCGGCGGCGCATGGGGTGGCCGACAAGTGCCTGGTGCCGGTGCTGGGAACGCCCTGCATCGAGCATGTGCTTGGGTCGCTCGCAGAGACGCCCGCGATTGGCCAGATTGTCGTGTCGATCAATGATCCTGCCATTCTGGCTGGCCTGCCAACCGCCGATCGCCTGATGGCCGAGGGTCGGCTGACCGCGATCCGGGCCGAGGTCAATCTTGCCCAAAGCGTGATCGCCGCTGCCGCGCACGCGCCGTTTCCGCTGCTGGTAACCACCGCCGACAACGTGCTGATGACGCCCGAATCGATTGCGCTGATGATCGCCGGCGCGGGCGATGCCGATGCGGCCGCCGCCTTCGCGCGCAAGGCCGATATTCTCGCCGCCCATCCCGACGGCCAGCGCCGGTTCTACGAATTTGCCGATGATGGCTATTCCAACTGCAACACCTACTGGATCGCGCGCCCCGAGGTGCTGCGCGTGGTCGAAATTTTCCGCGAGGGCGGGCAGTTCGCCAAGAACCCGCGCCGGGTGGTGGCAGCCTTTGGCCTCATAAACACGCTGATGTTCCGGCAGGGCTGGCTCAGCCTAGAAGCGGCGCTGCGGCGGGTGTCGAAGCGGATGAAGCTCAAGCTCGTGCCGGTGGTGATGGCCGACGGCAGTTATGCCATCGATGTCGACAATGAGCGCACCCATGGCTGCGCCACCGAAATCATGGTGCGCCGCCGTCAGGCCGCCATCGGCGCGGGGCAGTAACGCGCCAGATAGTCGCCGTGACCCGGCATGTGCTGGACGAGGTAGCGGATTGATTTCTCCATCTCGTCGACCTCGTGCCGGGTCTTGGCCGGGTCGAGCGCGTCGGCCATGGCATTGTGCCCGCCCATCGTGATCCCCTGACCCATCATCACCGCCGCCCAGCTGGTCTCGGTGAAGAGCTCGTCCTCCTCGCGGAAGATCTGGCCATTGGCCTTGAACAGCGCGACCTTCTCGGTGAGGCTGTCGGGCACCTCCATCGTGCGCACATAGTTCCAGAAATCGGAATCGGTGCGCTGCGTGGCGTTGTAATGCAGGATAAGGAAGTCGCGGATGCGAGCATATTCGCGGCCCGTGAGGCGGTTGAAGGTATCCTCCTGCACTTGCGTGATCCCGTCGAGCGAGAGCAGCGAAATCAGCTTGTCGATCCCGGTGTTGATGAGGTGGATCGAGGTTGATTCCAAGGGCTCCATGAACCCTGCAGCAAGGCCGAGCGCCACGACATTCTTGTTCCAGAACTTCTTGCGGCGTCCCGTGGTGAAGCGCAGCCAGTTTGGCTCAGCCTGCGGCTTGCCCGCGATGTTGCCGAGCAGGATGTCGAGCGCCTCCTGATCCTCCATGTAGCTTGAGCAATAGACGTGGCCATTGCCGTTGCGGTGCTGGAGCGGGACCTGCCATTGCCACCCGGCGCGGTGCGCGGTGGCGCGGGTGAAGGGCGGGGGCGGGCTGCCATCCTCGCGCTGGCAAGGCAGGGCGACCGCACGGTTGCAGGGGAGGTAATAGCTCCAATCGTCATAGCCGGTCTTGAGGGCCTGCTCGATCAAGAGCCCGCGAAAGCCCGAGCAATCGATGAACAGGTCGCCCGCAAAGGAACGTCCATCATCGAGCGTGACGCTGGTAACGAAGCCGCTCTCGCCATCCAGCGCAACGTCCGCCACGCGGCCCTCGTGCCGCACCACGCCGCGCTCTTCGGCAAAGCGGCGCAGGAACGCGGCATAGCGGCCCGCATCGAGGTGATAGGCGTAATTGACCGGCGGCAGATCCTCGCGAGCATAATCTTCGGTTCGGGCGAACTTGCCGAAGTATGCGGCCATGGTTTCCAGGTTGAAGACCTGGATTGGGCGCTTGTCTCCGGCGCGGGCCATGCGGTGCCACACATGGTGGAAGCTGATCCCGCCCATGGTATAGCCATAGGCGCCGAAGGGGTGGATGTAGCTGTCGCCGATCCGGTTCCAGTTTTCGAATTGGATGCCGAGCTTGAAGGTGCCGCCGACGGCGGACAGCATCTCGCTTTCCTTGATCCCGAGCAGGTCGTTGAAGCCGACGAAGGGCGGGATCGTGGCCTCACCCACGCCGACCGTGCCGATCGCTTCGGATTCGATGAGCGCGATTTCCACAGGCCGCCCGGCCTTGATGCGCGATAGCGCCGCTGCCGCCATCCAGCCGGCTGTGCCCCCGCCGACGATGATAATCCGCTCAATTGCCATGATTTCCTCAATCCCTGCTTGGGCGCCCACCGCTGTTATCGCGGGTTTCAGCTACGCCGCCAAGTGTTGCCAAGATGCAATATGAACCTCAGATTACAAGTCTTGAGAACGCTCACAAGATGCGCTAACACTGTGCGTGTAATCCAAGTGACCGGCACGAATCTGTCACAGGGATAGGGGAGGTTTGAAACATCATGCAAATCGCACTGCGTGCGCCGTCGCGGCGCTTCTTCGCTCTCGGGACGGCATCTTGTCTCGCCATGTCCGCCGCGCTTGCTACGCCCGCGCTGGCGCAGGATGCGCAAGCTGAAGAGCCCGCGGAAGAAGAAACGCCCGAGATCGTCGTGACCGCCGGTTTCCGCGCCTCGCTCGAATCGGCGCAGAACATCAAGCGTAACGCAGACACCTTCGTCGACGTCATTACCTCCGAAGATATCGGCGCGCTGCCGGACCGTTCGGTCGCCGAAGCACTTCAGCGCGTCCCCGGCGTCAATATCGGCCGGTTCGAAAAGCCATCGGACCCGGATCGTTTCTCGGTGGAAGGCACCGGGGTTATCGTGCGCGGCTTGCCGTTCGTGCGGTCCGAACTCAACGGCCGCGACATTTTCTCGGCCAATGGCGGGGTAGCGCTGAACTTCAATGATATTTCGCCGGAATTGCTGAGCCGGGTCGAGGTTTACAAGAACCTCACCGCGGAAATGGTCGAAGGAGGCATCGCGGGCACCGTGAACCTCGTCACCCGCAAGCCGCTCGACCGGCGCGGGACCCATATCTCGGGCACGCTCGAAGCCAACTACGGCGATCTTGCGGAGGAGTGGTCACCCGGCGGTTCGGTCCTGGCGTCGACCACCTTCGAAGGTGACCGCGGCTCGCTCGGCCTGCAATTCGGCTATGCGCGCTCGGAGCTGATCAGCCGCACCGATGCCTCGCAGCTGACTGACCCATGCTACCGCGCGGCAACACTCAACGGCGGCTGCTTCCGTCCGCGTCCGGTGGGCAGCGGCGGCTTTGGCGGCACTGTGCAGTTCGATGAGACCAACTTCCCGCCCGCAGGCAGCGTGCTGGTGCCCAAGGGTGCAGGCGTGCGCACCACCGATCTCGAACGCGATCGTGAAGCCTTCAACGCGGTGGTCCAATACGAAAGCCCCAACCGCGATTTCCTCGTCACCTTCGAATGGCTGCGGTCGGACACCACGTTCGAATCGAACGAGTTCTCTGCGCTGGCGCAGGTCAATGATGATGCGCTGTTCCCGGTTCCGGCAGCGGGCAGCACGTGGGAGTTTGATCAGAACGGCGTCTTCCAGCGCGGCGTGCTCAGCCAGCGCATTGGCGACGCCTATGCCAACCCCTTCGGTCGCGGCGGGATTCCGCTTGAGACCCTTCGCCTGCAGCGCGAAACATCATCGCGCACCGAAGATTTCTCGGTCGATATCGACTGGAGCATCACCGACCGCTTCCGGATCAATTTCGAAGCCCAGCGGATCGAATCCGATCTGCAGCAAGACGCTATCATCGGGGCGCTGAACAGCTGGGCAAATATCGCGATCGACGCCACCGGACGCGTGCCGCAAGTCCAATTCCTCGCCCCTCCGGGCGCGCCGGCTGATTACTTCACGTCTGGTCGGAACTCCTATTACTGGTTCCTGCTCGACAGCGTGGCGCGCAACGAAGGTCAGCTTGATTCGGTGCGCTTTGATGCCGAATACGACATCAGCGACGAGGGCTTCTTCAAGAAGGCCAAGTTCGGTGTGCGCTGGTCGGATCGTGACCGGGCAACGCGCGACACCAACTTCACCACCTGGGGCAACCTTTCGGCACCATGGGCAGGCCGCGCCGGCTGCGCGCCGTGGAACGCCGGGCCGGGCTGCGGTGCCACCGGCGGTTTCCAGCCGGGCCGCTTCTTCACCGGCCTTCCCGGTCAGGAATTCGCGATCGCGGGCGGGGCCTATGTTGATGATTTCCCGACCTTCTCCAACCTGCGCACGCCGTTCGACAACGGCTTCCAGCGCGGCAATGCGCCTGCGCCGCTACCGGGCGGAGCGTTCTACTTCGGCGGGGATGATTTCCTCGGCGAATATCTCGCGGGTATCTCCGACGATCAGGCGCGCCAGATCAACGTGTTCTCGCAGACGCCCAACCCCTATTTTGGCGTCAACGGCCGCACCTTCACCGATCCGGTCACCCGGCAGGTGGTGCCCTGCGATCCGTTCTGCCCGAACGAACTCGACATCGTCCGAGAAGAAACACGGGCGGCCTATGCCCGGGTCGATTTCGGCACCGATTTCAAAAATGGCTGGAAGCTCTCGGGCAATATCGGCCTGCGCTATGTTGAAACCCAGGTGTCGGCGGGCGGTCTGATCGCCTTTCCGAATGCCGAGCAGTTTGATGCCCGGATCGCCGGGGGTAATGGTGACGGGGTCGCACAGCTGTCCGAGGTCACCGCAGCTTGCGCCACCGCCCAGAACCTGCCGCTCGATCAGCGTCCGGCCTTCTGCAGTCTCTCGCCTGCGCGCCTCGCAACATTTGCAGCGGCGTATACGACCGAGATTCTCGACGATACGCAGGATGAGACCTTCGGCACCTGGTTGCCGAGCTTCAACGCCCTGCTCGATACCGGGAACGGGCTCTTGTTCCGTGCGGCGATTTCCAGAGGGATCAGCCGCCCTGATCTGGGGGCGTACCGTTCTGGCGGGGCGATTGGTGACAATACGGGCGTGCTGCGTGCGCAAGGGACGCTGGCCAGCGGACCGCTGTTCGCACTCAGAACCGGCAACCGCGACCTGCGTCCCGTTGATACCTGGAACTATGACCTTTCGGTTGAATGGTATTTCGACCGGGTCGGTTCGCTGACGGTCAACGCCTTTGCCAAGGATTTGGGCGGGATCGTCGACAATGTTACCGAGCTCGTCAATTTCAGCAGTCCCTTGGTGCCTTCGCTCGAAGTTGAGCTGTTCCGTCCGGTCAACCAGCAAGATGGGACGCTGAAGGGGATCGAGATCGCCTATCAGCAGACCTATGACTTCCTGCCCGGCTTGCTGAGCGGGCTTGGGACACAGCTGACCTACACCTATGTCGATGGTTCGGACTTCTCGAACACCGACCGCGCCGGAACGCTCGGGCCGTTTGCCGATGCGCAACCTTTGGCGGGGATTTCTGAGAACACGTTCAACGCCACGGTCTTCTACGAGAAGGACTGGCTCTCGGCGCGTCTGGCCTACAACTGGCGGTCAGCCTTCCTGATCACCCCGCGCGATGACATTTTCCCGTTCTCGCCGATCTGGGGCGAATCCACCGGGCAGCTGGATGGATCGATCTTCGTGACCGTGAGGGATGGGCTTAAGCTCGGGGTGCAGGGCGTGAACTTGCTCGACGAGGTGACGCGCACCAGTCAGGTGGTGGATTTTGACGGCACACGGATCGTCCGTTCGGCTTTCCGCAACGACCGCCGCTTCACCTTCCTTGCGCGTTTCGACTTCTAAAAGGCGAGCACCATGACGATCGGAGGGCTGCTGAAGGCGGGCACGCTGACAGCGGCCCTGCTGCTTTCGGGAGGCGCGTCGGAGGCTCCGACCGCGCCGCTGGAGGACGCAGGCTGGGCGCTGGTCTGGTCCGACGAGTTCGATGGGGACAGCCTAGACCGGACCAAGTGGACGCCTGAGGTGTCGTGCTGGGGCGGGGGCAATTTCGAGCGGCAGTGCTATACCGACCGGCCCGAGAACATTGCGGTCGAAAGCGGGATGCTGGTGCTCAAGGCGCAGAAGGAGCGCTTCACTGGCCCTGCGCGCCCACCAGAGATCGCGGAAAATCCCAACCCCAAGGTCACGCAGCCTTATACCTCGGGCAAGGTGCGCACCAAGGGACTGCACGCTTGGCGCTATGGCCGTATCGCAGTGCGCGCCAAGGTGCCGCCGGGGCAGGGCACTTGGCCTGCGGTGTGGATGATGCCCGATGAGCCCGCTTATGGCCCCTGGCCGCTTTCGGGCGAGATCGACATTCTTGAGGCGGTGAATATCGGCGCCAAGTGCAAGGTCTGCGACGGCGGCAAGGGCGAGAACCGCACCATCAGTGCGCTCCATTTCGGCGCGCTTGCGCCCAATAACCGCTTTGTCGACAGCCGCACCGCCTTGCCAGATCTGGCACTGCCTTCGGATGATTTTCACGTCTTCACCGTCGAATGGGCAGAAGGGCTCATCCGATTTCTGGTGGACGACCGGGTGCACCTAACCGTCACCGCCGATCAGTGGGACAGCGCCTCACCGCTCGCCCGAGGCCGGCCTGCGGCGCCATTTGACCAACCCTTCTATGTGATGGCCAATCTGGCCGTTGGCGGGCGTTTGTCGGAAGAAAACAACGCAAAGGGACTTGCCGCCAAGAGCTTTCCCGCGCAATTCGCCATCGACTGGATCAGGGTCTATCGCTGCGCCCCCGACCCCGATACGGGGCGGGCGTGCATCAAGTGACCGGAATGGGAACGGACGAGGCATGGCGCGGGGGCGCAAGACAGTCACGATCAGGGATGTTGCCGAGGACGCCGGGGTCTCACTCCAGACCGTAAGCCGCGTGATCAATGGCGGGCCGAATGTGCGTCCGCAATTGCGCGACAAGGTGCAGGCGGCGATCGACCGGCTGGGCTATGTGCCGTCGCTGGCGGCGCAGCGCATGAGCGGGTCGCGCTCTTACATTATCCTCGCAATCAATGACCGCGAACGCACGCTGGCCGACTGGCGCGAGCGGCGCGGGACGGACTGGGTCGACCAGATGCTTTTGGGCGGGATCCTGACCTGCTCCCAACATGGCTATCGGATGATGGTGGAGCTGGTCGATACCCACTCCGATCACGTCGAGCGCGAGCTCGGCGCGGCGATTTCGGCCTTGCAGCCCGATGGCGTGATCCTCACCCCGCCGCACTCCGAAAACCGCCTGATCACCGAACTTCTGGCGGAGCGCGGAATCCCGTTTGCGCGGATCGGATCGAACGCGCCGGGGCCGGGCATTCCGATCACCATGGGCGATGAGGGCGCGGCGCATCTCGCCACGAGCCGCCTGATCGCGCTCGGCCATCGTCGCATCGCGATGATTGCAGGGCCAGAGCAGTACAGCCTCAGCGGCTGGCGCATCGATGGCTGGAAGCGGGCGCTGGCCGAACATGGGCTGGCATGGGAGGGCTTGCTGGAAGCGGGCGATTTCGGGTTTGAATCCGGCGCGCGGGCGGCGAGAGCCTTGCTGACGCGCAATCCCGATCTTACCGCAATCATCGCCAGCAGCGACCAGATGGCGCTCGCCGCGCTCGAGGTCGCGCGTGAGCGCGGGCTCGCTGTGCCGCAGGATCTGTCGCTGATCTCGTTCGACAATACTCCGATCGTGCGCTTCACCCAGCCGCCGCTCACTGCGGTGGACCAGCCGATTGCCGAGACCGTCTCGCGCGCGGTCGAGCAGCTGATCGCGCGCGGGGACGGCATAGAAAGCACCACGGTGATCGAAGTGGCGGCCGGACTGGTCGAGCGGGCCTCAACCGCGCCTGCGCCGGTCCGGGTTTGAGCCTTCCGCTAATCGCCCAGCCAGAGCGCCAGCCGCGCTGGTTCCTGCTGCTGTTTGCGCTGGCTGCGGCGGGCGGGGCGGTCGCTTACGTCCCGCTGCTGACCGTGCTGCTGCCGCAACGCATCGCCGAACTGCAAGGCGGTGAGGATGTCGCGGCGCTGGCGCAGGTGACCTTTGTGGGCGCGGTGATCGCGAGCCTCGCCAACATCGCGGTCGGCATGATCAGCGATGCCAGCAAGGTGCGGCGACCGTGGATCCTTGCGGGACTGATCATCTCCAACCTGCTGCTGATCGCGGTGGGCGAGGCACGGTCGGTGAACGCGTTGGTGCTGCTGATCATGGCCTGGCAGGTCGGGCTCAACCTGATGCTCGCGCCGCTGATGGCGTGGGCGGGGGATTGCTTTCCCGATGACCAGAAAGGCGTGCTCGGCGGCGCGTTGGCGCTGGCCCCGGCGCTGGGGGCGCTTGCGGGGTCGCTGGTGACTTTTGGCGGTTTCGTTCCGCCCGATGCCCGCCTGGTGCTGGTGTCCACGTTGGTGACGGTGCTGGTGATGCCCGCGCTGATCATGGGCCGCCAGCGCGTGCGGCCCGCGCTGATGTGCTCACCGCCCGAGACGCAGATCGCCGAAGCACCGCGCCCGCGCAACACGGTGCGGCGGATGTGGGCGGCGCGGTTTCTGGTTCAGGTCGCCGAAGGGGGGATGTTTGCCTTTCTCCTCTACTGGCTGCGGTCTTTGGACCCTGACTTTCCTGAGCATGCGGCAGCCAATATCTTCAGCGCTGTTTTGGTGACGGCGGTGCCGGTCTCGCTCTTGCTGGGGCGCTGGTCGGATCGTCATGGCCGCCCGATCCTGCCGCTGGCGGGGGCGGCGCTGCTGTGCGCGGCAGGGCTGGTGGTAATGGCGGCGGCGGGGACACTGGCGTGGGCCATTGCTGGATATGTGGTGTTTGCGATTGCCGCCGCGATTTTCCTTTCGCTCCATGCGAGCCAGACCCTGCGCGTGCTGCCCGCGCCGCATCACCGTGGGCGCGACCTTGGCCTGTTCAACCTCACCAACACCCTGCCTGCGATGGTGATGCCATGGTTGACGGTGCTGCTGGTGCCAACCTTGGGGTACTCGGCTCTTTTCGTGCTCCTCGCCGTGCTTGCCATGGTGAGCGCCGCGTTGCTCGCTTCCTTTGCGTCAGTGACCGAGCGGGATGCTTGAGTCTTGCCAAACTGCGCGCGTCCCGGCATATCTTGATAACGTTCTCAGGATTGTATCTCTGTGGACATTCAACCAGCACATAATTGGTCTTGGGAGGGACTGGCCTGGTGATGCGACGGATTTTTGGGCAGCTTGCTGCGGGCGCGGGGCTTGCCGCGATGCTGGCGAGCTATGCCGCCGCCGAGCAAGGGCAAGGCAGCACCGCCCCCGCCAAGGCGCAGGCTGCGGCTGAGCCCGCGAGCCCCGAGGCGCTGCTGGCGCGCATGAGCCTTGAGCGCAAAGTTGCGCAGATCATCATGCCCGACATCGGCTCGATCACGCCCAAGGATGTGCGCAAATATCGCTTCGGCACGATCCTCAACGGCGGCAATTCCGGCCCTGGGGGCGATGACAAGGCCCCGGCACGCGAGTGGCTCAAGCTTGCGGATGCCTATTGGGACGCCTCGACCGCGCCGCTCGGGCGCGGGGAGCCGGCCGTCCCGGCGCTCTGGGCGACCGACGCCGTCCACGGCCAAGCCAACATCATCGGCGCGACGGTGTTTCCGCACAATATTGCACTGGGCGCGACCGGCGATCCCGATCTGATCCGCCGCATCGGCGCGGCGACCGCGGTCGAGATCGAGGTGACGGGGATCGACTGGACCTTTGCCCCTACCATCGCGGTCGCGCGCGATGATCGCTGGGGCCGGACGTATGAAAGCTATTCCGAAGACCCGGCACTGGTCAGCCAGCTCGGCGCGGCCATGGTCGAAGGGCTGCAGGGCAAAGCGGGCGAACCGGGTTTCCTCGGGGTCGGTAAGGTTGCGGCCACGGCTAAGCATTTCTTCGGAGATGGCGGCACCGCGCAGGGCGTTGACCAAGGCGACGTCAACGGCAACCTCGCCGATCTGATGGCGATCCACGCCGCGCCCTATCCCGCTGCCATCGGCGCGGGCGCAGCGAGCGTGATGGCGAGTTTCAACTCGATCAACGGCACCAAGATGCACGGCAATGCCCCGCTGCTTACGGGCGAGCTGCGCGGCAAGCTCGGCTTTGGTGGGCTGGTGGTGGGCGATTGGAACGGCCACGGGCAGGTGAAAGGCTGCACCAATTCGGATTGCCCGCAGGCACTGCTGGCGGGACTCGATGTCTACATGGTGCCCGAGGACTGGAAGGCGCTCCACGCCAATCTGGTAAAGCAGGTCAAGAGCGGGGCGATCCCGATGGCGCGGCTCGATGAGGCGGTGCTGCGGGTGCTGCGGCTGAAGCAGCAGCTTGGCATTCTGGATGGCGAGGTGAAGCCGTCGGCCCGGCCCAATGGCGGCAAGTGGGAATTGCTGGGCTCGCCCGAACACCGCGCCATTGCGCGCGAGGCGGTGGCGAAGTCGCAGGTCGTGCTCAAGAACCACGGCGTGCTGCCGCTGAAGGCGGGCGCGCGGATCGAGGTTGCGGGAAGCGCGGCGGACAATATCCCGCAGCAGGCGGGCGGCTGGTCGGTGACGTGGCAGGGTGGGGGCGATCTCACCCCGGCGGAATTCCCCGGCGCGACGTCGATCTATGCCGGGATTGCGGCGGCGGCCAAGGCGGCGGGTGGCGAAGCGGTTCTGGCCAAGGACGGCAAATCTGCCACCAAGCCCGATGTCGCGATCGTCGTGTTTGGCGAGGAGCCCTACGCCGAATTCGTTGGCGACCGGAAGGATCTCGCCTTCCGCGACGAGGAGGGCCTTGAATTGCTTAAGGCCTACCGCACGCGCGGGGTGAAAACCGTGGCAGTGTTCCTCTCGGGCCGCCCCCTGTGGATGAACCGCGAGTTGAACGCCGCCGATGCCTTCGTCGCGTCATGGCTGCCGGGGAGCGAGGGGGCAGGCGTGGCCGACGTTCTGTTCGGCCAGCGCCCTGCGACCGGGCGGCTGTCGTTCAGCTGGCCCAAGGCCTGTGATGGCACCCCGGTCAACAGCCCCGATGGCGCGCTGTTTCCGGTGGGCTTCGGCCTCGATCTGAATGCCAGAGCACATCTCGTGCCGCTGGACGAGACTTGCGCAGCGCTCACCGCCGATACCGGGACGATGTGGTTTGCCAGTGGCAAGCTTGGCGCACGCGTGATGGCGGTGGCTGACAATGCGGTGCTCCCCGATCTGCGCGGAGCCGGCAACGGCATCATCGCGACCGGGGTCGATCGCAAGGCACAGGAAGATGCGCGCCGGATCGCCTTTGCCCGTGGTGCGCGTCTGACGCTGAGCGGTCCGGAGAGCGCGGCAGGGTGGCGCATAACCTATCAGGTCACCGCCCGCCCGGGCGCGCCTGTCACCGTGACGGCCGGCGGCAAGGCGCTTGACATCACGCAGGCGATGGCGGTCGCTGAGGGCAAGGGCTGGCGCGAGATGGTGCTGACGAGCGCTTGCCTTGGTCAGACAGGCGGAAGTCTGACCTTTGCCTCGGAAGGCGCCTTCGTGCTCCAGATCAGCGAGATTGCCCGCGAGGAAGGTGCCGCCAGCACCGAGTGCTCGTTCTAGCTGCGCACGATTCCCGATAGCACAGGATCGCTGCGGCCCGGGAACAGCCGCGCCATGGCGAGCTTGGGGTCGAGCCGCAGATGCTCGGCCACGGCACCTGCCAGCACGCTTTCGAGCGCGATGGTCGGGGCAAGGTCGCGGCCCTCATAGAGCTGCTGGTCGGCAAGGCCCGGCCAGTCGGCAATCACCCGCCCGCCGCGCACCGCGCCGCCCATGACGAGCGCCGCCGATGCCGTGCCGTGATCGGTTCCGCCGGTGCCATTGAGCTTTGCGGTGCGGCCGAATTCGGTCGCGACCACCACCATGGTATCGGCCCATTGCGGGCCCATCCCAGCGCGATAGGCAGCGAGCAGGGCATCAAGCTGGCGGGCCGAGCGGGCAAAGGCGCCGCGCTGATTGGCGTGGGTGTCCCAACCGCCGAGCTCGATCATCCCGATCCGCGCGCCCTCGGCCCCGCGCGTCAGCGATGCGGCGAGATCGCCTGCCGCGCGGGCGTCATTCAGGTTCCTCAGCCCGTCGTCGCTCGCCATCGCCTTGGTCTCAAGCGCGCGTGCCCACAGCGGGCCGAGTTCGGTATCGGCGGAATAAAGCTGGCTGACCCGCGCCAGCAGATCCTCGCTTGCATCAGGCAAGGCCGAGGGCGCGTAGTTGGACACCGGCGCACTGCCGCGCAGGGCGAGCGGCACGGCTTGCGCAATCGCCAGCGCGCGCAAGGGCGAAGGCGCGCCTTCGTTCATCAGGCTCGCTAGGCGGTTGAGCCAGCCGTCCTTGGTCGCATAAGGCGCGGTGCCGCCGGTTTCGAGCAGGTTCTGCCCGTCGAAATGTGACCGTTCGCGATAGGTCGTCGCAGCCGCGTGGACGAACAGCGCCTCGCCCGCACCTGCCGCCTTGCCAATCTCCGCGAGCGCCGGGTGAACCGCAAAGAAACTGCCGATCCGGGGTGCATTGTCGTAATCCGCAAGGCTGTCCCCGCGCAGCGCCACAAGGCCCGGGTCGCCAACGGGTGCGAGCATCGCCATCCCGTCAGCGGCCCCGCGCAGCAGCACGAACAGCAGGTTGCGGCTGCCTGTGCCTTGGGCAAAGGCAATGCGCGGCAGGGCGAGCGCGCCTGCGCCGAAGGTCAGCGATCCGGCGAGCAGGGTGCGGCGATCGAGTTTGGTCTTCATGGCATCTATCTCCGCATCATTTCAGGGGAAACCAGCAGCAAGGCGAGCGCCTGCTGCCCGCTTTCGGCGCGGGTGAGCTGTGTGCGGGTGGCCTCGCTCAATGTGCCCGGAAAGGCCGCTTCGGCGCGGGCGATGATGCCGTCCTGCGGGACATTGCGGGCGATCCGTTCGGCAAGCTCAACCCGCTTGACCAGCGCGTCAGGTCCGGCCCAGCTGGCGGCGATATCGTCATAACCAGCGGGCGAGGGCGCACGCCACGGCACCTGGCCGAGTTGGGTCAGGGCGCCGACGAGCCGCTGGGGCGGGAGCGCTTCGGCGCCGGTCATGCGCATGGCTGCGATCAACCATTCAATGGGCGTGCGGAACTTGACCGGCTCCGGCGTCCAGGCCTCAGGCGAGGCGATCAGAGTGCGGGTCAGGCTGGCGAGATCGCCGCCGGTCTTGATGAAGTCGGCTTCAAGCCGCGCAACCAGCGCAGGCGGGGGGGTGTCACCGGCGAAGTGACGGACGAATTTGGTGGCGATGTGGCGCGCGGTCGCCGGGTGCGCGGCGAGATCATCGAGGATGCTGAGCGCCTGCGCCGCCTCGCCAGCGGGATAGCTGCGTCCCAGCACCTGCCGCGCGCCCGGTTCATGCACCAGCGCGACAAAGGCCGCGCCGGTCGGCTGATCCTCGGCGAAGCGGCCTACGCGGCCGATCCCCGGCACCGTCCATCCGGTCAACGCGCGGGCGAGTTCGGTGACATCGGCTTGGCTGTACCCGCCATCGACCCCCAGCGTGTGCAATTCGAGCACTTCGCGCGCAAGGTTCTCGTTGAGCCCGCGCGGACGCTGCGGATTGCCGACACGCCGGGCCGCGCGCTGCGCGAAGGGGGCGTTGGGGCCGATTGACTGGAACTGGTCAAGATAGACCAGCATCGCCGGGTGCAGGACCGCCGCCTTGAGCATGTCGGAAAAGCGCCCGAGCACGTGCGGGCGGATCGCGGTGAATTCGTGCGGCCCGGCCTCGAATTGGGTGCCGGGCTTGCCCACCGAGACACTGAAATGGTTCGACCAAAAGTGTACAAGCCGCTCGACCATCGGTGTGGGACTGGTGATCGCAAGGTTCATCCGCACCGCGATGTCATCAACCAGCACGCGGCGCGCCTCGCCCAGCTTCTCGCGATACTCGGGCGGCAGCGCGGCCAAAGCGGCTTCGCGCGGGTTTTCGCCCGCCATTTGGTCCGTCATCGCCGGGGCATTGGCTGCGTTCACCGCGGCCAGCGCGCGGGCGTCTTGCTGGAAACGCCGGAGCAGCTCGAGCACTTCGCCGGTCTTGGCCCGCGTATTGACCCTCGCCGCGATGGCGGGCGGGGTGGGATCAAAGGCGTCGAGCTGGCCCAGTAGATAGCGCTGCGGATTGGACGGCACGCTGTCGCGCGCGCTGAAACCATAGCCGAAGCGGTGGAGCGCGATGCTGGCCGGGCTCATGGGCGGCCCCTATCGGAAGCGGTCAGACGCATGGCGTGGCTCTCCAATCTCGTCAGTGTTGATGCGGCAATTCTTGCGCTTTGACCTTCCAACGCGCGAGCCCGCCTTTCCCTTCGCGACAAGCCGCGGAGTTTCACGGTGTGACGATGTCGAAGCCCTGCGGCATGGGGTCAAGCGCGTCGATCAGGTGTTGCAGCGCGGCGATATCGCCTTCGACCTGGAGCCCGGCGCCCTGCATCGCGGCCACGGGCTGCTTGAGGAACAGCATGGCCAGCAGCAGCGCGCGCGGCCCGCGCACCGTTACGTCGGGCGCGCTCGGCAAACCCCCAACGCGCCCGATCAGCACCCGGCCATTGGCTTCGAGCGTGGCCTGCTCTTTCCGGTCGGTGAGTTCGAGCGCCACCGACAGTCGGGGCCGCGCAAACCGCTCCGGCGCAAACCGGGTCGCGGCGGAATCGAGCAGTTCCTGCGTGGCGATGGCGGCGATGAGATCGGCGCTCTGCGCGGCCGACATCGGCGCGCGCCCCTTGGTCAGATCGCCTGCGGCGGCGAGGAACTGGTTGCGCCAGATCGCGCTCTCCGCCTGGTAGCCTTGTTGGCGATAGCTTTGCGCCAGCAGCGCCTTGGCCTCAGGGGTGTTGGGCGCGGCGAAGACGAGGTTCTGCAGCAAGTCCGAGGCCCAGCGGTAATCCCCTGCCGCCATGGCATTGCGGGCGAGCGCCATAGTGCGCTCCGGCCCGCCCAACGCCTCGATCAGCCGCGTCGCCCGGGCAACAGGCGGGTGGGTGTGGAGATTGGCGGGGACGGCATCGTACCAGCCGAGATAGAACTGGTAGATCGCTTTGGAATTATGGCTGACCGTGCCGTAATATCCGTGGGTCGACCACTCATCTGCCAGCCCAGGCGGCGGGGAAGCGTCGAGCGCTTCAGCGATCTCGGCCATGGTCTCGCCGCGGTTCATGCGCCGCACGGTCTGGTCGTGGAGCCAGCGGTAATTGTCGCGCTGGGCGGTGAGCCATGCTGTGGCTTGATCCTGTCCGAAGATCGGCCAGCAATGGCTTGAAATCACCGCATTGCTCTGCGGAGCATAGCGCGTCACCGCCTCATCGAGATAATGCGCCCAAGCGCGCGCATCGCGCACCTTGGCCCCGCGCGGGGTGAGGATGTTGTGCAAGGTGCAGGTGGCAATCTCGGCGGCGAGGAAGGTTTTTTCAGGAGCGATGAAAACGTTGAATTCGGCCGGGGCCTCGCTGCCCGAGACGATCTGGAATTCGAGGGTCACGCCGTCCACCACCCGCGTCTCGCCCGTGGCGGCGATGGTGAGGGTAGGGGGGATGAGCGACAGCGTGCCGCCCGAAACCGCCGTGCCGATCCCGCTGCCCATCTGCCCCTGCGGCCCCGGCGTCATCCCGGTGCCGAACTGATAGGCGGCCCTTCGCGTCATCGCGCCCCCGGCTATGACATTCTCAGACGTTGCCTCTTCCATGAAGCCTTCGGGCGCGATCACTTGCGTGCGGCCTGCAGCCACGTCAGCCGGATCGGCAACCCCGCGCACCCCGCCGAAATGATCGGCATGGCTGTGCGAATAGATCACAGCGTTTACCGGGCGCTGGCCAAGCGTAGAGTTGACGAGCTCCATCGCCGCGCGCGCGGTTTCGACGCTGGTGAGCGGATCGATCACGATCCAGCCCGTCGCGCCGCGAATGATCGTCATGTTCGACAGATCAAACCCGCGCACCTGCCAGACATTGTCGGTGACCTGATAGAGCCCATGGTGCTTGAGATACCGCATGTGCCGCCACAGGCTCGGGTGGACCGTGTCAGGGGCAGGCCCATCGACAAAGGCATAGGCGGCGAGGTTCCAGACCGGCTTGCCGTTTGCCCCTGTAATAATCGGATCGCTGCGGGTGGCGAGAAATCCGCGGCGGACAGAGTCCGCGTCGCGGGTGCCATCAGCGGGCAGTTGCGCCGCAGCGGCCTGTTGTGCAGCACTGGTGGCTGGGCTTGCGGCGTTTTCCTGCGCCGCGCCCGATGGGGCGGCCATCCCGGCCAGCGTCATCGCGGCCAAGGTTTGTGCAAATTTCATGCTGTCCTCCCTCTCGTCCCCACGCTGGTGATGCCCCCGCGCGGCGAAGGATTCAAGCGCGGTGGCCGATCGCCTGGCCCATCCGGACAGGATCGCCCGGCTTCAGACCCTCCAGCCACGCGGCCCGGCCCGGCTCGAACAGCAGCACCACAGTGGAGCCCAGGTAGAAACGTCCCATCTCTGCCCCTGCGGCCAACACGGGCGGAGCAGCGGTGAAATCCTCTCGTAGAACATCCCGCTGATGCACCGCGAAGCGCCGGGGCCAGACGGTGTCGATCCCCGCGACGATCATCGCCCCGACCATCACGCTGGCAAAGCGGCCATCGGGGCCATCGAACAAGCAGGCGAGGCGTTCGTTGCGGGCGAACAGGCGATCGACCCCCTCAGCCGTCTGCTGGTTCACCGAAAACAGCTGGCCGGGGATATAGGCGGTCGATTGCAGCGTTCCGGCGGCAGGCATGTGCACCCGGTGATAATCGCGCGGGCTGAGGTAGATGGTCATAAACCGCCCGCCCTCGAACCGCGCGGCTGCCTCTGCGCCATGACCGAGGAGGTCGGCGGCGCTGAAGCTGCGGCCCTTGGCCTGAATGATCTGACCGCCGGTAATCGTGCCCAATTGGCTGATGGCGCCATCGGCCGGGCTGAGGATGAACTGGTCGGTATCAGCGAGCGGCCGCGCGCCAGGTTTCAGCTCGCGGGTGAAGAAATCGTTGAAGCTGGAAAATTCGCGGGCGTCGCGCGCCGCATCGGCGAGGTCGACGTCGTAGGCGTCGATGAACTGCCGGATCAGGCGATCCTTCAGCCATGGCCGTTCACTCGCCGCCACTGCCCCGGCAAGCCGGGACAAGGCGTGCTGCGGCACGATATGCTGGAGCAGGATAAAGGGCGAGACCATCAAGCAGACCAGACGCGTTTAGGGGAACGGAGCGCGGCCTCTTGCCCGCTGGCGCTGCAAATGTCGATGGGACTGCGGCGGGCTCCTTGGCCCGCCGATCAGTGGATCAAAGGCCGCGCGCCTTGCGGCTTTCCCGCACCAGCTCGGCCATGCGCAAGCTCGCTCCGGCGGAGGTCTTGCGCGCATGGTCTGCGCCAACCGATTGCGCGGTGGCCAGAGCCTCGGCGAACAACCGCCCGCCGACCGAGATCACGATCGGTTCACCCGCCACGGCAATCCGGCTGCGGGCAATCGTCTTGCGCAAGCTATCGATCGACGCCGCACGCCCCAGCGCGTCCGAGAGCCCGATGTCGAGCGCATCCGGGTGCTGGGCGCGCACCTGATTGGTCAGCGCCTCGGCGCTATCAGGAAAGGTCATATCGACCCGCCAGCCCGCATCAGTGAACTGATCGGCCAGCATCGAGGTGCCAAGCATATGCGGCTCTCCGGGCGCGGTGGCGAGCAGGACCGAATAGCGGCTGTTGCGAATGGTGTCGGCGGTCTGACTGTAACGCACAGCGTGGCCGGCCATCTGCAACATGCTGAGCCCGATGGTGAGATCGATCTCGCAGCACTCATCCGCCAGCCACGCATCGCCCAGCGCGCAGGCCGCCGGTTCAATCAGCAACGAGACAATCGCCGTGCTGGTCCAGCCCTCTTCTGCCAAGGCAGCGATAAAGGCGTTGAGGCGGATATCGTCGGCGTCGAGCGCGAGCCGCACGAGCTCGGCGACATATCCCGACACCGCTTCGGGCATCGGCCGGGCGGTGCGCGGTGTGCCGGTGGGTGCCTCGTCAAGGCGGCTGTAAAGCAGCAGATCCCAGTCCGAGAACAGGCGCGCCGAGACGATATGTTCGCTGATCACTTCGATGTGATCATGACGGGTGTCACGCTTGATCGAGACCCAAAGCGCATCAAGCTTGTCCGGTGGTCCTTCGATGGTCTGGAGAAAGCAGCCATCTTCGAACAACAGCATGCCGGTGACGCCCAGACTGCGGTTGCGCTTGCGGGCCTTACCGACCAGCGCCTGAAGATCGGCTGATCCCGGCGAAGATGTCGCGGTGCTCTTGTATGTGAGGGAGGCTATCCAGCCGCCATCGCCTGATTTGTCCCCGCCGGACTGTCCCATACCCTCATCCCCTATCGCCAAGTACGGGGATCACGGGGAGGCAGAGCAGCAAGCATGCGCGACCAAACCACCCGGCAGACGATCCCCATCCGCCAATTTTTGGCTCTGCAGCTTCAACGCTCTATCGTTCAAGCTGTGGCACCGACTCCGGCGATGCCATGGCGTCATGTGCCGCAAAGATAAAGGAGCATCCGTCAAGCTGGCCTGATCGTCAAGTGACAAGCAAGCAACACAGGTCAAACGCCGCGCAGATTGCAAAATCCGAGCGGGCAAATGCCTATGGCAGGATCAGCATCGCGCCGCCCTGCACACAACACCTCAGGCCCAGAGCTTCTCGGCCATTTCCGGCAGCGCGGCGGTGTAGCGGGCGACGTCCTCGATCTTGCCGGTGCTGACCCGCGAATAGCCCTTCCACGGGCCATAGGCACCGCGGATCGCGATCCCCTGCGCGGCCATGGCATCGCGCAGGGCATCGGCATCGGGCACTTGGACGAACACGAAATTGGTCTGCGAGGGCAGGGCGGTCAGCCCGGCCTTGGCGACCGCTTCGTTGATCATGGCGCGCCCTTCGAGCACCATCGCGCGCGACTGATTGAGGAAGGTCGTGTCATTATAGCTCGCAATCGCCGCTGCCACCCCGGCGAGATTGCCGCCAAAGCTCATCAGGTGCGAGCGGATCGTCGCGGCATTGGCCTCGCTGGTAATGGCATAGCCGACGCGCAGCCCTGCCATGCCGTAGATCTTGGAGAAGGTGCGGCACACGATCACATCTTCTCCGGCGCGCACCAGATCGATCATGGCGTTGTCGTCGGGCCGGTCGGTGAGCTCGTTGTAGGCTTCATCGATCAGCACTGTGGCGTTGGGGGCGACCTTGCGGCTGAAGGCGCGCAGATCGCTGGCCGGGATCAGCATACCGGTGGGGTTGTTGGGATTGCAGATCTGCACCAGCGACACGCCGCTATCGACCTTGGCCGCCATCGCGGCGAGATCGACGCTCATGTCTGCTGCCAGCGGCACCCGGACCGATGTTACGCCCTGTCGCTCACCATAAAGCACGGTCGTGTCCCAGAACAGATCGGGGCACAAGATCGTGCCCTTGCGGCCCCAGGCGAGGGCGATGGCGCACAGGATTTCGGTCGATCCGTCGCCGATTACTACCTGCTTGGGGCTGACCGAATGGCGCTCGGCGATCATCGCGATCAGGCGTTCCACGCCGCGGTCGGTGTAATAGCAGCCCATCTTGGCGGTTTCGGCGATGGCGCGCAGGGCGGAAGGGGCGGGGCCATAGGGGTTTTCGTTGCGGCTCAGCAGCGCCTGCCCGATCTTGGGTCCGAAATCGGGCTCAGCGGCGGCGGCGCTGCTCATCGCGGCGCTGAGGCTCGAAAGCGGGAGCGCGCCCAAGCCGCTGGCAAGGCTGGCCCCGGCGAGGAAGGATCGGCGATTGGTCGGCATGGGCAGTTCCTTTGCAAAAGAGCGTGGAAGCGTCAGAATTTGGCGATCATCAGAACACCGATGAAGGTGAGATAAAGTCCGAAAACCCGGCGCAAAATGGCGGGCGCAAGATAGTGTGCTGCCGCGACGCCCATGGGGGCAAAGATGACCGATGTGGTTATCAACACGGCGGCGGCTGGCAAATGCACGTAACCCAGAGCGCCCCAGCCAAGTCCGCGTTCGCCAAGGCCGATGATAATGAAGCCGATAGTCGCCGGAATCGCAATTACCGCGCCCATCCCCGCTGCCGTGCCGATCGCGCGGTGGATCGGGGTGCCGCAGATCGTCATCGTGACGGTGGTCAGTGTGCCGCCCCCGATCCCGAGCAGGGTCGAGAACATGCCGAGCGCGCTGGCGATGCCTGCACGCGGCAGGCCCGAAGGCAAGGCTGCAAACAGCGGGGCGCCTTGGCGCGCGGGCAGCAGGAAATAGATCGCAAAGCCCAGCACTCCTGTGCCGAAGATCACCGCCAGGTAAGCGCCCGAAACCATGTCGGCTAGCAGTGTCCCCAGCACGGTCCCACCCATCACCCACACCGCCCAGCTTTGCAGCAGGCCGAAATCCACCGGTCCCCGCTGCGCATGGCTGCTGGTCGCGCGGATCGAGGTGAAGATGATCGAGGCGAGCGACGTGCCAACAGCGACGTGGGCGGTCTGTTCTGGCGAGACTCCGATGACCGGGAGCAAGAACATCAGCGCCGGCACAACCACAAACCCACCGCCAATACCAAATAGGCCGCCGGCAAAGCCAGCAGCCGCACCGGCGGTGATCAAAGCCGGCAGCGCAAGGACGAGCGGAGAGAGGTCACTCATTGCGCTCAATGGTAAAGGCGCGATGCCGATCGCCAAGTGAATTGTTACGAAGCGGCATGGGGTAAATGCCCCATTGCATCATCATGTCCATCATTTTGCGGGGGAGAATCATCGCAACTAATTGCCGCCAAACTGTTGCCTTGGCGCAACAATCATTCGACTTTTTGGACATCGGTTGCATTTTTGTTGCATCACCAACGCTCCCGCGCGTTCATATCGCATCGCAAAATATAAGTCATAAAGGTGGTCATCATGCGAATTCGCGCTCTCCTTCTTGCCTCGCTTGTCATGCCTGCAACGCCTGCGTTCGCGCAGGACGAGGAAACGCAGGCGACCGACGCCGGACAGGCGATCATCGTGACGGGTTCGCGCCGTGCCGACCGCACCGTCGGTGACAGCGCCGTGCCGATCGATCTCATCACCGCTGATCAGCTGAACAATTCCGGCTTAACCGAAACCGCGCGCCTGCTGCGCGATCTGGTGCCCAGCCTCAACTTCCCCCAGCCCTCGATTACCGACGGCACCGACGTGATCCGACCCGCCACCTTGCGCGGATTGGGCGCGGACCAGACCCTCGTGCTCATCAACGGCAAGCGCCGTCATGCCTCGGCGCTGCTCAACATCAATGGCTCGGTCGGGCGCGGGACGCAGGCGGTCGACATCAACTTCATCCCGGCTTCCGCGATTGGCCAGATCGAAGTGCTGCGCGATGGCGCGGCGGCGCAATATGGCTCGGACGCGATCGCCGGGGTGATCAACTTCCAGCTCAACAATGCGCGGAAGGGCGCAACCTTCTCGGCCACCTATGGCGGCTATGTCACCAATATCGACGGGGTGAACGAGATTACCGGCCTCGTGATTGGCGCCAACGGCCAGCCCACGCTGGCACCCGATGGCACGCTGGCCGTGAACGATACGGGCAAGAAGCTCAGCGTGACCGATGGCGGGGTGCTGACGCTGTCATCGAACTTTGGCCTTCCGCTCGGCGCAGACGGGTTCATCAACCTGACCGCAGAGTATCGCGACCGCGATGACACCAACCGCACCGGCTATGACCGGCGCACACAGTACAATATCGTCGGCGGGTTGCGCGACCCGCGCGAGCAGACCTTTGACCGCCGCTCGCACCGCTATGGCGATGCGCGGACCGAGGATTTCTCGCTGTTTGCCAACATGGGCATCCCGCTGGATGATCAGGTCGAATTCTATGCGTTTGGCGGCTATGGCGAACGGCGCGGGAATTCCGCCGGCTTCTATCGCATCCCCTCGGATGCGCGAAACGTCGTGGCCATCTATCCCGATGGGTTCCTGCCGGAAATTGACACGCTTTCGAAGGACTGGTCCATCACCGGCGGCATTCGCGGCGAACTGGGCGGGTGGGATTTCGATCTTTCGGCGCAATATGGCCAGAATCAGGTCGATTACCGCGTGCTCAATTCGCTCAATGCCTCGCTCGGCGCGGCCAGCCCCACTGAGTTTGATGCTGGCGGTCTGAAATACACCCAATGGATCAACAATTTCGGTGTTACCCGCGATATCGAAGGCCTGTTCGATCGCACCACGCTGGCCTTCGGTCTGGAGTACCGGCGCGAATCCTTCCAGGTCAGCCCGGGTGAGCCGGACAGCTTCCGCTTTGGCGGCGTGCGGGTGAACCAGAACAACCCGCTCAACACCAGCACCGCGGGCGCAGCGCCCGGCAGCCAGGTGTTCCCCGGCTTTCAGCCGACCATCGGCGGGGTTTCCGTGGTGGGTGTTAACGCGCGTGAGAACTTCTCGGCCTATGCCGAACTCGATATCGACCTGATCCCGCAGTGGAACCTGCAGCTGGCGGGCCGTTATGAGGACTATTCTGACTTTGGCAGCGACTGGAACGGCAAAGTCGCCACCCGGTTTGAAATCACCGACTGGCTGGCGATCCGGGGCGCGGCTTCGACCGGTTTCCGCGCCCCGGGCGTCGCTCAGCAGTTCTTCGCCGCCGCTGCGACCAACAACGTTGCAGGCGTGCTGGTCGATGCCGTGACCCTGCCGGTCGGGAACCCGGTCGCTCAGGCACTCGGCGCATCGCCGCTCAAGCCCGAAACCGCAGTCAACTGGTCGGTTGGTACGGTCCTGAGCCCGTTTGCCCGCTTCAACCTTACGGTTGACTGGTTCCAGATCGATATTGATGACCGCATCGTCTTGACCGAGAACCTCTCGGCCACTCGCGATGCCAATGGCAATCCGAGCGGCACCGGCGCGGGGCGTGCGATTGCGACGATCCTCAACAATGCCGGGTTCAACACCATCTCGGCGGCCCGTTTCTTCATCAACGGGATCGACACCCGCACCCGCGGGGTCGATGCGATCGCAACCTACCGGATGGACATTGGCAGCTCGGGCAAGCTCAATTTGACCGCGGGCTACAACTGGACCGACAATGAAATCACCGGCCGCAACGATACGCCGGGCGCGCTCAATCAGGTGCCGGGGGTCGTGCTGTTCGGGCGTCTGGAATCGCTGCGCATCGAGCAGGGCCAGCCGCGCGACCGGATCAATCTCGGCCTCGATTATTCGCAGGACTGGGTTTCCTTGACACTGCGCGGCAACCGGTTCGGCCGAGTGCTGGCGCCGGGCACCGATGCCTTCACCGACCTCACCATTGCGCCGGCGTGGGTGCTTGATGCCGAAGTGCGGGTGGAACCGTTCGACGGGCTAGAATTTGCGGTGGGATCGAACAACCTGCTCGACAAATACCCGACCGCAAACCCCACCGGGATTGGCACGGATCCGGTGACGGGCAACCCGCGCACTAACTCGGCGAACAACTACTTCCTGCCGTTTTCGAGCTTCTCACCCTTCGGCTTCAACGGCCGGTTCATCTATGGCCGGGTGAGTTATCGGTTCTAGGACTGGGTTCCCTGTTGCAGGAAAAGATGCGGGCGGGAGGCACGTCTCGCCCGCGTCGTCCGGCTCCTGTCCGGGCGAGGCGGTGGATGAAAATCCTAGGATTGCAATATTTTAGGATAGGCTTGGCTGGGGCGGAAGGATTCGAACCTTCGCATGGCGGTACCAAAAACCGCTGCCTTACCGCTTGGCTACGCCCCAGCAAGAGCGGCGCTCTATAGCGGCTTCGATCAGGATGTGAAGGGGGCGAAAGCGCCGCTTTGCCCCCTTTTTTACAGCCTGCCTCAGCCGAGCTGCTTGCCTTCAAAGTCGGCCGCCGAATGGCGTTCCTTCAATTGCGTGTCCGCATCGCCCCACACCTTGTTGACGATCCGCCCGCGCTGCACGGCAGGGCGGGCGTTGATTTCCGCCACCCAGCGGGCGACGTTGGTGTATTCGTCGATGCTGAGGAAGGTCTTGGCGTCGTTGTAGATATTGCCTTCCACAAACGGCGCGAGCCACGGGAAGTTGGCGATGTCGGCGAGGGTGTATTCGTCGCCCGCCAAGAAGCGGCTCTCGGCAAGGCGCTTGTCCGCCACGTCGAAGATGCGCTTGGTTTCCATCGCGTAGCGATTGATCGGGTATTCGTATTTCTCGGGCGCATAGGCGTAGAAATGCCCGAAGCCGCCGCCAATGAAGGGGCCGCTGGCGACCTGCCAGAACACCCAGCTCAGCACCTCAGCGCGGGCCTGCGGCTCGGTGGGCAGGAACATTCCGAATTTTTCCGCGAGGTGCACAAGGATCGCGCCGCTCTCAAACACCCGGAACGGCGCGGGGCCGCTGCGGTCGAGGAGTGCGGGGATCTTGGAATTGGGGTTGATGCCGACAAAGCCGCTGCCGAATTGCTCGCCCGCGCCGATATTGACCGTCCAGGCGTCATATTCCGCGCCCGCGTGCCCGGCTTCGAGCAGTTCCTCGAGCATGATGGTCGCCTTCACCCCGTTGGGGGTGGCGAGCGAATAAAGCTGGAAGGGGTGGTCCCCCACGGGCAATTCCCGCTCCTCGCGCGCTCCAGCGGTGGGGCGGTTGATGCTGGCGAAGCGTCCGCCCGAGACGGTGTCGGCGCTCCAGACGGCGGGCGGGGTGTAGGTGGGATCGGCCATGGTGCGAAGGCTCCTTGAAGGTTACCCGCGACACTTGGGCGCTGCCCCGCCAAGGTGCAAGCATCGGTGAGCATCGAAAGACTAGGGCCCGGCAAAGCAGGACTTTTGCGGCCCCCTCAGCCGCCCTGCTAGGAACCTTGCGGATTCCTCGCTAGAGGCTTTCCCGAACCACCCGGAGCGCGCAAGCACCATGCCCGACACCTCGCACCCCTTCTTCGATTGCCACGAACACGGCTTCGTCCGCGTCGCCACCGCGACCCCGTGCACTCGCCCGGCCGATGTTGCCTACAACACCAAGGGTGTGCTGGTCGAGGCCGCGAAGGCGCACACGGCGCAGGTCGATCTGGTGGTGTATCCGGAGCTGTGCCTCTCCAGCTATGCGATCGATGATCTGCTGCTGCAGGAGGCGCTGCTTGACCGGGTTGAGCAGGCGGTGGCCGAAGTGGTCGCGGCTTCGGCTGACATCAGCCCGGTGCTGGTGGTGGGCGCCCCGCTGCGGCGGGCGGGCAAGCTCTATAACTGCGCGCTGGTGATCGCGGGCGGCGAATTGCTCGGCGTGGTGCCGAAGAGCTTCCTGCCCAATTACCGCGAGTTCTATGAAAAGCGCTATTTCACCTCGGGGCGCGATACGCGCGAATTGTGGATTGGGGTGGCGGGGATGGAGGTGCCCTTCGGCACCGATCTGGTCTTCACAGCCGGGAACCTGCCGGGCTTCAGCATCGGGGTTGAGATCTGCGAGGATTTCTGGGCGCCGATCCCGCCGGCGATGCGCACCGCGCTCGCGGGCGCGCTGATCCTGTGCAACCTCTCCGCCTCGCCCGTCACCATCGGGCGCGCGGATGACCGCCACCTGCACTGCCGCTCTTCGGCGGCGCGCGCCATCGCCGCCTATGTCTATTCAGCCAGCGGGCATGGGGAGAGCACCACCGATCTCGCGTGGGACGGGCAGGGCGTGATCTACGAAATGGGCACGCTTCTCGCCCAGAGCGAACGGTTCGACCGGCGCGGCGAGCTGTGCATCGCCGATATCGACACCGCGCGACTCGCAGCGGAGCGTCTGCGCAACCAGACCTTCGCCGATGCCGCCGCAGCTGAAGGCAACCCGGAAGATTTCTATCGCAAGGTCGTGTTCGAGCACGCCTTCACCGCAGGCGACATTGGCCTTAGGCGCGATGTCGCGCGGTTCCCCTTCGTCCCTGACCGGCCCGACAAGCTGGATGAGGACTGTTACGAGGCCTTCAACATCCAGGTCGATGCGCTGATGCGGCGGATCGAGTCCACGGGCGCAAAGAGCCTTGTGATCGGAATTTCGGGTGGGCTCGACAGCACCCATGCGCTGATCGTTGCGGCCAAGGCGTGCGACCGGCTGGGCCTGCCGAGAAGCTTCATCCGGGGCTACACCATGCCCGGCTTCGGCACCTCGGATAAGACCAAAAGCAGCGCGCACCGCCTGATGACGGCCTTGGAGATCACCGCGGGTGAGATCGACATTACCCCCGCCGCCAACCGGATGCTGGCCGATATCGGCCATGCCTTTGCCGATGGTGAGCCGGTGCATGACGTGGTGTTCGAGAATGTGCAGGCGGGCCTGCGCACCGATTACCTGTTCCGCCTCGCAGGCCAGCATGGCGGCTTTGTGCTCGGCACGGGCGATCTCAGCGAGTTGGCGCTCGGCTGGTGCACCTATGGTGTGGGCGACCACATGAGCCATTACGGGATCAATGCAGGCGTGCCCAAGACGCTGATCCAGTATCTGATCCGCTGGGTGATCGCCACCGGACAATTCTGCGATTCCTGCGCGGAGGTGCTCGGCGAGGTGCTGGGCACCGAGATCAGCCCCGAGCTGGTGCCGCCGGGTGCGGGCGGTGCGGTACAATCGACCGAGAGTCTGGTGGGGCCTTTCGAATTGAACGACTTCTTCCTCCACCACGTGATCCGCTATGGTCAGCGCCCTTCCAAGGTCGCGTTTCTGGCGTGGCATGCGTGGAAGGATGCTACAGCGGGGCTGTGGCCTGCGGGCTTCCCGGCGGATCGCCGCAATGCCTATACCTTGCCGACCATTGCGCATTGGCTGGACAAGTTCCTGCACCGCTTCTTCGGCTTTTCGCAGTTCAAGCGTTCCGCGCTTCCCAATGGGCCGAAGGTCAGCTCGCAAGGCGCGCTCTCCCCGCGCGGGGATTGGCGTGCGCCTTCCGATGCGGTCGCGACCTTGTGGCGCGCAGAATTGCGCGAGCAGCTGCCCGAGGATGTGGTGCGCGAGGTATTTGGCGACCCTCCTGCCTGATGCCCAAGAGCCTGCCCCTCTCCGCGCTCGGGATCATGCTGTTCTGCAACGTCGCCTGGGCGATGAATGTGGTGGTGAGCAAGATCGCGGTGTCAACGCTTGGCCTGCCGCCGCTGTTCTACACCGTGCTGCGTTCGGCGACGGTGCTGCTCGTGCTGTTCCCGCTCCTGCGCCACGTCCCGGCGCGGTTGCCGTTGGTGCTGGCGGTTGGCTTTGCGATCACCGGAGGCAGCTTTGGGCTGCAATTCGTGGGGCTGCAGACCGCGAGCCCCTCGGCAGTCGGGATCGTGAACCTCTCAGGAGCTCCGCTTACCGTCCTGTTCGCCGTCATCTTTCTGGGCGAGGAAGTGCGCTGGCGGCGCGGCCTGGGGATGGCGCTGGCGCTGGGCGGCGTCGGCCTCGCGATTGGCGCGCCTTCGGGGGCGAATGATCCGGTGGGGCTAGGATTTGCCTTTGCAGGGGTCTTGATCGGGGCCTTTGCCTCGGTGTTCGTCAAGCGGATCGATATCGGCTCGGTGACCTTGCAGGCGTGGGCGGCGGTGGCCTCGCTGATGGTCATGCTGCCTGCCTCGCTGCTGCTGGAAACGGGGCAGATCGCCGCCGTGGAGGCCGCGCCGCTGGCGGTGGCAGGGTGCGTGCTATTCGCCGGGCTGGTGGTGTCGGTCGGCGCGCATTCGGCCTATTTCCGGCTGTTCCAGCGCTACGATGCGAACCTGATCGTGCCGCTCACGTTGCTGACCCCGCTGTTGACCATCGCCTTCGGGACGTGGCTGACGGGAGACACGATCGGCTGGTCGCTGATTGTGGGCGGGACGATGGCGCTGGCGGGCGTAGCGATTATCGTGATCCGTCCGAGCCGCACGATCTTCAAACCGTGGCTGATGCGGCCCAAGCTGTAAGCCAGCGATGTTTCACGTGAAACATTTCAAGAACATAAATTGCCACAACGAGCGTGGCAATGACCCCGCGATGAAACGGCAATGACCCGCCGACGACCCGCGAACGGGTGACCGGGGGCGAGGGACGCCCCCGGTTCACGATGCAATGCGCCGATCAGGCCGCGAGCTTGAGCGCGGCTTCCTTGGCGGCGGCGATCTTTTCCTCGCCGTCCACACCCATGATTCCGTCGGCCGCAACGATTGCGACATCGGTGATGCCGATGAAGCCGAGGAAGAAGGTCAGCCAGCGGCTCATGTAGTCAAAATCCGCGCCCACCGGGGTGCCGCCGCTGGCGATGGCGAGGTAGGCCTTCTTGCCGGTCAGCAGGCCTTCCGGGCCATTGGCGGTGTAGCGGAAGGTAGTGCCGACACGGGCGACGAGGTCGGCCCAGGCCTTGAGCACGGCGGGCGGGCCGAAATTGTAGATCGGGCTTGCGATCACGATGGTGTCGGCCGCCTGCAACTCGGCGATCAGCGTGTCGGCGATGGCGGCGAGTTCGGCCTGCTCCGGGGTGCGATCCGCCGCCGGGGTGAGGTTCGCGCCAAACCGCTCGGCACTCACAAACGGCAGGTCGTTCGCGGCCAGATCACGGGTGGTGACGCTGGCACCGCTCTTGGCAGCAAGGCCATCGACGATGGACTGGCCCAGCCCGCGCGAAACGCTTTCGGCGTCCGAACGGATGCTGGCGGTGATGTAGAGGATGTTGCTCATTGCAGGGTTCCTTGGATGGAGAGAGGAAGGGGGGGGGGAGCCGGCCGCTTGGGGGAGAGGGGGGCGGCCGGCTCCGGGGGGACTGTTACGCTGCGTCGACCAGAACGACTTCGCTGTCTTCTAGCGCCGTGATCGTCACCGATTCTTGCGCGGTGATCGCGACACCGTCGCGGGCGTTGGCTTCAACGTCGTCGATGCGGATCTTGCCGGTGGCGGGCACCAGATAGAGGTGACGGTCGGCGCTGCGGGGCGTGTAGGTCACGCTTTCCCCGGCCCGGATCGTCGCCCCCAGCACCCGCGCATCGGCGCGGATCTTGAGCGCATCATTATCGTTCGCCACGCCGCTTGCGAGCGGGACGAAGGCGCCCGAGCGCTCATCCTTGGGGAACTGACGCGCGCCCCAGCTGGGATCGCCGCCGCGTTCGTCGGGGATGATCCAGATCTGGAACAGCGTGGTTTCCTCGCCTTCGAGGTTGTATTCCGAGTGGCGAACACCGTTCCCGGCGCTCATCACCTGGACGTCGCCCGCTTCGGTGCGGCCTTCATTGCCCATGCTGTCGCGGTGCGTGATCGCGCCTTTGCGGACATAGGTGATGATTTCCATGTCGCTGTGCGGATGGGTGGGAAAGCCGGTGCCGGGCGCAATCGCGTCGTCGTTCCAGACCCGAAGCGCACCCCAGTGGACGCGGGCGGGATCGTGGTAATTGGCGAAAGAGAAGTGATGATGCGCATCGAGCCAGCCGTGGTTGGCAGCGCCGAGGGTGTTGAAGGGACGAAGTTCGATCATGTCGTGTCTCCTGTCTTGGTGAAGCCCAGATAGGACACCAAGCCTGTGCGGATAAGTGCAATAAAACTTGCCAAGATGTTCGGAATATCTGAACATGTGAGATATGAAGCTCGGCGATCCTACCCTCGATCAACTGCGCATTTTCCTCGCTGTGGCCGAGCAAGGTAGCTTTGGCGGCGCGGCGGCGGCCATGGGGCGCGCGGTCTCGGCGGTGTCCTACGGCATCGCGCAATTGGAAGCGCAGCTGGGGCTCAGCCTGTTCGAGCGCGAAGGCTCGCGCCGTCCGGTCCTGACCGCAGCGGGAGCAGGGCTGCTGGCCGAGGCGCGGGGCGTTGCCGATGGGGTCGATGCGCTGCTTGCCAAAGCCCGCTCGCTCCATGCGGGGCAGGAACCATCGCTGACGCTGGTGGTCGATGTGATGGTGCCGAGCGAGGTCACCGCGCGGGTGCTGGGCGAATTCCGGCGCATGTTCCCGACCTGCGCGCTGACCTTGCGGATCGAAGGATTGGGCGCGGTCGCATCCTGCCTGATTGAAGGCGGGGCCGATCTCGCCATTGGCGGCCCCGTGATCGGCGATCAGCCAGTGCTCGAGCGGCAGGCGGTGGGGGAAGTGGACCTGATCCCGGTCGCTGCGCCCTCGCACCCCTTGGCACAGCCCGGTATTGTGCCCGGGGAAAGCCGCCGCCACCTGCAACTGGTGCTGACCGACCGCTCACCGCTCACCGAAGGCCGCGAATTCTCGGTGCTCAGCCCGCTCACCTGGCGGCTGGGCGATCTGGGGGCGAAGCATGCGCTGCTGAAAGAAGGCCTCGGCTGGGGCAACATGCCGCGCGGCATGGTTGCGGGCGATCTGGCAAGCGGCGCGCTGGTGGTACTTGACCTACCGGAGAAGCCGGGGGCGCATTATGGCCTCAATGCCCTGTGGCGGCGCGACACGCGGCTTGGCCCTGCGGCGAGCTGGCTGGTGGATGCCTTTCGGGAGGGGCTGGCTTTGACCCCAGATTTCTCCGTGACCGTCACCCCAGCGCAAGCTGGGGCCTAGGGCCACAAAGTGTGGTGCTGTCCGCTTTAGGTCCCAGCTTGCGCTGGGATGACGGCAGAGGAGTGATCCGGTCCAAAGAAGATCGCCGTATCGCCCGCAGCCCAGGCTGCGAATTTGGGCATGACGGCGGCGAACAGATCGGACGCCGCGTGGCCCTCCAGCCACGCTTGCAAGCGCGGCAAGGGCTGCGCTGCGAACCAATCCGGGTCGATGGCGGCGAATTGGCGAATGAAGGGGAACAGGGCGATGTCAGTGAGGCTGCGGCTTGGCCCGCACAGCTGCGGCGCGCGTACCAACCGCTCCTCCAGCGGGGCGATCAAAGCGAGCGCGGCGGCGCGGTGATCGGTGATGCCGTCCTCCTCATAGCGCCCCGGATACTTGGCGCGGTCGAGGTGGTGCTTGAACGGCCCATCATTGGCCGCGATCAGCGCCGCGTCATTGCCCGCCCGCCAGCCCTCCGGATCGCGTTGTTCGAGTGCCCAGCGCATGATGCCAAGGCTCTCGTCGATCACCGTCCCGTCGGCCCGCACCAGCACCGGCACGGTCGCTTTGGGTGAAACCTCAGCGAGCTGCGGCGGCTTGGCAGCGAGCTTCACCTCTCGAAGCTCTACACTGACCCCCGCCACCCATAAGGCCATGCGCGCGCGGATGGCATAGGGGCAGCGGCGGAAGGAATAGAGGGTCGGCAGCGCAGTCATGTTTCCGGCGGTTTGGGATGCGGCCGCACTGAGCCAACATGCAATTCGCCCCGCGCCTTGGCGAGCGCTTCCTGCCGCTGGCGCTCGGCATAGCCGGCGCGTTGTTCAGGTGTGCGTTCGTGGATGCAGGCGGGGCAGCTCACGCCGTCCTCGTAATCGGGGTGCGCGAGCGCTTCGGCATCCAGCGGACGGCGGCAGGCGCGGCACAGCTGGAAGGTGCCCTGTTCAAGCCCGTGGCGCACCGTTACGCGCTCATCAAAAACGAAGCATTCGCCTTCCCACAGGCTTTGCTCTTCAGGCACTTGCTCGAGATATCTGAGAATGCCGCCCTTGAGGTGGTAGACCTCGTCCACCCCCTCAGCGCGCAGAAAGCCGGTGGATTTCTCGCAGCGGATGCCCCCGGTGCAGAACATCGCAACGCGCTTTTTGCCGGTGAGCAATTCCTCACGGTGTTCGCGGAACCAGGCGGGAAAATCGCGGAAGGTGGGCGTGCGCGGATCGACCGCGCCTGCGAACGTGCCGACTGCGACCTCGTAGTCGTTGCGGGTGTCGATCACCACCGTGTCGGGGTCGGCGATCAACGCATTCCAATCATGCGGGTCGACATAATGGCCCGCGGACAGCGTAGGGTCGATGTCCGGCTCGCCCATGGTGACGATCTCGCGCTTCACCCGCACCTTCATGCGGTAGAATGGCATGGAGGGCGCATCCGAAAACTTCACGTCGAGGTCAGCGCAGCCGGGCAGGGCGCGGATCGTGTCCAGCACCGCCGCCAGCGCATTATCGGTGCCCGCAATGGTGCCGTTGATCCCTTCGCGCGCGAGCAGCAGCGTCCCCTTGACCCCAGCCGCCTCGCAGGTCGCCAGCAGCGGCGCGCGCAGGGCATCGGGATCGGGGAAGGGCGTGAACTTGTAGAGCGCGGCGACTTGGATCACCGGCAGGCTCACATCCGCATCACCCAGCCGTGGGTGTCCGCGATCCGGCCGGTCTGGAGGCCCACCAGCGTTTCGCGCAGGGCCGCGGTGGTCTGACCGATCCCGCCTGCACCGATGGTGAATTCGCCGTCGTGCGAGGCGACCTTGCCGACTGCGGTGACCACGGCGGCGGTGCCGCAGGCGAGCACCTCGACCAGATGTCCGCTTTCCGCATCGGCGCGCCATTGGTCGATGGCGTAGGGGGATTCGGAGACTGTGAGGCCCTGTTCTTCCAGCAGCGTCATCAGGCTGTCGCGGGTGATGCCGGGGAGGATCGTGCCGGTCAGCGGCGGGGTGATCACCGTGCCATCGGCAAAGACGAAGAACAGGTTCATGCCGCCCAGCTCCTCGACCCAGCGGCGCTCGACCGCATCGAGGAACAGCACCTGATCGTGGCCCATCGCAAAGGCCTGACCGGTGGGCACGAGGCTGGCAGCGTAATTGCCCCCGCACTTGGCCGCCCCGGTGCCGCCGGGGGCCGCCCGGGTGTAGTCGGAGATCCAGATGCTCACTGCCTTGGCGCCGGACTTGAAGTAATTGCCGGCCGGGCTGGCGATGACGATGAACTTGTATTGCTTGGCCGGGCGCACGCCGAGGAAAGCTTCGGTCGCGATCATGAAGGGCCGCAGATACAGCGAGCCGCCCTCAACCGCCGGGTACCAGTCGCCATCCACCTCCAGCAGCGCGCGGATGCTGGCAATGAACAGCTCGGGCGGGAGATGCGGCATCGCCAGCCGGTCCGCCGAAGCGTTGAAGCGCGCGGCGTTGGCTTCGGGCCGGAACAGGCCGAGCGCGCCGTCGGGATGGCGATAGGCCTTGAGGCCTTCGAAGATTTCCTGCGCATAGTGCAGGACACTCGCCGCCGGATCGAGCGGGATGGGGCCGCGCGGGGCCACCGTGGGGGTCTGCCAGCCGCCCAGCGCCTCGTCATAGTCGATCACCACCATGTGATCGGTGAACACGGTCCCGAAACCAGGATCAGCGATCAACTGTTCGCGGATGTCGGCGGGCGTAGGCGCGGGGTGGGGAAGGCGGGTGAAGTCCATGGCAAAGCGCCTAATGCTGCGCGGGAGAGAGAGCAAGATTGCTCTTTGGCGGGATTTCGGGCCTTAAGCCCGCAAGGCCGGAGTCGAAGCCGAAGGCGCAGACGTGCGAAGCACACCTGCAAGGCCGCCCGCAGGTGCTCGAGCCCGCAGGGCTCGAAACGCACCGAGGACGAACCCGCGGAGGCGGGTTCGCAAGACAAAAAATGAAAAGGGCGCTTCCAGCCCGTCGGTGGAAACGCCCTTTCATGGTCAGCGGCCAGGAAGTGCCGCTCACGAAGCCTCTAAGGGTAGGGTAAATTACCGATAGTGCCTCGCGCGGAAACTTGCCGACCTCTCTGCTGAACCATGAGACATCGGATCACCTCCTTTCGCGCTAGTGTGCCAAGACCCTCTCGTTTCACCGGGGGCCGAGGACCGCGTTCGCCGCTGGCCTCGTTGGCTGTTTTGAATCATGTGATTCGTCAGGACAAGTCTTGTTTATTTCTTTTCCCACGTCATAATCACACTTCGCCGGTCGAGAACCGGGATGCAGCGCCTGAGGGAAACCTCGGGCGTTTTGCGTTTGGGGCGCGGCATGTGGACAGGCTGTGCGTGAACCTGTGGATATTAATGTATAGAATCGCTCGGCGGGTCGCCTAGCGGCAATCCTCGATCACCCGGCTGACCTCGGCATGGCTGGGCAGATAGAGCGGCGGCATCCCTTGTGCGCCGATCGCGAACTTCCCCTTCGAAAGGGCCATTGCATCGAGCAACACAAGGTCGCCGGGCATGGTAGCCTCAGGCGGACCCTCGCCCATCCGAAGCGGCAAGGCTCCGGCCTCGGTCTCGGTCCGGATTTCTGCAACCGGTGAGCGAGCGGCGTTGGAAGGCAAGGTCAGAAACATCGTCTTCCTGCCGCGCTCGCAGCGCAAGCGTGCGAGCGCAGTGTTGTCCTGCCCGAGGAAGGTGGCTGCACTGCCCCCCAATACCGCCTCGTAACGCCATTGGCCCGGCGTAACGGCGGCATCGATCCAGGTGTCGGAAAGAAACCCGGTCACTGCGGGCGCGGGCGAGGGCGCAGGGGTTGGTCGGGCAATAGAGGCGGGCGCCGGTGCAGGAGCCGGTTCTGCCGGCGCGGAGACGCAGGCGGGCAAGGCGAGGCTGATGGCCAGCGCGGGGGCGAGGCGATGGGCGGCTTTCATCCCTGCATTGTGCGCGCTAGAGCCTTGGCTTGTCCATGCCTGATCACCCACCCCGCCTGCCAAAAGCCCAAAAGCGCCGTGTCGACCAACTGCTGGTCGAGCGCGGCCTCGCCGAAAGCCGCGCGCGGGCGCAGGCGCTGGTGATGGCGGGGCTGGTATTCGCGGGCGAGACCAAGATCGCCAAGCCCGGTCAGCAACTCGCTGAAGACATCGCGCTGGAGGTGCGCGGGCGCGATCATCCCTGGGTCAGCCGGGGTGGGATCAAGCTGGCGCATGCGATCGACCACTTTGGCCTCGATCCGGCGGGCGCGGTGGCGATGGATATTGGTTCCTCGACCGGCGGGTTCACCGACGTACTTCTCACCCACGGTGCAGCTCATGTGTTCTGCGTCGACAGCGGCACCAACCAGCTTGCGTGGCGGCTGCGCGAGGACCCGCGTGTGACCGTGCTTGAACAAACCAGCGCGCGCATCCTCACGCCGCAGCACATCGAGCGGGCGTGCAATTGGGTGGTGTGCGATGCGAGCTTTATCAGCCTTGCCAAGGTGCTGGACGTGCCGCTGCAATTGGCTGCGCCGCAATGTCAGCTGGTCGCGCTGATCAAACCGCAGTTCGAAGTGGGGCGTGAGGAGGTCGGCAAAGGCGGGGTGGTGCGCGATCCGGCGCTGCACGCGCGGGTGTGTGATGAGGTGCGCGCGTGGCTCGAAGGGCTGGGCTGGGCGGTCACCGGGATCGTGCCAAGCCCGATCACCGGGCCGGAGGGCAATGTGGAATTCCTGATCGCCGCAACCCGAGGATGAGCCGCCGCTGCAAAAGAAAAGACCGGCAGCAACCCGTGGGTCACTACCGGTCTAATTCTTTCCCGATCACGACCATCAGGCCGTGACTGGCAAGCCGTAAGGCTTACTCGGCCGGGGTGGCTTCGGCAGCCGGGGCTTCAGCAGCCATGGCATCGCCTTCGGCCGGAGCTTCAGCAGCCATCGCATCGCCTTCAGCAGCCATGGCATCGCCTTCGGCCGGAGCAGCTTCAGCAGCCATCGCGTCTTCAGCAACGGCGGTTTCGTCAGCAGCGGTGTCAGCAGCTTCTTCAGCAGCCGGCGAGCAAGCAACAACGCCGAGGGCGAGGACGGCGGCGAGCGCAAAGGTCTTCTTCATGTCATTTCCCCTGAAAGGCCGAAAAATTCGGACAATAATGAGCGAAAGCGCGTTCGTTATAAACTTCCTGCAGCGATCGCGCTTCCGAATCACGGCAGGAATGTGGCACGCCTAGCAGAGGTTGTGCCAGCGGCCCAAGCCTTTCGTGCACTTCCCACGACTTTGTGCACCATCAAACCGCTGTTGTCGGGGCAGATGGTTCATTGCGGGGCAATTTCTCAGCGATAAGTTGGCGTATGTAGGGGGCTCTGTTATTCGGCACCGCATTGAAAGGGCGAGGGGCCAGTCCGGGCTGTTTCGCTCCAAGGAAACGCAATGAATGTTCTCGCCTCAAAGTCCCAGCTCCGCGCCAGTCTGCTGCGCTGGTCGCTGTTCATGGTGCCGCTGGTGCTGCTGATCGGCTTTGCCGCAGGGGAACTTGGTGGGCCGGACACAGCCTGGTTTGCCGGGCTCAACAAGCCTGCGATCTATCCGCCGCCGGTGGCGTTCGGCATTGTCTGGAGCATCCTGTTCGTCATGATCGGCCTGTCGCTCGCCATCGTGGCAAGCGCGTGGGGCGCAGCGGGTCGCGTGGCGGCACTCATTGCCTTCGCAGTGCATTTCATCGGCACGCAGAGCTGGTCGGCGGTGTTTTTCGGGATGCAGGAGATGGTCGCCGGCCTGCTGGTGCTGGGCTACGGCATTGCGACCTTGCTGGTGGCGATTGCCCTGATCGGCCGGGTAAGGCGTGGGGCCGCGCTGCTGCTATTGCCCTATTTTGCGTGGTTATGTTTTGCTGCGGTGCTCAACTACCAGTTCGTGACCGCCAACCCTGATGGCGGGCAGCGCGGAGCAAGTGGAGTGGAAACCCGGGTCGAATTGTAGTCGCTGCCATACTGGACAAGCCGCCTTCCAATCGCCAAATACGCGCCATGCAAAGCCAGAACCCGATCATCGCCGACCTCGTCAAACTCGCCAACAGTGCCGCAGGCACCATGGCAGGCATGTCGCGCGAAGCCCGTGAAAGCGCGCGCGAGCGGCTGCGTGAGGCGTTTGGCGGCATCGACTTCGTGAGCCGCGAGGAATTCGACACCGTCAAGGCGATGGCGCAAAAGGCGCGCGAACAGGCCGATGCGCTCGAAGCGCGGCTGGCGGCGCTGGAAACCAAGCTCTCCAAGAAGTAAGCGTAAGGCCGCAGGCATGAACCTGCGCGCCTCGGCCATCCTCCTCGCCGCCCGCGCACAGGGCGAGACGGGGGCGATTGCCCGGCTGCTCACCGCCGAGGCGGGACTGGTCGCAGGCTATGTCGCGGGCGGGCGCGGGCGGCAGATGCGCGCGGTGATGGTGCCAGGAAATCGCGTTTCACTCGACCTTGTGACCCGCTCCGCGAGCCAGTTGCCGTTTGCTCGGCTGGAGCTGGAACATTCGCGCGCGGCCCTGATGACCGAGCCGCTGCCTGCGGCCGCGATCCAGTGGGCCTGCGGACTGACCGCCGCTGCGCTGCCTGAGCGCAATCCCTATCCGGACCTCTACGATGCGCTCGATGCGCTGCTCAGCGCCATCGCCATTGCCCCATCGGCGCGAGGCTGGGTGAGCGGGTTGATAGCCTATGAAACCATGCTCCTTCGAGAGCTTGGCTATGGCGGCGGCCTGCCGCCGCAGGCGGAGGACCTGCCGGACCAGCTCAAGGCTCTCGGCCAGCTCGAAGGCCAGCTCGGGCACTACCTGCTTGCAGGGCGCAAGGGCGATGTTATGGGCGCGAGGCGGCTGCTGACCGAGCGGCTCGCGCGCATGGCTTGAGGGGATCACTGGTGAAGATTGCAGTCCTGCCCGGCGATGGGATCGGCCCCGAAGTGACAGCGGAAGCCGTGGCCGTGCTCGAAGCGCTGGCGCTGAGGGGGTTGACCCTGTTCGAAGGCGATGTCGGCGGCATCGCCTATCATCGGCACGGCGTGCCGCTGCCGGAGGAAACGCTGGCGATGGCGCGCGCAGCGGACGCGGTGCTGTTTGGCGCGGTCGGCGATCCCACCTGCGATGCGCTGGAGCGCCATTTGCGGCCCGAACAGGCGATCCTTGGCTTGCGCAAGCACCTCGGCCTCTTCGCCAACCTGCGCCCCGCGCGGGTGTTCGGCGGGCTGGAGCACCTCTCGCCGCTGCGGGGGGACATTGCCGCCAGCCTCGATCTGCTGATCATCCGCGAGCTGACCGGCGACGTCTATTTCGGGGCCAAGGGCCAGCGCACCAATGATGCGGGCGAGCGCGAGGGCTGGGACGCGATGTCCTATGCCGAGCACGAAGTGCGCCGCATTGCTCATGTCGCTTTCCGCGCAGCGGCAGCGGGCGGCCTGCCGCTCACCAGCGTTGACAAGGCCAATGTGCTGGAAACCAGCCAGCTGTGGCGCGACGTGGTGATCGAGGTGGCTGCGGAATACCCCGAAGTCGCGCTCGATCACATGTATGTCGATAATGCCGCGATGCAGCTGGTCAGCCACCCCGACCGGTTCGGCGTGGTGCTGACCGGCAATCTGTTCGGCGATATCCTGTCCGATCTTGCCAGCGCTGCGGTAGGCTCGATCGGTCTGCTCCCGAGCGCGTCGCTGGGCGAGCGGCAGACCACGTTCGGCACCTTTGGCCTCTACGAACCGATCCACGGCAGCGCGCCCGATATCGCCGGGCAGGGCAAGGCCAATCCGATGGCGACGATCCTGTCGGCAGCGATGATGCTGCGCCATTCGTTTGGGATGGAGGCCGAGGCGGCGCGGATTGAAGCTGCTGTGGCGCGGGCGCTGGCTGACGGCATCCTCGGCGGCGATCTGGGTGGGAGCCACGGCACCGCCGCGATCGGCGCAGCGGTGCGCGAACGGCTCTAGCGCGGTTCGGGCGCCCGCATTTTATGGTTTATAAAGAATTATGGTCCATTAGGGGGGCATGGATCAGACATTCTTTTTGCGCCATGAATCGGTCGAGGATGACCTTGCCGAAATCTGGCCGGCACTCTCGCCCATGACGCTCGACCTGGCGATCATCCTGCCCACGCTGAACGAGCGTGGCAACCTCGGCCCGCTGGTCGAGCGCATCGACCGTGCGATCGGCAATGCGGCGGTTTGGGAGGTCATCATCGTCGACGATGATAGCCGCGACGGCACCGCCGACGAGGCCCGCGCCATCGCGCTCAAAGATCCGCGGGTGCGCGTGATCCAGCGCATCGGGCGCCGCGGCCTTGCCAGCGCTGCGATCGAGGGGTTCTGCGCCACCGCTGCGCCGTTTGTGGCGGTGATGGATGCTGACCACCAGCACGATCCCGCTTTGCTGCCAGGGATGATCGCCGCGCTCAAGAGCGGCGAGGCCGAAATCTGCGTCGCCAGCCGGTTCGCCGAAGGGGCCAGCACCGCCGACTGGGCCGCGCCGGAACGCGAAAAGCTTTCGACCTATGCCAATGCTCTGGCGCGCAAGATCACCGGGGTTGATCTCAGCGATCCAATGAGCGGCTACTTCATGCTCCCCGCCGCCACCGCCCGCAATCTGGTGCCGCGCCTGTCGGGGATCGGCTTCAAGATCCTGCTCGATCTCCTCGCCACTGCGGATGCTCCCATGAAAGTCAAGGAATTCCCCCTCAATTTCGCCGCCCGCCGCGAAGGAGAAAGCAAGCTGGACCGCGCCATTCTGTTCGATTTTCTCGCCGGGCTTTACGACAAGGTGCTCGGCAAGGTGATCCCCACGCGCTTTGCCCTGTTCGGCACGGTCGGTGCCCTTGGCGTCGCTGTGCACTTTGCGGTGCTTACCTTGCTCCTGTTTGCGATCGGCGAGCGATTTGCAATCGCGCAGACCGCAGCCGTGCTGGTCGCGATGAGCTTCAATTTCTGGCTCAACAATTGGCTGACCTATCGCGACAAGCGGCTCAAGGGCATGGGCGCGCTGCTGCGCGGCTGGCTCGGGTTCTGCGCGACCTGTGCCGTCGGCGCCTTTGCCAACGTCGCGATTGCAACCTTCCTCCAAGGGCAGGGCGTGTTCTGGGTGCTGGCGGCTTTGGCCGGGATCGCGGTGGGCTCGGTGTGGAACTACGCGCTGTCGAACCGTTTCGTCTGGGGTCGGTTCTAAGCCCTAACGCCAGCCGGTGAGCCACGTCCATTTGGCAAAGCTCATTGCGTCCTCAAGCGGCGCGGCGGCGAGCACCTTGTAGAATAGTGCAAAGAGGCCGGTCGATCCGGCCAGCGCCGCCCACGCCAGCCAGCCCCAGCGCGCCTGCTTGCGCCATTCGGCCAGCGCCAGCGCCAATGCGGCGAGCAGGAAGAAGCTCGGCACGAAATAGTGGTAATAGAATTGCACCGGTTTGGGCGCGATGACCCACAGGCCGAGGCTCGCGGCATAGCCGATCACCGCCCCCAGCCGCGCCCAATTGGTCGGGCGCAAGCCGCTGGTGAGGCACCACATCAGCGCTGGCAAGCCGAGCAGCATCGTCAGCGGATTGCCGATCAGCACCACACCGCGCTGCGCTCCATCGACCACCTCGTAAAGATACCAGATCCCGCGCGTGTTCAGCACCCATTGCGGCCAGTTGCTTTGATAGGTGTGGGAAGAGAGGACCTGCCTTTGAAGCGCGAGGATTTCACCATGAAAGCCGATCAGGCCCTGTTCGGCGAGCGGGGAGGGATGGAGAAACTCCGCCAGCCAGTATCCGGGCAGGAAGGTAAGGGCATAAGTCACGAGCGGCACCAAACCTAGCCAAACAAAAGCCTCAACCAGCGTGATTCCCGGCACCGGTGCGCCTCGGCGGCTGAGGAAGAGCCGCCTGCGCCCGGCTGAAAGGCGCGCTGCCAAAAAGGCAAGGCCGGGCAGCACCGCCAGCGGGATCGCATTCCACTTCGCCCCCATCGCGCAGCCGAGCGCCACGCCGGTCAGCGCCAAGCGCCAGCGCCCGGTCTCAGGCTCACGGCAGGCGCCGGCAAACTGCCACGCCGCGACGGAAAGGAAAGCTGCCATGAAAATGTCGAGCATCGCGATGCGCGACTGGATGAACAGGTGAAAGCCCGTGGCCAGCAGCAGCCCGAAAGCGAGGGCGGCGAAGCGATCCTCGCTGGCGTGCCACAGCGCGCGCATGCTGGCGAATAGCGCCAGCGTGCCTGCCAAGAGCGGCATGATCCGCCAGCCGACCGGATTATCGCCGAAAAGCGCGATCCCCAGCGCGATCAACTCCTTGCCCAGCAGCGGATGCTCCCGGTTGAGGTAAGCGCCATTGCCCTCGGCGAACAGGCTCACAATCTCGCGCGCGGCCGGAAGATAGTGAATCTCGTCGAAATAGGCGATCGTCGGGGTCGCCAGCCGCCAGCTTGCTGTCAGCGCATAAATCCCGGTCAAGGCCAGGCACAGTGCCAGCGGGTCGCGGGGATGCACGCGCGCCGGAGCATCGGACAATAGGGAAGCGCGCGCCTCGGCCATGGGCGCTGCGATTAGGCAGCGCCCCTGCCAAGGGCAAGCGCGATTATGCGGCGGCGGTGGGACCGGCTGCTGCGGCGCGGGTCCGCTGCTCCAACCAGAACAATCGTGCTGCCATAGCCAACAGGCCGATGCTGGCGGTGCAGATGACAAACAGGGCCCAAGGCATGATATTCATCCCAGCCGCCCGCGCGCGCGGAATGATCAGGAACAGCCCCACCAACACCGCCGACACCAGATCCCACCACACCTGAACGCCCGTCAGGTTGGCAGAATGGTTGGTCCAGAACATGACCGGCCCCTCCTGCCACAGCTGGACTATGGTAAACCCGCCAAACGCGGCCGAAAGCACTGCAGCAAGCAGGGCAGAACCAGTCACGCGCTGTTGCACGGCAATGGCGATAAATGCGATGACGGCGGCGACGGCGATGGCGATGGTGAGAATTTGCGGCGCACTCATGGCGGTCTCCGGCGATTGATGTTAAAACTAATGATCAGATAGATAAAGAAATGTAGCGACTGCTACAAGAGGATAATGACCAGCCAGCGCCTTTCCCGCGAAGTTCTTCTGCCGCGCCTCGCCGAACATGTGCTGGCGCATGGTTTGGGACAGGCGAGCCTGCGTCCGCTCGCCAAGGCGGCGGGGACGAGCGACCGCATGCTCATTTACCATTTCGGCACCAAGGAAGCGCTGATCACCGAGCTGCTTGGCCATATTACCGGGGTCTATTCCGCGATCCTCGACGGGGTGATGGCCGATAATCGCCCGGCGACCCGCAACGAGGTCTTGATGCGGATTCTCGCGCAGAACGACGATCCGGCGATCGCGCCCTTCATGATGTTGTGGTGGGAGATTGTCGCAGGCGCGGCGCGGGATCTGCCCGGCTTCCGGCTCGCGGCGCGGGCGATGGTTGAACAATTGCATGCCTGGCTTGAAGGGCAGATGCCCGCAGGCGATCCCGACCCTAAAGGCGGGGCCAGTTACCTGCTGACCGTGATCGAAGGCACCCTGATGCTCGCGGCGCTGGGCCACGGCGATACCGCGCGCGAAGGCCTGCTTGCGGGCGGGCTCTTGCAGCCCTAGAGACGCGGCCCATGAAGAAGACCACCGGCATGGATCGCGCCGCCACCGCGAATTGGCGCCCCGCAACCCGGGCGCTGCGCGGCGGCACCTGGCGCTCCGAACATGGCGAGACCAGCGAGGCGCTGTTCCTCACCTCGGGCTATACCTACGACGACGCGCAGACCGTCGCTGATCGCTTTGCAGGCACGGCGCAGGGCATGACCTATTCGCGCCTCCAGAACCCCACGGTGGCGATGCTGGAAGAACGCATCGCGCTGATGGAAGGGGCCGAGGCGTGCCGCACGCAGGCCACCGGCATGGCGGCGATGACGGCGGCGCTCTTGTGCCAATTGAGCGCAGGCGATCACGTGGTCGCCGCGCGCGCCGCCTTTGGCTCGTGCCGCTGGCTGGTCGATACGCTGCTGCCCAAGTTCGGCATCGCAACCACCGTGATCGACAGCGCCGATAACGCCGCTTGGGAAGCCGCGATCCGGCCCAACACCAAGGTGTTCTTTTTCGAGACCCCGGCCAACCCGACGCTCGACATCGTCGATCTCGCGCATGTTTGCGGCCTTGCCCGCGCACATGGAATCACCACGGTGGTCGACAATGCCTTCGCCTCGCCGGTCTTGCAGCGCCCGATGGAATTCGGCGCGGATGTGGTGGCCTACAGCGCGACCAAGCTGATGGACGGGCAGGGCCGGGTGCTGGCGGGCGCGATCTGCGCTTCGAAGCAGTGGATCGACGAAGTGCTGATGCCGTTCCAGCGCAACACCGGCCCGACGCTCTCCGCCTTCAACGCGTGGGTGGTGCTGAAGGGTCTGGAGACGCTCCCCTTGCGCGCCTTCAAGCAGTCCGAACAGGCGGTGGCCTTGGGCGAGTTTCTCGAACCGCGCGTGCGCGCTGCGGGCGGCCAACTGCTGCACCCCGGCTTGCCAAGCCACCCGCGCCACAACCTCGCCAAAGCCCAGATGGACGCGACGGGGCCGATCTTCGCGCTTGATGTGGGCACCCGCGCCCGCGCCTTTGCCATTCTCGATGCCCTCAAGCTCGTCGATATCTCGAACAATATCGGCGATGCCCGCTCGCTGATGTGCCACCCCGCCTCCAGCACCCACGCCAACATGGGCGACGAAGCCCGCGCCGCGATGGGTGTGACCGAAGGCCTGCTGCGCATCAACGTGGGGTTGGAAGACATCGCCGATCTCACCGAAGACATGGATCAGGCCCTGCGCGCGGCAGGGATGTAAGGAGCAGCGCCAATGGCCAAGCGTGTGGAACTCGTCTTCGATATCGTCTCGCCCAACGCCTACCTGGTGTGGTGGCCGCTGCGCGAGTTGATCGATCGCTATGAGGCCGAGCTTGACGTGATCCCGGTGTTCCTCGCCGGCATGCACCGCCTGACCGGCAACGCCCCGCCGATGATCCGCGACGCCGAGGTCAAGGGCAAGAACGAATACGCGATGCTCGAAATGCAGCGCTTCATCGCCAAGCATGGGCTGACGAAGTGGCGGATGCATCCGCAATTCCCGTTCAATTCGATCCTGTTCCAGCGGATGCTCTATGCCGCAGATCAGGACGGGCGCGGGGTGCAGTTTGCCGAGGCGCTGCTGCGCGCGGTGTGGGAGGAGGGGATCGACATCGCCTCGCCCGAAGCCATTGGCGCTGCCGTGAGCGCCGCCGGGTTCGATGCCGCCGATCTTCTGGCGCGCGCGCAGAGCGAAGAGGTCAAGCAAGGGCTGGTGGCCAACACCGATGCTGTCGTCGCACGCGGGGCCTTCGGTATCCCGACCATCTGGGTCGATGGGACGGAGATGTTTTTCGGGAAAGAGCGCCTCGGCCAGATCGAAGAACTGCTCGCCAAGGGCTAGGCTTGGCTATGCGGCAGCTTTCGGGTTTGCGCAAAGTCGAGGCTGGCGGCTGACGTTGGGTGGCTCCCGGTATCGCGGTGATTTGCCTCGCTGCTGATCTTGACCGGCAGTGCTCGCGACTTGCCACTCGGACGTTCGGACCTCGGTGCAAATCATGCGACCTAAAAGTCGATTCCCAAGCTGAACTGCACCGCGCGCCCATCAATAAAGCCGTACACGCCACTTCCAGAAACGTCCCAACCGAAGGTGTTGCCCAGGTTGGTTGCGCTCAGCCGGGCCTGCGCCGGAACCTCGCCGAGACGGAAGCCGTAGCGCACGCCTGCATCGAACAAGGCTCGCGCCGGCACGCGAACGGCGTTGCTGCTGGTTGCGATGATCGAGGATTGTGCCCGCACTCCGGCCGACAGGGTTACGCCCTCCACAACGGGCGGTCTCCAATCGAAGGCGAGATTAAAGCGCCGGTCGGGTCGTCCGACCGCCTCGGTCCCCACCGTTCCTGCCTCCACCGCCGGGCCGCGCACCTTCGAATCGCCGATTATCGCGCCGCCCACCACATCGAGCCGAGGGGTAATCGCGCCAGAAAGGCTCACTTCGAAGCCCCGGTTCGCGGTACTGCCGAGCTGGCTGAACGCGCCTTGCGGGTCGAACTGGAAATAGGGGCGGCTCAGGTCATAGGCACCCAAAACCAGGCTGAGATCGGGCTTCACCTTCCAGCGCAGGCCGACATCGTATTGGCGGGTCCGGCTGGCGGGCAGCGGGGCGTTGCGATTGGTCGCGCTGCCCGGTGCGGCGCCGCTGTCCTCCAGCCCCTCGGCATAACTGGCATAGGCCGACAGGCTTTCGTTGAATCGCAGGGAGCCGGTCGCGGTGAGCAGCAACGGGCTGGCCCTGCCGACCAGCGCCGCGCCGTTGCCCGGCACGGCGCGCTGTCGGTAGTCGGTCTTCTGGAGACCGAGATTAAGGTCAACGCCGCCCCGCCAGCTGAGAGCATATCCTGCCGCGATCGTGCCCTGCCGTATCTGATTGAGGTCTTGTGCTCCGAACGCAGGGGCCGGAGGCGGCGCAGGCTGGGGCGCGCCGATTGCGATCCTGCCCAGATCGACGAACTGGCTCCCTCCGAAAAGGCGCTCGCGCAAGCGCCCGCGCAGTGACAGCGTGAGCGTGTGCCGCACATCGCGGCTGCTGAAGGCGCGGTCGAGCCGCAGCTCGCCGCTGGTTGATCCATTGCGCGCGGGCGGATCGGTGACGATCAGCTGGCTCGCAGTCGCATCGGGGGTGACGTCGAGATAGAGGTTGGCAAAGCTCGCTGGGGCGTTCGAGACCGAGCGGAACAGCCCTGCCCGCAGCCGCCAGCCATCTTCCTGCCACTTGACGACAGTGCCGAAATTGTAGCGGTTTCGCGCGTTTTCGGCCCAAGCCGGCCCGGTGAACAACAGGCGCGGGACGCGCGGGGGCAGATATTCGCCCGCGGTAATGTAATCGGGCGGACTCTGTGCCTCGCGCATCGCGAGATAGGAAAAGAAGGGCACGACCTCGAGACTATCAGAGGGCTTCCATTCAAAGGTTGCGCTTCCCGAGGCGATCCAGTCGGTGGTGCCGTTTCCATAGCGCTCGCGATAGGCCCCGGCGCCGAGCGCCACGCCCAAACGCGGGGAAAGCCGGACATCGGCGGTCGCTTCTGAGACCAGAAAGCCGAACGTGTCAGCCGAGGCGAACAGGCTGCGCCCCGGGTTCGCGGCAGGTCTGCGCAGCCGGATGTCGACCACACCCGAGGGAGCAGGAAAGGCGAAGCCCTGCGCTGCTATCCCGACGCGTATTGTGGTGGTTGATCGCAACAGCGACGAAGGCAGCGTCACCGGGTCGATATAGAGATCTTCGAGCCGCACATTGCCCGCATCGACGGCTGAAAATCCGCGCACATCATTTGAGCCGTAGAGCCCGATGTTTTCGCGCCCGATGCTGGTGCCGAAAGCATCCTCGGCAGCCTGAAGTGCATTTTCGGTCGAACGCTGGGCGTGCAGCGGCGCTGCGGCACCACCTGCAAACAGCGCGGCAACCAGCCCTGCCATCGATGTAATTTTCATGGAATGTGAAATCTGACCTGTTGAACGGAGCGCTTGTTTTCCCTGCAAATCCTGCAATGACTATCGAATTGATCCGCATCTCATATGAGGAAATCTCAAATATGTTGGCGCGCGCCTCGCTCAGCGTTTCGCTCAATGCCCTGCGCGTTTTCGAAGCAGTGGTGCGGCTCGGTGGGGTGAATCCAGCTGCCGCCGAACTGGGGCTGACCGCGTCTGCGATCAGTCATCAGCTCAGGACCCTGGACGCCGCGATGCCCCTGCCGGTGCTCCGGCGCGAGGGGAGAAGGGCGGTGCCGACGATGCAGGGTGCAAAGCTCGCCGCGCAGCTGAGCGCCGCCTTCGCTGTGATCGACGATGCCATCGACGAAGTCCGCAGCGCGCGACAAGTAATGACGATCAGCGCCTATGACAGCTTCGCAGTCAACTGGCTGCTGCCACGCCTTGCGCGCTTTACCGAGTCCCGGCCCGAGATCGACGTCCGCCTGGCGACCTCGCCGCGGTTGCTTGATCTCGAGCGCGAGCGGATCGATTGCGCGATCCGGCTCGGCCCTGGCGGCTGGCCGGGCCTTGATGCGCATTTGCTGGTGCCGCAGTATTTCGGCCCGCTGGTGCGCCGCGACCGGGCTGAGGGGGCGCCAGTCCCGCGCATCGTATGGGTCGGGTGCGAAGATGATTGGGACCCTTGGCCACAATGGGACCAGGGCGGGCAGGAAATCAGGGTGATGTCGCGCGAGCTGGTGATCGGGGCGGTGATGGCGGGGACAGGCATGGGTGTGCTCGATCTGATCCTTATGTCCGACCGGATCGCCAACGGCGAGGTCGTGGTTTCGGGCCCGCGCCATGCCTCCTCGTGGAGCTATTATCTCGCGATTCCCGCCGGACGCCGGTCACCTCCCCACGTCAAAGCCTTTGCCGATTGGGTGCGCGACGAAATGGGTCGCACCGAGCGCTTCCTGAATGAGAATGTAGGGTGACGGCTACTGTTGCATCCAGCCATTGATCCGCAGCGCCCTGCTATCCGGCGCTCGCGGGATTTTGTGCGACAACAGCCAAGACCGCCATGACGAGGGCTTGGCCCCGGGAGGCTTTACCCACTCCCAATTTCTTGAATGTAGTCGAAAGCTGCATGGTCGCTTTTGGGACGCGAGCGGCACAAGTGGGCCTTGTGGCGCGTCGTGAGGGCAAACCCGCACTCACCCCGCCGTCACATCCTCCAGCGGTACATCCATGATCGGATAAAGGCGCCAGTCCTTCCAGTCATAGTGCCACCATTCATTGGCGAGCGGCACGAAGCCTTCGGCCACCATCCAATCCTCCAGCATCCGGCTTGCGGCCAGCGCTTCAGGAGGGACATTGGTGTTGTTGCGATAAGCAGCCGGGGTGAAATCGTCATAGGGGCTAGGCATGGTCACCTCCACGCCCCGCCGGTGCAGAGAGAGATCGACCGAGCACCCGCGGTTGTGCCGCGATCCGGTCGCCGGATTGGCGACGAACTCGCGTTGTTCGGGCGGGGTCTGGTCCCACATCGCCTTGGTGATGCGCCAGGGGCGATAGGCGTCGAAGATGAGGAGGCCATACCCTTCAGCCTCAGCGCGGGTCTGCACTCGGGACAGCGCCTCGGCCACCGGACGTTGCAGCACGGCGCGGGCGACCGGATAGAGCACTCGGCCCATGAAGTTGGCGGGCGTCGCATAGCGGATGTCGAACCGCAGGCGCGGATCGAAGCGCACAAGGTCAACCAGATCGCTGCGGGCGGTTGCGGCGGGATCGACCGGCAGGGTCAGCGCGCCCTCCATGCGCGTGACACATCCGCCCAGCCAGCCTGACAGACCCACCGTGCCAAGCCCACGCAGCACGGTGCGGCGAGTGGCCAGCGAGGCGGGGGTTGAGGGTGTCTTGTGCATTCACGGTCCTTCCATCAGGGCACGGCGTAACCGATTGCATCTCTGATGCCGAATGGCGAGAAACGCTTTTTGTGGCGTTGCGGATCATTTTCACCATCCGATCGGGATACCAAACGGAAAACCCGCGTTAGGGTCTTGTGGCGTCCGCGCGATCCGTTAGTCTGAGGCACGATATGAAGGAATTCTTCCAGCACGCTGCCACCACCGACGGAGTCACCGTCCGGGTCGCTGTGAACTATCTCCCCGAACAGTCCCATCCCGAAGCGGGCAAGTGGTTCTGGGTCTATCACATCCGCATCGAGAACGGCTCGCACGAGAGCCTGCGTCTGCGCACGCGGCACTGGCGCATCACCGATGGGCGCGGGATGGTGAACCATGTCGATGGAGAAGGCGTGGTGGGCGAACAGCCGCTGCTCGCGCCGGGGCAGAGCCATGACTATGTCTCGGGCTGCCCACTGACGACGCCGTTCGGCTCGATGGAGGGGTTCTACACCTTCCAGCGCTCGGATGGTTCGCCGGCCGAGGTGCGCATCCCCTTCTTCCCGCTCGCCGCGCCCGAGACTGCGGAAGGCCGCGCACGCCGCTGAGGCTTGCAGAGGGGCGGCGGCCCGCCTAATCAGCCGCTTGTGAAGCGCACGCATCTCCCCCTCAACGCCCTGCGCGTGTTCGACGCCGCCGCGCGGCACCTCTCCTTCACCCGCGCGGCGGACGAGCTTGCCGTCACCCCCGCCGCGGTGGGCCAGCAGATCCGCGCGCTGGAGGATGTGCTCGGCGTCGTCCTGTTCCGCCGCACGCCCAAGGGGCTGGAGCTCACCCCCGAGGCCGAGGCGGGGCTCGATCCGTTGCGCGAAGGGTTCCTCCGCTTTGAGGAGAGCGTTGCCGCGATGCAGGCGGGGCAGGCTTCGGACCGCTACACCATCGCCGCCCCGCGCGAGTTCTTCGCCGAGTGGCTCGCCCCGCGCCTCGCCCGGTTCCAGGCCGAAACTGCGGGCATCCAGTACATCCTCTCCCCCGACGAGCACGCCGATTTCACCGAGGCGAACCTTGATCTGGCGATCCGGCTGGTCGACGGGCCGGGCGAGCTTGAAGGCGTCCAGCTTGCCCCGGCGAGCCGCGTCACCGTCGCCGCGCCGACGATCCTGCCGAGCGCGGCGGACCGCTGGATCGACTGGCCGGGCGCGCCCTTGCCCGAGGGCACCAACCCCTGCATCCGCGCAGGCTCCCCCGGACAGGCGCTCGCCTCGGCGCTCGGAGGGATGGGCCGCACGATCCTGCCGCTGGCGCTGGCCGAGGCGGCGGTGGCGCGCGGCGCGCTCAGCGTGCTCGAAGGGCCGGAGCCCGCCCGCCGCGCCTACTGGCTCCTCGCCCCCGCGCCGCAATGGCGATCGAAGAAGGTGCGCGCGCTGGTCGCGTTTTTGTCCGCCTAACGCTGCGCTGCTTGAGGCGTTTTTGAGCAGCTAGGCGCCCCCCGCATCACAACAGGTCGGGCTTGATCCCGAACTGTGCCGGGTCTTCCTGCGGCCAGCGCCCCTCGGCCTTGAGCTGTTCGGCCCGCGCCTTGAACGCCGGGTCGTGGAGGTCGATCCCCATCGCCTCCAGCCGCGCCTCCCACAGCTTGGTAAAGCCCTTGTACCAGCGGGCGACCATCACGTGGATGTGCTTGACCCGCTTCGCCTCTGCGACCGGATCGTTGACGATCCGCCGCTGCTCCGCCGCATAGGCCGCCGCGACCTTCTCGTAGAGCGGGTGCCCCGGCCCCACTTCCTTCTGCTGGTTATAGCGGTGGGGGAGGCGGTTGCGCAGGAAGAACATCACGAGCGCCTCGTTATGCCGCCGCTCCACCCCCACGACCTTGCCGCCGTGGAGGATCGGCTTCTCCTCCCCGGTGATCGCGCGGGCGAGGGCGCTGTCCTCCAGCCGGCTCACCCCCCGATCGAGCGCCGCATCCCACGCGGCGCGAAAGCCCTCCGCCCCGGGCCGCTGGCGCAGCTTGTAGAGCGCCTCCATGCTCTTGCCGACATGGCGCGCGGCGGCGCTGACGATCCCCGTGGCGGCGAGCTGGGCGATGAAGGCGCGCTGGACATCGGGCGTAATCGAGTTCGACCGCGCCGCGACGTGGGGCACGGGCATGAAGCCGAGCAGCGGATCATCGGGCGCGGGCGGCGCGAGTTCAAAGGCGACGGCCGAGGTCGCCTGCCGCGGGATCTTGCGCTTGTTGCGGACAACGGGGCGAGCCGGATCGCGGGACGGGCGAGGGGGCGGGGAGGGGCGCTTGGTCATAACGCGGGGAGAGATTGCACAGATTTTCCGAGTAGGAAAATCCCCGCCCTGCCGGTGGCAAAAGAGCGGCTCCAAAGCGCAACCGCAATCGCGTGGGACACCGGGCAGAGCCGGGCGCGCCGGTCCTCGGCAGGGCCACAGAAGGTGACTCGGGGAGCCACAAACATTTGCAATTGGATTGCTTTTGAATAAGCAGCGGAGAGGAGGGCGCATGATAACCCGCATTTCAATACGGAATTTCCGGTCGATTGGTAATCTCGATCTGGATGCGAATTGGATAACCACCTTTGTGGGGGCGAATGATGCAGGAAAGTCGAACATCCTTCGCGCACTGAACTTGTTCTTCAATGGACATACCGATCCGGGAGTTCCGTTCAGTCCACTACGTGATTTCAACCAAAACCTATCGGTCAGCCGAGGTAAGGCGAGGCAAACTGAGATTCGCATCCGCATTAAGTTGCCGGATAGTTATTTACGGGCAGGCTATCCTGATTCGGTAGAATGGAAGAAAGTTTGGCGTGACGCTGGAGAGGTCCAGTCAATGTCATCACGCGCTTATTCTGATGATCGAGGCTTTCCACCTCGCAGTAAAATACCAGCCCTTCTTGATCGTATTAACTTCACTTACATACCTGCCATCAAAGATAAGGCATTCTTTTCAGATTTGCAGGGAAGATTGTATGATGTATTGGCAGCAGTTGCCAATGAACCTCTGCGTGAGTCATCAAGAGCATTTGAAGAGCAGATTCAGTCACAGCTTAGAGATTTGCTGGCGTCGATTAATGAGGCATTCGCTGATCCGTCTTCGATGCGTTTGCCTGAGAACCTGAGAGAAATATTTGAAAGCCTTGAGATAAATTCAAATGGAATACCGCTTTCTCGCAGGGGTGACGGAATAAAAATTCGGCATATACCAAAAATATTGAAATTCATTGCCGACAAACAGGACGATATAATGAATCGGGGTGGTGTCCGGTTTACTCATATTTGGGGATTTGAGGAGCCCGAGAATAATGTTGAGATGTCCTCTTGCTTTGACATGGCAAATGAACTCTCTGGCATCATTTCTGATAACCAAAATTTTCAACTTTTAATAACCACCCATTCCCCCGTATTTTATAGAATGCCTGATAAAGCCCCGCAAGGCCAAAATTGGGTTATAAATTATCTTGTAAATAAGGATGCGGGATTTAGTAGGGTCTTTGAAGGTGGGCACGAACAATTTGATAATGCCATGGGATTGATGCCCCTCGTGGCGCCTTAGAGTCTGATTCATAATTATCCGGTTTGATTGCAATGCCTTGCGATACGGCGAGT
>OFDC01000197.1_pt1 | contig 59589 bp, 41 predicted proteins | sample 1520941 | NCBI WGS metagenome assembly OFDC01 (sample SAMEA94258168, study PRJEB24077) | hot springs metagenome | biome: Aquatic biome; feature: Water | place: India | collected 2012-12-06 | depth 5 m | reverse complement strand
CATTTTTAAAGTTGTTTCTACTTCAAAAACGGTCAACTTATTTCAGGCATAGACAGTTTGGAGTTTGGAGTTTGGAGTTTGGAGTAAAATTTCGAATCTCGAATATCGAATTGAAATTTGAGAATTGAGAATTGAGATTCGAGAACTATCCCCGCGTTACCACTTTCGAATATGTCTTGCCATTAATATCTAACTTCAACATATAAGCACCGTTACTTAATGCAGAGAGATCTATTGTCATGATTCCGGATTGTGTAGTTGGGGTTGGAATCATCGCAGCGCGTCCTTGCATATCAATTACAGACACGCTTAAATCACTTAGCTGATTCAAACTTTCTATTTCTATATTAATTATATCAGTTGTCGGATTAGGATACACATTCCAATTTAATTGTTGACCATTTTCCTCAATACCGTTGATGTAAGAGCAATTATAATTTTGCTGCTGATAAAACGCATGCACCGCAGGTATATCTTCCAACATCGCACAAAGTGTTTCGATATGATCACCTGATGAAGGCTTGAAGTAATAAGCAAAATCAAAACACAACGACTCGTCCGGCAGCAACGTATGCAAACCGCCCGCACTAATCAATCTGCGATCTCCTGATGGATTACCCAAATCAATCTCATTCTCCTCTCCTAATCCACATGGAGAATCTTGATACATCATTGGGCCGGTCGGTGCCATCGGATAAGGTAACTCATATTCTCCATTTTTCAATTTTCCTTGCATATAATTAAACACATCACTAGTGTTCAGCGGATCCCCGTTGATTGGGTTCGTGCTGACATTATAATAAGTATTCGCTTCCATACTTTCACTCAGATAAACCACTCCAAAAGCTGGCACTTCAGATCCGTAGTTCAATCCTGAAACACTCTCTTGATCATAATCAAGCCCATTATAAACATACGCCACTGAAAGCAAAGAATCACAGCCAACGTAGTCGTCTGTGCTATTTCCCAAATCAAAATCATTGAACATCCCGATACGCAATGAATCGTAAGTCTCATTGGATCGATTGATTAATGTCGTGTGAAAGAATAACGACAAGTCATTTAAATTATCATTTTCCTCCACATATGCCAAGACATGCATATCAACAGTTAATGGCTTATCCATCGCCATTGTCTCTCTACCATGTTGCACCCAAAACATCGCTTCTTTTCCACGTATCAAAGGGTAATCACCTTGTTCGGGTTCATACCATGTGTTCTGATTAGCGTCATAAAACGGTGCCAACATGTGGGACTCTCCATTCGCTGCATCACCATTTCCCGGCCATTCTAAAATAGAAGAAGGAATAACATATGATGGAGAACTTCCGAGGTTGATATGGTTATCAATTTCCTCTTGAGTAACACTCCAAACTCGGTTATACTTATAGAAAGTTCGAATTCCATATTCTTCTACAAACGGACCTGGAAACCAATTACTAATCTGCGATGTGTACATGTCTGCTATTGCTTTTCTCTCACCTGCCGATACAGCACTTACAATCATTCCGCTCAAATACATAACTGATGAATTCATAAGATTTGGATCATACAAATTACTTATACTAGAGAGACTCCCAATGGCAACAGCATTATCTATTATTCCATGCGGTCTTTCCTTTCTAAAAAATTGAAGTTCATTACTAATTTCGTTACGTTTATTGGGTCTAAATACGAGAACAGAACTTACATTACCCGATGGGAAAGTATCGTCCCGGAGAGCATCCGCTAAATAAACTAACCCTTTATAGGTTATTATTTTTCCATGCCTTTCATACTGATTACCTTGGCCCTTTTTATATACACAATGAGCAACCTTGTTTTGGTCCAAAATTCTCATTGTAATACCATCATTTTCCACGAAATAAGTCTCACCATTCAAAGTAAAGTATCCCTGAACCCTATCCAAGCCATCAGTATTCAATAATTCTAGTATACCATTACTTAGATTCACAATGTGACCTGACGTAGAACCTGTATTATAAAAGCCTAATCCAAACAACTCACCATTATTAACTGTTAAAGACTTCGTATCTCTTAAAGTGAAATCTGTTAGTATTTCAAGAAAGCCCGATCCATCATTTTTCCATAATCTATTTTCAACATTATTTTGGACACAGTAAAATTCACCGTTAAAAATTTCCATGTCCACTATTGTTCCAGTCATAGGGAAATTTGCAGAGACCCATTGATTGTTACCATTTAAGACCAATAATGGACTAGAGAAAGTTCCAGATGCATATAGTTGTCCTTCCCACTCAATTAAGTCTTGAATAGCGTGATCTCCAAGCGCATTCCCTAAAGTACTCCATTCACTTCCATTGTAGCGGTAGACACGTGATGCTTGATCGTCCCAATTCACTGCAATCACCAACTGATTTTGAAAAACATTTATCGCTGTCACACCATTATTACCTACCCAATCACTCTCATCAAAATCAAATGGAGAATTCATTGAATGTACATGCGTTCCATCCCATTTTAAAATTCCATTCTGAGCAAGACCATTAAACTCACCGAAAACTCCAACAGCGTACAAAGTATCTTCAAATACAATAAGATCACTAGATTGTCCATTCACAAATTCAAATGGCCAGGTGTCATCCATTTCGATCAGAGGTAATACCCCGTCAAACGGTGAGTTGAGTTGTCCATGGACAAGATGACTAGAAAGGAATAATGAAGTGCAAATAAAGAAGGTGTACAGTTTATTCATATTTAAGTTTTAATCGAATATAATTATTTCTACATCATAACAAGATTAATTGATTCAACACAATCCACCATAAATTACAAGTCAACGGGAAAGGGTTAGGAGTTTGGGGTTTGGAGTTTGGAGTAAAATCTCGAATGTCGAATCTCGAATGTCGAATTGAAATTTGAGAATTGAGAATTGAGATTCGAGATTCGAGAATTGAGAATTTTCCTATTTTTACAAAAACGAAAATTTTCTATGTCAACTACTCCTAGTTTTAAATTTGGGGAAGGTAAAATTGCGGGATATACTTCCATTTTTCTTGGCTCGCTCGCATTCCTTGCTGTATTCTGTTTTAAATACCCACGCATTCTTACCTCTCCAGAGTTCCGTGAAATCTACACTGGAGAGCAAATGAAAATGTTACTTATCGGTACCATCATTGCCTCACTATTCTTCGCCATTTTGAGTTTTATTCTGAGCAAGAAAAAAGGCTCCGCGTTAATTGGAATAATCATTCTCATTGCTACCATCTTCATAGGTGGACTCAATGTTGAGCCGAGTGTGGTAGGGCCGAGTAAGTGGTACTTAGGACTAGATTGGCTACTCTTAGATTTACTCTTGATGGCCATTATTTTTATTCCCATCGAAATGGTTTGGCCAAAACGTCCGGAACAAGATCGCTTTCATGAAGAATGGCGAACTGATCTATTCTATTTCGTAATAAGTCATCTATTCATTCAATTTTTTAGCGTACTTATTACTACGACAGTCACTAAAACATTTGGAAGATTTAATTTAGGTGGGTTGCAAGATTGGGTGCAGGATCTCCCCTTCTTTGTACAGCTATTCCTTGCCTTTTTTGTCGCCGATTTTTGTCAATATTGGGCGCACCGTTTCTTCCACTCTTACGCCTATTTCTGGCGCTTCCATTCCATTCACCATTCAACACACAACATGGATTGGTTGGCTGGAAGTCGCACACACTTTATAGATATTTTCGTAACACGCTGTGCTGCATTTGCACCACTCTACATTTTTGGTTTTACACCCTTAGTATTTAATATCTATATATTATTTATGGCTATTCATGCAGTGTTGATTCATGCAAATACCCGAATTAATTTCGGCTTTCTGAAATACATCATTGCCACTCCACAATACCATCATTGGCATCATTGCGTGGAGCCAGAATATTATGGAAAAAATTTCGCGACTATTTTCCCATTCATCGATAGAATTTTCGGCACCTATTATTTACCAGGCAACGAATGGCCTTCGGGCACAGGCGTAAAAGAAGCAAGTTATCCAAAGGGATACGTCAAGCAAATGATTCATCCCTTCACAAAAAGTCCACTAGACACAGATCTCAAAATGGAAGATCAAAGCACGAGATAACCTTCTTTAATGACAAATTATAAATGACAAATTACAAATGACAATTGACAAATGACAAGCGGCGCCCAGAGCGTTATGAAGCGAAAGCGTAATATAGCGAAGGGCGGCGCTTGTCATTTGTCTCTATTCTTCCGCATCGTTATCTTATAATCCTCCGGCGTTCCTTGTATGCGGATGTTTACGAATCGATTGCGCTTACTAGGATCTGCGGATTGAATTTCATCTACCTGATCAGGATCGACTTCTTCTTTTTTCTTTCCTCCAAATAACTTGCTAGATGCGGCTTGAGTTACCATCTTCCATGGCACGCTCACATAATAATCCATGTTCATATTCAAATCCTGCGAACCCGATATTTCCATAAATCCTAAACTTGAATTAATGGTCATCTTCGGAATCGTCAGTTTTCCTTGCGTCAAATCAATATGATTTGTAAGTGTATCGAAAAGTACTTTCTTCACATTTTTATCCGCGAAATAATCAGCCATTGCCTCCAACATTGCATAATTCTCCAATCGTCCATCCAATACTTCCATGTCAATGTGAATTTCGGAATCATCAATGATCGGCACAAGATCTTTATGCATGTGAATTTTCCCAGTAATCTTTCCAGACAATTTTCCATGAAGATTTTCTGACACCAAATGGTCTTGACCGAAATTATCAAACTTCAAAAGCAACTTATCCAAATCAACATGCTGCACAGTGATGTCGGGAGAAAAATAGATAGCCTTTGGGTTTGAACCATTAAAATATCCTTTTAAATCCCATATTCCATCTGCAGCCTCAAGATGCGCCTTCTCTACATAAATATAATGATCAGGCGTAGTTCGCAATTTCCAATCAATGCGATCAATCAAGTATTTGTGATAATTTAAATGGCCAATCTTAATATCAAAAGTCATATCCGTAAACGGCAACTCATAAAGATTAAATCCAGCATCATGTGCTGAAGAGGCTGCGGCAGTAGTGTTTGCGGCGCTCGATGTTGCTTTTGTTTCTTGGAAAAATAATTCATCAAAATTCAATCGATTCGAGGTCAGCTCAAAATGATTATCACGTTTCTTGATTGCAGGATCGTCACCCAAATAATAATTCAAGGATGTTTTAAAATCAGAAGAACCAATCTTTCCACTAAAGTTCTGCACCATGATATGATCATCCTCGTAGTGTATTCGTCCATTAAAATTATCCAATCGTTGATGATGTACTTTCATTTTTGCACCGAAATGATCGAGGTCCAAATCAATTGAACGCAAACCATCATTAAAATGCAAATCTGCTATACCGTGAAACTTCAATTGATCAAACTCTTCATTCCTGTAGTCTTCTGGAACATAGTTCTCACCGTTATAAGAAAACACATCGTGTAATTGTAAAATATTCGAAGTCCAATTAAACTCTACGCGCGTATCACCAGCAGGGTGCTCTTGAAACCACAAATCATAATGCTTCAATTTTCCTGAGAAAAAGAAATCACTCTTATCAATCATCCCCTTAAAGTCTATCACACGAAAATCTTCTTTCTCAATAAATACATCCGCATGAAAATCATGAAGCGTGTGCGGATAGTTCTTCATTTTCGCATATAGATTTTTTACAAAAAACTCCCCAATCGGAAGATTAGGAGACTCGGTCATCGCACGCGCACTGCTCGTGAATTCCGCATCCACCGAAAAATTTTCAATCTGCTCATTCACCGATTTCAACGAATCCTTTCCTGTCAATTCATATAAATCCAACATTTTGCTGGACACTTTTAATTTAGAAGTCACCGGAATATCGGTGTGATGCAATATGGCCGGTAAGTCTGAAACTGTGCCGCTGAGCTGAATATCAGATCTGCCCACCACTGCATTGAAATAATCGATGCGCGCTTCATGTCCATTTAATTCTGCATATAAATCGATATCCTTTATTGGCAAATCGACATTCGATTTGGCAAAAGATAAATTATCGATTTTTAATTGGGTGAAATAAGATTCATTGAGCTTTTCAATACTTCGTTCGGGATGTTCCAAATCAATAATATCTCTAAAGTTCATCGTCAACTCTACCTTCCCTTGCAGATCACTCAAATCTTCTAATTCGAAAAATTTCGCTAAAAACTCCAATTGAAAATCAGATTTCAATTGAAGATTAATATCTGGCGAATTAAAATTTTTCACAGATAAATTTCCACTGAATATTCCCGCTTCCGGACGAGCAGAGAAATTCTGAATGCCAAATTCCATCGTTTCAGGGCTTCGCAAATCACCGTTGGTAAAATACCCTACGAAATTCAAATCATTGATTTGCTTATTGACTTTGTAATTATTGATATATGCTTGCTCGCATCCAAAACGCGCATTAATAGCGGGAGTGTGGCCATTGATCGACTTTCCGTGGATTCCCACTTCGAAAAATATTTTCCCTGCATTATCATATTTCTTCAACGTAGGTATAAGCTCTTCAGGAGCCATGGCGATGAATAAATCGAAGTTGGGTTTATTTCCCTCAAAATCTAAATCAATATAGAGGTCATCATTAAAATCCAACTTTCCTTCTGCATTAAAAAAAGAATCTTCCAGTTTAATAGTAGATGGTTGAATCACCAATACTTCCTCAGAACCAACATAATCCAATTCTGTGTCAATCACCAGATGCTTATGCTTGACATAACTCGTATCGCCATTCAACACCAAATTGCTTTCAAACTTTGCATAGAGTGAAGCATAAACGTGATCATCTTCCGTCTTAAACTTTGAAACAGCCTCATCAACGAGCAAATCGATCAAGACATTATTTGACTCATTAAGTTTTGAAATGTCCACATTTTCCATCTCGATGCGACTGAGATCAAGATGAAACTCCTCTGCCGTGTCTTCTACGGGCTTCTCAGACGCCAAGGCTTTTACAATATTAAATTCCCCATCAACATGCTGCACCAATCGAATAACGCCATCCTTGAGCTTTATTCGCTTGATTTGCATTTGGCCATTTATCACCGACCACAAATCAAAGCCTACATAAATATCATGAACATCTAAAATGGGATTTACCTTTAGATCTTTGCATTCGTAAACCTTTGTTTCTTCGAAATCGATGGAGATGTAGGGAAAATTTTCAAAAAGAGAAATGTGCGAGTCTTTTAATTCAACTGCCCCCACAAAATCCGCGTTCATCTTCACCAGGAGCTCTTGTACAATCGCATCCTGCTTTGCATACACCACCCCCACTACAATTGCGAATAATAGAATAGGCAACAATACGATCGCCAATAAAATGCGTCGAACGCGCTTAGCCTTAAAGAATTTGAGCCATTTCATAGTGGCTCAAATTTACTGATGTCTCAGTTAGACTCCACACGCTTTTTTAAGGCCTCATTCATTTTTTTAAACCCTTGAACAGTCCCATTATCCAGCATCTTTTTAAGCATTCCAACGAGAATTCCTCCAAATTTTTCCGACTGAATAAATCTTGTTTGATTTTCACCCAAAGCCTCAAGTTCAAATCGATGTTGCCCGTCAAATAGGCCTTTCACGAAAAATTTACCCTGCCATTGAAAGCACTTGTTCTCTTCCACCACTTGAACCAACGGCTCAAACTTCATCCCTTTTGAACCTTCAGGTTGTAAGAAAACTTGAATATTCTTCCCCACCACAGGTTTCCCTGAAATGGACAAGATAAAAGGATTCCATGAAGCATGTGCTTCGAAATCCATGAGTGCCGCCCATACTTTCTCTGGACTTGCATTGATTAAAATCTCTGTGCTGATTGAATGTGTCATAACGATTAATTTTATGACACAAATGTTCCAACGCTTCTACTGCTTCCCTCTTGACATTTGTCAAGAAATCAGAGCGATCTCTTGCGAATACGACTAAATGTTTCAGGTGTCATGCCCAACATGGAAGCGATGTACTGTAACGGCACCTGCTGAAGTAATTCTTTATTATTTTGAAAAAATTGTTCGTATCGCTCCTCTGCCGTCATTGCTAAATGGGTGAATACTCGATCTTCCAACATCCCGAAGCATTTCGCGATAAATAGCTTTTCCAATTCGTGCCAAGTAGGCACTACTTGGCCAATGGCTCTATAATTTTCTCGCGATATAGTATAAATCTCCGCGTCGGTCAAGGCTTGTATATTCCAACGGGCGGGCGTTTCAAACACCAGACTCGATAATTCCGTGATGAAAGAACCTTTGGTAGAAATCCACTGCGTCACCTCTTTGTCGTGTGTGGTGCAGTAAACACGAAGAATTCCTGTTTTGACAAAACTCATTTTATCGCAACGGCCGTCTTGCTTCAAATAAAAATCGCCCTTGCTCAACTTTTCCTCATGAAAAAGTTGAACAATGGCGTTTAATTCTGTTGGTGCAATTCCAAAGTGATGAATGATATAGCTTTCTAGTTCCATTGAATCATTCTTTTGAAAATATTATTTACCCGCGTTTGCCCCAATGTGCTTTTGGTGCAGCGTTTCCACCTGATTTCTTTTCTCCACCTTGTCCTGCGGGTTTTCCTCCTGGGCGTCCACCACCGCCTGCTTTGCGGCGATTGCCTCCTCCGCCTTGCGGAGGTCTTCCACCATTTCCACCACCACCGCTTCTGCCACCTGGGCGGCCTCCACGTTGTGGTTTTGGTTCTGGTATCGGATTAAAATCCATCAATGGAAACGGATGATTTTCTATCACCGGTATTTTTTTAGAAATCAACTTCTCAATATCCTTCAAATACGCTTTCTCTTCTTGATCACAGAATGAGTAAGCTGTACCCTTTGCTCCCGCTCTTCCCGTTCTTCCGATACGGTGAACGTAGGTCTCAGGAATATTCGAAAGATCGTAGTTGATCACATATTCCAATTCATCCACATCGATACCACGTGCTGCAATATCTGTAGCGACGAGTACTCGAGTTGTTTGATCTTTAAAATTGCTCAGCGCGCGCTGACGTGCGTTCTGCGCTTTATTTCCGTGAATCGCTTCTGCTTTGATATTCACCTTTTGCAACACTTTCACAATTTTATCTGCGCCGTGTTTGGTTCTTGTGAATACTAAAGCTGTTTTGATTTTAGGCTCTTTCAGGATATCTATCAAAAGATTATTCTTGTTGCCTTTGTCTACAAAATAAATGTACTGCTGAATGATTTCGGCTGTTGAAGAAACGGGAGTAACTGTTACTTTCTTCGGCTCGAATAAAATGGTGTTCGCCAATTTTACAATCTCTGGAGGCATTGTCGCAGAGAAGAACAAAGATTGTCTCTTCTTTGGCAATACCGTCAATAGACGCTTTACGTCATGAATGAAGCCCATATCGAGCATTCGATCTGCTTCATCTAACACAAATATTTCTACATCTCTCAACGTCAAATGACCTTGATTCATCAAGTCGAGCAAGCGACCTGGAGTAGCGATGAGAATATCCACTCCTTGACGGAGGGTATTAACTTGCGGATTTTGATTAACGCCTCCAAAAATGACCGTGTACTTCAAGGAAGTATGACGACCGTATGATTTAAAACTATCACCAATTTGAATGGCTAACTCTCTTGTTGGAGTAACAATTAAACTGCGAATTTTTCTCTTCTTTTCGTTGCTGCGCTCGGCGCTAAGAAGCTGTATGATTGGAATGGCAAATGCTGCTGTTTTCCCTGTACCTGTTTGAGCACAACCAAGTAAATCGGTTCCTTCTAAGATGATGGGAATAGATTGCTCCTGAATCGGAGTTGGTTTCGTGTAACCCTCTTCCTGCAACGCTTTGAGGATAGGCTCCACGATGTTCATTGAATGAAATGACATATTAAAAAAATGGATACTAATAAGTTGAGATTACGTTATCCCAAACCGCATCCAATTACAAAGATAGGCTATTTAATTTTGAGGGGTGCATTCAGCCGCCCAGCTCTCCAAACCTGAAAGCAAATCGGAAGTGGGAAATGCTCGTTTAAACTTCTCTAATTCAATCTTACCCTTCTCACATTCTTTCGCCAAAAACAACATGTGCACTAAATCATGCATATCATTTTCACGCACTCGCATCGAAGCACATTTATAACCATAATAAATTGCCTGATTCAAAACAATAGAAGGATAATTTCCTTCTTTACGTTGCACATGAACGTAATGCGTGTAGTAATTCCAAGACAAATCCCTGTAGTATTGTGCAATATTCGTTTTGACGATGGTAGTATCAAATTTCATCAATTTCTCTCGCTCTGACAACACTACCGATGTATCTACGATACCACATGAAAGTGTAGATAATCGATCCTTATGAAAAAAATAATCGGTTTCATCTACCCAAGAATCACCATGGCGCTTCACTTCTTGAATGGAAACCTTGGTCAATCCTGCTCGAATAAAATTCAATTGCTTCGCAGCCGCGAGCGAGAGATCTATCATACGCTTTGATGATTGCGGTAAGCGATCATTGATCTTCACATAAACGACACTATCATTACTAAGATTCGTCACTTTCAACATGGTGCCGAAGGGCAAGTTTTTATGCGCGGCAGTCAAACTATCTTGACGAAACACCTCGCCACTACTCGTTTTGCGACCGTCGAATTTATTGGCATAATAACTCGCTGTACCTGTCGTGATCTGTGCTGTTGAAAGCATCGAGAGCATGAATCCGATAATTAATAAATTCCATTTCATATCAGCAAGATAATAAAAATAATTCAAATCACTTTTCTACCTTCGCTACATGAGAGCAGTCATCCAACGTGTGAGTCATTGCAGTTTAGTCATTGACGAAAAACAATTCAGTCGTATCGGCGAAGGACTTCTAGTACTATTAGGTGTAGAAGAAAATGACACAGAGACAGCCGCAGATTATCTTGCTTCAAAAATTTCTCAAATGCGCATTTTTAATGATGAAAATGGCAAGATGAATTTATCGGTAAATGACATTAAAGGTGAAGTGATGGTGGTGAGTCAATTCACATTATTTGCTGAAACAAAAAAAGGCAATCGTCCCTCTTTTATCCGCGCCGCTCGACCCGAACAGGCCATTCCACTTTATAATTATTTTGTAGAAAAAATTTCCACCCTCATTCCATATCCCGCCGCCACCGGCCAATTCGGCGCCGATATGAAAATCACCCTCCAAAACGACGGACCAGTTACTATCATTATTGAAAGCTAAAACGATTCTCAATTCTCGATTCTCGATTCTCAATTCTCAATTCGGAATTCGGAATTCGGAATTCGAAATTTGGGATTCGAAAACTCAAATCCATGAATCCAAGTTAATGCTGATAACCATCAGCCGAAAGCTATCAACCAATGACCGATAACCATCAGCCATCAGCCATAAGCCATTAACCAACTAGTCACTAGTAGTTAGTCACTAGTCACTAAATGTCCGTTATCCCTCGGTAGATCAATCGCTCCACCATTGGTGGGATGGGGAGGAGTCCTAGCTTCATGGCTGCTTTTACGGCGTCGGTGTCTGTTTTAATTTGATGTCCGCCCTCTTTTGGTTCCCAAACATTGATGGCTTCTTTCATTTTTGAGCGAATAGTTTTTGCAAAACAATCTGCTACTTTTTGATCATCCAAATCGCATTGAATTCCGGTGTGAAATTGAATTTTATCACACACATTATTTGCAATGGCTTTATTTCTATCGTGATCGATTCGCTCGTTGAGCAAAAGCAAAAACTTCACAGGAACGTTGATTAGCGTGGCATTCAGTAAATAGAGAATGCTATTCATCAACATCGATTGATTGGGCGAGGTAACAAATTGAGGACGCACATAATGCGTTTTCACATCATCCAAAACCGTCCAACGATCGAGGTGCATGGAAGGTTTTAAATCCGTTCCCGTTTCTGAATCGTGACACAAATAGGCGCGTTTTTCAACCAGCATATACCCAGCATCGCGAATATCTTTTATAGACGACGACCGAACGTTCATTCGGTGACGAACAAGGTAATGATCATCATTCGCTCTAAACACAAAACCAGGAATCGCCAAAACCACATAAGCCAAGTTGCCCCAACGCAATACGTGGTAAATATCTTCAGGATGATGCAGCCCTCCCTCGGGCATCATCGAATAAAGTCTTGCGAGCGTAAAATCTTCAGACTTGATACCAAGGATGGTTTCGATGCGAGGAGAGATGTAAGAATACGAGGCTGTTGGAATATGGTACACCGAATGGAATTCATTCGACCCAAAATGAAAGCGGTCCATACTTTCTTTCACATCGCGCAGCGGCAGGCCAGTATGATAAGTGCCTTCGGCTTCTTCTACAAACTGAAGAGCGAGCTCTGGGTGAAACCCATTGTGGTGCGAGCGGATCGCATCGAGGCGCTCAAAGGTCTTGGCGATTTTCTCATGTCCTTGGTAAACATTCGAATGCTTGCTTTCTTCAGTAGAATAAAGCGCATTCACCAATGATTTCCAAGTTGGATACGTGAGTCGTTCGCCCAATCGAAAGTTGGAGAGACGATCGGTCATATAAAATTGGTTTAGGCTAAAAATCTATTTGTCTATTCCAAAAATAGAATTCAAAAGCCACCAAAAATTAGTTGTAACAAAAAACTACCTCATTTTCGAATTTTTCGAACGAAAAACATGCGTTTCACAACATTAGCCGCTAATCTGTGTCGCAAAATGATACTATCAGTTGCGTTTTTTGCGACACAAATACCGGCTACACAAAAAGCCATTATTTTTTCGGATAATTCGAGCAACCTCTCCCCCAGTATAGAGTCTTATTATTAGAAAACACACCAAAACCAAACGATAAAATATTGACGGAGGTACTGCCTGCTTCTCCAAAGTTGAAGGTACCGAGGTCAAGATTTCATGATTTCCTAAACAAATAGAAAGCCCCCCTGATCGCAGGAGGGCTTTTTATTTGAATATCGTTTGATCGCGTTTACGCGGTCTTCACCACGAAGTAATTCTTCTTGCCGCGCTGCAGCAACAAGTACTTGCCTTTCAAAAGCTGATCGGCACCGACAGTGGTTTCTAAGGTCACTTTGTTTTTATTAATGCTGATGCTATTCTCTTGCAATGCACGGCGCGCCTCGCCATTGCTGCTCAAGAATCCCGATTTCACCAACAACTCAATAATGCCCACGCCTGCTTCGATCTCACTCTTTGCAAACTCGCCCTGCGGCACGCCTTCGAAAATATCTAAGAAGTCGCCTTCGCTCAGTTTCATCAAATCTTCGGCAGTCGATCGGCCAAACAAGATTTCACTCGCTGCCTTCGCCGTTTCGAGATCTTCTGCACTGTGCACGCGCGTAGTAATATCGTCGGCCAATGCTTTTTGTAATACACGCTTACCTGGGTCAATTGCGTGCTCTGCTTCCAATGCTTCAATCTCTTCTTGTGTCTTCAAAGTGAAAATGCGAATGAAATTGCTTACATCGGCATCCGTCGCATTCAACCAGAATTGGTAGAATTTATATGGACTCGTGCGCGCTGGATCCAACCACACATTGCCTCCTTCTGATTTCCCAAACTTGGTTCCATCAGCTTTTTTAATCAATGGTGTAGTTAAGGCAAATGCTTCACCTTGATCCATGCGGCGAATCAATTCTGTACCGGTGGTGATATTTCCCCACTGATCACTGCCGCCCATCTGCAATTTCACCCCTTGATTTTTCCATAAATAGTAAAAATCATATCCTTGGATCAATTGGTAAGTAAACTCTGTAAAGCTCATCCCCTCGCGGTCTTCACCACTGATACGATTCTTTACAGAATCCTTGGCCATCATATAATTTACGGTCAATCGCTTGCCCACATCACGAATAAAATCAAGGAAAGTAAACTCCTTGAACCAATCGTAATTATTGACGATGCGTGCAGCATTTTCTCCAGAGAAATCCAAAAATTTCTCAAGTTGTTTTTTCTGACAAGCTTGGTTGTGGCGAAGTTGTTCTTCTCCCAACAAATTGCGCTCTGCTGATTTTCCAGATGGATCACCAATCATTCCAGTAGCCCCGCCAATCAAGGCAATCGGGCGATGTCCGCATTGTTGGAAATGTAGCAAGGTCATGATCTGCACCATGTTGCCCACTCCCAATGAATCTGCAGTTGGGTCAAATCCGATGTAGCCCGACACGACTTCCTTTTGAAGTAATTCTTCTGTTCCGGGCATCACATCTTGCAACATGCGACGCCATTTCAATTCCTCAATAAAATTTTTCTTCCCGTTCATGGCGCGAAAATAGGCTATTAAAATATTTCTTTTATTTCTTCTAAGCGAATACCTCGCGATCCTTTGATCAAGATGGTGTGCTTTTGTAATTGCATGGCAGCAAGCGCTTCTTTGGCTTCTACATTCGTTGCAAACCGTGGATACTCATCATAATCTGGAATGGATAAATAAACCTCGCCTACTGTCACTCCTTTCAATCCGAGCTCTTGTGCTTTGCGCAGCATTGCTTCGTGCTCTGCTGGTGCATCGTCGCCCAACTCGCGCATATCGCCCATCACAAAAAAAGTGTCGCCCTTTTGTCTGCTCAAATTGACCAACGCATGTTCCATGCTAGAAGGGTTGGCGTTGTAGGCATCCATGATCAATGTATTCTTAGCTGTGACCACAATTTGCGAGCGATTATTATCAGGATCATAACTCGACATGGCCTCGATTTGATCTTGTATTGGTACTCCAAAATAATTTCCCACCGCAGCAGCAGAAGCGAAATTATAAAGGTTGTAAGCCCCGCTCAGCTTGCTCTCCACGATGTGAGTTGTTTCTCCCACTTTGTATTCAAATGTCAAAAAAGGAGTTTCACTCACCACTTTCATTGAAAAATCACCTGTTTCAAATCCATAAACAATACGATCCATGCCTTTCGACACTTCATCCAGCGCAGGTAGTTCAATATTCACAAATACCTTCCCTCCTTTCGAGTGCACATAGTCGTACAGTTCACGCTTGCCTTTCTTCACTCCTTCTACTCCTCCAAAGCCTTCTAGGTGGGCCTTTCCAATATTGGTAATGAGACCAAAATCAGGATCGGCATATTGGCAATACCCGTGGATCTCTCGCTGATGGTTTGCTCCCATTTCTATCACCGCAAACTCAGCAGATGCAGGAATGGCAAGCAGTGTAAGGGGCACGCCAATGTGATTATTCAAGTTTCCCTTGGTAGCATGTACTTTATATTTCTTTGATAAAACAGCGGTCAATAATTCTTTCGTGGTCGTCTTTCCATTACTTCCCGTGATGGCCAAGAAAGGAATATCAAGTGATTGGCGATACATCGCACTCAATTGTTGCAATGCCTCCAATGCGTTATCCACCCGCACCAATCGCCCATCGTTGGAATCGATGTCCTCATCCACCACCGCCCAATCGCACCCTGCATCCAGCGCCTGCAGCGCAAATTGATTGCCGTTGAATCGCTCTCCTTTCAATGCAAAGTAGATCGCATGTGGCACTATTTGTCTTGTATCGGTGGTCACCGAACGGTGCTTTAAAAAGTGATTAAAAATTTCCTGGATCATGTTTCAAAAATAATCGGATGGTGCGGGTTGTAGACAAAAAAAAACGCCCCGAGACGGGGCGTTTTCAATATTCTTATTCACGAATTAACGAGTGTCGCGAGCTCCGAGACCTGTTGGGCTACCGACGCGGGTCATAGCACAACGGAAACCAAGCGTAGCCATCGAGCGGCGCTCGTCAAGGAATCGACGTGTACCTGGGATGGTATAGTATGCACGATCTCTCCAGTTGCCGCCTTTGTAAACGCGCGCTCTGTTGTTGATCAGAGTAGTTTGTCCCCACTCATACATACGGTTGTTATCTGTTTCATATGATGTATCACCATAGAAATTGCTGCTTGCGAAGTCACCATCGCGGTAGTCGATGTTGTCTGCTTTGCGGTAGTTACGACGGTCGATGTTCTCTTCCACGTTTACGTCACGCATACGCATGTCACCAGCAGTATTTTCAATGTAGTCAGCGATTCCATCACGAAGGTCTGGAGCGATAGGTGATTCAGAATTGGTCACCAAGTCCATTACTTCTTGCATCAAAGCTTGAGCTTCGTCGATCTTACGTTCTTTTTCTTTCTCTTTTGCTTGATCAATTTTAGCAATGCTCTGATCGATCAAGGTCATATCTGCTTCTGTCAACTTTCCAGTTGCAGCCTTTTGGTATTCTGCGATGAAGTATTGTACGCCTTCGATATCATATACCGTGTAATCATACTTTTCAGCTACAGAACCGTCAGCATTCAACACCTTTGTTTGATAAACGTTACCACGGAATGGGCGGAAGTCAGACTTGTCTTCGTGAGAAAGAGGACGATAAACGTCCATTACCCACTCAGAAACGTTACCAGCCATGTTATACAAACCGTAGTCGTTTGGAGGATAAGCATAAACAAGTGCAGTGATTTCCGCAGCATCGTTTAAGTATCCAGCAGTACCCATGTAGTCACCACCGCCACGAACGAAGTTAGCGCGGATCGTACCGAAGAATTTACCACCGTTGTCGTCATTACGAACATAGTGTCCATTCCATGGATAAGTACGGCGGTCTGTGATCAATTCTTGGTAAGAGTTACCGATAAGACCTAGAGCAGCGTATTCCCATTCAGCTTCGGTAGGCAGGCGGTAACGAGGTAGAAGTACCCCATCTTCGATGCGTACGTTGCGGAATTCAGAACCAGCTTTTGGATTCAAGTTAGTTACACCATCAGCAGCCTTTTCACCTTCGTATTGACCATTGAGGTAAGCATCGGTAGTGAAGTGGTCACCGTCAGATTGTGCAGTTGGGTTGTGTACCAAAAGACCTTCACGGATAAGAATCAACTCGTTTACACGGTCTGTTCTCCAAGCGCAATAGTCATTTGATTGAAGCCAGTTAACTCCTACCACTGGGTAGTCGCTATATGCTGGGTGACGAAGGTAATATTCAACGAGAGGTTCGTTGTATTCCATTTTCTCACGCCATACGAGTGTATCTGGCAAAGCTTTGTTGATGATTTCAGGATAAGAGTCACCATAAACGAGACCTAACCAGTAAAGGTAGTCTCTCCAATATTGGTTGGTAACTTCGGTTTCGTCCATGTAGAAAGAAGAGACAGTCACACGACGTGGAATGTTATCCCAAGCGAAGTTTACGTCATCTTCTACTCGACCCATTGTGAAGGTACCACCTTCTACGAGTACAAGTCCAGGACCAGTCTCTTGCTCAACGTAATCTGGTCTTTCGTAACCACCGTTCTTTGGATCATTGTAGTTCCAACCGGTTGCACCAGAGCCTGATTTTTCGCAAGAGTTAAGCACAACTGCCGCTGCTAAGAGGGCTACCGCTGTTAATTTGCTTGCTAATGATTTCATGATTTTCCTGATTTTCCTATGATTATATACTGGCTAAAGTAGGTCTTCTTATTAGAAAGATGGACAAGCTAACGCACGGAAGCTCTTCTTTGTTTTACGACATTCGAAATTAATCGTCATCGAAACTTCGTGAGAACCACCAGTAGCTGGCGTCAATTCCGAAATGGTGACGTCATAGCTATATCCAAATCTGATCACATCTGTTTGTACCCCTAGTGTAGCAATGAATGCATCGCGGTATGTTTCTCCAAATAACAAACCTCTAAACCATACACCGGCTACGATAGGTCCTTTGTTTACGTACATACCAAGATTAAGTTGTTGGAACTCCCCTTGACGACGGTAAAGGATATTAGGTGAAAGATTCGCATCTGCGTCTCTTCTCTTTTTCTGAATTGGAATAACAGCTCCTGCGTGAGCAGTGAACTTCATTGGTAGTCGGCTTGTTCCAACAATGAGTGATTCGTTTGGCTCATTCAAGTGGTGAACTGCAACACCACCATAAAGAACATCCGAGAAACCGAGGATACCTGCAGAGAAGTCAACCGCTTTCACGTTGCCACCTCTTGGAATATCTTGTGTTTCGTAGATAAATCCTTTGCGAGGATCGATCATATCACCGAAAGTAAGCTTGCTCCAGTCCAAAGATTTTTGGAAGTAAGTAGCCTGGAAGCCCGCCTTGATGGAGAACTTACGGGTGATTGGTTGTTGGTACGAGTAAATACCACTGAAAGTGGTAGTGTTGAGCGTACTTTGAGCAGCACGGTCATTCATTACGATCAGGCCGAGACCACCTTGAATGGTTTCCACGTGTTGGTCGTAGCTGGCACTGGTAGTGACAAACGATCCAGACAATGAAGGCCATTGGTTTCGGTAATTCATAACCAAACGAGGACAGCGAGCCGTTCCCGCGAAAGCAGGGTTCAAATACAGAGGATTGGCATAGAACTGAGTGAACTCAGGATCCTGCGCCAACAGTTGGGTAGAGACTGTAAGGGCTGCGAAAAGACAGAATAAACTTTTTTTCATTCGCACGATTTTTACTTGGGGTAAAAAATGAATTAGCAATATTACAACATTTTTGGCCACAAAAAATATTAAATGGTGACAATAATTAGACTCATATTAAGTTTGACCCGTTGCTTTATCCCTTTGAAAAGTCATGACAAAATACTTTTTTAGCACCATTGCTGGTGCATTCTTCATTCTTATTGGTGGTGCTGCCTTATCACAAAACACTTTCACATTCAATGGTTTAATTGAATGGAAAGACCTTGCTGCCGCCTCTTCCAACGATGATGGGACGGTCTTTTTTAAGAAAGAATCGTACTCCCAAGATGGTATTTCCTTGCCACTTTTCATCACTCAAAAGCGTTTGGATCGGTTTGAATCCGTCTCTCAATACCGCATAACGGCCCAAGAGGTTACATCGGTCCCAGAAAATTTTCTCTCAGATACTCAAAAATCAAGTCTTTCAAACGACTGGCAAATCAAGACCGAAATCAAAACCGGAGGGTCCATTGCCTACCTCATCCTCGAGCTTGTTCCTTTCAGAAAAAATAATGGCACTATTGAAAGGCTAACTTCCTTCAATATTGAGGTGAGCACTGCGCCAGCAACAAAACCAACAAATCGCGCAATCACTTTTGCCGATCACAGTGTGCTTGCTGAGGGATCTTGGTATAAAATAGCCATTTCGAAAGACGGAGTCTATCGCGTAGACGCCAACCTTCTCACCTCGCTCGGCGTTGATCTTACAACTTTGAATCTGAATCAACTCAATATTTATGGAAATGGTGGTGAGCTTTTGCCTGAGTCCAATGCAGTAGATCGTTTTACTGATCTTCAAAAAAATGCCATTTCTGTAGTAGACCAAAACAACAATGGCAGTTTCGATAATAACGACTACATTCTTTTCTACGGTAAAGGACCGGACACATGGAACAATAGCAATATAGCAGCTGAGCCAACTGTTTGGCGTCATACCAAGCACTATTACAGCGACTCTGCCTACTACTTCATTCGCACCGACGACCTCACCAATCCACTTCGTGTTCCAACACAGCCGATTCCAGATGGGGCGGCGAATTACACTTCAACGAGTTTTCAAGATTACGCTTACATCGAAACAGATCAATTCAATGTAGCCAAGTCAGGTCGGGAGTTTTACGGAGATGCATTTGAAAACAATACCTCTGGAACTTATAATTTCTCGGTGCCCAACGTTCTCCCTGAGCCAGCTTATTTCGAGACAAGCATTATTACGAGGTCAATAGGAGGTGTATCAACTTTTAACTTTAATGTTCAAGGCAGCACAGTTTCACTTTCACCGATTGCAACATCCACTGGACCAGGAGCGGCTTTGGCTAGAGGAGCATCGGGCAATGTTACTTTTACTCCCAGCGGCTCTCCTATCAATATTGCTGTTAACTTTCAAAAGGCCAATCCTGAAGCGCAAGGGTGGATAGATTTTTTAAGAGTAAATGTCACACGTTCATTGATAATGACAGGGGCACAAATGAATTTTAGAGATGTGCGCAGTGTAGGCGTTGGAAATGTGACAGAGTTTCAATTGAGCCAAGTACAGCCTAATATTAGTATTTGGGATATCACCAATCCACTTCAACCAGAAGCCATCAGCGGCATTAACTCAGCCAACACTTACACTTTCAAAGCGAATACCTCCACCCTTCGCGAATACATTGCCTTCAATAATGGTGGATTCTTGATTCCGACAGCAAAAGGAAAGGTTGCAAATCAAGACCTTCATGCTGTAGCTAATCCTGATATCGTCATCATCACCGCCCCTCGATTGGCATCGTATGCTCAGGAACTTGCAGACATTCACACCGCTCGTGGAAAGTCTGTATTAGTTACCAATGCTTTTGACATTTACAATGAATTTTCTTCTGGAAATCCTGACCCCATCGCATTCCGCATGTTGATGAAAATGTTTTACGATCGCGCCAATGGCGTGGAAGCTGATCAACCAGAAAACTTAGTGATTTTCGGCGATGGAAATTATCTCAACAACAAAGGACTGAGCTCTCAGACTGGAGCAAACGTATTGGTTTTTGAGTCTGATGAAAGTCTTTCGCAACTAAATTCTTATGTCAGCGATGATTACTTTGTACTCTTAGATGATGATGACGAAGGAAACAGCGCGAACCCAAGTGATAAATTGGATTGCGGCGTTGGTCGCGTCCCAACAGCAGATATTTCTGAGGCAGCGAATTATATTTCCAAGGTACGCACCTATCTAGCGTCTAACACTAGCGTAGATGGCGGAGCCTTCTGTGTTGGAGACGAAACACAGTCCACCTTCGGCACTTGGAGAAATATGCTCACGTTTGTTTGTGATGACCTTGACGGAAGCTTCGGCCCAGGCGAGACCCAGCACACCACCACAAGTGAACTCTTGGCGAATTATATGAAAGCACGACACCCACAATATGATATCACTAAGCTCTACATGGATGCCTTCCAACAGGTAGTGACTCCTGGTGGGGAGCGTTACCCAACGGGTGAAGAAGCCATTCGTCAGCGTGTAGAATTGGGCAGTTTGCTAGTAAGTTATGTAGGACATGGAGGAGAAAGAGGATTTGCACACGAGCGAATTCTTACCATTCCAACGATTAGCGGATGGACCAACAAAAATAGACTTCCTGTTTTCTTGACTGCTACATGTGAGCTTGCTCGTTTCGACGATCCGTCCTTCAAGTCTGCTGGTGAGTTATTAGTTATGAACCCCAATGGTGGCGCCATTGTGATGTTAACCACAACACGTGTAGTAACAGGTGGTGACAACCGCGAATTGGATGAAGCTTTTTTCAAATTTGCTTTTGAAAAAGAAACATTCTCTAACCTCACTTTAGGAAAAATAAATCAGTTAACGAAAAACGAATTAGAGGCCAACAATACAAGCAAGCAAAATTTCAGTTTGTTGGGAGATCCTTGCTTGCAGATGGTTTATCCAAGAGAATATGTGTACACCACTGCTGTTAATGGTATTGATGTAACAACTGCAATTGATACTCTGAAAGCCCTCCAAGAAGTAACATTTACAGGATACGTAGGAGATGAAAACGGAACAAAATTGACGGATTTCAATGGCTTTGTATATCCCACCATTTATGACAAAGAAGCGAGCAATGTAACGCTCAACAACGATGGAGCTACAGCAGGGGTTCCATACAAGGCTTACAACAATACAATTTACAAGGGAAAGGCTAGTGTAGTGAATGGTGATTTCACTTTCAAATTTGTGGTGCCATACGATATCAATTATACCATCGATACGGCTCGTGTGAGTTATTACGCAGTCGATGGAGACCTCGACGCGCATGGAAATAGTCAGCGTTTCAAGATTGGAGGTTCGCTTACCGGAGCCGAGCTCAACACAGTGGGTCCAGAGATAGAATTATTCATGAACGACACTACTTTCGTATCGGGAGGGGTGACGAATACCACGCCTATTTTCATTGCAAAACTGAGAGACGAAAATGGAATTAATACCGCTGGAAGCGGTATTGGACACGATCTTGTAGCATCGATTGACGGTGACTCACAAAACGCTATTCGTTTGAATGATTATTACGAATCAGATTTGGATACCTACCAAAGTGGTCAGGTCCGTTATCAGATGAACGATATGACACCAGGCGAACACCGCATCACCTTTAAGGCGTGGGATGTACACAACAATTCTAGTGAACGAACGCTTGATTTCTTGGTGGCAGATGACGCGGGGATTGCATTGGATCATGTGTTGAATTACCCGAATCCTTTTACTACGAACACTGCATTTTTCTTTGAGCACAATCAACCGTGCGAGTTTTTAGATGTGCGAATTCAAGTATTTACCGTAGGTGGAAAATTGGTAAAAACGATCAATGAACGTGTTAAGCAAAATGGCTTCCGTTCAGACAGCATATCATGGGACGGTACCGATGATTTTGGAGACCGCATTGGTAAAGGAGTTTATGTGTATCGCTTAGAAGTAAAAAACGAAGCAGGACAACGTGCAGATAAATTTGAAAAACTCGTCATTTTAAAATAATAACCAAAACAGAGGGAAAACCGTAGAAAGTTTGTATTCCGTATATTTGCGGTCCCTTTAAACAAGGCAATAATGTATAAATCGCTTCTCATCGTGTTAGTAGTTGGGTTCTCTATTTTGGGAATCAATGCTAATGCACAATTAAATAATCAGTCTGAAAGAGCACAGCAAGTGCAATTGAATACGATTACTACTGCAGTTCCTTTCCTAATGATCGCTCCGGATTCAAGAGCCGGAGCAATGGGAGATGCAGGTGTCGCTATCAGCCCCGATGTATCGAGTATCCATTGGAATGCTGCAAAGCTTGCATTTGTAGAAGAAGATATGGAATTAGGAGTATCATATTCTCCGTGGCTGCGTGCTTTGGTGAATGATATGAGCATTAGTTATTTGAGTGGTTACAAGCGCCTTAACAAAACACAGGCTATTGGGGGTTCACTTCGCTACTTTACACTTGGAAAGATTTCTTTCACTGACGAAGTAGGGACAGCTATCAGAGATTTTAAGCCAGCAGAATTAGCTATTGACGCGGCTTTCAGTCAAAAATTATCTGAGCGTTTTAGTGGTGGTATTGCAGCACGTTTTGTCAACTCCAATTTAACAGGTGGAACCAGCGTCTTGGGCGCGGATAGCAAGCCTGGTCGCTCTTTCGCAGTAGATGTATCAGGATTCTATACCAATGATGATGTAGAATTAGGTGGAATTCCAGCTGTATGGAATTTCGGTTTCAATGTTTCAAACATTGGAGCAAAAATGCGTTACACCAATACAGATCAAAGAGATTTTATTCCTACTAATCTGAGATTAGGAACTGCATTTGTTCTAAACCTTGACGACTATAACGATCTTGGATTCACTGTTGATTTTAATAAACTTCTGGTACCAACTCCACCAATTTATGACAATGATGAAAACATCATTGCCGGAAAAGATCCTAATGTGGGAACGGCTACTGGTATCGTACAATCATTTACAGATGCTCCTGGTAACTATAACCCAGAAACAGAGCAAGTGGAAAGTGGCAGTGTCTTCCGAGAAGAACTTCGCGAAGTAAACATTGGTGGAGGTTTTGAATATTGGTATGACAAGCAGTTTGCTTTCAGAACAGGTTATTTCTACGAACACTTCTCAAAAGGAAATCGTCAGTTCATTACCCTTGGAGCGGGTCTTCGTTACCAAGTATTGACTATCGATATTTCATATTTGATCAGCACCACTCAACAGAATCCACTAGCAAATACACTTCGATTCTCATTGAAGTTTGCTTTGGGTGGCAAGACCAACAAGTCGTCTGACGACGCTACAGAAGAATAATGAATATACGTGTTGGTTTTGGCTACGACGTTCACCAATTGGTAGAAGGTCGAGATCTGTGGCTTGGTGGAGTACTTATTCCCCATGAAAAAGGAGCGTTGGGTCACAGCGATGCAGATGTATTGCTCCACGCGATTTGTGATGCCATTCTTGGCGCTGCAGCCCTTGGAGATATTGGACAACATTTCCCAGATACTTCTGCTGATTTCAAAGGAATCGATTCGAAAATACTTTTGGCTCGCACATGCGAACTACTTCGCTCGCATGGATGGGAAATATCGAACATCGATAGTACCCTTTGTCTTGAGCGTCCAAAAGTGATGAAGCATGCAGATAAAATGAAAGCAGCCATTTCAGAAGTTGCTGGTATTGCTCCTGATCAAATTTCGATCAAGGCAACTACAAGCGAAAAAATGGGCTTTGTAGGAAGAGAAGAAGGCGTAAATGCTTACGCCGTCGCTCTTATTTATAAGAAATAATCTACTAGTTAATTCCTGTAAACGAGTCGTCCATTTGACCTGGTTGCTCGTCTTCGTAGAAGTGTATTTTAATCAAAACAGTATCCTTTAAGAAATCGATTTTTCCGATCTCGATACGAGTGATACGGATACCTGTTCTTTTTTCTAAATCAGCAATCAATTCTGCACGACGACCGAGCTGAATCAGTTGAATATTATCATACACCACAATCTTCTGTGACTCGTGACGCATGAGCCATATTTTCTCTAAACCATAAGTCAACCCGATGATGACCATGTTTGCGAATACGAGCTCAACCAATGAAATCTTTTTATTGATCAATGCATTCATCACCGACATACCGATAATGATGAAGAGATAGGTCATTTCCTTAATTGGAATAGCATCTGTTCGATAACGAATGATTCCGAACACTGCAAAAAGACCGAGTGCAAATCCCATTTCCAATTTGACTGATTCCAAAAGGAAACACATCAAGAAAATAGATACACTGAAAAGGAAATATGTGAAAAGGAAATCTTTTCTTTTAGCGATTGGATAGTATATCAGGCGCACCAATACGAAGATGAATGAAAGGTGAACGCCCAGTCTAATGATCAATCCAACAAGATCTTCCCATTTAACGAGTTTAACACCACCAAGGGGATTGAATTTGTCACTCTTCTCCGCTTCTTCGACAACTGTCGGAATTACATCTTGAGCTTGAACATTGACGAAGTCAATGAAATTATGCAACCATTCCATTCTCTATTTTCCTTAATTTAAAAATTTTCGACTTAAAACTATTTGATTTCATTTCAGGGAAAAGCATTGCTACCCCTAAACAATATTTACTAATACTATCCTCTCTAATCATCCGTTTTTTTAATTCTATCATGAAAGGAGAATAGCGATTTCTTCTTTCTTGTTTCACTTCAGCGATGACAAAGTTGTTCAATTTAATCTCTTTTCCATTTGCAGAAAAACCTAGTCCTAGATCGATGGTTAAGCGTTCTGGCATTTCATTATTGACCAATGTTATTCTTTGAAAATTATTCCAAAGTTTTGGCTCAAACTCGAGGCCTAGGTGCGTTTCATCTTCAATAAACGCTTTTTCATTTTCCAATAAATCCTCTGAAACTAATGGAAGCTTTACACGATCCTTTTCTGTTCGATCTTTATTCGTTTTGAATTTTACTTCTAGAAAAGTAAGATTGCTTTCAACGTATTTTCTCTTGCGAATTTTATATCGATTTTTCTTTCCGCTATGGTGTCGACGATAGAAAAGAAAGTCTGTGGTATCGTAGTACAGCGTTTCATAGCTATTCTTGCGTAGACCATTGATTTCTAAAACTCGATATTTATCAGAAAGAAGAGAAAGAATTTCTTCGAGTTCCGTTAAGGACAACATGAACTTGGTATCTGTTCTATTCATCAAAGCTACGCCATCCATTTCTTTTAAAGAAATAGGAGGAAATGCCGATAAAATTTCAGATAATTGGCTCATAGTGTCTTTACAAATGTAATCGGAATGTTAAGTGGATTGAACAAAGACTTGCAAAAATTGATTAGGTTTAGCACAATGAATAAAAAAGTACTTTCTGTTGAATGGGAAGTGTACGATCGAAAAGAGGATCTCCCTACCTCCGACGCACAACTACTCGACGCCGCATTTGAAGCGGTACAGCACGCCTATGCCCCTTACAGCGGATTCTCTGTAGGTGCTGCGCTGCAATTAGAAGACGGTGAAGTGATTAAAGGAAACAATCAGGAAAATGCGGCTTATCCTAGCGGACTATGCGCAGAACGAATTGCTTTCTTTTGGGCTGGTGCAAATTATCCTGGAAAAAAAATCAAGGCTGTTGCCATCACCGCATTCTCTCAAAAAGTAAGTACAGATCATCCCATCACTCCATGTGGTGCATGCCGTCAATCGATGTTGGAATATGAGATGAATCAAGGTGAAAATATCACCATCATCATGCAAGGAAGTACTGGTAAAATTTACCGAATGGAGGGAGTTAAAAATTTGCTTCCTCTCTACTTCAATGAAGATGGATTAAAATCCTAGAAGCGATAATGCCACGCGAATAGCAATCCTTGATTATAATTTCCTTGCTCATAAAAGCTTGCAGGATTTACGACTGCAGGCGCTGGTCGAATAGGGATAATGCTAGAGTAGCCTCTGAATTCTAAACTAGAATGATCAGTAGCCAACCACCACACACTTGCATTGCCTGTAATATCAAGCGTTTTAAAAGATGGTGTTGGTTCATATTTCGCTCCGTTATAATCAATGGTTTGATTGATTAAAACTCCGACTGCGGGCCCCAGACCAAATCTGAATTTTCCTTTTGAATAGGTGGCAAGAATCGGGACATCGATGTACTCTAAGTCGAAAGCAAATTCATTATAGTCACCGTTGTCAGGATCTGCCTGCTTCATCGAGCCTTTAGCAGTGTAATGCATTCCTAGCCAAGTACCGAAATTGCCATTGTAATCCATGTGAATCCACCCTCCACCTACTAGTCCGAGTTTATCCCAACCAGCAAGGCCGTCGCCGCTCATTTGCGTGGCGTTTACTCCGATCAAAACTCCCCCAGTGAAATCAACTTGAGCTATTGATTTCATTGAAAAAAATATCGCTAATACAAAGAATATTTTTTTCATTCTGTAATTTCTTGATCCACTACATTCACAATTTCACCAGTGGTATTATTGACCAAATAAGCGATCACATAGCAATTATTAGGCACCCAAGCTGGATTGAATTCGTAAGAGAAAGAGCTAACGAAGACATCATCAATTCTAGGTGATGAAGCAACAGGCTGTCCTTGTGGAAGTGTAACTGCATCGCGAAGCATGTGGTTGTGTTCGTAGTCTAAAATATCAGAGCCATCCACATTTTTCTGTGGGCTAATGATGTGTGATTCTGTGATGAGTACTACCAGATTAAATCCATCTGTAGAGGCTTTTAGGAATTGTCCATGCACGTGAATATTGAGGAAGCCATCATTTGCAACATAAGAAGTAACCATTTGAAGTGCTGCTTCCGGAGCTTTTGCAAGTTGATCATCGATCAAATCTCTCCATTCCGAATCGAGATAAAGTGCTGATGTACCTCCAACTCTGTCCACTCTTGCACCCGGTGCAAATCCTACTTCTAATTGTCCCCAATAGATGTCTCCATCGCTCGTGCGAAAATCGACATTATAAGGAGCTGCACTTGGGTTAGCGAATGTGCCCGCATGGATGCTAATTGGAACAAGTCTTACGCCCAACTCTTCCTCCCATAGATTTACCTTTTCGGTCGCTGGAGGACAGTTGGTACACTTGTGTCCAGTGAATTCTTCGAGATAAACATTCTTTAGTGGAGTAGCAAGAAGTTCAAACTCTGGAACTGGTCCGTAAACGCTTTCCAAGTAGCGATTATCCAGTTTCAAAATTGGATCTTCTTTATCACTGCATGAAGAAAAAACTAATGCGATGAGACTGCTTAATAGGAGCAATTTTTTCATTTTATTCTTCTTTATTTTTTAGAAAGTACTTGTAATCGTTAATTCAAAACCATTGGTTGCTGGAACTGTTCGGCAAACACCTCCAATACAGAATACACCTTCTCTTCTTTTTCCATAACCTAAAGTTACGCGATTTGCGCCATTGATATAGCCAACAGTTCCAAAAAGATAGTGAACGCGTGAGTCTGCTTTTTTATTACCGTAATTGTACTGGTCGATGATAGCTACCGTCCAGTGTGGGCTGTATGTATATTCTACCAACGCAGTAGCCCAGTCGCCCTTATCCTGCTTGGTTTGCATCGCTTGTAATTCCAAATGGATGTTGTTCTTTGGTGTCACTTTATAGTTCAATTCAAGTACTTCGATGTCTGCGAAAACAAGTCCCTTGAAGTCCGCCGAAACGGGCGTTGCGGTGGTATTAAACTCGAGATAGTAGTAGGTTGCAGCCATCGACCATTTCTTATTGAGTTTGCGCTTGAATTCAACGTTCAAGTCTCTTACATACTTCTCATCACCGAACCCTAAAGTATTTCTTCTGTAGCCGTAAATGAGGCCTTCTGCGCCTTCAAGATTTGTTTTATCCAAACTGTTTGCTGCAGAGAAATTGACACTTATTTGTGTGCCGTAGGTTCCACCGAGTTTGCTTCCTTTTTTCAAAGTGTAGAAAACTTCTGCTGAGAAACTGGATTCCCCTGCAACGGGTGTTGCATAAGGATAAAGCGTTGCAGCGAGGTTATAAGTATGCTGTTTCGTAATGGCAGGATTGTAATTGATAGGCACATCGAAAAGCGTCAGATCTCTATTAGAGCGGAAGCTCATGTTGTCTACGTTTTTCGCAGCGACATTTACTCCAAAACCTTTTTTGCTATAGGTCGCATTCAAGAATATCGCTTCACCCTTTTGATAGATTTCACCATTGTCCTTGGATGGGTCGTTGGCTTTTTGAGCATACTCACCAAAGAAAGTAAGTGGGCCATAAATGATGTTGATTCGACCTGCTGCCACTCCCACGTTTTGTGGATATGCGAGTAACAAAGTGTCTTTTTCGAGAATTCCACCTTCTTCAAACTTGCTCACAAAACTTCCTCCAAGAATGACTTTCAATTTTGCATCGGCGAAGTTTGAAACTGCTGTATCACTTGTCATTTTTTTCACCGAACCAAAAAGTTCATTGAGGTGAATTTCACCATCCGCGCCGCGGATGAGTGATTCGCTATTGATCAATCTAGAGTCAAAAGCCAATCGTTGATGTCCATAGATTGCCTTCATGCGTACACCTTGAACAGGAGAAAAAATCACACGTGCTCCATCTATAGCGTTATCAATACCGAGGTTGGGTTCCCAATATGTTCTAAGAGCTAGTCCACTTCCGAATTGCTCGTAGAAATTACCTACTGTAATATCCAGTCCGTCATTGTTATATTGTGCATAGCGATAACCGATTCCAGTGCCTTGATAGCGAGCACCAACGGAGTAGCCTTGGATTGCGTTGAGGTACGATTCGAAACGCATACCAGCGGTAAATTTCCCGTATGTATAAGTAAAGTTACCGAATGCATTTAACCCTGTTTTTGCGGGCGGCACTGTAGCTCCTATGAGGCTATCCTCATTGTATTGTTGCCATAGCAATTGAAAATTACCATGCAGCTGACCTTGCGTCGGAGTGCTTGGTGATTCTTGTGCAAATAGCGATGTCGAAGAGATGAATAATAGGATAATCCATCCAATGGAATGCAAATGAGATTTCATGAAGCCTTGTAACAGGTAATGGTAAAAAGTTTGTGGGAGCCAAAATAGCAATAAAAAGCCCCCCGATTTGACGGAGGGCTATATGATTCCTGAATAAAATTCCTTTAAGATTTTATTTTTAAAAGCTCTTTGTACAATTCCTCTTCATCACCTTCTGCATAATTGTTATGTTGCCAAACAATATTTCCTTTTCCGTCTACTAAGAAAGTATGCGGAACATTGTTGACACCCATTGCCTGAGCGAATTGTTTATTCGCATCCAGAAGAATTTGATAATCCCATGAAACACTGTTGATGTAAGGGGCCACGCGGCTCACGCTTCTTTGATCATCGATCGAAACAGCAATAATTTTTACTCCAGTTTCTTTTTGCCAATCCGCATATAGTTCCGCGTAGTTGTTCAATTCTTTTTTGCAAGGGCTACACCAAGTGGCCCAGAAAGAAATGATCATTGGTTTCCCATCATTACTAAGCTGTCCTGTATCGATTGTATTCCCTTCGAGGTCTTTGAGTTGAGTGCTTGGAAGTTTTGCTACTTGAGCAGAAAGGCTAGCGATGCTAAAGAATAAAACGGCAAGGGCCAGAATTTTTTTCATGATGTTTTCTTTTGGTGTACGAATTTAATGAAGAGCGTATAACAACCATTATACCAAGAGCACAGTATTATTGAATTCTTGATTTCTTAAAAGCAAAAACTCCGGACAAGCCGGAGTTTTTGATATTTTTTTCTAGAGAAAATTACTTAGCAACAGTCACACGAAGCGTGCTAACTGAACCATTTGAAGTAACGTTCAACATATAAACACCAGCGCTAAGAGTGCTGAAGTCGATTTGTTGTGTGTAGTTACCTGCAGCAACATTTCCTCTGTTGATTGACATTACTTTTTCGCCCATTAGGTTCAATACATCGAAAGTAACATTAGCGCTTTCTTTGATTGAATAAGCAACAGTAGTCAAATCAGAAGTTGGGTTTGGATAAGCATTGATAGAAAGAAGGTTTGTAACTTCTTCAACACCTACTACAGAGTTAACATTAGCTCCACTGATTTCTTCAGAGAAAGAGTATGAACCATCATAGTAGTAGATATATTCACCTTGCTCACCAGCGTCAGTGATAGAGTAGACGTACATGTAACCGTTACCAGCAGTACCCTGCCATAGATCACCACCGTTCATACCATCACCATAAGAATCTTCTGCAACAACAGAGTAGCAACCAGTAGATGGAAGGAAGATATTTTCAGTCTTGTAAGAACCATCCGCTTGGTTTGCGTAGCTTGGGCTTGAAGCAACTACAACTCCATTTTCGTTACGAATTTCCCATGAAGTTTCTTCTGGCCAGTTGTCAAAGTGAAGGTTCATTCTGATGTGAGTTGTAGACTCAGTAGCAAGAGAAATGTTTGCATCGATTGTGTTGTTTGTAGCAACGCCATCGTTGTTTGTAGTAACAGTAATAGATACGTCACCAGTAACTGAAGCAGATCCTAAGTTCACATCTTCAGATTCGAATTGGTTCAAAGAACCAGACCACTCGTAAGAGATAGCTGGGGTTACACCTGATACAGTGATAGTAGCAGCTGTAAGAGTAGTAGAACCAAGGTTACCAAGTTCGATAGAGAAATCAGCTTGATCACAAGTAACGTTGTCACCAGTGTAAGCAATTGCAGAAGCATCAACTTCAGCTACAGTTTGGCATTCCATATCTTGAATGAACTGATAGTGAGCAGCAGCAGAAAGAGTTCCTGTTTCAGTTACGATACCTGTTGGGCAGATAGTGAAAACTGTAGGGAAGTAAGTGATTTCATAAAGGTTTGCAATCGAAGCATTGTCAATGATTGCATAGTTAGTACCTGCAGTCCAGTCACCTTGAGTGAAAGTTGCATAAGTATTACCTGTAGAAGTACCTTGAATCTGAGCTAAAGAGTTTGTTGATTCTCCCTCAACGTAGATAACGATAACGTCACCACCGTTTGCAACACCATGTTCTTCGTGAAGAGTTTCAAGAGCACCACTTTGGTGGTAGCTCCAACATGGACCACACCAAGCAGCAGAAACGTCCATTACTACAGTGTAACCTTGTTGTAGGTATTCATAAAGATTGTGAGTAGTACCATTGATATCCGTAGCTGTGAAGTTTGGAGCTAGGGAACCACTTGGCAACTGAGCGCTTGCAGTAGCAAATGTGAAAGCTGCACTAATTGCGAGTAAAATTCTCTTCATTTGATTAAAAGGTTTGTGTTATTTTTCTTTTGGAATTGCTAAGATAGGATTTCCTTGACATGAACACTGCAATAAAATGGTTCAAAATAGTAAACCTAACTTTAGCTTTTCCATAATTGCTCGTTTTGAAATTGCAAATCGGGAGGGTTTATTTAATTGCGGAGGTATGATTTTTTGTATTTTTGAAACTATTAAAGAAATCTCGATGAAAAAAATTCTACTTTTTGCTACTGTCGCGCTTGTTCAAGCAACCTCTTATGGTCAAAGCCTTAGCATTATTGATCCAGTAAGCACCGTGGCTGGAAATCTATCAGAAATGAGCCCAGGTGAGGAATTAGTTGCTGCATGGAACGTGCAGAACATTTCTGATAATTTTATTGAAGTTCGCGCAAGTCGTAACGTTATAAGCGCTGTATCTGGAAGTGCAAACTACTTCTGCTGGGGCGTGTGTTTTGGAGAAGAAACGAATGTTTCACCGACATCTGTGAATCAAGACATGAATCCTGGTGATATCAACACCACTTTCTATGCTCACTATATCTCCAATGAAAACCCAGGCATCACAGATATTGAATATTGCTTCTTTAATGCTGCTAATTCTGCAGACAGAACTTGTCAAACAGTGCGTTTTTGTGTAGATGCGGAGTGTTTGGTAAGTGTTGCTGAGCCAACTGCGGAATTTGAAATTAGTGATTTGTCTCCAAACCCTTTGAAGGGGCTTGGCTCTATCAGATATAGCTTTGCGAATGCACCTGCCAATGATACAAAACTTGTTATTTATAACATGGTGGGCAAAATCGTAAAAGAGACTGCTATCACAGCGAAAGAAGGAATTCTGTTTGTGAATGGTGAAGATTTCGAGAGTGGTATTTATTTATACTCTGTGATTTCAAATGGCCGCACGCTTTCTACAAAGCGTATGGTTGTAGCGAAGTAATTCAGAGAAGCTCACAAAATTGAAGTGTGGTAATAGGATGGAATCAACCCCATTTTATTACCACATTTTCTTTTCGTGACGAACCATTTGTCGGTGTATTTTAGCCGCTCATTTAAAAAACTGTATGGACCACATTCGCAAAGGAGAAGCCTTAGATTATCACGAACAAGGCAGAAGAGGAAAGCTGGAGATTGTTCCAACCAAACCGCACAGCTCGCAAAGAGATCTTGCCTTAGCATATTCCCCTGGAGTAGCTGAGCCTGTGCTTGCTATCGCTGCAAATCCAGACGACGTATATAAGTACACCGCAAAAGGAAACATGGTAGCGGTGATTTCAAACGGAACTGCCATTCTTGGATTGGGGAACCTTGGTCCAGAAGCCAGCAAGCCAGTGATGGAAGGAAAATGCATGCTCTTCAAAATCTTCGCAGATATTGATAGTATTGACATTGAAGTGAAAGCCACAGATGTAGACGAGTTCGTCAACACGGTAAAAAATATTGCTCCTTCATTCGGAGGAATTAACCTCGAAGATATCAAGGCCCCAGAGGCTTTTGAGATCGAAGAGCGTTTAAAGGCTGAGCTTGATATTCCTATCATGCACGATGACCAGCACGGTACGGCAATCATCTCTAGCGCAGCGCTCTTGAATGCATTGGAGATTGCTGAAAAAAATATTGGTGATGTGAAAATTGTAGTAAGTGGTGCCGGAGCGGCAGCACTTTCTTGCATTTCACTCATGATCCAACTTGGCGCTAACAAAGACAACATCTTCGTTTTTGACAGCAAAGGTTTGATGACCGAAGAACGTCAGGACCTTGATCACCGCAAGAGAAAGTTTGCCACCAAAGCAAAGTTTGCTGATTTAGCAGAAGCATTGGTGGGTGCTGACGTTTTCCTTGGACTTTCTCAAGGAAATATTATGACTTCCGACATGGTAAAATCAATGGCTGGGAATCCAATAGTATTTGCTATGGCAAATCCAGACCCAGAGATTGAATATCAAGTAGCTATCGATACTCGCAACGATATCATAATGGCGACAGGACGTAGTGATCACCCCAACCAGGTAAACAATGTTCTTGGATTCCCATTCATTTTTAGAGGTGCCTTGGACGTCAGAGCGACGTGCATCAATGACGAAATGAAATTGGCTGCTGTGCGCGCTATCGCAGAGCTGGCAAAGGAAACGGTACCAGAAGAAGTGACCGAAGCGTATAATCTTCAGCACTTAAGTTTTGGTCCAGATTATATTATTCCCAAGCCTCTAGACCCACGATTGATTTCAGTAGTATCAATGGCAGTGGCTCAGGCGGCGATTGAAAGTGGTGTTGCAAAACAGCCTATCAAAGACTGGACGCGCTATAAAACCGAACTAGAGAATCGCATGGGCCGCGACAATGTATTGAGTCGTGGAATTGCGGAGAGAGCGAGAAAGTCTCCAAAGCGTGTTGTGTTTGCTGAAGGAGATAATATCAAAGTATTAAAGGCTGCCCAGTTAGCAAAAGATGAAGGTATCGCCTTCCCTATCCTACTTGGACCAGAAGATCGAATTCATCAATTGATTGATGAGTTAGAATTGGACTTGAAAGATGCTGTCATCATGGACCCTCGCATCGACAAGTACACTGAAATGCGCGAGACATATGGCCAATGCTTCTTTGAAAAGAGAATGCGGAAAGGCATGACGCTCCTCGAAGCAAGTCGCATGATGCGTGAGCGCAATTATTTTGCAGCAATGATGGTTGCAACAGGGGCAGCAGATGCTGTTATCTCTGGAATGACCAGAAATTACGGTCGTGTGATTCGTCCGGCACTTCAGTGTTTGGGTACTGAAAAGCACGTGAAAAAAGTTTGTGGAATGTACATCGTACAGACCAAACAAGGCCCTCTATTCCTTGCTGACACAACCGTGAATGTCAATCCAACTGCCGAAGATTTGGTGGAAATTACGTTGCGTGTTGCCGAGTCGATTGGTAAAATGAAGATTACCCCTCGCATTGCTTTGTTGAGTTATAGCAATTTTGGATCTTCTGAAGGAGAAGATGCAGCCAAAGTATCAAAAGCAGTGTCTATCCTTCACCGTGATCATCCAAACTTGATTGTTGATGGAGAGGTTCAAGCAAATTTTGCCCTAAACGGTGAAATGTTGGCGGAAAACTTCCCATTCTCTCGATTGAAGGATATGAAGGTGAATACATTGATTTTCCCGAACCTCGCATCTGGAAACATTTCTTACAAGCTTTTGCAAGAAATCGCTGGTTTAGAAGTGACCGGACCTGTGTTATTGGGAATGAAGAAAAGCTACCACATCTTACAAATGGGCTGTTCTGTGCGTGAAATCATTAACATGGTACGTATCGCAGTAGTAGATGCTCAATTGAAGACAGAACATTAATACCTTATGATTCATTACGTTAAAGGAAAATTGATAGAAAAGAGCCCTGTTCACGCCATCATTGATAGCGGTGGGATTGCCTATTTTCTCAACATCAGTTTAAATACATTTAGCAAGATCCCGGATCACCCTGATTGTACGCTGTATGCTCATTTTCATGTCAATGGAAACGACTTTTCCTTTGTCTTGTATGGATTTTACGATGAAGTGGAACGCGATATTTTCCGTAAACTCATCAGTGTTAGCGGAGTAGGTCCGAACACAGCGCGTATGATCTTGAGTGGAATGACTGTAGATGAGATTCGTCATGTCATTGCTACCAAGGATGTTGGAAGTTTGAAGAGAATAAAAGGAATCGGTGAAAAGACCGCCGAGCGTATGATTGTAGATTTGCACGACAAGATTTACAAAGCTGGAGAGGCCGTTTTAGAAAAAATTAGTGTTGCACACAATACAACGAAGATAGAGGCGTTAGCGGCGCTGTCCTCGTTGGGACTAGACAAAACCAAAACCGAAAAACTGCTGGACAGAATACTACAGGGCCAAAAAGACCTCTCCCTGGAAGAGTTGATCAAGCAGGTTTTGAAACAACTTTAGAAATACGTGAAGAATAACTGGAATTCCGTTGCTGCCCGGATCAGTTTCTTTGTTGCCCTGTCGATGTTAGTTTGGCTCTCTTGGGCCTCATCTTCAGTTTACAAAAGTGGGATTCAGTATACCGCTCGACCGGCTATTGCTGATACCACACAGAAACCTATATGGCCAAATGAAGACAATCCCAATCCGTCCGAAGGAGGAAATGGGATCGAAGTTCCATTGCCTGATAATATCGAATACACCATTGAATACAACCCTGAGACAGGTGAGTATGAGGTAGTCCAAAAAATTGGTGACAATATCGATTTCCGTCCACGTACTACCATGTCGTTGGATGAATACTTAGAATTTAATCTTGAAAACAATATTTCTGAATTCTGGCTTCAGCAGCAGCAGACTGATGCCGAAAAGAGTAAGGAGTTTGCACCGTTCATCAAAGTCGGAGGTCAAGGCTTTGAGAATTTGTTTGGTTCAAATGAAATTGAAATCAGACCACAGGGTTCGGCAGAATTAACCTTTGGAGTCAATATTTCAAAGACGGATAACCCTCGTATTCCCGAGCGTCAACGTAGAATTACCACTTTTGATTTCGATCAAAAAATCCAATTAAACGTAGTTGGAAATATTGGGACGAAATTGAAATTGATGGTGAACTACAACACTGAGAGCACCTTCGAATTCGAAAACCAAATGAAGCTGGAGTACACTGGTGATGAAGACCAGATTGTACGAAAGATTGAATTGGGTAACGTGAGCTTACCGCTTAAAGGTTCCTTGATTCAAGGAAGTTCTGGACTCTTCGGAGGTAAGATTGAAACGCAATGGGGTAAATTGAAGAACACCACTGTTTTCTCTCAACAAAAAAGTGAAAGAAGGAATATCACCGTTCAAGGTGGTGCTCAAACACAGAATTTCTCAATCACAGGTGATAACTACGAGGCTAATAGACACTACTTCCTTTCAGGTTATTGGAGAGAAACGTACGATCAAGCGCTTGCTTCTTTGCCAGTTGTGAATAGTGGAGCAAACATTACCCGTATTGAGGTATGGGTCGTCAACCAACAAGCAAACACACAAGACGTACGTAACGTGATTGCCTTCTCCGACCTTGGAGAAAGATCCACCTACATGTCTAGTGATTATGACATTGGTCCGTTGTTCGATCCTCAAGAATTGGCTAACCCAGATAACGATAACAACCGACTTTACGAAATCATGATGGGGAATCAGGACGTTCTGAATTTCACGAACGCCAATCAAGCCATCACGAATTCAGTTGCGAACATTAGACAGGGTGTACACTACGAACGAATCGGTAATGCAAGAAAGCTTACTACTTCTGAATACACCTTCAATACACGACTTGGATTCATCTCGCTTCGTCAAGCCCTCAATAATGCTGAAGTACTTGCCGTTGCCTATGAATATACGCTGAATGGTCAGACCTATCAAGTTGGTACATTGTCTCAAGATGGTATCGCGGCTCCACAGGCGCTAGTGTTGAAAATGTTGAAGAGCTCCATTACCGCTGTTCGTTTGACAGACGGTGCTCCTGCCCCACTTTGGCAGAACATGATGAAAAACGTCTATAACCTAGGTGCATTTGGTGTATCACCTGAGAATTTTAGATTAGACGTCTTTTACAATAACCCAAGCACAGGTATTGATCAAAACTTTATTGCACGTGCGCCGCTAGATGGGCAGCTCTTAATACAAGTATTAAATCTCGATAGGATTGACGCCCAGCAGATGTCTGGGGCCGACGGATTTTTCGACTTCATTCCAAATGCTGCCACCAGTGGCGGTTTGGTGGATGCTCAATCAGGAAGGATCTTCTTCCCTGTGGTTGAGCCATTTGGTAGTCACCTCTCGGGAAAAATCATTGAAGGTCTAGGAAATACTCCTGAGGCACAGCAATTGATTTCACAAATCGTTTACCAGCCACTTTATGACTCAACGAAGACTGCGGCAACAGTTCAGTTCCCCAACTTGAACCGATTCAAGATCAAGGGTCAATATCAAAGCGCTTCTGGATCTGAGATTTCATTGAACTCATTGAATATTCCTCAAGGATCTGTGAGCGTAACCGCTGGCGGAATTCAATTATCTGAAGGAGTTGACTATACAGTCGATTATAATTTGGGCCGTGTGAGAATCTTGAATGAAGGCGTGCTATCAAGTGGTCAGCCTATCAATATTTCTGTAGAAAGTAATTCACTCTTCAACATGCAGTTCAAGACGCTGTTGGCGAGTAGGTTTGATTACACCTTCAATGAAAACTTTGCAGTTGGGGCTACTATACTGAATTTGCGAGAGCGACCTATTACTCAGAAAGTAAATGCGGGAGATGAACCCGTGAATAATACTATCGTTGGAATGGATTTCAATTTCCAAAAAGAAGCTCCATTCTTGACGCAATTAGTGGATCGCATTCCACTGATAGATACCAAAGAAAAATCGACGATCACATTTAATGGGGAGGCAGCAAAACTTTTCCCAGGACACTCAAGAGCGATTTCTAAAGTAGGTAATGCGTATGTTGATGACTTTGAAGGCAGCCAAAGCGTCATCGATTTACGTTCGTTGAATCAATGGTTTTTAGCGAGTACCCCGAAGCTACAGAATACTCCCGGTGGGCTTTTCCCAGAGGGAGCCTTTGAGGATAGTTTGAGTTATGGGTACAATCGAGCAAAGTTGAGCTGGTATGTAATTGATCCGCTTTTCTTCAGAATTAGCTCTATCACTCCATCCAATATTGCGAATGATGCAGATCTTCAAAGCGATCACAGAATGCGTGAGGTATTGGAGAGTGAAGTATTCCCAAACCGCGAATTGCCGCCAGGTACACCACCGAACATCTCCACACTTGACTTGACATTTTACCCATCAGAAAGAGGTCCTTATAATTACGAGCGTCCAAATGGGACGAGCGTTTCAGAAGGGTTGACTCCTGACGGTAGGCTCGTTGCTCCTGAGACAAGATGGGGTGGTATTCAGCGAAGCTTGACCACAACCGACTTTGAAACAAGTAACATTGAATTCATTCAGTTTTGGTTGATGGATCCCTTCAATGCGGACTCGCCTAACCTAACAGGTGGAGATTTATACTTCAACTTGGGTAACGTATCAGAGGACGTTTTGAATGATTCGCAATTGAGTTTTGAAAATGGATATCCTAATGACAACAATGCTTTGCCAACACTTGAAAGCACATGGGGACTTTATCCAGATCCTGCAACCTTCAACGTGGTGAATGCTTTTGATAACTCAACAGGAAATTACTCACAACAGGACATCGGTATTGATGGATTGAATAGCCAAAACGAGCAGAGTTATTTTGGTGCATGGTTGAGTGAGATTCAAGGTAGCTTAAATGCAGATGCATACACCCAATATGCTCAGGATCCATCAGCAGATAATTTCCAGTATTTCAGAAGTTCTGCAGCTGACGCCGCTTCATTGAACACCTTGGAGCGATACAAGAACTTCAATGGATATGAAGGAAACGCTGATACATCAACACCTGATGGATATCCAATCACAGCTACTACCATTCCTAATACAGAGGATATCAACCAGGATATCACACTCAACACTATTGAGAGTTATTTCCAATACAAGGTTAGTTTACGCCCTGGAGATTTAGGGGAGCAAAACATTGGAAGCAATTACATCACCGATAGTTTTGTCACTACCAAGACCACTGCAAACGGTGAAGAAAGACAGATCCGTTGGTATCAATTCAAAATTCCGATTCGCGATTGGGAAAGTCGTTACGGTAGCATTCCTGACTTCCGTTCTATTCGTTATATGAGAATGTTCATGAAAGGATTTAACGAAGAAATCACTCTGCGATTTGCACGCCTTGAATTGGTTCGTGGAGAGTGGAGAAAGTATTATGATAATCTATCTACCCAGCAAGAATTAGAGCCGAATGATGATCCAGAAACGATCTTCAATATTGCAGCTGTAAACATTGAAGAAAATGGTAACAGAGAGCCTGTTCCATACATCGTTCCTCCTGGAATCATTAGAGAACAAGACGTAGCAAGTGCGAACTTGAGAAATATGAACGAGCAGTCATTATCATTTGAAGTATGTAATCTTCAAGATGGTAATGCGCGTGCAGCTTATAGAAACGTGAATTTTGACATGCGTCAGTACAAGCGTTTGAGAATGTTTGCACACGCTGAAGGCCTTACTGGACCTGACGACTTGAAAGATAAAGACCTTACCGTATTCGTTCGTTTGGGCTCTGATTTCGATCAGAACTACTACGAATATGAATTACCAATGACTGTGACACCATGGTACACCAATGATGATGATGAAGTGTGGCCAGAGGCAAACAACTTTGATATACAGTTGGAGGATTTACAACAGCTAAAAATTGAAAGAGGATCTACATCATCACTGTTGACAGAGTACAGCAAAATGATCGGCAGCGCTCGTGTATCTGTGAAGGGTAATCCGAACTTAGCTAATGTGACAGTATTGATGATTGGTGTTCGAAATCCAAACAAGCGAGACAACAAGTTTAGTTCAACCGATGATGGCCGTGCGAAATGCGGTATTATTTGGGTGAATGAATTACGCCTTTCAGAATTCAATGAAAAAGGCGGTTGGGCAGCAATCGCACGACTGAATGCGAACCTTGCAGATTTCGCCACTGTTGCTGTTGCTGGTAATATCAGCACACCTGGATGGGGAACCGTTGAACAACGCGTTCAAGAGCGTCAACAAGAAACGAAGCTTGGATTTGATGCTAACTCCACTGTTCAAATGGGTAAATTCTTCCCTGAAAATTGGGGAGTACAATTACCAATGTATTTGGGCTACTCAGAAACTGTTCAGACTCCGAAGTACAGTCCATTGCAGCCTGACGTAGTATTAGCGGATTTACCGAATGTGGATAGAAGATTAAAAACAAAATCTCAAACCTATACGAAGCGTCGAAGTATCAATTTCAATGAGGTTAGAATTTCTCCGAAGAAAGAAGAAGGAGCCCCAAAACCCGAAGAAGGCAAAGACCCCGGATTAGATCCAGGAGCTAAATCACCTGCTCCAACAGGCGGCTCGTCTAAGCCAGATAAAGATCATTTCTATGATATCAAGAACTTCTCTGTTTCTTATTCATACAATGAACTTTACTTCAGAGACATCAATACAGACTGGCGATTGAACAAGCAATATCGTGGGGCGTTTGACTACGCATTTACGAATAAGCCAAAAGAGATTAAGCCATTCGCTCAGATACCGGGAATCAAAACTTCACCGTATTTAAAGTGGATTAAAGAATTTAATTTCTATCCTGGAATCAAATCACTTGGATTCCATACTGAGATGAATCGTACCTACGAGACGAGTCGTATCAGAAACAATACTGCGGAGTTGACAGGAGTATTCAGCGATATGTTGATCACAACTCAGGTTCAAAAAACGTGGAATTGGAATCGTACCTATGATTTCAAATATGATTTGACCAAGAGTATTAAACTAGACTATTCAGCGAGCAATACAGCGCTTGTAGGTGAACCTCGTGGTGTCATTGACAGAAACAATGTTGACTGGTACAATGCATACCGCGATACCGTATTGACCAACATTCAAAATCTAGGTCAGACTACCATGTTTAACCACAATGTTGGTGCATCTTACAAGTTGCCTTTTGACAAATTCCCATTGATTGACTTCATGAGTGCCGATGCTCGATATGCAGGAACCTTCCGTTGGGACCGAGCGCCATTTACCCAAGACTCATTGGGTAATACCATTCAAAACAGCCGTCAATTGCAGTTGAATGCGCAGGCTAACTTTGAGACTTTGTACAACAAGTCGAAGAAATTAAAGGAAATTAATCAGGGTAAAAAACCAAAGGATAGTAAGTCTAAGAAGACTGACAATACTAAGAAAGATGGATTTGGAAATGACCCTGAATCGAAAGACAAAGACAAAGAAGAAAAACTTAGTATTGGCGATGCCACACTTCGATTCTTGATGATGCTTCGAAGTGTCAGTGGTACATACACACGTAATGAAGGTATTTTGCTTCCTGGTTATAATCGTAAAACCAAGATTGTTGGATTTGATGAATCGTTTGAGGGGCCGGGAATTGATTTCTTAGTAGGAGGTCAGGGAACAGATATTTGGGGTAATCCAAATGGCGGAAACTTTGCCTTGGAGGCTGCTGAAAATGAGTGGTTGGTTCAAGCACCTTTCTTGAATAATCAGTATTCTCAAACCTATTCTGAAACTTGGAACTATAAGGTAAACCTTGAGCCGATTCGTTATCTAAAAATTGAAATTACTGGTAATAGAACAGAAGGCCGCAATGAGAATGCATTCTTCCGTTTTGATGAAACGCTTCAGGAGTATGCCTTCCAGTCGCCTATGGAGACCGGTAATTTCAGTGCTTCGATCAATACATGGGCAACTGCTTTTGTGAGAGATCAGCCAGATAATGGATGGACCTCTTCTACCTTTGAGACATTCCTTCAAAATAGATTGGAAGCATCGAGCCTCTGGAATGAAGCGACCTATGGCGAAAGCGCAGCGAATCCAAACGGTTATTATAACGGATGGGGATCAACCAATGCCTCAGTTGTGATACCTGCCTTTATCGCGGCCTATAGCGGTAAGGAAGTAGGAGAAGTTGCACTTGATCCATTCCAAACAAGAGCACAGCCCAACTGGAGAGTTACTTATGATGGATTGACCAAGATTGCGGCTGTGAAGAAGTACTTTAAACAGTTCAACATTACGCATCAGTACAAGTCAACCATGACTACAAGCTATGTGCGCAATTTGAATTATGTAGATAATGGTTCTGGTTTGCCTTCTGCGGTTGATGCAAGTGAGCAGGCTAACTATATTCCAAGAAATCAAATCAACACTGTGACGATTTCAGAACAGCTTTCACCATTGATTGGATTTGACATGACGATCAAAACAGCGAAGAGTAATGATCCACAGGTAAAAGTAGAATTGAAGCGCGACCGCACCATTGCTCTTGGACTGAGCAACCTTCAAATTACAGAAACGAAGAGCAACAGCTTGGTACTAGGTGTAGGTTATAAGTTGACAGAAGTAAGAAACTTGTTCGGTAGAAAGAGTGCTAAGAAACTTCCATTCAAGACACCTTCAAAAACGAATATCAACCTTCGTGCAGACTTAACAATTCGTGATAACACTACCTTGATCAGAAAGATTGAGGAACGTCAGAATCAGCCAACGGCTGGTCAGCGTTTGTTCAGTATTAAATCAAGCATTGATTACGTAGTTAACGATAAATTGAATATTCGTTTCTTCTACGACCATCAATTAAACAAACCGAAGATTTCGACCTCGTTCCCGACGTCGAATATCAACGCCGGAATAGCATTGCGATTCACATTGAATAGCTAAATAAAAAAGGCCCCGATTGGGGCCTTTTTTATTTCTATCATTTTACTTTTCTATTTTCCAATCAATCTTCTTCGCCTTATCAATCCAAGGTTTCCATTGATCTGTGTTCACTTGTTCCAATCTTTTTTGGATCGCAGAAAGTTTTCTCAGTGCACTATTTTTTGCGAGTAAAAAATTAGCATTGGTTTGCTCCACTGCTGTACCAACATATCCTGATAACATGTATAGATCCGACATGAGGTACTTGGAGTCATCACGTATGCCTCTTTCTCCTTCTGGTGCATAGATCATGTTCTCTATCGCTTGCAAATTGGTAAGCATCGAGTCGGCTTCTGTGATCAATGATTTCTTCAAAGTGTCTTCCACAAAAGTCCAAGCCGTTTTGGCGATTTCAATAGACTTCCTCTTCGCACGAATATCTTCAAGTATTTGATTGGTTGATTTTAGTAATTCAACGAATTCAGCATTTTGCTTTTTAGCATTTTCATATTTTGAAGGATCGAATGCAAACCTTGGATCGTACAACATTTTCACCTCAGAAGAATCCTTCTCTGCTCCCCAAGCGAAAACAACTTTATAAGTGCCGGGCATCACTTCAAATCCACCACCGGGAGGAGATTTTTTTTCTTCTCTTTTGTGGCGTGAAGGCCAATCAATGCCATTGGTATCAAAGCCCCAACGCACTTGATTAAATCCAGAATCGGGCTCATGCATGAACCATCGCACTGTATCTCCTTTTGAGTTGAGAATACTCACTTTTACTTCTGGTTTTTCCTTCGATTTTTCTTTCGGCAATTGAATATAATAATTCAGGCTTGCCGAAGTTGGCTTGTCATCTCCTTCATACTTCGCATCAGCTGGGAAACGCTGTCCACGAGGTCTTTCCTTGAATACTTGGTAAGCATCAGGACTATCAATGGCGATCAGTTTTTTACTAGTCCAATCTTTTTGATTCATTGCAAGATCTCGTAGTGGACGAAGATCGTCGATAACGTAGGCTGCACGGCCGAATGTACCAATGATCAAATCTCCTTCTCTCGGATGTATCTTCAAGTCTTGTGTAGCCACACTCGGATAATTCTTTGCCCACTTCGTCCAATTCTTGCCGTAGTCAACACTCACATATAATCCGTGCTCTGTACCGAGAAATAAAAGTCCAGCAACAACCGGATCTTGCACAACGCTTAGGCAATGACCTTGCACTGATTTTTCATTCACCAAATTCTTCCATGTCTTTCCAAAATCAGTGGTGTGAAACAAGTAGGGCTTCCAATCATTTTGACGATAATTATTTACCACTACAAAAGCCTCCCCTTCTGATCTATTCCCTGCTACAATTGAAGGAACCCAGCCGTTCTTTGGAAAACCTGGTATAGCAGCAGATAAATTTGTCCAAGACTTCCCGTGGTCTTTTGTCAATTGAACATTTCCATCATCTGTTCCCACCCAGATGACTTGATCGTTCACCTCACTTGGAGTAATGGTCAAAATTGTACAATAATTTTCTGCACTTGTCGCATCTATTGTAAGCCCTCCACTTTCACTTCCTTTCTGACGCGATGCATCATTGGTTGTTAAATCGGAAGAGATCTTTTCCCAAGACATTCCATTATCTTTTGAATAATGTAAATATTGAGAGCCGTAATAGAGTCCCTTTTTATTTACCGCTATTCCCGAATTCCAATTGAAGCGTAGTTTGATTGTATCCTCTGCAACCGGCTTGATATAGGTGCTGTAGCCTGTTTCACTATCGATGTAGTAAAGCTCGCCCCCTTGATACATGGCATATAAGTATCTTGAATTTGTTGGGTTCGGCACTACATCGAAACCATCTCCGAAGAGAACTTCTTTCCAGTCAGCATCCACGATACCTTCATCATGCCAAGTATATCCCACACCTTTCCAAGAACCATTGTCTTGCATCCCGCCGTACACGTGATAAGGCATATCCATATCGTAGTGTATGTGATAGAATTGGCCAAGAGGTAGATTATTTACAAATCTCCAATTGCGGCCACCATCATGCGAAATATTCATTCCGCCATCATTTCCTTCGAGCATCCATCTAGGATTGCTCTTGCTCCACCAAAATGCATGGTGATCTGGATGGACACCCCAATAAGGAAGCAGAGTTGTCCAATTTTTTCCACCATCAATACTTTCGGTGACGGTGCTATGGAGATAGATCAAATGATTTTCATTCGATGGATCAACATAAAATTCATGATAGTAAAACGGTCTATCATCCACCCCTTCGGTAGTCACTAGATTCCAATGGAAACCACCATCTGTTGATTTGTACAAACCTGTCTTAGCACATTCAATCATCGCATATACCACTTGTGGATTGCTAGGCGCAATGGCTATTCCGATACGACCGAGCGGTCCTTCGGGTAGTCCATCTTTTTCACCTAATAGCTTCCATGTTTTCCCGCTATCGGTAGTTCTGTAAAGTCCGCTGCCTTTACCACCGCTCTTGAAGAACCACGGTTGGCGTTGATATTGCCACATAGCAGCGAAGAGTTTGTTTGGATTTGATGGATCCATGACCAGATCGGCACATCCCACCGAGTCATTCACGAATAGACTTTTCGTCCATGTTTCACCACCGTCGGATGTTTTGTAGACACCACGATCAGGGTTAGGTCCCCATGGAGAACCGCCGGCGCCAGCGAACACCACATTGCTATTTTTATTATCCACACAAATACGATGGATAATACGTGTTTGATCAAGTCCTTTAAGCGTCCACGATTTTCCTCCATCGAGACTTTTGTAAATTCCTTTTCCGCTGGTTTGGGAGTTTCTAGGATTTCCTTCTCCGGTTCCTACCCAGATGATGTCACTAGTTTGCGGATCAATTTTTACGGCTCCGATACCAATCACCGCTTCTTCATCGAAGATAGGCTCCCAGGTAAGTCCGCCGCTGTAGCTTTTCCATAAACCACCACTGGCAGCACCCGCAAGAATATAACCTGATGGAGTGTCCACCGCATCAATTGCGGTGACGCGACCACTTGTGGTAGCGGGACCGATAGAGCGCACATCCATGTTCTCAAGAAGATGTGTCGGCAAATTCGATTGTGCTGTGCTCCAGACACTGGAACACACCAATAGAAATAGACTAAGATTTTTTTTCATAAGCATTACAGAATAATCAAATGTAAACTATTACTATTATCAATAGATTTGCATCATATCGAAACGATGTAAACCTTACACTTGCGGTAATTATTAGTGCTAATCGGTAGTGAGTAAAACCCAATTAAATACTTTCAACAACGACTGGTATAAACCAGGCAGTGCTATTAAGCGTGTGCTCTGGTATGTGACATCTCTTGTTTTTTTTGAAAGTGGTTTCCCTTTGAATAGTTTTAAAGTAGGGCTATTAAAATTATTCGGAGCTTCGGTTGGAGCAGGCCTAGTCATCAAGCCGCATGTTAAAATCAAATACCCATGGAAGCTTAAAGTGGGCGATTACACTTGGATTGGAGAGAAGGTTTGGATCGATAATTTGGCTGACGTAAAAATCGGATCACACTGCTGTCTATCACAAGGCGCCTTTCTTCTCACAGGAAATCACAACTATAAAAAATCAAGTTTTGATTTAATCATTGGCAGCATCACTTTAGAAGACGGTGCATGGGTGGGTGCTAAAAGCACTGTTTGCCCAGGAGTAGTGCTACATTCTCATGCATTGCTCACAGTAGGAAGTATTGCTACAAAATCTCTTGATGCCTACAGTGTGTACACTGGCAATCCTGCAGTAAAAGTGAAAGACAGAATAATCTCTGAATGATGAAAAAAGTTAGCATCATCACTATTTGTTATAATAGTGCAGAGACCATCCGAGACACAATTGAATCTGTAGTTTCTCAAGACTATTCCAATATTGAATACATCATTATTGATGGCGCGTCAAAAGACAATACACTAGAAATTGTCAATGCATATCGCGACAATATCGCCACTCTCATTTCTGAAAAAGACAAGGGTATTTATGATGCGATGAATAAGGGCGTACGTTCTGCCACAGGCGACATCATCGGCATTCTTAATTCTGATGATGTGTATGCTGATAAGCATGTGGTTTCTGATATTGTGAAGATCTTTGATACAACGGATGTCGGCGGCGTTTACGCCGATTTACAATATGTAAAGCGCGACGCATTGGATCAAGTGACGCGTTATTGGAAATCTGGAGAATATAGAGAAGGTTTATTCACCCGTGGATGGATGCCTCCACACCCCACTTTTTTTGTTCGAAAGGAAGTGTATCAGCAATATGGCGGTTACTCTCTTGAACTGAGAAGTGCAGCGGATTATGAGTTCATGCTTCGAGTAATTCATAAGCATAAAATAAAAGTGGGGTATTTGCCTCGTGTGATAACCAACATGCGCATAGGTGGCACAAGTAATGTCACGTTAAAGAATAGATGGAGAGCGAATAGAGAAGACAAGCGTGCTTGGGAAATGAATGGCTTAAAGCCGCGTTTCTACACATTAGCATTGAAACCCATTTCTAAAATATTTCAATTTATAGGTAAAAAATAAAAGCCTCTTCGTTTGAAGAGGCTTTTTAATATGATTGAGTTCTTTATTGCTTAGAACTTCGCTTTCGATCTTCTTACACCCGCTCTGTTTTTCAAGTAGCTGTATTTCGACTTATAGAAATTACTTCTACCGCGAATTACTTTACCAACGGTGAATTGTGCCGTAAGGTAGCTATCATTATTGGTGGGGTCTCCACGCTTTGAACGTTGATTTTCGTCATAGTATCTAAAGTCATTCACACTCACCTTTGGATCATCAGGAGCGCTGTTTGCGTTGATGTCATTGACAAGGGATTGATAAGTTTGACTATAGAATTCAAGTGCCAACGGATCTTCTGTATTGGGAAGAGCGAAGGTTGTTGAGATATCATCGAGATAATCCGTGAAGGTAGTTCTCCAGCTGAACTCCCATCCCACTCTCCATTGTTTGTTGAATGTGAAATAGAATCCAAGACCAGCAGGAATTGCAAGGCCGAATGCCGAATATTCTTTTTCTTGACCTTCTGTTTTCCAATCACGCAGATCAAACCAGAAGCCGTCGTATTGAAGGACACCTTCTTTGTAAATCTGGCCTTGAGGATTGTGGTAGTAACCAGCTACTCCACCGAATAAATACATTTTAAAATCAGGGTTGTAGTAACCTCTGTTTCCAACGTCGTTGTCATACCAAACCGTTAATTCCGCACGCACACCTAATTCGATGATGTTATTGCGGAAATTCATGTTGCGTCCGCGACGTGCAGGGTTTGTTGTCAGATTGTCTCTATCAGTAATTCTAATGAAGTCTGTGTTTGCAGCTACTGCAAGTCTTTTAGAAAACTTATAGCGACCATAAGCTCCGGCAGCATAGCGAGTAGAAAGTAAGTGCATATCCCACACAAAATCGCGTCGGGTTAATTGCTTTCCACCGATATCTCCGAGGTAATTAGCCGCGCCCACCTTCATCCCATAATCCCAACTATATTGGGCTTGTGAGGTGATGCTTGCAAGCAAAGCAAGTATGAGTAGATATTTTTTCATTCGCAACGAGTTCTCTTTAAGGCTCTAAAACAATGCGCTAAGATAGATTTTCGCCTTGTTCTAACCAAATCTAATTTTACGATGGAAAAATTAATTGGTTTTCGCTTCTTTGCAAAAAAATTGGTTCGCTATGAAAAACAGCGTTTGTTCTCTTTTCGGAATTGAGTATCCCATCATACAAGCGGGGATGATTTGGTGCAGTGGTTGGGAATTGGCATCTGCGGTCAGCAATGCCGGTGGACTTGGTATTTTGGGAGCTGGATCGATGTATCCCGAGGTATTGAAAGAACAAATTTTGAAATGCCAAGCGGCTACATCAAAGCCTTTCGGAGTAAACCTCCCATTGCTTTATCCCGACATAGAAAAGCATGTTCAAACGATTATTGATTTGAAAGTCCCTATCGTATTCACTTCGGCAGGTAATCCGAAAACTTGGACAGAAACGTTCAAAAAAGCGGGGATTACCGTGGTGCATGTGGTATCGAGCAGCAAGTTTGCGAAGAAATCCGAAGATGCTGGAGTGGATGCTGTGGTAGCTGAGGGTTTTGAGGCGGGAGGGCACAATGGCCGTGAAGAAACGACGACACTCTGTTTGATACCTGCGGTGCGAGAGGCTGTGTCGATTCCAGTGATTGCAGCTGGAGGAATTGGCTCGGGAAAAGCCATGTTGGCAGCCATGGTGCTCGGGGCAGATGGAGTGCAAATCGGTTCACGTTTTGTGGCCACGCCTGAATCAAGCGCCCATCAGGCGTTTAAGCAACGTGTTATCGAAGCAAATGAAGGCGACACATTGCTCACGTTGAAAGAGTTGACTCCGGTACGTCTTCTTCGAAATGAGTTTTTCAATCAAGTGATGGAAGCTTATGCACGTGACGCTAGCAATGAAGAATTGAATGAAATTTTGGGCCGTGGAAGAGCGAAAAAAGGAATGTATGAGGGTGATATGGTGAATGGCGAATTAGAGATTGGCCAAGTGTCCTCTACTATCAAAGAAATCAAGCCTGCGGCGGACATCGTCAAGGAAATTGTTGATGAATATAGACAACTGCTTCAATCTGAATCACTAAATCGTCTTCAATTTTAGTTGCACCATGCAACCTTTTAGTACTAAAGAACGTGAAATATAAAGAGACACGTTCCGTTGTAGCGTGCCCTCGCCCTTATCTTTGCAGCGAATTGAATAAACGATTACATAGCCTGCTTCTGATCGCCCTTCTAACAGGGCTTGTTTCGCTATTTTCAAAATCATCTTTCGCTCAACCTGTCTTATCCCCAAATATTCAGTGTGTTCAAATGGCGAATACCACTGATTTCAATTTGACATGGCAGGCGGGAAATGATCCTAGCGGAAATTTCATTGGATATCATATTTATCAAGGCTCAAGTTCTGGGGGACCGTTTATTGAAGTTGGCTTTGTAAACAATGTTAACGCATCCAATTTTCTTATTCTCTCACCTATCCCTCCCGCTAGTGATTTCTGTTTCTATATCCAGGCGGAAAATTTCGTTGGAGGTATACCGACATTGGCTCCGGCAGGAGAAGTTTTCTGTTCCATCTTTCTAAACGTTTCTCCAAGTGCAGCTCCCCAAGGTTTTGCTTTTTTAGATTGGAATAATCCAAGTCCTAATATGCAGCTCAATGGTGAGTATGTGATCAGCATGGAATACCCAGCGGGTACTTGGACAGAGATTGCATATTTGCCTCAAGAAATCACTTCATACAATCATGAAATTTCTACATGTAATGAAGTATTAAATTTTCAAGTTGTTTACGAAACCGCCGTGGGATGCGACTTTGTTAGCAACATTGACGGCGAACTTTTAACCGACCTCACCCCTCCTGCCATCCCCACTGTTACCTCCGTTTCCATTGATCACACCACGAATGACGCTGTCATTTCATGGAATGCATCGCAATCACCAGACTGTCAAGGATACATTCTTTACAACTGTAATAGCAATGGAAGTGTATCATTGATTGACACCATTTTTGGAATCAACAATACTCAGTTTATTGACTTGCTAGCTCCTACAACGTCAGGGCCTGTAAGCTATTTGCTCGCGGCCATTGACACTTGCTACAGCGGCACACCTCCATCGCCCAACACTAGTCCTGCGGGGGATGTTTGTAATGAATCGATTTACATCAGTCCAATTGGATATGCAGTTTGTTCGGAAACGGTAGACATCAACTGGACACCTTATATCGGATGGGAAGGTGGTGTAGCGGCTTATGAAATTTATCATCGCTTCGGCACCGATCCTTATGTATTGATTGCTTCTCTTCCCGGCGATCAGTTGACTTATACACACAATGTAACGGTAGGAGGAGTTAATTCATATTACATAAGAGGTGTTTCCAATACTGGCGGATACACTGCCATATCAAATCTTCAAAATGTACAGGTGACCTATCCTGTTGCACCTAGTTTTACATACATCACATCTGTTTCCGTTTGGAACAACGACACCCTTCATATCTCAGTGATTACGGAAGCCGTGGGTAGCGATCACTTCTACACCCTAGAGCGTCAGCGCACAGGCACTAATGACTGGGATGAAATGATCACAGTAAATAATCTGGGCGCACAAGATTTATTCTTTGAAGATGGAGAAAATATCAATGCGGATTTCTTCACCTATGAGTATCGATTGATTGTGGAAAATGTTTGTGAAGACATTGTAGACACTTCTAACCTAGCCATTAGCTGCTTGCTCAATGGTTTTGCTTACAACGATCGTTTAGCCAATGCACTTCAATGGTCCGACTACATTGGTTTTGATCAGGGAGTAAGCGAATATCGCATCCATAGAAAAATGGGTGCTGATGGTGTGGACATGGTGATTGGTTCCGTTTCTGGAAGTACCAATTACTATGAAGACGACGTAAGTGGATTAGAGTTCAGTCCTGGGGATTTTATATACCGCATTGAAGCAGTTTCCGCTCCTAGTGCCGATTACCCGGATATTTATACAGCATTGAGTAATGAAATTCGATTATCGCTCGAGCCGGTGATTTGGGTGCCCAATGCCTTTGTTGTGGATGGTTTTAACAAGACCTTCGGACCAGTGATTCGCTTTGCTGATTATGACAATTATCGAATGATCATTTACAGTCGGTGGGGAGATGTTATCTATGACACAAACGACATTGCTGCGCCATGGGATGGATTCATGAATGGTGAGCCCGTCCAAGAGGGTGTTTATGTTTACTACATTCAAATCAAAGATGGAAAGGGTCGCTTAGAAGAGCGCAGAGGAACAGTTACCTTGCTTACCGCAAGAGACCAATAAATCATTCATGCACCTCATCATCGATCAAGGAAATTCTTTTACGAAAGTGGCACTATTCGAAGGTGTCCAACTTCATGAATTTAATCGTTTCGATGATTTTCAACTTTCTAGTTACTTAGGTAATTTATCTAGCTCTGTTTCTCAAATATTCATCTCCTCTGTGAGAGCATCATTGGGCGAGAGCATTGAGAATTTAAAATCGAGTCGTCGCGTAACGATTTTCGAAAGAGGCATGAAATTGCCATTAGCGTTTGACTATAAAACTTTTGATACCCTCGGCCTTGACCGTATTGCAAATGCTAGCGCCGTGCATTTCCTTTTTCCCAATCAAAATTGTTTGGTAATTGATGCCGGTACTTGTGTGACCTACTCCGTTGTAAAAAATGGAGCGTTTATCGGCGGGGCTATTTCCCCTGGATTACAAATGCGATTCAAGTCTCTTCATCATTTCACAGGTCGCTTGCCACTTCTTTCTTCAACAAATTCAGAAATCATGACAACCGGTAAATCGACAGATGAGTCGATAATGAGCGGTGTTGAAATAGGCATTGTAAAAGAAATTGAAGGAATGATTGAGTCTTTTTGTAGTGAAAACGGCCCTTTGAACGTCATACTTACCGGAGGAGATGGAAGTTATTTGGGCAGCCGCCTTAAAAGCCCCATTTTTGCCAACGAAAATTTGACCCTTGAAGGGTTGAATCAAATTTATCTTTATCAATTAACGTGAAGAAACTTTCCTTAGTTATTGCCTTAATATCGATTACCGTTGCGGCGTGGACCCAGTCCAGCATCAGTAATGTTTACTCGCGACTAGGCATTGGATTATTAGAACAGCCAGGCAATGTGAACAGCCTTGGTATGGGCGGAATATCTACAGTGAGCTTTGACAACAATGCTCTTAATTTATTTAATCCTGCGAGTTATTCTCATCTTTCTCGCACCGTATTACAATTGACAGGAAAGGGAATTCAGTCATCCTTGAACAATGGTGAATCTACGGTTCGTTATCGCGGAGGACAAATCCAAGAGATTGGTCTTGGACTAAAAAAGACAGGCAGTCCATGGGGTTTTGCGATGGGAATCACACCTTATAGCGCTGTAGGTTTCAATTTGACTAGCTCTGGTGTTGTGAATGATTCCACCACTGTAAAGTATAAAAATGATGGGTCTGGTGGAATAAATCGCTTCGTTGTGGGAGTTTCGCGTTCTTTCAAGCTATACAAAAACCCTGCTCAGGACACCACACTTAGAGGCACTGCACGATTCAACTCAGACAATCGTTGGAAAGAGATAAAGGATTCGTTGGAGCTTGTTTCTCCAAAACTTTCAGTTGGATTAAATATTAACTATCTCTTCGGATCAGTAAGAAATGAGCGCAAAGTAGAATACAATAACACGAGGTATTTCGGAACGAGAATCACATCTCGTACTAGTATTTCTGATGTACTCTTAGAAGCAGGCTTGCATTATTACATGCCTCTTCAATTGACTTGGGATCAAAAGAAAATTAAATCAGGCACCTACCTCATGCTCGCAGCAGATTACATGATGGGTTCCGATCTGAATTCAACCTTCGATGAATTAGGAGAGTTGTACCTTTATGCAAATGCGAGGGAAACAGTCGTTGATACCAGTTATCAAATATTAGAACAATCAGGCACTTTCGCGATTCCACAAAGAATTTCTCTTGGAGCCGGAATCATGCGTGTTGGAACAGAAGGACGTCTTTGGCAGTATAGCGCAGAGTATCGTGTGCAGGATTGGACTTCATTTGAAAGCACTTTCTCTGATGCATTGGGTGTAGAATCCCTTTCAAAGTATCAGCATTTAGGATTTGGAATTGAATTGACTCCCAAAGGTTCTGAAAACGCGAATAATTTATTCGAGCGTACCACCTACAGAATTGGCGTTCGCAATACCGATACCTATGTAACTCTTGGTGAAACGCAAATCAATCAACGTGCGATTTCCGCTGGTTTCAGTATGCCGATGCTAGCATCACGATCATCGAGTAAATTTAATTTCGGGATTGAATACGGAACGTCGGGTACTATAGACGGAGAGCTCATTAAAGAAAACTTTGTCAATTTCCAGATTGGATTGAGCCTCACACCTTATTTCTTGAATCCATGGTTTGTGCAGCGTCAGTATGATTAATTCGCGTTACATATTGCATCTTGTGTTGAGTGCTTTTTGCACGCTACTTTTATTTTCTTGTAAAAATGAAATTGCGGATATCAAAGCGATTACTGAAGATCGTGTAGTGCCTTTGCAGACCAATATTGATGCGTCATACAGATATACAGAGAATGGAAAATTGCGCAATTTATTAGAGGCCAAACAACTCGATCAATACGGCGGAGACTCCACTTACATCGTTGCATCAGGTGGATTCAAAATGACCTTTTATGATTCGACTGAGGTTGAAACAGCAAGCATGAGCGCAGTGCGAGGTACTTACTTCGAAAAACAGAATAAATTGATCGCTGAAGAAAACGTTGTGTTAGTCAATACACATGGCGAAATGCTTGAAACCTCTAAGTTGATATTCGAACAAGATAGTTCGCGTATTTACACCGATCAATTTGTTACCATTACTAGCGGCGATGGTAAGTTTTATGGTAAAGGCCTTGAAAGCAACGGTAGTTTCACGAAATATCGCATCCTCCAGCCGACCGGCGACATCTATGTCGAGGAATAAATAATTCCGCTGTATCTTCGCGACATGGAGAAGGCTAATAAATTTCTGATTCATTTTTGGTTGGCAGTAGCTATTGCCTCTACCATTTTCGCCATTTACATGACAGCAGCGCATGGATGGGAAGTGGGGCAGAAATACTTTTTCGTTCCTGTAATTTCTTTTGTGTGGTATCTGTTCAGAAGAATGATGTACAAGCGTATGAACGCACAAAACCAGGATCGTACCTAGCCTCTAATTTCGCTTGAATGGATTCCTATTGGATATTAATTGTCTTACTCTCCTTAGTAGCCTCCGCTTTTTCAAGCGGAATGGAAATCGCATTCATTACTTCCAACAAACTTAAGATAGAGCTCGATCGAAAGCAAGGCGTATTCGGAGCAGAGATTATTGGTCATTTCACGAGACATCCTAAGATGTTTATAGCGGCTATGCTCGTGGGAAATAATATTGCTCTTGTTATTTACGGTTTGTATATGGGTGAGGCAGTGACCAATATTTTCACCCAAAATCTTCCTGCATTCTCGTTGTGGCTTGGCGATGCAGGGATGCTTATCACTCAGACTTTGATTTCAACCATTATCGTATTAATTTTTGGTGAATTTATTCCAAAGGCTATTTTTCAAATCAACCCCAATCGTTGGCTCAATTTCTTTGCAGTTCCAATGCTCCTATGGTATGGAGTGTTGTATGTATTTGCTTGGTTCGTTGCCAAGATTAGCGACGTGTTTTTGAGAGTGTTCTTGAAGACAAAATCTGAAAGCGAAAAAGTAGAATTTGGTCGCATTGATCTTGACCACTTCCTTACTGAAGCCACTGGAAATATTGATAGATCCAAAGAATTCGATCATGAGATTCAAATCTTTCAAAACGCATTAGATTTTTCTAAGGTAAAAGCGCGTGATTGCCTTATTCCACGAAATGAAATCGTGGCAGTAGAAATAACAGATAGCGTTGAAAAATTACGACAACTCTTTATCGAAACCCGTCTATCGAAAATCCTTGTATTTAAAGAAAACATCGATCACATTATTGGATATGTGCACAGTTTTGAGATTTTCAAAAAGCCTGCACACATCCAACACGTTCTGCGACCTGTTGCCATTATCCCAGAGCCGATGGCCGCAAATGAGATCTTAGAATTATTTATTTCCAAGAAAAAAAGTTTAGCAGTAGTCGTTGATGAATACGGCGGAACTGCTGGGATTATCACGATGGAAGACATTGTGGAGGAAATTTTTGGTGAGATCGAAGACGAGCATGACAAAGAAGAAACCATCGAGAAAAAAATAGACGAACAGAACTACGAGTTTTCTGCTCGATTGGAAATTGATTACTTAAACGATAAATATCAATTTAACCTCCCAACGAATGTTGAAGAATACGACACTTTAGGGGGCTTGATTCTCTATTTATACGAAGATATTCCTGAAGAGGGGGATATCATTGATGTCGAGAACTTTACTCTTACGGTATCTAAGGTCAGTGAAACACGCGTAGAATTGGTAAAACTGACCATCAACTAGGATTCAATCCATTTATTTTCAATACTTTAAAAGGATATTCGATTAAGATGTGTTTTGTGTCTATCAATTTACGATATTCGCATCCCAAATTTTTATTAAGCTAGACTATATGGCAATGATCGAAAAAATCAGGAACCAGAAATGGCTCGTGATCACAGTAGTAGGTTTAGGTCTCATCCTATTTTTGGTAACGGGACTAATCCAGAACATTGATAAATTATCATCAGATTCTATTGGAGAAATTGATGGTGATGAAATCTCTGCACAAGAGTGGATGGCTGCTGTAGAGCAGCAGAAAGTATTGTTCAACTATTCAGGTAATGAAAGCAGCTTGAGCAATGACACTTGGAACAATCTTGTGGAAAGCAAGCTCATGAAAGATGAGTTTGACGCAATTGGATTGACTGTTACAGAAGAGGAGTACGACGAAATCGTATTTGGTAGCATGCTTTCTCCTTTTGTTAAGCAAACGATTTATGGCGGTCAGGACTCAGCTTCTATTAAGGAGCAGATGCGTACCAATTTCGATGGTATGGAACCAGCACGTGCTGAAGGTTGGAAGAAGCTTATCACACAAAAGCGTTTGAAAGAAAAGTATGACTTGATGGTGAAGCGTGGTTTGTATGCAAACAACCTTGATGGTAAATGGGCATTCAAACAACAAGCTGACAAAGTGAATATCTCTTACGTTGTTAAGACGTACGCTGAAATTCCAGATAGCACTATCACTTGGACTGAAAGCGATCTTAAGAGCTATTACAACAAGCACAAGAACGACCGTGAATACAAGCAAGAAACTAGCCGCTCAGTAGAATATATAAAGTTCCCTGTGCAGCCAAGCTCTATGGATAGCGTTTCTATTCGCGAGAGCTTGAATACGCTAGCTACTACCTTCAGAACGGCAACTAATGACTCAGCTTATGCGGCTGAGAATACTTCGGTTGGTTCAGTTGCTACGATGAAATATCACCCAGGAGCTTTCCCAGAGCCATTCAATACTCAAGTATTGAACGACTCGATGGGTAAAGTGATTGGTCCTTTTGCTTTCAATGGCAAAATGAGCATCGCTAAGGTTACTAAGCGTATGAGTGAGGTTGACTCTGTAAAAGCTCGTCACATTTTGATTAAAGCTGATCGTAAAGATGCAGGTGCTTTGGCAATCGCGAAGGCAAAAGCAGATTCTATCAAGAATGTAATCGCTAAAGAAAATAACTTCGAAGCAATGGCTGCGCAGTTCGGTTCAGACGGAACGAAGAACACCGGGGGTGATCTTGGTTGGTTTGCACGCGGAGCGATGGTTAAAGAATTCGAAGATGCATCATTCAATGGTAAGTTGAAGCAATTGCAAACTGTAACTACGGACTTCGGTGTTCACGTGTTGGAAATTACAGATCAGAAGAGTGCAGTTGCTAAAGTTGCAGTAATCGATCGTCGTATCGAGCCTAGCGCTGGTACACGTAAAGGTGCTTACAGCTTGGCAAGTGAATTCTCTATCAACTTTGCTGATACTGCAGCATTCAGAGCAGCAGCAGATACATTGAACGGTGGAACTCCTGTTATACCAGCTCAAAACATTCGTCCTAACAGCACCACCGTTAGCGGATTACAAGATGCTTACTCAGTAGTATCATGGGCTTATTCAGCTGAATTGGGTGAGGTATCTCAGCCAATGTTGATTGGCACTGATTACATCATCGCAGCTTTGACAGAAGTGAAGGAGCGCGGCGTTCCAACTTTTGAGAACGTTCGTGAAAAAATGAAAGTGGAAGTCATCAAAGAAAAGAAGGCTGAGAAATACATGGAAATGATGAAATCTGGTAGCCTTCAAGAAATTGCTACGGCTGTTTCATCTACAGTAAAGAATGCTGAGAACATTACACTTCGTAGCGGTAACATTCCAAACAGCGGAGTAAGCCAACAAGAATATGAAGTAATCGGTATTGCATTTGGTTTGAAGAAAGATTTCATTTCTTCTCCTATCCAAGGCAAGGGCGGTGTTTATGTTATCCAAAAGACTTCAGATGTTGTTGAAGGTGTTAGCACTGACAACTACACTGCAGATCGCGATGGATTGATGACCAACCTTCAAAACCGTGCGCCAATGGCTGTATTCAATTCATTCAAAGAAGAAGCTAAAATCGAGGACAATCGATTTGAAAGATAATCCTTGAACTAAGGAAAAATAAAAAGGCTTTCTCAATAGAGAAAGCCTTTTTTTATGGGATTAAAATCGAGCTATCACCATAGCTGAGAAAATGGAATTTTTCATCGATTGCTTTTTGATAGACCTCCTTCCATTTGTCGCCAATCATGGCAGCTACTAGGAGAATGAGTGTGCTCTGAGGTAAATGAAAATTAGTAACGAGTCCTGTCGCCACTCGAACCTTATAACCAGGAGCCATTAGAAGGGCCGTAGCGCCCACCACTCTGCTTCGTTGCGTGGTTTCACACCATTTCAATATTGCCTCAAAAGCAGCCCCTAACGATACATCTTGAGGCAGTTCGTATGCATCCCATTGCTTCAAATAAAGTTCAGTGAGTTGGTGATCAGTTGCGATCAGTTTTACCCCGAGCCAGTAAACACTTTCCAGCGTTCTCATACTAGTAGTGCCGACGGGAATAATTCTACCCGTTGTGTTTTTCAATCTTTCAATGACATCCAGAGGTACATCAAAATATTCCGCGTGCATATCGTGTCCTTCAATGGTCTTGGAAGACACCGGCTTGAAGGTTCCAGAGCCTACGTGGAGGGTAAGTTTTTCATGCTTTACACCTTTGTTCGCAAGATCAGCTAATACTTCTGATGTAAAGTGTAAGCCTGCAGTGGGCGCGGCAACCGAGCCCTCATTCTTTGCGAATACCGTTTGATAGCGGTCGAGGTCTTCTTGTGTAGCTTTTCGTTCGAAATATGGAGGCAACGGTAGCTCTCCGATGTGCTGCATGATTTCCGAAAAACTCACGCTTCCATTCCATTCAAATGCCACAACGAAATTTGGGTCTGTCGCAATTTTTTCTACAGATAAAATAATCTCTTGCCCATTTACAGCAATCTGTTTGAAGAGCTTCCCTTCTTTCCACTTCTTTGCACCGCCGATCAGGGCATCCCAGCACACATTGGACCTCTGATCCATGGCTTGTTGGTGCTCCATTTTGTGTGGAGAAAGGCAGAAAATTTCTATTTCAGCGCCTGTTTCTTTCTGAAAATGAAGTCGCGCAGGAATCACTTTGGTTTCATTCAAAACCAGGGTGTCGCCTGCGTTTAGATAATTTGATATTTCAGTAAAATGAGAAGGAATGATTTCTCCTTTAATAAAAGCCATTAAACGCGCCTCTTCTCTTTTCGAGCGAGGGAATTTCGCAATGAGCTCTTCTGGAAGATGATAAGAATAATCTTCTATTTCGATTTTTTTAGGATCTAACATGGTGCGAAGCTACAAACGGA
>OFDC01000196.1_pt1 | contig 59781 bp, 60 predicted proteins | sample 1520941 | NCBI WGS metagenome assembly OFDC01 (sample SAMEA94258168, study PRJEB24077) | hot springs metagenome | biome: Aquatic biome; feature: Water | place: India | collected 2012-12-06 | depth 5 m | reverse complement strand
ATGCAGACCTGACGCGCTGGCTTGACTGGTTCAACCGGGCAAGGCCACACTCCGCTCTCGATGGCCTGCCACCCTTCACAAGGGTGAACAACCTCCTGAGAACTCACAGCTAGGTCACCCGACTAGCGGCATGAGAACAGCTGCTGCTGGTACATGGCCGACCGCGCCCCCACGGCGGCGGCCACCTCGACCAGCCAGGGCTTGTCCAGATAGGACTGCGAGGCATAGCCCGTCCGCCCCTCGTGATAGGCTAGGTACTGCGCCTCGGCGTCGTCCTTGGAAATGCCCAGGCTTCGCGCCGATTCATCCATGTACCAGCCCATGAAATCGGTCGCATCGCCGATGTCGTCGCGCTTGGCCCGCCGGTTTCCGGCACTGCGTTGATATTCCTCCCAGGTCCCGTTCAGGGCCTGGCTGTAGCCATAGGCCGTGCTCTGCCGCCCCATCGGGATCACGCCCAGCGCAAAGGTATGCGGGGTGCGCGCGTTGCCAACGAATTTCGATTCCTGGTAGATCGTCGCCATCTGCACATGGACGGGAATGCCCCAGCGCCGTTCAGTCTGCTCCATCGCCCGAAGATACTGCGGGCGCTCGCGCAGGATCGCGCATGCGTCGTCCAACTGCCTGGGCGCCGGGTAGTTGCCACCGCCCCCGCAGGACGCGAGGAATAGGACCACCAGCGACGCACGGAGAAACCTGCTCATCTGCCCCTCGTGCACTTTTCTTTTGCTTGAAGTTTAGCGTATTCGCATCCGGGATGAAATGGGGAAGGCCCTGGCGCGCCATCAGAAAGCCGCGAGCGAACGGAAATCTGCCGGACTGTCGGGGCATGGCCCACAGACTGTTTCCCGGCGCGCTGCGTGGCAAAGTGGACAGTCGACGGCCAAGAGCGTAAAGAAAATTCGGGGGACTGACCTTGATGCAGACCACGCACGCCAAGTACCATATCGGTCAGGTGCTTCGACACAGGAAGCACCCGTTCCGCGGTGTCGTATTCGACGTGGACGCAATGTTTTCCAACACCGAGGAATGGTACGACAACATTCCCGAAGACAGCCGCCCCTCGAAGGACCAGCCGTTCTACCATCTGCTCGCCGAAAACGGCCAAAGCCACTATGTGGCCTATGTCTCGGAACAGAACCTCGTCCCCGATGAAACCGGCGAGCCGGTGGATCATCCCGATCTCGGCGACCTGTTCGGCGATTTCGAAGACGGCCGCTATCCGGTGACCTTCCAGCTCAACTGACGAAATCGTCGGCCGCTTACCACTTGTTCACGCTTTGCCCCTTAACCTGCGCCAAACGCAAGCAAAGGGGTGCGCCATGCAACTGCAGACTCAGACCAGGCCGAAGGTGATCTCGGTCCTTGTGATGGAAGACCGGATCGATGCCGCGACTGCGATCCAGTTCAAGGAAAAGATGCGCGACGTGACCCGCGACGGCCCGGCGCGCGTGGTGCTGGACCTGGCGCGGGTCCAGTTCCTCGATTCCTCGGGACTTGGCGCCATCGTCGCGGTGAAGAAGCTGCTGGGCCCCGACCGCGTGCTGGAGCTGTCCGGCCTGACGCCCACGGTCGAAAAGGTGTTTCGCCTGACCCGGATGGACAGCGTCTTCACGATCCACTCCACGCTGGACATCGCCGTTGCGCAGGCTGCCAGTGCTTGAAGCTGCGGTGCGGGCACCGGAACTGAGGCTGGAGTTCCAGGCCGACCCGGAGTCGGTGCAGCAGTCCCTTGTGCAGATGCTGGACTTGCCGCCGCTGTCCGCCCTGTCCCAGGATGATCGCAGCATTGCCGAGCTCGTCCTGGCCGAGGTGCTGAACAACGTGGCCGAACATGCCTACGGCCCCAGCGGGGGCAGGGTCACCGTGTCGCTCGTCGGCGATCCTGACGGCATCCGCTGCCGGGTGATCGACGAAGGCCGCGCCATGCCCGGCGAACAGTTGCCCGAGGGCCGCTTGCCCACGGTGCCGGGGTCTGCCCTTGCCGACCTGCCCGAGGGGGGCTTCGGCTGGCACCTGATCCGGTCGCTTTCGGTTGGGCTAAGCTATGCGCGGGTGGGCGGGCAGAACCGGCTCGGGTTCCTTCTGCCCTACGGTGGCGTCGACCGGGATCGTCGGGGCTGATCCAGGCCGCTCCCCGGGGCGCGATGGCCGTTCCGTGCCGAACCCCCTTGGCTTCCCGCGCGGGCCGACCTAGCCTCCGGTCAGCTTCGGGGGACCTACATGCGCGATCTTCACCTGCCCGGCCGTTCGGCCGTCTATGCCCGGAATGGCATCTGCGCCACGTCGCACCCGATTGCAGCCCAGGTCGCGGTCGAGGTGCTGAAATCCGGCGGCAACGCCGTCGATGCCGCCATCGCCGGGGCCGTGGTCCTTGGCATTGCCGAGCCGCAGATGACCGGCATTGGCGGCGACTGCTTCGCCCTGATCAAGCCGCCCGGCTCCGAGGACATCATCGCGCTGAACGGCTCGGGCCGGGCGCCCAAGGGCCTGAACGCGGCGGACCTGCGCGCACGTGGGCTGAATGCGATCCCGATCCAGGGGATCGAGGCGGTCACACTGCCCGGTGCCATCGACGCCTTCTGCCGGCTGAACGCCGACTACGGTATGAAGTCGCTGGCCGAAACGCTCGCCCCCGCGATCCATTACGCCGAGGAGGGCATTCCCGTTGCCCCCCGCGTCGCTTTCGACTGGGCCGACGACCTGCCCTGCCTGAAGGGGGCAGCGCGTGATTTCTATACCCTTGGCGGCAAGGCCCCCACGGTGGGCCAGGTCTTCCGCGCCCCGGGCCAGGCCGAAGTCCTGCGCCGGATTGCCAAGGAAGGTCGCGCCGGGTTCTACGAAGGCGAGGTGGCCGAGGACATGATCACCTCGCTGCGGGCCTTGGGCGGGACGCATACGCTGGACGACCTCGCCGCCACGGCATGCGACTACACCACCCCGGTGTCCGGCCCCTACCATGGGATCGAGCTGGTGGAACATCCGCCGAACGGCCAGGGCGCGACAGCCATCCTGATGCTGAACATCCTGAGCCACTTCGACCTGAAGGCGATGGACCCGTTCGGGCCGAGCCGCGCCCATGTCGAAGCCGAAGCCACCAAGCTTGCCTACGACGCCCGCAACCGCTTCATCGCCGACCCCGACCACATGACGCGGCTTGACCACATGCTCGCGCCCGACACGGCCGCGAAACTCGCCGCCCTGATCGACCCCAAGCGCGCCATGCCGCAAGCCGCCCCCCTGGCCGAGGCGGTGCACCGCGACACGATCTACATCACCGTGATCGACCGCGACCGGATGGCGGTGTCGCTGATCTACTCGGTCTTCTGGGGCTTCGGGTCCGGTTTCGCCTCGACGAAGTTCGGCATCAATTTCCAGAACCGCGGCGCGGGCTTCACTCTGGCCGAGGGCCACCCGAACGAAGCCGCCGGCGGCAAGCGCCCGATGCACACGATCATTCCCGGCATGATCCGGCAGAACGGCCGGGTCCTGATGCCCTTCGGCGTGATGGGCGGTGCCTACCAACCCTGCGGCCACGCGCGGTTTGTCACGAACCTCGTCGACTACGGGCTGGACCTGCAACAGGCGATGGACGCCCCGCGCAGCTTCTCGGGCCCCGAGGGGATGGAGGTCGAACGCGGCTACTCCGACGCGGTCCGCGCGGACCTCGCCGCGCTGGGCCACCATGTGGTGATCCCACGGACGCCGCTTGGCGGCAGCCAGGCGATCCGCATCGACGGCGACGTTCTGGTCGGCGCGTCCGACCCAAGGAAGGACGGCTGTGCCCTTGGCTACTGACATCGACCGCCCCGCCATCACCCAGGCGATCCGTGCCCTCACCCAGGGCGAGACCGACACCGTCGCGCTGATGGCCACCGTCGCCTGCGAGATCCACCACGCCCACCCCTTCTGCGACTGGACGGGGTTTTACCGCGTCGTGGCGCCCGAGACGCTCAAGATCGGCCCTTACCAGGGCGGCCACGGCTGCCTGGTGATCCCGTTCTCACGGGGCGTCTGCGGTGCTGCCGCCCGCACCGGAGAAATCCAGAACGTGCCCGATGTCGAGGCCTTCCCCGGTCACATCGCCTGTTCCTCCTCCACCCGCTCCGAGCTTGTCCTGCCGGTCTGGAACGGCCAGGGCACCCTTCTAGGCGTCCTCGACCTTGACAGCGACACCCCCGCCGCCTTCACCAAGTACGACGAAGACTGGCTCGTTCCCCTTCTTGCCGAGGTCTTCCGCGACGCACGCTGACAATTCGATTAAAATTGTGCTTTCTCTTCCCAAAATATCCCACGGGGGTCTGGGGGTGTGAAACCCCCAGCGGCCAGCCCGGGGCGCAACGACGGAACCGAAGATGACCGAAATCACCCTTCTCGACGGCGGCATGGGCCAGGAACTGATCGCCCGCGCCGGGTCCGACCCCGGCCCCCTGTGGGCCACGCGGGTGATGATCGACCACCCCGGTCTCGTCCGCGAAGTCCATGAGGACTACTTCAAGGCGGGTGCCAGCCTTGCTACGACGAACACCTACAACATCCTGCACGACCGTCTGATCCCGCAAGGCCTCGACGCCCTCTACCACGCGCTTCACCTCCGCGCGCTGGCCGAGGCGCATGAGGCCCGCGCCGCCGCCGGACGGGGCCTGATCGCGGGCTCCATGGGTCCCTTGGGTGAAAGCTACCGCCCCGACCTGACCCCGCCGGTCGAGGTCTCGACCGCGCTTTATGCCGAAAAGGCCGCGATCCTCGCCCCCCATGTCGACCTGATCCTGATCGAGACGATCTCCTCGCTCGACCTCGCGCGCGGGGCGCTAAGGGGCGCGCGGACCACCGACCGCCCGGTCTGGCTGTCGGTCTCGGTCCAGGACCGCGACGGCACGAAGCTGCGGTCGGGTGAGCCTGTCGCCGCCCTGGCCGAGGTCCTTCAGGAAACCCCCGCCGACGCGGTCCTCGCCAACTGCTCGATGCCCGAGGCGATGTCCGCCGCGCTGGACGCCCTGAAACTGCTCGGCCTGCCCTTCGGCGCCTATGCCAACGGGTTTTCCGAAATCACCCCGCATACCCACGGCACCTCCGCGCCCGAGTATTGCGCCCGCCACGACCTGTCGCCCGAGCGCTATACCGACTTTGCCCTCGGCTGGGTCGCACAGGGGGCCACGCTGATCGGCGGCTGCTGCGAAGTCGGCCCCGCCCATATCCGCCACCTCCACGACCGCCTCATCGCCGAAGGCCACGCGGTTGCATAAACCCTCGCTGATCCCGGATTTCGCCTACGATCCGCCGGATGTGCCCTTGGACATCCTGCACGAGGACGCGGCGATCCTGGTCCTGAACAAGCCCGCAGGGCTGCTGACGGTGCCGGGCAAGCTGGAAAACCGGCAGGATTGTCTGGTGACCCGGTTGAAGGCCGCGCGCTGGGATGCGCTGACCGTGCATCGGCTGGACTGCGACACGTCCGGCGTCATCATCTTCGCCCGCACCAAGCAGGCGCAGGGGTTCCTGGGGCAGGAATTCGAGCAGCGTAGGGCGCAGAAAACCTACATTGCGCGGCTGAAGGGCCGTCTCGAACCGGACGCAGGGACCGTCGATTTGCCCTTGGGAAGCGACTGGGACTATCGGCCCCGGCAGAAGGTGGATCACGACCACGGCCGCCCCGCCGTTACCGACTGGCAGGTGATCGACCGGACGGACAGCGAAACCCTCGTCCGCCTGACCCCGCACACCGGGCGCAGCCACCAGTTGCGGGTCCATATGCTGTCGCTGGGACACCCGATCCTGGGCGACCAGATCTATGCGCCCGAGACGACCCGCGACCATCCCCGCCTGATGCTGCATGCCGAGACGCTGTCGCTGCACCATCCTGTGACAAAGGAACGGGTCAGCTTCACGGCCCCGACACCGTTCTGAATAACGTTAAGCAAGTTTCAAGTTCCGTGGTTAAGTCTGGCCAGACCGAACCCCGGGGGCCGCGATGCTGTCGACCATCTTCAACCTGCGCTATGCGCTGATCACCTGGCCCGCGATCCTGATCGTGGTCGCGGCCCTGTTGATGCTGATCTTCCCCGGCCAGACCTGGTGGCTCCTCCCGGCCGGGGCGCTGTGCCTCATGTCGGTCCTCGTTGGCCTGCACGATCTGCGCCAGACACGGCACGCGGTCCTGCGCAACTACCCGGTCGCCGCGCATCTGCGGTTCTTCCTGGAATCGATCCGGCCCGAGATGCGGCAGTATTTCTTCGAAGGCGACAAGGACGGCACGCCCTTCCCGCGCGACAAGCGGGCGATCGTCTACCAGCGCGCCAAGCGCGATCTCGACAAGCGGCCCTTCGGCACGCAGTACGACGTATATGAAGAACAGTACGAATGGCTGCACCATTCCATCGCGCCGAAACCCGCGCTGTCGCATGATGCGTTGCGCACCACGGTCGGCGAAACCTGCACGCAGCCCTATTCGGCCAGCCTTCTGAACATCTCGGCGATGAGCTACGGGTCCCTTTCCGCGAACGCCATCCGGGCGCTGAACAAGGGGGCCAAGGCGGGCGGGTTCTTCCACGACACGGGCGAAGGCGGGGTGTCGCCCTATCACCGCGAAAACAGTGGCGACCTGGTGTGGGAGCTTGGCTCGGGCTATTTCTGTGCCCGCACCGACGACGGCCGTTTTGACCCGGCGAAATTCGCAGATGTCGCGGCAGACCCGCAGATCAAGATGGTCGAGCTGAAGCTGAGCCAGGGCGCCAAGCCGGGCCACGGCGGGGTGCTGCCCGCCGCCAAGGTGACCGAGGAAATCTCCCGCATCCGCGGCGTGCCGATGGGGCAGGACTGCATCTCGCCCGCGCATCATTCGGTGTTTTCCACGCCCGTAGAACTGTTGGAGTTCATCGCCCGCATGCGCGATCTGTCGGGCGGCAAGCCTGCCGGTTTCAAGCTGTGCATCGGCCATCCGTGGGAGTTCATGGCGATCTGCAAGGCGATGCTCGCCACCGGAATTACCCCGGATTTCATCGTGGTCGACGGGAAAGAGGGCGGCACCGGCGCGGCCCCGCTGGAGTTCATGGACCATGTCGGCATGCCGCTGCGCGACGGGTTGTCCTTTGTCCATAACGCACTCGTCGGGATCGGCCTGCGCGACAAGGTGCGGATCGGGGCGTCGGGCAAGATCACCTCGGCCTTCGACATGGCCCGTGTGCTGGCCCTGGGGGCCGACTGGTGCAACGCCGCGCGCGGCTTCATGTTCGCCGTGGGCTGCATCCAGGCGCAGTCCTGCCATACCGGCGAATGCCCGACCGGGGTCGCCACGCAGGACCCCCTGCGCCAGCGCGCCATCGTGGTGCTGGACAAGGCCGAGCGGGTGGCCAGTTTCCACCGCAACACGCTCCACGCGCTTGCCGAACTGGTGGCGGCCGCCGGGCTGTCGCATCCGTCAGAACTGCGACCGCATCACTTCCTGCGCCGGGCGTCCTCGGACAAGGTGATCTCGCTGGCGGAGCAATATGAACAGCTTGCCCCGGGGCAGTTGGCGGCCGATCCGGCGTCCTCGCCCCGCTTTGCCGAGGCCTGGGCGCTGTCGACGGCGGGCAGCTTTGCCCGCGCTGGCTAAGCCCTAGTCTCGGACACCCACCGCCAGGAAGATCGAGGCCGCACAGAAATAAAGGCCGAAGATCCCGAAGGCCGAGACCAGGTAAAGCTGGAAGAAGAACAAAGGCCCTGCCGTCAGCGTCGAGACGACCGCGATCACCATCGTGCCCAGCGCCAGAATCCCCCCTGCGACGGCGGCCATGAGGACCGCGCCGAAAAGCTCACGCTTGCTGCGGCAGAAGAGAAGCGTCAGAAGCCCATGCGTCACCACCAGAAGGACAAGGTTGGTGACGAAGATCGGGACCAGCGTCAACCGGTTCGGCGTGATCCGCGCGGGGTCGATCGCGGTGACCAGCAGGCAGAAGACCACCAGGAACAGATGCACCGCGATGGTCGGGAACAGGACGGAATTGCGCAAGCGCTGATAGAGGACCAAGAGGATCACCATATGTCCCACGGGCAGCGCCACGCGCAGGACCATCGGGGGGATCGCGCTTGTCTCGGTGGCCTGGGCGGCGTTCAGGGCCGCGCGGAACTCGGCCAGCCAGCCTGTCGCAGCCAGGGCCACCAGCGACATCACGGCCGCGCTGGCCAGAAAGGTGAAGACCTGCCAGTGCAGCCCGAGGCCGGGGCGACCCGATCCGGCAGCCGAACCAACGTAATCGGCCCGCATTCCTGCTTCCCCCGATGCGGCGATGGGCAACCGCGTGTCGATCCGGCGCACCATCCGCCAGCAGGTCACGAAAACCAGCGCCACCAGCACTTCGTAGACGACGACCGAAAGCACGGTGTTCAGCACTGACCGCCCCCTTACGCCGGACCGCGAAAGCGTTGGGTCTTGTCCCACTGCGTCGTGATGCCCAGAAGCTTGTCCTTCAAAAGCTGCACCACCCCGGCATTGCAGGCCAGAAGGCTGGTGAAGGACGACACGAACAGGAACGGCACGGCGGCAAAGGCCCGCCGCTGCCCGTCCGACACGCAGCCGGCGGCAATCTGGTAGAAGGGCGCGAAATTGCCGATCCCGGTAAAGATGGTCAGCGAGATCGACATGATCGACAGCGCAGCCCAGCTTTCCCCCAGAAATCCGGGCAGGGCCAGCGCGATGATCAGGTTCAGAAGCACCAGGCTTGGCACCATGTAGATCAGAAGGACCAGCGCTGCATCGAGCCGCGCCAGCAAGGGCTGCTTCACTGCCCCCAGCGTCGCGAGGAAATAGCGCAACAGGCAATCGTTGTGCCCGATGGCCCAGCGTTTCACCTGACGGTAGCGGACTGCCCAAGTCTCGGGGCTTTCCTCATAGCATTCGGCGCTGGCCACATAGGCCACCCGCATCCCGGCGATGAAGAGGCGGTAGGTAAGGTCGGTATCCTCGGCCAGAGAGACCGTGTTCCAGCCCCCCACGGCCTCCAGCGCCGAACGCCGAACCGCCCCGGTCGTGCCGCCGAACTGCGGCAGCAGCGACAGGCGGTGCCGGACTTCCTGGTCGACCACGTAGCCGCCGCGCCGTTCAAGGTCGAGCATCTTGGTCAGCATGTTGGCATTGGCGTTGTAGGGCACGACACGGCCCATCGTGGCGCCGATCTGCGGGTCGCGGAAGGGCGCCACCAGCCGCCGGATGATCTGCGGCGGCGGCAGGTAGTCGGCGTCGAAGAACACCAGGATTTCGGAGGTGGAGCCGTTGATCGCATCCAGAAGTGCGGCAGGCTTGCCCGGGGCGGCATCATTCGGGCGATGGATTACACGCACGAACGGGAAGCGGGCGGCAAATTCGTCGGCAATCGCACCGGTCCGGTCGCGGGATCGGTCGTTGATCACCACCACGTCATAGCGGTCGGGCGGAAAGTCGACGCGTGTCAGGCTGTCGAGACAGCCCTGGATCACGCGTTCCTCGTTGTGGGCGGGAACGATGACGGTGACGCGCGGCAGGTCGGCATCGGAGGGCAGGCGGGCGATCTCTCCCCTGCGGCCGAAGTGGAACAAGAGGGTCACGACAACCTGCCGGACCAGAACCATCAGGGCCAGCAGGGTCGTCGTGACGTTCCAGACTATGAGGAAAGAGACCGCGACCCCGGTCATAGGCCGAGTCTGATACCCAGCGAAGCGCCTTGCAGATCGTAGAGGTCGGTCTCGACGAATTCGCCGCGCAGGATCACCTCGGCATTGTCGGTGAACCGGTAGGACACGAAGGGCTTGAAGGCAGTGTAGTCGTTGTTCACCGCCGTCAGGGGCGCGTTGTCATAGGTGATCTGGCCAAGCCCCAGCTCGGCGCCCACATTCAGGCCGCTCGGGGTGACCAGAGTGACGACGCCGGCCAGATCATAGCCCGTGTCCGCGGCACCGCTGGGTTCGGTCACGGCAGCGCGCAACTGGGTGATGACGTATGTGCCGTTCGGGCCTGGCGGGAAGTACTTGATCAACTCGCCGCGCAGCGTGGTCGAGGTGATGTCGTTGATGTATTCGGCGCGGCTCAGTTCAAGGTCGTAGATGACGCCCGTGTCCGGTCCCGTATCAAGCCGGTAGCCCAGCGCGTATTTCCGGTCCGGCGCGGTGCCAAGGTCGGAATTCGACGCCTCGACCATGACGCGCGCGGCACCCGGACCGGCCGAAAACTCCACGCCGAGGGCGTAGGAGGTGACGTTTTCCTCGCGATTCTGGCGGGTCAGGTCGAACAGGATCGCGGTGCTGTCGGTCAGCGCGAACTTGGAATTCAGGCCGGTAAAGGTGCGGTCCTCATAGCCGTTCGATACGTTGATCGCGCCGTAGGTGAGCTGGACAAAGCCAGCCTCTTGCGCCTGGGCGGCCAGGCCGAACGGCAGGACGGCACCAAGAACAAGGGCCTGCTTGATGAATCTGCTCATGCTTTTCTCCCGCCGGAAATGCGTCTTTTCCCGGCATCGATACCCTATTCGCGTTCAGGGAGAAAGGCTTATCGCCGCCTGCAACCGCCGCTTTCCCGGTCTATGGCTTTCTTGCACCAAATCGTTAACGCTTCGTGCAGCAGATTTGGGCACCTTCCGGAAGGCCGGGAAAACGGCCGGTGACCGTGCTGCGCGGGGCCTGTTCTCAGACCAGCATCCCGCCGTCGCTGTCGTCGCCCGCCTCTTCCAGCAGGCGGTCGATGTCGGGGATCTGGACGTGGCGGTTGCCTTCCAGGCTGATCACCCCGTCCTTCTTCAGCGCCGAAATCTGGCGGCTGACGGTTTCCAGGGTCAGGCCCAGGTAATCGGCCATCTCTTCCCGCGTCAGGGGCAGGTCGACCGACAGGGGGCCGACCGAACGCCGCAAGTGCAGCGCCGCCTCGCGCCGCGCGATGATCGAGATCAGCGAGGCGATCTTTTCCCTCGCGGTCTTGCGGCCCAGAAGCAGCATCCATTCCCGCGCCGCGTCCAGTTCGTCCAGCGTCATCTCCAGCAGGCGCTGCGCGATATGGGGCGTTGCGCCCATCAGGTCCTCGAACGGCTTCTTGCGGAAGCAGCACATCACCACATCGGTCGTGGCCGTCACGTCGAAGGCGGCCGTCGTGCGACCCGGACGGCCCACGAAATCGGACGGCAGCAACAGGCCGACCATCTGCCGCCGCCCGTCCTCCATCGTCTGGGTCAGCGACGCAATCCCCGAGACGACCGAGCCAACGAACTCCATGTGGTCGCCCGACCAGATGATCGTCTGGCCGGCCTGGAAGCTGCGGTAATACTTGATCTGCTCCAGTCGCGTCAGCTCAACCGAATCGCAGCGCGCACAGACGGCGCGGTGCCGGATCGGGCATTCTCCACACTGGACGTGGACGGAATGGTCGTGCATCGGACCCGCTTTGGCTTGATCTGCATCAAGGAGCGGCAAAGCTCCTGTCTCTAACTTAGTCACATGAGCCACGACCCGCAACTCGCCCATCTTGGTCTTTTCGACGCACGTGTGCCCCGTTACACGTCCTATCCGACCGCCCCGCACTTTTCCGCCGACGTCGGTCCGGGGGATTTTGTCCATTGGATCAAGGCGATACCCGAAGGCAGCGAGATATCGCTGTATCTGCATGTGCCATTCTGTCGCCGGTTGTGCTGGTTCTGCGCCTGCCGCACCCAAGGCACAACGTCGGACGCGCCCGTCGTCGCCTATGTCGAGACGCTGAAGGCGGAAATCGCGCTGTTGCGGGCGATCCTGCCGCGTGGCGTGACGCTTAGCCGGTTGCACTGGGGCGGCGGGACGCCCACGCTTCTGTCGGCCGATCTTGTGCGCGATCTGTCCCGGGCGATCTTCGCGGTGGCCCCGATGGCAGCGGATGGCGAGTTTTCGGTCGAGATCGACCCGAACGAAATCGACGATGCCCGGCTGGATGCGCTGGCGGCGGCGGGGATGAACCGCGCCTCGATCGGGGTGCAGGACTTCGACCCGATGATCCAGAAGGCGATCGGGCGCGAGCAGAGCTATCAGCTGACCCGCGACGTGGCCGAACGGATCCGGGCACGGGGGGTCGCCAGCCTGAACGCCGACATCCTGTATGGCCTGCCGTTCCAGACCGGCCCGCGGATTTCCGATTCCGTCCAGAAGCTTCTGACCCTTTCGCCCGACCGCGCGGCGCTTTACGGCTATGCCCATGTCCCGTGGATGAGCCGTCGGCAGCAGATGATCCCCTCGGATGCGATGCCCACGCCCGAGGAGCGGCTTTCCCTGTTCGAGACCGCGCGCAAGCTGTTCCTCTGGGACGGTTATGTCGAAGTCGGGATCGACCATTTCGCCAAGCCAGAGGACGGCATGGCGCGGGCATTGCAGACCGGGACCCTGCGGCGGAACTTCCAGGGCTATACCGACGACCCGGCCCCGGTCCTGATCGGGCTTGGTGCCTCGTCGATCAGCCGCTTCCCGCAGGGCTTTGCGCAGAACGCCTCGGGGACCGCCGAACATACGAGGGCAATCCGCGACGGACGTTTCTCGACCCATCGGGGCCACACTTTCCGGGGCGAAGACCTGCTTCGCGCCCGGATCATCGAGGCGCTGATGTGCGATTTCCGCGTGTCACGGGCCGACCTCCTGCGCGATTTCGACACCAGCGCCGCGCGCCTTGACAGCCTGTTCCAGGTCGCCCGGGCCGAATTCGGTGACATGGTGCAGCTGACCGAAGACGGCCTTTACATCCCCGAACGCGCCCGCCCGCTGACCCGGATGATCGCGCGCGCCTTCGATGCCTACGACAGCGCCAAGGCCAAGCATTCCTCGGCGATCTGACTGCCTTCGATCCCGCGGTCACAGCTTGCCTCACAGGGGATTCGCGCGTATACGGCGCGCATGTCCGGGTTCATCTACTTCAACATCACCGACCACGCGCGGCTTCCGGCCCGCTTCTTCGGCATGACCCGCAATGTCCTCGCCCGCGCCTGACTGCGCGACCGGCCCGTCGACCCATTCCCTAAGCCATCCCAAGAACAGGTGAGAGCCATGGCTCCTCGTACGCTTTATGACAAGATCTGGGACGACCATGTCGTCCATGAGGCTGAGGACGGCACCTGCCTCCTCTACATCGACCGCCACCTCGTCCACGAAGTGACCAGCCCCCAGGCCTTCGAGGGCCTGCGGATGACAGGCCGCAAGGTCCGCGCGCCGGAAAAGACCATCGCCGTGCCGGACCACAACGTGCCGACGACGCTGGACCGCGCCAATGCCGCGACGATGACCGAAGACAGCCGCATCCAGGTCGCCGCGCTGGACAAGAACGCCAAGGACTTCGGAATCAACTACTACCCGGTCTCGGACGTGCGTCAGGGCATCGTGCACATCGTCGGCCCCGAACAGGGCTGGACCCTGCCGGGGATGACCGTGGTCTGCGGTGACAGCCATACCGCCACCCATGGTGCGTTCGGCGCGCTGGCTCACGGCATCGGCACGTCCGAAGTGGAACACGTCCTTGCCACCCAGACGCTGATCCAGCGCAAGGGCAAGAACATGAAGGTGGAAATCACCGGCTCGCTCCGCCCCGGCGTGACCGCCAAGGATATCACCCTTTCGGTCATCGGCGCGACCGGCACCGCCGGCGGCACCGGCTATGTCATCGAATACTGTGGCCAGGCGATCCGTGAGCTTTCCATGGAAGGCCGGATGACGGTCTGCAACATGGCCATCGAGGGCGGTGCCCGTGCGGGCCTCATCGCCCCCGACGAAAAGACCTTCGCCTACTGCATGGGCCGCCCCCACGCCCCAAAAGGTGCAAAGTGGGAGGCCGCTCTGGCCTACTGGAAGACGCTTTACACCGACGAAGGCGCGCATTTCGACAAGGTCGTGACGATCCGTGGCGAAGACATCGCCCCCGTCGTGACCTGGGGCACCAGCCCCGAGGATGTGCTGCCGATCACCGGCGTCGTCCCCGCGCCGGAAAGCTTCTCCGGCGGCAAGGTCGAGGCGGCCAAGCGCAGCCTAGACTACATGGGCCTGCAGCCGGGCCAGAAGCTGACCGATATCGCCATCGACACCGTCTTCATCGGCTCCTGCACCAACGGCCGGATCGAGGACCTGCGGGCGGCGGCCGAGATCCTGAAGGGCAAGAAGATCAAGGTGAAGCGGGCGATGGTCGTCCCAGGCTCGGGCCTTGTGCGGGCGCAGGCCGAGGAAGAGGGTCTGGCGCAGATCTTCATCGACGCGGGCTTCGAATGGCGGCTCGCGGGTTGCTCCATGTGCCTTGCCATGAACCCCGACCAGCTGGCCCCCGGCGAACGCTGCGCGGCGACGTCCAACCGCAACTTCGAAGGCCGTCAGGGCCGCGGCGGCCGCACGCACCTGATGTCCCCCGCGATGGCGGCGGCAGCGGCGATCACCGGGCATCTGACCGACGTCCGCGAGCTGATGGGCGAGACGGTCTGATGCAACAGGCGGCGTCCCCGGATGCCGCCACCCGCGGGGCCGCAGGTCGGCCCCGCGTTCTGGTCATTGCCGAGGCGGCGAACCCGGAATGGGTTTCCGTCCCCCTGATCGGCTGGTCCCTTTCGGAAGCTTTGCGCGGCGTGGCCGATGTCCACCTCGTCACGCAAATCCGCAACCGCGATGCCATCCTGCGCAAGGGCTGGGTCGAGGGCACCGACTTCACGTCCATCGACACCGAGGCCATTGCGGCCCCCGCCTGGAAGCTGTCCCAGGTCCTGCGGATGGGCGAAAGCCGGGGCTGGACCATCGTGCAGGCGGTCAACAGCATCACCTACCCGTGGTTCGAGCGCAAAGTCTGGCAGCAGTTCAGCCCCGCCATCCAGCGCGGCGACTATGACGTCGTCCACCGGATCACGCCCTTGTCCCCCGCCGCCACCGGCTCGCTCGCCGCGAAATGCCGCAAGGCGGGCGTCCCCTTCGTCCTTGGTCCCCTGAACGGCGGCGTCCCCTGGCCCAAGGGCTTCGAGGCGGAACAGAAGCAGGAAGGCGAGTGGCTCTCCCGTTTCCGCAGCCTTCTGAAGGTCTTCCCCGGCCGCGCGAAGATGCTGCAGGCCTGCAACGCCATCCTCTACGCCTCCAAATTCACCCGGGGCGACATCCCCAACGCTCTCCTCGACCGCGCGATCTACCTGCCGGAAAACGCCATCGACCCGACCCGCTTCTTCCGCGAGGCGCAGCCGGAACCCGGCATCCTGAAAGCCTGCTTCATTGGCCGCTTTGTGCCCCTGAAGGGCCTGTCCATGCTGATCGAGGCCGCAAGGCCTCTGGTCGAAGCCGGGAAACTGGAGTTGCACCTGGTGGGCGACGGCCCCCTCACGCCCGCCCTGAAGGACCAGGCCAAGGGCCTGACCGGCATCACCTTCCACGGCTGGCTCAAGCACGAAGAGGTGCAGGACGTCGCCGCCCGCTGCCATGTCCTCGCCTTCCCCTCGATCCGCGAATTCGGCGGCGGGGCGGTGCTGGAAGGCATGGCGCTGGGCCTCGCCCCTCTGGTCGTCGACTACGGCGGCCCGGCTGACCTTGTGACGCCCGAGGTCGGTATCAAGGTCCCGCTGACCGACCGCGCGGGCACAACGGCAGCCCTACGGCAGGCGCTGGAACGCCTCGCCGCCGACCCCGCCCAGACTGCCCGCATGGGCCAGGCCGCGAAGGCCCGCGTCACCGACCTGTTCACCTGGCCCCGCCGCGCCGAACAGATCGCCACCATCTACGACTGGGTCCTGGGCCGCCGCCCGACCCGCCCCGAACCCATCAAACTCACCTGAAGGCAGACGACCATGGACAAATTCACCACCCTCACCGGCGTCGCAGCGCCCATGCCGCTCGTGAACATCGACACCGACATGATCATCCCCAAGCAGTTTCTGAAGACCATCCAGCGCTCGGGTCTGGGCAAGAACCTCTTCGACGAGATGCGCTATACCCCCGACGGCAAGGAAATCCCCGATTTCGTCCTGAACCAGCCCGCCTACCGGTCTGCGCAGATCATCGTCGCCGGTGACAACTTCGGCTGCGGCTCAAGCCGCGAACACGCGCCCTGGGCTCTGCTGGACTTCGGCATCCGCTGCGTGATCTCGACCAGCTTTGCCGACATCTTCTACAACAACTGCTTCAAGAACGGCATCCTGCCCGTCGTCCTGCCGCCCGAGGCCGTCGCCCACCTGATGGACGACGCCCGCAAGGGCGCGAACGCGCGGACCACGGTGGACCTTGTGTCACAGACCGTCACGGCGTCCGACGGCAAGACCTTCGCCTTCGAGGTCGACGCCTTCAAGAAGCACTGCCTGCTGAACGGCCTCGACGACATCGGCCTGACGCTGGAAAAGGCCTCGGCCATCGACAGCTATGAGGCGAAAAACGCCACGCTTCGCCCCTGGGCTTGAAACCACAAGGCCTTAGTCCCGCTCCAGCATCGCCTGGAGCGTGGACAGATGGTCGGCCTCCGCCGCAGGCTTGTCGTCGCGGATGCGGTTGATCCGGGGAAAGCGCATCGCCACGCCCGACTTGTGGCGGGTCGACCGGTTCAGCCCCTCGAACGCGACCTCGACCACCTTGGTCCGCGCGACGGAGCGGACGGACCCGAACCGCTCCACCGTGTTGTTCCGCACGAACCGGTCCAGCTCCTTCAGCTCGGCATCGGTAAAGCCGAAATAGGCCTTGCCGACCGGCACGAGCTCCTCCCCCTTCCAGACCCCGAAGGTGAAGTCCGAATAATAGCCCGACCGCTTGCCGTGGCCGCGCTGGGCATACATCAGCACTGCGTCGATCAGGTGCGGGTCGCGCTTCCACTTGAACCACGGCCCCTTCACCCGCCCAGCCAGATACGGGCTGTCGCGCCGCTTGATCATCACGCCTTCGATCACCGCTGCCGGGGGATCGGCCCGCTGCGCCGCAAGCTCGTCCCAGGTGGCGAAGGCCAGTTCCATGGACATGTCGATGCGCGGGTCCAGCCCTGACACCGCATCTGCCAGCACCGCCCGCCGGGCGTCATAGGGCTGGTCGCGCTGGTCTTCCCCCTTCCAGATCAGCACGTCATACAGCCGCAGCCCCGCCGGATGACTGCGCAGCATCGCGGGCGTCACGGTCTTGCGGTTCAGCCGCTGCTGGAGGTCGCCGAGACTCGCGATCTCCTCGCCGCGCCGCACCAGAAGCTCTCCGTCCAGCACCCCGTCAAAGTCCATCAGGTCCACGACATCCGGAAACGCCCCGCTGATGTCCTCCCCCGTCCGCGAATACAGCCGCCGCACGCCCCCGTCGCTGACCGCCTGCACCCGGATGCCGTCCCACTTCCACTCTGCCGCGTAATCCGCCGGGTCCAGCGCCGACAGCGCCTCAAGGTCGGTGGGCGTCGACAGCATCACCGGCCGGAACGGCGCCCGGGCGGCGGCCTCGGGGCGGGGGGAGCCTGCGGCCCAGCCGAACAGTTCCAGATAGGGCGGCTGCAGCGCGTGCCAGATTTCCTCGACCTCGGTCAGCGGCAGCTCGGCCCAGCCCGCAAAGGCCGCCCGCGCGAGGCGCGCCGAGACCCCCACCCGCAGCGCCCCGGTCGCCAACTTGAGATAGGCATAGCGCTCTGACGGACCAAGCGAGTCCAGCCGTTCGGCAATCAGCGCCGGAAGCCGGGTCTTGGGCGTCGTCGCCAGTTCCTGCACAACTTCGGACAGGGGCGGGTCCGACCGGCTCCCCTCGGGCCAGATAAGCGAGATCGTCTCGGCCAGATCGCCCACGAAATCATAGCTATAGCGGAACAGTTCGGCGTCGGTCCGGCTTTCCACCAACCCGCGCAACAGGCTTGGTGTCACCTGGCGCAGCTTCAAATCCCCGGTGATCGCGGCCAGCATCAGCCCGCGCTGGGGGTCCGGGTTTTCCGCGAAAGCCTGCGCCAGATGCCGTTCCTTCCCCAACCGTTGCGGCGTGAAGGCGAGGCGTTCCAGAAGCGTGGCGAAGGCGGTCAGGCTCATTCCGCTTCATCCTCGTAACCGACCAGATGCAGAGGCCGCGCCTTGCGCTGGTTCAACTCGCACCAGCGCATCAGCGCGTCCTCGCGGCCGTGGGTGATCCAGACCTCGGCGGGGTTCAGTTCTTCGATCGTCGCCGTCAGGTGCGGCCAGTCGATGTGGTCCGAGATGATCAACGGCAGTTCGACGCCCCTTTGCCGCGCCCGCGCGCGGACCTGCATCCAGCCCGAGGCAAAGGCGATCACCGGGTCGGGGAACCGCTGCGCCCAGGTCGCCGCAAACGCCGAAGGGGGCGCGATGACGATAGCCCCGGCAAAGTCCGACTTCTTCCCTTCGGTCGCAGGGCGCAGGTCGCCAAGGTCGATGCCTTCAGCGACGTGGTAGTCACAAAGCCGTTGCAACGCACCGTGGATGTAGATGGGCGCGTCCCACCCCGCCTGGCGGATCGCCGCGATCACCCGCTGCGCCTTGCCCAGCGCATAGGCCCCGATCAGGTGCGACCGCTCAGGAAATGCCGCGACCGATGCCAGCAGGCGCGCGATTTCCACTTGCGGCGGCGGGTGGCGAAAGACCGGCAGGGCGAAGGTCGCCTCGGTGACGAAGATGTCGCAGGGCACGGGTTCAAACGTCGCGCAGGTGGGGGTGGGGACGCGGGCATAGTCGCCCGAAACGACGATCCGCTGCCCGGCCCCCTCGACCGCGATCTGGGCCGAGCCAAGGACATGCCCCGCCGGGTGGAAGCTGACCGTGACGTTGCCGATCCGCGTCGGCCCCTCGGCGACCTGGCGGGTCCCCGCAAAGTCCTCGCCATAGCGGATCGCCATGATGTCCAGCGTCTGCCGCGTCGCCATCACCGCACCATGTCCCGGGCGGGCGTGGTCGGAATGGCCATGGGTCACCAGCGCGCGGGGGACGGGGCGCGTCGGGTCGATGAAGAAATCGCCCTCGGGGCAGTAAAGGCCCTCGGGGCGCGGAAGGAGAAGCGGCTGGGCCATGCTGTAGGGGTCCGGTGCGGGTCGGGTAAAGCTAGGCCGGTCTGGTCCGGTTTTCCAATGCCGCATCTCCCCGCATGGTTCCGCGCTTTGGACCGAACGTGTCAGTCTGGTAAACCGTCCATGAATGCCCACAGGCAAGCCATTGAAAAGATTGATTCGCTCTGCCTGTCCACGCCGGACACTTGCCCTTGCCGACCCAGCGCCCCCACGCTACCCTCACCCGCAACCGAACCCCGGAGACCCCCATGCACCCCATCGAAGAACGCCTCGCCGACCTCGGCGTGACCCTCCCCGACGCCCCGGCCCCGGCGGCGAACTACGTGCCCTTCGTGCAGGTGGGGAACCTCGTCCATATCTCGGGTCAGATCAGCCAGAACGAACAGGGCCTCATCAAGGGCCGCCTGGGTGAGGACCTTTCCTTCGAACAGGGTGCCGAGGCCGCGAAGCGGTGCGCGATCTCTCTGCTGGCGCAGCTGAAGAAGGCCACGGGCGGCGACTGGAACCGGCTGGACCGGGCGGTGAAGCTGGTCGGTTTCGTGAACTCCACCCCTGATTTCACCGACCAGCCCAAGGTCATCAACGGGGCCTCCGACTTCCTCGTGGCCGTCCTCGGCGACGCCGGTCGCCACGCCCGCTCCGCCGTCTCGGCCGCCTCGCTGCCCCTTGGCGTGGCGGTAGAGATCGAGGCGATCTTCGCGCTGAAATGAGACCCGTTCCGCTTCCCGACAGCTTCCTGCGCCTGCCCATCACCCACCGCGCCCTGCATGACCGGATACAGGGCCGGATCGAAAACTCAGCTGCCGCGATCCGGGCTGCAGTCGCGGCGGGCTATGGGATCGAGGTCGACCTGCAGCTGTCGCAGGACGGTGTCGCGATGGTCTTTCATGACGAAGACCTTGACCGGCTGACTGGTGAGACCGGCCCGCTGAACGCCCGCACCGCCACCGAACTGGGCCGGATCGAACTGAAGGACTCTAGCGACACGATCCCGACCCTCGCCGAGATCCTCAAACTGATCGACGGCAAGGTCCCCCTCCTGATCGAGATCAAGGACCAGACCCTGGTCATGGGCCCGACCGACGGCAAGCTGGAGGCTGCGACGGCCAAAGCCTTGGAGGGCTACCGGGGCGACGTGGCGCTGATGTCCTTCAACCCACATTCCGTCGCGCAGATGGCCCGCCTTGCCCCCCACCTGCCACGGGGGATCACCACTTCGGCCTACAATCCCGACGACTGGGCCCCCCTGCCGGTCGAGGTCTGCAACCGCCTGCGGGCCATCCCCGACTACGACGCCACGGGGTCCAGCTTCATCAGCCACGAGGGCCGGGACCTGAACCGCCCTCGGGTGGCCGAGTTGAAGGCGCAGGGGGCAAAGATCCTGTGCTGGACGATCCGGTCTGCCGCCGATGAGGCACTGGTCCGCCAGGTTGCCGACAATGTGACCTTCGAGGGCTATCTGGCCGCGCTTCCGGCTTGACCTTCCCGCCCCGCCCGCCACCTTTCCCCCGACCAGAGGGGCGCGAATGGCCGACCTGACGCTGCACGAAACCCTGTCCGACATCCCCGCCGCCGAATGGGACGCGGCGGCCGCCCCCGAACAGGCGGACGGGCGGCCCTTGGACCCGTTCACCACCCACCGTTTCCTGGCCGCGCTTGAGGGGTCGAACTCCACCGGCACGGGCACCGGCTGGCAGGCCCGGCCCCTGGTCCTGCGCGAGCGGGGCCAACTCCTCGCCGCGACGCCGCTTTATGTGAAATCCCACAGCCAGGGCGAATACATCTTCGACCACGGCTGGGCTGACGCGCTGGAACGGGCAGGGGGCCGCTATTACCCCAAGCTGCAGATCGCCGTTCCGTTCACCCCTGCCACCGGACGCCGGTTTCTGGGGGACCCGGCCCTGCGGGAGACGCTTTGGCAGGGCGCCATCGCGGTTACGGCGCAGAACCGCCTGTCGTCCCTGCACGCCACCTTCTGCACCGAGGAGGAAGCCGGGGCGCTGGTGGGGGTGGACGGCACGCTGCACCGCGTCACCCAGCAGTTCCACTGGGAAAACCGGGGTTACGGGACCTTCGATGACTTCCTCGGCGACCTGTCCAGCCGCAAGCGGAAGATGATCCGAAAGGAACGCGAGACGGCCCAGGCCTCGGGCCTGACGATCCGCGCTCTGACCAGCGATCAGATCGAACCGCAGCATTGGGATGCGTTCTGGGCCTTCTACCAGGACACCGGCAGCCGGAAATGGGGAACGCCCTACCTGACCCGCAAGGCTTTTGCCCGGTTCCACCAGACGATGCGGGATGACATGCTCCTGGTCCTCGCCTTCAACGGCGACAGGCCTGTGGCAGGCGCACTGAACTTCATCGGGCGGCACACGCTTTACGGCCGTTACTGGGGCTGCACCGAGGATCACCCCTGCCTGCATTTCGAACTGTGCTATTATCAGGCCATCGACTGGGCGATCACCCACGGCCTTGCCCGTGTCGAGGCCGGGGCGCAGGGCGAACACAAGCTGGCGCGCGGGTATCTGCCGGTCGAGACACATTCGATCCACTGGATCGCGGACCCCTCGTTCCGCGCGGCAGTGGATCGCTACCTGCAGGCCGAACGCCGCGCCGTGGGGGAAGAGATCGAGGTGCTGACATCCTACGGCCCCTTCCGCAGATGCGAGGGGCGCGACTAGGCCGAACCGATGACCCGCAACTTGACCCGAGCGAGGACATGATGCCCGACCTTCTGAACGAGACCGACCGCAAGGCGCAGCTGCCGCCGCTTGCCGAAACCGGATGGGCCGCCGTGCCGGGCAAGGACGCGATTCGCAAGGTCTGGAAGTTCCGGTCCTTTGGCGAGGCATGGGCTTTCATGTCCCGCGCCGCACTTGCGGCGGAAAAGGCCAACCACCACCCCGACTGGACCAACCGCTACAACGTGGTCGACGTGACGCTGACGACGCATTCGGCCAAGGGCCTGACGCAGCTGGACATCGACCTTGCCCGGGCGCTGGACCGCATGGGTCCCGAGGCCGAGATCGAACGCAACCATGGCGAGCCGGTCTCGTGCCTGTGCGAGCTTCATGCGCGGAAGGCGTGACGGTTGTCGGGCCAGGGAAAGGCCTGTAGACCCGGACGGGCCGAACAGGGAGACGCGCCGTGCTTGAACGCCATGCCGACTGGTTCTCGCTTCTGAAGGTGAAGGAGGCCACCCGGACGCGCGCCGCCCGGATCATGGACGAGACGCTCGGGATGTCGGGGGGCATGATGCACCACCGTGACATCGAGGCGCTGACCGCGCTTCTTCTGGCGCTGAGACCAAAGCGGATTTTCGAGATCGGCACCTACAGGGGCGCGTCGTCCGAGATGATGCTGCGGCTTCTGCCGCGAGCGCAGGTGATCTCCATCGCTTTCGTCAACCCCGACAAGTCGCGGCAGTTCAACAATGACGAGCTGTCCGAAACGGAGGTCGGCGCGCTGGTCAGCCCTGCGAACCGGGACCGCTATACCCAGCTGATCGGCGATTCCCATCAGATCGACCCGGGCGCGTTTGTCCGCGACCACGGGCAGATGGACCTGGTCTTCATCGACGGCGACCATTCGCGCGAGGGGGTGCGGCAGGACACTGACCTCGCCCGCGCGATCCTTGCGCCCGGCGGGGCCATCGCCTGGCACGACGCAAACCCCAAGAAGCGCTACATCGGCTCGCGCCTGTTCCTGGAGGAAGACCTGCGCGAGCTGGCGCTGGCCACGACGGATGACTTCATCGGCGGCGTGGCGCTCTGGACCGAAAAGCTGGAACGGACGCTGCGCAAAGGCGCCATTGCGGCAGGCTGAGCCCTACAGAAGCCCCGCCATCCGCGCCCCGGTCAGCAGGTCAGGGGCCAGGTGATGCGCCCAGCGACCCTCGCTTGGCACGATGTCGGGGACCTGCACCACGACGCAGCCGGCGCGATGGGCAGCTTCGGCCCCGGTCTCGCTGTCTTCGAACACGAGGCAGCGCGACGGGGAAATCCCGAACAGCGATGCGGCCAACAGGTAAGGCTCGGGGTCGGGCTTGGGCTGGCGCACGTCGTCCAGGGTCACGACATGGGTGAAGGCATCGGCGATCCCGGCGATCCCCAGTTTGTGGTGCGCACCCTTGCGCCCGGTCGAGGTGACGATGGCCAGGGGCTGCGACAGGGCGGGCAGCAGGTCGCGGGCACCTGGTTTCAGTTCCAGCCCCGCATCGACCCCGTCGCTGAAGCCCTTGCGCCAGTGCTGGTTCACGGCATCAAGGTCCACCCCCGGCAGGGCGGCGCGGATGATGCGGGCGGCAGTCGGCTCGTCCTTGCCGACCAGCGCGTGCATGAAGGCCTCGTCCACCTCGTGCCCATGCGTGGCGAAGGCCGCCATGCCGGTCGCAAGCGCGATGCTTTCGGTGTCGATCAGCGTGCCGTCAAGGTCAAAGAGAATGGCGTCGTACATCATGGCCTCCGGGCGGAGCCATAGCCGATCAGAGGTGCAGCCGGTAGTGGGTAAAGCCCGCGGCGTCGCGCTCCAGCGGTTCGGGGCGGAACGCCGCGATCTCGTCCAGATACTGCGCGGCGGCATCCCCGGTGGCAAAGGTGGCCGTGGTGCCGGGCATCGGCAGGAAATGCCAGTTGCGCCGGGCCGGACCGGTCTGCCTGCCCTGGCGCTGGACATAGGCGGCGATGACGGTTTGCACCCGCGCGCCATCGGTGAAGACGATCTGGTAGTCGCCGTCAGGATCCCACAGCCGGGCACGCCCCGCGCGATGGCTGTTCGTCACCAGAAGGAACTCGTCCTCGGGGCGAACCGGCTGCCCCTGGTAGGTCAGACCGGTGATCCGCCGCGCGTCGGGGTTCACCAGGCGGCCCTGGGCGTCGTGTCGGGCGGGTTTGCTCAGATCGATGGCATAGTCCAGCTGCGGGATCGTCTCGAACAGGAAGGCCGGAACTTCGGGGGCCATCAGGGCCGCGTCCGTGGCACCCGGAGTGATCTGGCGGAAGATCGTCGCCGACCGCTCCAGCCACTCGGCAAGCTCGGTCCCGGTCAGAAGCAGCGTCACCAGCGTGTTCGGGAAGGGATAGAGGTCGGACAGGTTGCGCATCCGCAACGGGCCTGCGGGAATGTCGGTGTAATTCGCCGGACCGCCCCGTCCACCCGCCCGGAACGGCGCCGCCGAGGACAGGACCGGCAGGTTTTCCCAGCTGGTGCCCACCAGGGCCTGACGGACATGCGCGGCCTTGGCCTCGGCGATCAGGTCCAGCGCGGCCGAAGGGGTGATCGTGGCGAACTGGGTGTGCAGCGCCACCGTCGTCTCGCCCAGCTGCCGCCGCGACCAGGCCAGCGCCGCGCGGTGATCCGGGGCCAGCGCCTGATGCAGGGCCGTCGCCGTCGGAGCCGGGCCTGCGCTGCGGTGGCCCAGCCGGGTCGAGGCTCCGACCACCCGCCAGCGCCGGGGCCCGACGTGGCAGCGTTCCAGGTCGAGGTCGATGATGCCGACATGGCTTGCCGAATGCCCCGGCATCACCGCAGGCTTGCCCGCCAGCCGCCCGGCCACCGGATCGACCTCGGCCGAGGCGGGAAAGTCCGGCCCGGGAAAGACCTGGTGGCTGTGACCGGCGACAACCGCGTCGATCTCGGGCAGGGCGGCAAGGGCGGTCGCGGCATTCTCGGTCCCGGCCTCGGGGTCCGGCGCGCCGATCCCGGTATGGGCCAGCGCCACGATGATGTCGGCCCCCTGCGCGCGAAGCCGCGGCAGCCAGGCCCTAGCCGCGGCCAGGATGTCACGGGTGCGCACGCCACCGCCGGGGGTGTCACGGTCCCACTCCTCGATCTGGGGTGGGGCAAAGCCGATCACGCCGACCCGGATCAGATGGCTGCGGCCCGCCTGGTCGATGATCTGGCGGCGCAGGATGGTGAAGGGCGGGACCAGCGTCTCGTCCCGGGCGGGGCTTTTCCCCAACCGGCGCGCAAGATTGGCCGAGACCACGGGGAAGCGCGCATCCTCAAGCGCCTGGGTCAGGAAGCGCAGGCCGTAGTCGAATTCATGGTTGCCAAGCGTGATCGCATCGTAGCCCAGCGTGTTGAACGCGGTGATGACCGGATGGGCACGGCGCCGTTTCGTCGTTGCGGCGAAATCCGCGATCGGGCTGCCTTGCAGGAAATCGCCATTGTCGAACAGAAGGCAGTTCTGCGCCTCGCCCCGCGCTTCGGCAATCTGTTGCGACACTGCACCCAGACCGAGGTTCGAATTGGGCCGGTTTGCGCAATAATCATAGGGCATCAGGCTGGCATGCAGATCACTCGTTGCGATGACGCGCAGCGAAGCCATTGCACTGCGCCTGGACAGCGGATCTTGTCGCCCGCCGTGGTCAACTTCAGCCGTTTCCTGGCCTTTTGACATCAAGTTAGAAACAACGGGAACCTGGTACATCGCCCTTCCAGTACCTTGGCTACAGCCTGCTTAATACAATAGTCCACCCAATCACACGCCCTTTGGCAGGAGTTCTATCGTTCCGGTTGTGTCAATGTTATGGCAATTTGTCGTTATTCAAGCGGAGGTTGTGCGATTGCGGCACGACACCGATTGAAACCGGCGGCAAAGCGGCAGAATCTCCGGCGCGGCAAGAACAGTGGCAGGAAAGCCGGTCAGAAATGCGTATTGCGGAAACAGTCACGTTCGGCGGATCAGGGCTCGACCGGCATGCAACCCTAAGGCGAGATGCGGCGGGTCTGCGCGCAGCATTGGCCCGGGGCGCGGTGCTGCCGGTCTGGCGGGGCAAGCCGCTTCTGGAACAAGGTCACCTGGCATGGGTTCCTGCAGACCATCCGGTGCTGGCGCTGGCTGGACCTGCGGTGTTCCTTGGCCTGGACGACGGCACCCCGCGCTTTGCCGCCGATCTGTCGGACTGGTCGCCCGAAGCGTCTGCCGACGCGCCCGAGACCGGATTTTTCGACCCGACCGTGCAACGCCACCCTGCCTTGCCCGCCGACCTGGGATTCGCCGAACTTCGCGGCGCGATGACCCTCCTGACCGCGCGTGAGGCAGAGCTGGTGGCCACCGCCAAGGCGCTGCTGCAATGGCATCGCAGCCACGGCTTCTGTTCGGCCTGCGGCGCGCGGTCTGACATGGCGATGGGGGGCTGGCAAAGGACCTGCCCCACTTGCGGTGCCCAGCACTTCCCGCGCACCGACCCCGTGGTCATCATGCTGGTTACACTGGGAAATTCCGTGCTTCTGGGCCGCAGCCCCGGCTGGCCGGAGGGAATGTTCTCGCTCCTTGCCGGGTTTGTCGAACCGGGCGAGACGGTCGAAGCCGCCGTCCGCCGCGAGGTGATGGAGGAGACAGGCATCACCTGCGGTGCGGTCAGCTATCTTGCCACCCAGCCCTGGCCCTTTCCGGCCTCGCTGATGATCGGGATGCGGACCGAAGCGCTGACCAGCGACATCCGGCTTGACCCTGACGAGCTGGAGGCCGCCCGCTGGGTCACCCGGGAGGAACTGGTGCAAGCCTTTGCCGGGCGTCATCCCGAAATCCTGCCCAGCCGGAAAGGCGCCATTGCGAACTTCATTCTTCGCAACTGGCTTGCGGATCGGCTTGAATGACCCGATGTTCCTGATATGCCCATCCCCGACCGGATCTGATCGGACCTTTGGTCCATTCGCAGTGGAAAGCAGATGAAACTGACGGCCAAGACCGACCTCGAAGTGCCTGCCGCTGCGGTCTTTGCCGGCCTGATCGACCACCAGTCCTGGGAACGCGAGGCGATCCGCAACGGTGTCGAGATCGAGCGTCCCCCCGGCTCTCCGGTAACCGGGGTCGGTGCGGAATGGCGCATTCGGGCGCATTTCCGCGGCAAGGCGCGCAAGGTGCTGGTGCGCATCGAAGAGCTGACGCCGGACCAGAAGCTGATGCTTGGCATGGATGGCACCGCGGTCGACGGCACCTGCCGGCTAGAGGTGATGGTCCTGTCACCACGCCGCAGCCGGTTGCGCGTGGACGTGGAATTCAAGCCAAAGACGCTGGCGGCGCGGCTGTTCATCAACACCATGCGGCTCGGCAAGGGCCGGGTGCAGGCCAAGTTCGAAAACCGCCTCGGCCAGCTTGGCGCACGGATCAAGGACCGCTACGAACGCAGCCAGGCCGTCACCTAACCCCGCTCGCGGTCTGCCGGATAGACGCCAAGGATGCGGTGTTCCGATGTGAAGTACCGCAGCTCCTCCAGCGCCAGCGCCACGTTCGGGTCCTCGGGGTGGCCCTCGATGTCGGCATAGAATTCCGTCGCGGTGAAGGTGCCGCCGACCATGTAGCTTTCCAGCTTGGTCATGTTCACCCCGTTGGTCGCAAAGCCGCCCATCGCCTTGTAAAGTGCTGCCGGGATGTTGCGGACGCGGAAGGTGAAGGTGGTGATCATCTTGCCCGTCCCGCGCCGCGTCAGGTCGGGGGTGCGCGCCATGACAAGGAAGCGGGTCGTGTTGTTCGCCTGATCCTCGATATGCCGGGCCAGGACGTCCAGCCCGTAGATCCCCGCCGCGAGCTCGCTGGCCAGCGCGGCGCGCGTCTTGTCCCCGGCCTCGGCCACTTCACGCGCAGCGCGGGCATTGTCGGAACTGACCTTGCCCTTGATGCCATGCGCCTTCAGGAACCCCGCGCATTGCGGCAGGATGACGACGTGGCCGTGGGCCTCCTTCACGTCCTCGACCTTCGCACCTTTCACGCCCAGCAAGTTGACATGCACCCGGACAAAGGCCTCGTCCACGATATGCAGGCCCGACCGGGGCAGAAGCGAATGCACATCCGCCACCCGGCCGTAGGTGGAATTTTCGACCGCGAGCATGCCCAGATCGACCTCGCCCTTCGCGACCTTCTCCACGACCTCCTCGAAGGTGGTGCTTGGAACCGCCTCGAAATCCGGCCGCGACTGCTGGCAGGCCTGGTGCGAATAGGCCCCGAGTTCGCCCTGAAACGCGATGCGACCGGCCATCTGGCGTCTTCCCCTGTCGAAAACCTGCCCCACGGGGCGTTTCGTCGCGCGTCTACACCTTGAAACCGGCCTGTGGAAGCGGATACATACCGCGCGACACAAGAGCCCAGATAGGTGAGACCCATGTTCGACACGATGACGATGACCAAGGCGGTGGGCGCGGTCTGCGGCTCGCTTCTGGTTCTGATGCTGGTCAACTGGGCGGGCGATGGCCTTTACACCGTGGGCGGCGAACATGCCGAGGGGGAACTGGCCCAGGCCTACACCATCGACACCGGCGAAGAGGCCGCTCCCGCTGAAGGCGAGGCCGAGACGGTCGATGTCGCGGCCCTGCTTGCGGCAGGCGATGCGGCTGCCGGTGAGGCGGTGTTCAAGAAATGCGGGTCCTGCCACAAGCTGAATGGGTCCGATGGCGTCGGCCCGCACCTGAACGGCGTTGTCGGTCGCAACCATGCGGCGGCTGCGGGCTTTGCCTATTCCGAAGCCATGGCGGCAAAAGCGGCCGAGCCCTGGACGCCCGAGGCCCTGTTTGCCTTCCTGGAAAACCCCAAGCAGGCGATCCCGGGCACCAAGATGGCTTTCGCCGGTCTGCCAAAGCCGGAAGACCGGGCGAACGTCATCGCCTATCTGGCAGCGAACCCCTGACAGCCTGCCCATCACAGATGCAAAGCCGCCCCCTCGGGCGGCTTTCTCATGTGCGCTCACAACAATGCGCGCCATGATCGCGGCTTGTTGGCTCGACAAAGCCTGATTTAGCATAAATGAATGCAGAAGACGGAACGCGACGGGAGGGCTGACGGATGCGGACAGACAAGCGGGTTGCAGCAAGGGCCAGGGTGGCAACGCGCAAACTGGGCCCGATGGTCGCCACGGGGTCCCTGATCCTGGCGCTGGCCGCGCTGGCCATCCCGGCCCGGGCCGAGACGGTGATCAAATCCCACGGTATCTCGACCTTCGGCGACCTGCCGCTTCCCGCCGATTTCACCCACCTGCCTTATGTGAACCCCGATGCGCCGAAGGGAGGCGAGATCAGCCAGTGGTCGCCGGGGTCCTTCGATAGTTTCAACCCCTACACGATCCAGGGCAATTCGGCTGCGCTTTCCTCGATCTTCTACGAATCGATCCTGACCGGCACGCTGGACGACGTCAGCGCCGCCTACTGCCTTTTGTGCGAGACGATGGAATACCCCGAGGACCGGTCCTGGGTGATCTTCAACCTGCGCAAGGACGTGACATTCTCGGACGGCACCCCCTTCACGGCCGAAGACGTGCTCTTCAGCCACAACCTCTTCGCCGAAAAGGGCATCCCCGAATACCGGTCCGTCGCCAACGAAAAGTTCCAGTCGGTCGAGGTGCTGGACCCCTATCGCATCAAGTTCACCTTCTCGCCCGGGACACCCTTCCGCGACATGCCCGCACAGGCCGGCAGCGGCCCGATCTTCTCGAAGAAGCACTACGAGGAAAACAAGCTCGACCTTGAAAAGTCCAGCTTCACGCCCTTCCTCGGCACAGGGGCCTATGTTCTGGAAAGCTACAAGCCCGGCCAGCAGGTGATCTACAAGCGCAACCCGGACTACTGGGGCAACAACCACCCGCTTAACGTCGGGCAGAACAATTTCGACCGCATCCGGATCGAGTATTTCGGCGACGACAATGCCGCGATGGAGGCGTTCAAGGCCGGCGTCTACACCTTCCGCAACGAAGGCGATTCCAAGCGCTGGGCCACCGGCTATGACTTCCCGGCGATCGCGGCGGGCGACGTGGTCAAGGCCGTGCTTCCTTCGGGCAACATCGCGGGCGGCCAGTCGATCATCTTCAACCTCCGCCGCGAGCAGTTCCAGGACCCGAAAGTGCGTGAGGCGCTGGGGCTGGTCTTCAACTTCGAATGGTCGAACAAGTCACTGTTCTACGGGCTTCTGGCGCGGATCAACTCGATCTGGGAAAACTCGGAAATGGCCGCGACCGGGACGCCAACCGAAGGGGAACTGGCGATCCTGAAGCCCCTGGTGGATGAGGGCCTTCTGCCCGCCAGCATCCTGACAGATGAGGTGAAGATGGCCTCGGTCTCGTCCGAGGACCGGGCGCTGGACCGCAAGAACCTGCGCGCGGCCTCGGCCCTTCTGGATGAGGCGGGCTGGACCGTTGGCGACGACGGCCTGCGGCGCAAGGACGGCAAGACGCTGAAGATGGCGATGGTCCATTCGCGCACCGACCTTTTGCCGGTGATGAACGCCTATGTCGAAAACCTCCGCGCGCTGGGTGTGGACGCGAGTTTCGAGATCATCGACGATCCCCAGCTGCAGGAACGCGCCAGCCCGCCGAACTTCGACTTCGACGCCCTGCCGACCACGGTTGTGAACGGCGGGCTTGAACCGGGCGGCGTGCTGAAACAGGCCTGGGCCTCGGTCGCCAAGGACAATTCCAGCCGCAACCGGATGGGCTATGCCGACCCGGCGGTGGACAAGATACTGGAACTGGTCGAAGCCGCCGACAGCCGCGAGGCACTGACCACCACAGTCAAGGCGCTGGACCGGGTCCTGCGGTCGCAATGGGTGATCGTGCCCCGCTACTACAAGCGCGACAACTGGGTCGCCTATTACAACATGTACGAACACCCCGAGACGCTGCCCCCCTATGCTCTGGGCGAACTGTCGATCTGGTGGTACAACGCCGAAAAAGCCGACGCGCTGAAGGCCAAGGGCGTGTTGAAGTAACGAAAGACGGGCAGGGACCTTGGGCGCCTATATCCTTCGCCGCTTGCTGCTGGTGATCCCCACGCTGTTTGGCGTGATGGTCATCAACTTTGCGCTGACCCAGTTCGTGCCGGGCGGCCCGGTCGAACAGGTCATCGCACGGCTGGAAGGCGGCGGCGATTCCATCCAGAACCTCGGCGGCAGCGAAAACGCCGGGGTGCAGGAGGAAGAGGCCGTCGGCGAAGGTGGCGACAACGGCTATGTCGGCGCCCGTGGCCTGCCGCCCGAGTTCATCGCCAAGCTGGAGGTCCAGTTCGGCTTTGCCCGCATCACCTGCGACGAAGGCTTCACCGGCACCCCATCCGTCACCGCGCCCGAATGCCGGAAGGAAAAGATTCCGGCCGTCGAGCGGTTCTTCATCATGATGGGCAACTACCTGACCTTCGACTTCGGCCAAAGCTACTTCCGGTCGATTTCGGTGGTCGATCTGGTGATCGAGAAGATGCCGGTGTCGATCACGCTTGGCCTCTGGTCCACCCTGATCGCCTACCTCGTCTCGATCCCCCTTGGCATCCGCAAGGCCGTCCGCGACGGGTCGGGGTTTGACACCTGGACCAGCGGAGTCATCATCGCCGCCTACGCGATCCCCGGCTTCCTGTTCGCGATCCTCTTGATGGTCGTCTTCGCGGGCGGGTCCTATTTCCAGTGGTTCCCCCTGCGCGGCCTCACCTCCGACAACTGGGAAGAACTGAGCCTTTGGGGCAAGATCGTCGATTACCTTTGGCACATTACCCTGCCGGTGACGGCGCAGCTGATTTCGTCCTTCGCGGTCCTGACGCTGCTGACGAAGAACAGCTTCCTGGATGAGATCAAGAAGCAATACGTCCTGACCGCCCGTGCCAAGGGCCTGTCGGAATCGCGCGTCCTTTACGGCCACGTCTTCCGCAACGCGATGCTTATCGTGATCGCGGGGTTCCCGGGGCTGTTCCTTGCGGTCTTCTTCGGATCGAGCCTTCTGATCGAGGTGATCTTCTCGCTGGACGGCCTCGGCCAGCTTGGCTTCCGATCCGCCGTGGAACGCGACTACCCGGTGATCTTCGGCACCCTCTTCGCCTTCGGGCTGATCGGCCTTGTCGTCGGCATCCTGTCCGACCTGATGTATGTCTTCGTCGATCCCCGCATCGACTTTGAAAGGCGCGGGTGATGGCGCTTTCGGCCCTGAACCAGCGGCGCTGGCGGAATTTCAAGGCGAACCGGCGGGCGTTCTGGTCCTTGTGGATCTTCCTGGTCCTCTACGGCATCTCGCTCTTCGCCGAGCTTATCGCCAACGACCGCCCCGTCCTCGTGCAATACCAGGGCGGCTGGTACACCCCCGTCTTCAAGTTCTACCCCGAGACAGCCTTCGGCGGCGACCTACGGACCGAGGCGGATTACACTACGCCCGAGGTGCAGTGCCTGATCGTCTCCGGCGGCTCGCTTGACTGCTGGGACGATCCGGAAGGCATCAAGGCCGAGGTTGAAACCAAAGGCACCGCCGCCGGTGAACCCGTCCAGGCAGGCCGTATCGTCTGGCCGCTGATCCCCTACAGCTTCAACACCATCGTCGATACCGGCGGCGTGGCCCCGGGGCCGCCATCCGCACAGAACTGGCTGGGCACCGACGACACCAGCCGCGACGTGCTGGCGCGGATCATCTACGGCTTCCGCCTCTCGGTCACCTTCGCGCTGATCGTGACCTTCGCCACCTCGGTCATCGGCATCGCCGCCGGGGCCGTCCAAGGCTATTTCGGCGGCCTGACCGACCTTCTGTTCCAGCGCTTCATCGAGCTCTGGTCCTCGGTCCCCACGCTTTACGTCATCATCATCGTGACGGCCGTCTGGGCGAAAAGTTTCTGGCTGTTGGTGTTCCTCATGGTCCTGTTCGGCTGGACCAGCCTCGTCGGCGTCGTCAGGGCCGAGTTCCTGCGCGCCCGGAACTTCGAATACGTCCGCGCCGCCCGGGCGCTGGGGGTGGCCGACTGGCAGATCATGTTCCGCCATCTCCTCCCCAACGCGATGGTCGCGACGCTGACGCTCCTTCCCTTTGCCGTCACCGGGGCCATCGGCACGCTGGCAAGCCTTGACTATCTCGGCTTCGGCCTGCCCTCGGACCTCCCGTCCCTCGGCCAACTGACCCGCCAGGCCCAGCAGAACCTGCAGGCGCCGCACCTGGCCTTCGTCGCCTTCTTCACCTTCGCGATCATGCTGTCGCTTCTGGTCTTCATCTTCGAAGGCGTCCGTGATGCCTTCGACCCCCGGAAGACGTTCAGATGACCGTCCTCGACGTCCGCGACCTGAAGGTCTCCTTCCAGCAGGACGGCCGGTTGATCCAGGCGGTCAAGGGCGTGTCCTTCACCGTCGCCAAGGGTGAGACCGTCGCGCTGGTGGGCGAAAGCGGGTCGGGCAAATCCGTCACCGCGCTGTCGACCGTGGGCCTTCTGGCCGACAATGCCACCGTTTCGGGGTCAGTCACCTACCAGGGCACCCAGATGGTCGGCGCGACCGAGCGTCAGTTGCGCCAGATCCGCGGCAACGACATCAGCTTCATCTTCCAGGAGCCGATGACGTCCCTGAACCCGCTCCACACCATCGCCAAGCAGCTGGGCGAAAGCCTTGCCCTCCACCAGGGCCTGACCGGCGACAAGGCCCGGGCGCGGATCGTGGAACTCCTCACCAAAGTCGGCATCCGGGACGCGGAATCCCGCCTTGGCGCCTATCCGCACCAGCTGTCGGGCGGCCAACGCCAGCGGGTAATGATCGCGATGGCCTTGGCGAACGGCCCCGAACTCCTCGTCGCCGACGAACCCACCACCGCCCTCGACGTGACCATCCAGGCCCAGATCCTCGACCTGCTGGCTGACCTGAAGCGGGCCGAGGGCCTCAGCCTCCTCTTCATCACCCACGACCTCGGCATCGTCCGCCGCATCGCCGACCGCGTCTGCGTCATGCAGGGCGGCGAGATCGTGGAACAGGGCCCCACCGCCGACATCTTCGCCAACCCGCAGCACCCCTACACCCGCAAACTCCTCGCCGCCGAACAGAAAGGTGGCCCGCCCCCGGTTCCCGCAGGCGCGACCGAGGTCGTCCGTACCGACGCGCTCCGCATCTGGTTCCCGATCCAGAAGGGCCTTCTGCGCAGGACTGTGGGCCATGTGAAGGCAGTGAACGACGCCACGCTGTCCGTCCGCGCCGGGGAGACGCTGGGCATTGTCGGCGAAAGCGGGTCGGGCAAGACCACCCTTGCGCTCGCCATCATGAAGCTGACCCCCTCGACAGGCACCGTCAGCTTCCTTGGCCGCGACCTGGCCAGTTACAGCCGGTCCGACCTCCGCAGCCTGCGCCGCGAGATGCAGGTGGTGTTCCAGGACCCCTACGGCAGCCTCTCACCCCGGATGACGGTGGAAGAGATCATCGCCGAGGGCCTGGGCGTCCACGGCGTCGAAAAGGGGCGCAACCGGACCGAGATGGTGGCAAGCATCATGCAGGAAGTGGGCCTCGATCCCGCCACCATGCAGCGCTACCCGCACGAATTCTCGGGCGGCCAGCGCCAGCGCATCGCCATTGCCCGCGCGATGATCCTGCGGCCAAAGCTCGTGGTGCTGGACGAACCGACCAGCGCGCTCGACATGACCGTCCAGGTCCAGATCGTCGAACTGCTCCGCGACCTTCAGCAGAAATGGGGCCTCGCCTACATCTTCATCAGCCACGACCTGCGGGTGATCCGGGCCATGGCGCACAAGGTCATGGTGATGCAGGCGGGTGACGTCGTCGAAGCGGGCACCTGCGAGGCCGTGTTTACCGATCCGCAAACCCCCTATACCAAAGCTCTGATGGCCGCCGCCTTCGGAGCCTGAGGTTTGAAGCTTCTCTTCGTCCACCAGAACTTTCCCGGCCAGTTCCTGCACCTCGCGCCCGAGATGCAGCGCCGGGGGCATGACGTGCGGGCGCTGACCGATGCGGCAAACGACAAGACCTCGGACGTGCCGATCCTGCGCTACACCCACAAGGCGCAGACGGTCGATCCGAAGGCCACCCGCCTTGGCCGGAATTTCACGCTGATGAGCGACCGGGGCGTCAGCGTCGCCCGATTCTGCCAACGCCTGCGCGCCGAAGGTTATGTGCCCGACGTGATCTACGGCCATTCCGGCTGGGGCGAGACGCTTTTCCTCAAGGAAATCTGGCCCGAGGCCAAGCTTCTGGTCTTTGCCGAGTTCTACTATCGCGGGATCGGTGCCGACACCGGCTTTGATCCCGAATTCCAGGCCCAGGGTTTTGACCAGGTGATGATCGCCCAGTCTCGCGCCGCCTATCTTGGCCAGGCGCTTTTTCACGCCGATGCCGGGGTCACGCCAACCCGGTGGCAGGCCAGCACGCACCCGCCCCTGTTGCGACGGCATCTTCAGGTGATCTTCGACGGCGTCGATTGCGACCGGCTGGCCCCGAACCCCTCGGCCAGCTTTGCCCTGCCGAACGGCGGGGTCCTGCAACCCGGCGATGAGGTGCTGACCTTCGTCAACCGCAACCTCGAACCCTATCGCGGCTTCCACATCTTCCTTCGCGCCTTGCCGGACGTGCTGAAAGCCCGGCCCCAGGCGCAAGTGGTGATCGTCGGCGGGGATGAGGTGAGCTATGGCCAAGCCCCCAAGGAAGGCGGCACCTGGAAAGACTTCATGCTGAACGAGGTCGGGGATCAGATTGACCTCAGCCGCGTGCATTTCGTCGGGCGCGTGCCCTATGACCGTTTCGTCGACCTCCTCCACGTCAGCCGCGTTCACGCCTACCTCACCTACCCCTTTGTCCTGTCCTGGTCGCTGGTCGAGGCGCAGGCCGCAGGTTGCATGGTCGTCGCGTCGAACACCGCACCGGTGGCCGAGGTCATCACCGAAGGGGTGAACGGGAAATTGGTCGATTTCTTCGACGTCCCCGCCTGGTCCCGCGCCCTGACCGAGGCACTTGCGGACCCCGAAGCCGCCCAGCCCTTGCGCGACGCCGCCCGCCGCATCGCCCGCGAACGGTATGACCTGCGGTCCGTCTGCCTGCCGCAGCAGGTGGACCTTCTGACCCGCCTGTCCCGCGCCTGACGATCCGCAAAGACCCACCCTTTCGCTGCACCCGCACAGGTGATAGCCAGCGCGGACCATGACTGCATCGAAGAACCCCGTCCTTGGCATCTGGCTGATGGTAGCCGCTGTCGCCGCCTTCGCCGCACAGGATGCCTTCGCCAAGCATCTGGCGGGCACCTATTCGACCCAGATGGTCATCATGATCCGCTACTGGGTCTTTGCGGGCTTCGTGATCCTTCTGGCGCTGCGCCGCCCCGAGGGCCCTCGCGCAGCCGTGCGTTCAACCCGCCTGTCCGCGCATCTGGTCCGCTCCTGCCTTCTCGTCGCCGAGATTTGCCTGATTGTCTGGGGCTATACCCAGATCGGACTCATAAACTCGCTGGCTGTCTTCTCGGTCTGCCCGCTTCTCATCGTCGCCCTCTCCGGCCCGATCCTGGGCGAAGCGATCAGCTGGCAGCGCTGGGCCGCGGTGGGCGCGGGGCTGGTCGGTGTCCTTGTCATCCTGCGGCCCGGGATGGGCGTCTTCTCCTGGGCGGCGATCCTGCCCCTGGCCTCGGCAACGCTTTTCGCGCTTTATTCGGTGCTGACCCGGCTGACCACGCGCGACGAGCCGACGTTTCCCGCCTTCTTCTGGCCCGGCGTGATCGGGGCCGTCCTGATGACCGCAATCGGCCTGCCGCATCTGGAACCGATGCTGCCGCAGGACATGGGATTTCTCGCCGCCTATTGCGGGCTGTCGATCCTGTCGCACTGGCTTTTGCTCAAGTGCTACGAACAGGTCGAAGCCTCGCGCGTCCAGCCCTATTCCTATCTGCAGCTGGTCTTCGTGACCGGGATCGGCATTTCGGTCTACGGCGAGGTGCTTGAACTCCCCGTCGCCATCGGCAGCGTGATCGTGGTCGGGGCCGGGCTATACGCCCTGTCGCTGGAACGGCGACCGGCATGACCACGCCGCAGAACACCCGCACGGGGATCTGGCTGATGATCGCGACGACCCTGGTCTTCGCCGCCCAGGACGGGATCTCGCGGCACCTGGGGACGCATTATCCCGTCGTCATGGTCGTGATGGTGCGCTTCTGGTTCTTCGCGCTGTTCGCCCTCGTCCTTGCGGCCCGGTCCCCCGGCGGCATCCGCGCGGCCGCAAGGTCGGCCATGCCCTGGGTCCAGATCGCGCGCGGCGTCATCCTGGTGGCCGAAATCGCGGTGATGGTGGTAGGCTTCGTCAAGCTCGGCCTGATCGAGGCCCATGCCGTCTTTGCCTGCTATCCGCTGCTGGTCGCCGCACTCTCCGGTCCGATCCTGGGGGAAAAGGTCGGCTGGCGGCGCTGGACGGCGATCCTGGTCGGTTGCCTTGGCGTCATCATCATCCTGGAACCCGGCTTCGGCGTCTTTTCGCCCTGGGCGCTGGTGTCGCTTGTGGCCGCCACCATGTTCGCGCTTTACGGCCTTCTGACGCGCTATGTCGCGCGCAAGGACAGCGCCAGCGTCAGCTTCTTCTGGACCGGCACCGTCGCCGCCGTCGCCGCAACGCCCTTCGGCCTTCTGCAGTGGACCTGGATGACCCCCGCAGACTGGGGCTGGATGGCGGTCCTTTGCTGCACCGCCGTCTTGGGCCACTGGCTGCTGATCAAGGCCTTTGCCGTGGCCGAAGCCTCGGCGATCCAGCCCTTCGCCTACCTGCAACTGGTCTGGGCCAGCGCCATCGGCCTTGTCGTCTTTGGCGAGACCTTGCGCCTGAACGTGGCCATCGGCGCGGGCATCGTGGTGGCGGCGGGGGTTTTCACGCTCTGGCGGCAGCGTGTGCGTGAGAAGGCCGCAGCAGGGCAGGCGTGACGGTTGCCGTGCCCGCCCGGCGCGCGTAAAAGCCTTCCAAGCCAGAAGGAGACCGCCCATGCCCGCCCCGAAACCCGTCGTCCTGTGCATCCTCGACGGCTGGGGCATCGGCCCGAACCCGGAAACCTCGGCCCCCGCACAGGCGCATGTGCCGACCTTCAACCATCTTTGGGCCACCTGCCCTCATGCGACCCTGACGACCTTCGGGCCCGACGTGGGCCTGCCGACCGGGCAGATGGGCAACTCGGAAGTCGGCCACACCAACATCGGCGCGGGGCGGGTGGTCGCGATGGATCTGGGCGCGATCGACCTTGCGGTCGAGGACGGAAGCTTTGCCAGGAACCCCGCGATCCTGGACTTTGCCGCCAAGGTGAAGGCCGCGGGCGGGGTCGCGCATCTGATGGGCGTCGTGTCGGACGGCGGGGTGCATGGGCATGTCAACCACGTGCTCGCCGCCTGCCGTGCGATCACCGCGCTGGGTGTTCCCGTGGCGCTGCATGCCGTGACCGATGGGCGCGACGTCGCCCCCTCCTCGGCCGCGGGCTACATGGAGGCGCTGGTCAAGCGTCTGCCCTATGGCGCCAGCATCGCCACCGTCACTGGCCGCTACTGGGCGATGGACCGCGACAACCGCTGGGAACGCGTCTCCCGCGCCTATGACGCGATGGTCCATGCCAAGGGCGAAACCGCGCCCGACCCGCTGACCGCCATCTCGAACAGCTACGGCAAGGGCGAAACGGATGAATTCCTCGCCCCCACGGTGATCGACGGCTATCACGGGGCCAGGGACGGCGACGGCATCTTCTGCCTGAACTTCCGCGCCGACCGCGCGCGGGAAATCCTCGCAGCCATCGGCGACCCCAACTTCAATGCCTTCGACACTGGCGCGCGGCCGAAGTGGTCGTCATTGCTGGGCATGGTCGAATATTCCGACCTGCACAACGCCTATATGGCCACCGCCTTCCCCAAGCGCATCCTCGTCAACACCATCGGCGAATGGGTCTCCAACCATGGGTTGACCCAGTTCCGCCTGGCCGAGACCGAGAAATACCCGCATGTCACCTTCTTCCTGAACGGCGGCCGCGAACAGCCCTACCCCGGCGAAGACCGCGCCATGCCGCCCTCGCCCAAGGTCGCGACCTATGACCTGCAGCCGGAAATGAGCGCGGATCAAGTCTCGGACGAACTCGTCGCCGCCATCGAAAAGGGCTACGACCTGATCGTGGTGAACTACGCCAACCCCGACATGGTCGGCCACACCGGGTCGCTTCCCGCCGCGATCAAGGCCTGCGAGGCGGTTGACCGTGGCCTGACCCGGGCCGTCGCCGCGCTTCAGGCAAAGGGCGGGGCGATGATCGTCACCGCAGACCACGGCAACTGCGAAGTGATGGTTGACCCCGTCACCGGCGGGCCGCACACGTCGCACACCACGAACCCCGTGCCGGTGATCCTTGTAGGCGGTCCGGCGGGCGCGACCATGCGCACGGGCAGGCTCGCCGATCTTGCGCCGACGCTTTTGCAACTGATGGGCCTTCCGCAGCCGCCCGAGATGACGGGCCAGACCCTCATCGCATGATCCGCACCGCTGCCCTTCTTTGCCTTCTGGCCTTGCCCCTGCGGGCCGAGACGGTCGCCGAACAGGCGGCGAAGGCCGCAGCCGACCTGCAACAGGCCGTCGTTGCGCTGGATCAGGCGACCGAGGCGCGTGACCGGGTGGCGGCCCTTAGCCAGACCATCCGCGCCTATGAGACCGGTCTTGCCGCCCTGCGGGGTGCCCTGCGTGAAGCGGCGCTGCGTGAGGCAACGCTGACCCGCAGCTTCGAGGCCAAGCGCAACGGCATCGGGCGGCTTCTTGGCGTCCTTGCGACGATGGAGGCGAACCCCGGACCGCTCCTCCTTCTCCACCCCGAAGGCGCGGTCGGAACGGCGCGGTCGGGCATGATCCTTGCCGATGTCACCCCTGCGCTTCAGTCCGAGGCGCTGGCGCTGAAGGCCGAACTGCAGGAACTGGCCGATCTGCGCGCCTTGCAGCTTTCGGCAGGCGAGGTGTTGCAGACCGGTCTTGCCACGGCGCAAGCGGCCCGGACCGCGCTGTCGCAGGCGATCTCGGATCGCACCGACCTGCCGCGCCGGTTTACCGATGACCCCGAGGTGCTGAAGGGCCTTCTCGACAGCGCCGACACGCTGGATGCCTTCGCTGCGGGCCTCTCGCCCGATGCCGGGACCGGCACGAGTTTTGCCGCCGAAATGGGCCGCCTGCGGCTTCCGGTGCTCGGCACGCTCCTCCGCCTGCCCGGTGAGGCTGACGCCGCCGGTGTCCGCCGCCCGGGGGTCGCCCTTGCCACCCGCCCGCATGCGCTTGTCACCGCGCCCTGGCCCGCCACGATCCGCTTTCGCGGCCCGCTTCTGGACTACGGAAATGTGATGATCCTTGAACCGGGGGACGGCTATCTTCTGGTGCTCGGGGGCATGGAAACCCTGTATGGCGAAGTGGGAGAAGTCGTTGCCGCCGATGCACCGCTTGGCCTGATGGGCGGACCCGCGACCGCATCCGCGGAATTCGTGGCCCTTGCACCAGATGGCTCTGGCGGGCGGGATACGGAAACGCTTTATATGGAACTCAGACAGGGCGCGCGGCCCGTGGACCCGATCCCGTGGTTCGCTGGCCTCGCCCGGACAGGAGACTGACGCGCATGAAGAAACACGTGATGGCCGCTTTGGCCGGAACCGTCGCCGGGGTCGTGGCAACCACCCAGATCGCTGGCCCACTTGTCGCGCAGGAAGCGGTCCAGGATTCCTCGCTGTATGAACAGCTCGACCTTTTCGGCGACATCTTCGAACGCGTCCGCGCCCAGTATGTCGAGGAAGTCCCGACCGAAGAACTGGTCACCGCCGCGATCAACGGCATGCTCACCTCGCTTGACCCGCATTCCAGCTACCTCTCCGCCAAGGACTTCGAGGACATGCAGGTCCAGACCCGGGGTGAATTCGGCGGCCTCGGGATCGAGGTCACGCAAGAGGAAGGCTTCATCAAGGTCATCGCGCCGATGGACGGCACGCCCGCCGCCAAGGCCGGAATCCAGGCTGGCGACTACATCACCCATGTCAATGGCGAGGCTGTGTCGGGCCTTATGCTGGACGAAGCGGTCGAAAAGATGCGCGGCCCGGTGGGCTCCGAGATCATCATCACCGTCGTCCGTCAGGGCACGCCCGAACCCTTCGACGTCTCGATTATCCGCGACACGATCAAACTGACCGCCGTAAAGGGCCGCGTCGTCGGCAAGACCATCGTCCTGCGGATCACCACCTTCAACGACCAGACCACCAGCGGCCTGAACTCCGAACTTAAGAAGGGCCTCGACGAGTTGGGCGGCCTCGACAATCTCGATGGCGTCGTCATCGACCTGCGCAACAACCCCGGCGGCCTTCTGAACGAGGCGATCACCGTCTCGGACGCCTTCCTCGACAAGGGTGAGATCGTCTCGACCCGCGGCCGCGACCCCAAGGCGGGCGAGCGCTACAACGCCACTGCCGGCGACCTGATCGAAGGGAAACCGATCGTCCTCTTGATCAACGGCGGCTCCGCCTCGGCCTCGGAAATCGTCGCGGGCGCGCTGCAGGACCACCGCCGCGCCATCGTTGTGGGCACGAAAAGCTTCGGCAAAGGCTCGGTCCAGACCCTGATCCCGCTGCGTGGTGACGGGGCGATGCGCCTGACCACGGCGCGGTATTACACGCCCTCGGGCCGCTCGATCCAGGCGCTGGGGATTTCTCCCGACATCGTGGTGCAGCAGCCAGTCCCCGAACCCGTCGATCCGGACGCGCCGAAGGAAGAAACCAGCGCCGCCAGCCGCGAACGGTCCGAGGCCGACCTGCGCGGTGCGATCACCAACGACTCGATGACGGATGAGGAAAAGCGCCTGTACGAGGAAGAACTCGCCCGCGCCGAGGAATCGGCCAAGCTGCGGGACGAGGACTACCAGCTTGCCTATGCCGTCGACATCATCAAGGGCCTGACCGCCATCGCGCCGGAAGCACCCTGACCGATGGTCGACGCCGAAAGCCTGCCCTACCGGCCCTGCGTGGGCGTCGTCCTGATCGACGCCCGAGGGCTTGTTTTCGCGGGCCAGCGGATCGACAGCCCCCCCGGTGCCGCTCCCGCCTGGCAGATGCCGCAGGGCGGGATCGACGAGGGTGAAAAACCGCGCGAGGCCGCCTACCGCGAGCTCTGGGAGGAAACCGGCGTTACCCGCGACAAGGTGGAATTCGTCGGCAAGACCCACGGCTGGGTCACCTACGACCTTCCGCCCGAGCTTCTAGGCCGCGTCTGGGGCGGCAAATATCGGGGGCAGAAGCAGAAGTGGTTCCTGTTCCGCTTCACGGGCCAGGACAGCGACATCCGGATCGCGACCGAACACCCCGAATTCTCGACCTGGCGCTGGATTACCGCCGACGAAATGGTCGACAGCATCGTCCCCTTCAAGCGCGCGGTCTACGACGAAGTCGTCCGCAGCTTCCGCGCCTATTTGGCCTGACACTCCCCCGTTCGACGACGGGACGGATTGGCCACAAGGACCCGGTCCTGGGCCGGTTTCTCTGTCGCCCCGGCCACGCCCGGGCTTTGGGATTGTCCCTTTCCCCACCGCGAACCGCAGGCCGACCGGAGGTTGTGGCTCCCTGTCACTTCCCGCGACAAGACCTCGCCTGCCGGGCGGTCGGCCCTTTCCTTGCGCCAGGAGCCCGTCTAGGGTCCGCCCGTCGGAGGAATCCCCCCATGATGCGCGACGGCAATCCCCTGAAAGGCGTGGCCCTGGTTCTGGCCGCGACCTTCCTCTTTGCCTGGGGCGACACCTTGGGCAAGCATCTCTCGATGCTCTATGCCGCGACGATGGTCCTCTCGGCCCGCTACCTCATCAACCTCGTCCTCGTCCTTGTCACCATGTGGCCCCGCCACCGCAGCGCCGTCTGGGCCACGAACCGCACCGGCCTCGTCCTCCTCCGCGGCCTCCTCCTCGCCATCGCCACGCTCACCATGCTCCTCTCCCTCCGCGTGATGCCGGTGGCCGAGACGGTGGCGATCATCTACATCACCCCCGTCCTCCTGATGCTCGCCTCCGGCCCCATCCTAGGCGAGACCGTCAGCCCCCTCGGCTGGCTCTGCGCCGCCCTCGGTTTCGCCGGAGTCCTCCTCATCGCCCGCCCCGGCAGCGGGCTTGATCCCTGGGGCGTCGCCCTCTGCCTGATCAATGCGACCCTCGGCACCGGCTACCACCTGCTGACCCGGATTCTGACCCGGACCGAGACGACGATGGCGCTCCTCTTCCACACCGCGCTGATCGGCTCCGTCCTCTCTGTCACCGCCACCCTGGTCATCGGCGGCGAGACGATGCCCACCCTCCCGGATATCGGCCTGATTCTGACCTACGGCACCTGCGCAACGGTTGGACACCTCCTCCTCACCACTGCCTACCGAGAAGCCCCGGCTTCCACCCTCGCCCCCGTCAACTACATGCACATCGCCTTCGCCACGCTCCTCGGCTGGCTCGTCTTCCGGCAACTCCCCGACGCGCTGGGCTTCACCGGCATGGCCCTGATCGCCATCTCCGGCCTCCTCGCCGCCTGGCGCGCCCGCAGCGCAGCTGCGACCTGAAAGGCCCCGATGCACCCAGAAGGCAACCCGTTGAAAGGCGTCGCGCTGGTGATCCTGGCGGTTCTGCTCTTCGCCATGGCCGACACGATTGGCAAGCACCTTGCGATGCTCTACCCCGTCACGATGGTCCTTGCCGTGCGCTACGCGGTCAACCTCGGCCTCATCAGCGCGGTCATGCTGCCCCGCCACGGGCGCGCCCTTTGGCGCACCAACCGCACCGGTCTCGTCGTTTTGCGCGGGGCCTGCCTTGCCGCGGGGTCGGTCAGCATGCTGATGGCCCTGCAGGTCATGCCGCTGGCCGAGACGGTGGCGATCATCTACATCACGCCCCTCCTGGTGATGATCGCCGGGGCCAGCTTCCTGCGCGAAACCGTCAACGGCCTTGGCTGGGTCGCCGCCGCCATCGGCTTTACCGGTGTTCTCCTCATCGTCCGTCCTGGCAGCGGCCTGGACGGTCTGGGCGTAGCACTTTCTCTTTTCAACGTCTTCTGCGCCACGGGCTATCACCTTTTGACCCGCATCCTGACCCGGACCGAGACCACGATGGCCCTGATCTTCCACACCGCGATGGTCGGCGCGGTCGCCTTCTTTGCCCTGATGCTGATCCTCGGCACCGAGACCCTGCCCACTGCCGTCGACTTCGCCGCCATGCTTGCCCTTGGCGCGCTGGCCACCGCCGGGCATCTGGTCTTCACGCTCGCCTACCGCGAAGCCCCGGCCTCCACCCTCGCCCCGGTCAACTACATGCACATCGCCTTCGCGACCGTCCTGGGCTGGCTGGTGTTCCAGCAACTGCCCGACGCGCTGGGCTTCACCGGCATGGCACTGATCGCGGCGGCAGGGCTTCTGTCGGCCTGGCGGGCGAGCCGCTGACCGCCGTCCACTTGTGACTCCATCACTCCACGCTCGGGATGGTCCCGACGAGACAGATTGGCCGAAAGAGGCTCGTGGGCAAGTCTTAAGAAACCCCTAACAGAAAATCCCAACCCCTGGATTCAAAACGCATCCCAGACTTTGTCCACCGTGGACACGTCTCAGAAGAACCCCCTCGGGATCAGCCGGTGCTCATAGGCGTCCCGCTCCAGCTCCTCCCGGAAATCCGGGTGCGCGATGGAAATCAACGCCCGCGCCCGCTCCGCGATCGACCGCCCCTTCAGGTTCACCATCCCATACTCGGTCACCACATACATCATGTCCGTCCGGGGTGTCGTCACCACGTTGCCCCGCGTCAGCGCCGTCACGATCCGGCTCTTCCGCTCCCCCTTCTTGTCGTAGGTCGAGGCGAGGCACATGAAGCTTTTCCCGCCCCGCGACCCATAGGCCCCCCGCACGAACTGCAGCTGCCCCCCTGTGCCCGAGATATGCCGGAACCCGTCCGTCTCCGACGCCGCCTGCCCCTGCAGGTCGACCTGGGTGGTGTTGTTGATCGACACCACCCGGTCGTTCCGCATGATGTTGTGGGGGAGGTTCGTGTAGTCCACGGGATGGAACTCCACCTCCGGGTTCCGGTCGATGAAGTCGTACAGATACTGCGCCCCCAGAGCGAAGGTGCAGACCATCTTCCCCGGATTGAGCTGCTTCTTCGCGCCAGTCACCCGCCCAGCCCGATAGAGGTCCACGATCCCGTCCGTCATCATTTCGGTGTGGATGCCCAAATCGGAAACCGGACTTTCCGCCAGCAGTGAACACACCGCATTCGGCATCCCGCCGATCCCGATCTGCAGGCAGGACCCGTCCTCCACCTCGGCCGCGATCAGACGGGCGACGGCCTTGTCGACCTCGGTCGCGGCACCCTTCGGCAGCTCCGCCATCGGGCGGTCGTGCCCTGGGATGATGTAGTCCACCTCGGACACATGCACCCCGGTGCCTTCCCCCATCACGTATGGCAGGGTCGGCGTCTCCTCGATGATCACCACGCGGCCCCGCTCCACCAAGGCCCGCATCCACAGCGTGTTCGGACCGAAGTTGAAATACCCCCGCTCATCCATCGGCGCCGCCTTGAAGACCACGATGTCCGGCGGGTCGATGAAGCGGCGGTAGTAGTCGGGCACTTCGCCCAGGTTCACCGGCAGGTAATGCGCCATCCCGGCGTCGTGCTTCCGGCGGTCGTAGCCGGAGAAGTGGGTGGAGAACCAGTGGACGTGCCGCGCCTCGGGGTCCGCCTCCAGCACCGCGCGGGGGCGGGCGGTCAGGACCGAGCGGAAGCGAAGGTTCGAGACCTCCCCCAGCCGCTTCGCGAGCGCCTCGTCGAAGGCGTCCGGCTGGCCAAGCACCGCCCCGTAGTCGAGCCACATGCCCGACCGCACGAGCCCCGCCGCCTCCTCGGCCGTGATCCGCTGTGCTGCCTTGGCCATCGCACTCCCCCCGAATTTTCCACGCAGTCAAGCACGCGGGCAGGGGGCCTGCCAAGCCTCAGCTGGTGACCGAGATCAGCGCGGTGCCGAGGACGGCCAGCGCCGCCCCGATCCAGGCCAGCGGTCCGGGCATCCGGCCATAGACGGCCCAGACCATCGGCAGGATCAGGATGGGGGTTGTGGAACTTACGGTCGTCACGATCCCCACGTCGCCCCGCGCCAGTGCGGCCATCAGGAAGGACATGCCAAGCACGATCCCCGCCAGCGCCGAAAGGCCGATTTGCCGGACTTCAACGCGGGAGGGCAGGGTGGCAGGGCGGAAGGCGGGCAGGGCAAGGAGCGCCACGAAGAACAGCGCCCCGGTCCCCGACCGCACCACCATCGCGGCGACCGGGTCGGCGCCCTCCAGCATCGCGGGGCGCGCCAGAAGGCTGCCCAAGGCCTGCGCGAAGGAGGTGACGAGGCCAAGGACGATGCCGATCCAAAGGGGCTTCGGCGTCCGTGCCCCTTCGTCCTGTTTCGGGCCCAGCACGGCCAGGGCGATCCCGGCGACGATCAGCCCGACGCCGGCAGCTTGCAGAAGCGTCACCGTCTCGCCCCGGAAGCCGAAACCCAAGGCCAGGGCGAAGGGGGAGGCGGTGGTAAAGAGAAGGGCCGAGATGCGCGGCCCGGTGTACTGGATCGTCGCGATATAGGTCAGCGTGCCGACCATGATCCCGGAAATGGAGGAGGCAATCAGCCAAAGGACCATCTCCAGGTCCAGCGTCCGCCAGCCGCCGGTGACCGCGACAATGGCTGCGGTCATGAGGCAAGCGAGGCTCATCTGCCAGCGCGACAGTTGCAGCGGCCCGACCCGGCCGGACGCCGAGTCGATGAGCATCGCCGAGGCCGCAAAGGCCGCCGCCGCTGCAAGGGACAGGACGACAGCCAGCATGATGTGTCAGATCACCTGCGCGATGGCGGCAGCCAGCACCCGCACGGTCTTCGCGTTCAGGCCCGCGATGTTGATCCGGCTGTCGCCGACCATGTAGATGCCGTGTTCTTCCCGCAGCCGGTTCACCTGCGCCTCGGTCAGGCCCAGGCGGCTGAACATGCCGCGGTGGTGTGCGACGAAGTCGAACCGGTCCGAGTTCGTCGCGCGGCGCAGTTCGTCCGCCAGCTGCTTCCGCAGCCCCAGCATGTTCTGACGGACCTCTTCCAGCTCGGCTTTCCACTCGGCGGTCAGCGCCTGATCCTCCAGGATCATCGTCACCAGCCGCGCGCCGTGGTCGGGGGGGAAGCTGTAGTTCTGCCGGTTCAGGAGGTTCAGGTTGCCCTGCACCACGGCCTTCCGGTCCGGGGAAGTCAGCGCGATCAGGATGCCGGTCCGCTCCCGGTAGATGCCGAAGTTCTTGGAACACGACGCCGCGATCAGCACCTCGGGGAACGCCGCCGCGATCTTGCGGGTCGCCTCAGCATCCGCATCCAGCCCGTCGCCAAAGCCCTGGTAGGCGAGGTCGACGAAGGGCACCGCCTGCTTCTTCTGCAACAGCGCGATCACCTGGTCCCACTGCCCCGCCGACAGGTTCGCGCCCGTCGGGTTGTGGCAGCAACCGTGCAGGAGGACCGCATCCCCCGCCGCCACGCCCTCAAGGTCAGCCATCAGGCCCGCGAAGTCGATGTCCGAGGTCGCCACGTCGAAATAGCGGTACTCCACTCCGGTCATGCCGAGGTATTTCACAATCGACGGATGGTTCGGCCAGGTCGGCGCCGACATCCAGACCCGCGCCTTTGGGTTTGCCATCTTGATCAGTTCCAGCGCCTGCCGGATCGCGCCCGTCCCGCCGGGGGTCGCCACGGAGGCCGCGCGGTCGGCATAACCGTCGCCAAGGATCATCTGGACAAGGGCGGCGTTGTAGGCAGGCTCACCAGCCAGACCGGTGTAGGTCTTGGTCTTCTCGGTCTCCCACAGCTGCTTTTCCGCCGCCTTCACCGCCCGCATGACAGGGGTCAGTCCGGTCGCGTCCTTGTAGACGCCGACACCAAGGTCGATCTTCGTTGTCCGGGGGTCGTCCCGGAACATGGCGATGAGTTGCAGGATCTTGTCCTGCGGCTGGGGATTGAGTGCTTCGAGCATGGGAGTTCCCGGGGTTCTGGACGCGAGCCCAGTGCCATAACCCCACGGCAACGGCAAGGACCGTCAGGGGCCGGTAGCCACCCGCAAGTCGTCATACATGCCCCATTCGGCCCAGGACCCGTCGTAAAGCGCGTGGTTCCGGTGCCCAATCCGCTCCAGCGCCAGGGACAGGACGGCAGCCGTCACGCCCGACCCGCAGGAGGTGATCGCGGGTTTCTTCAGGTCGACCCCCGCCGCCTCGAACACCGCCTTCAGCTCGGCCGGAGATTTCATCGTGCCGTCGGGGTTCAGCACCTCGCCAAAGGGGATGTTCTTCGACCCCGGAATGTGCCCCGACCGCAGGCCCGGTCGCGGCTCTGGTGCCTCGCCCCGGAAGCGCGGGGCCGAGCGGGCGTCGAGGATCTCGGCCTCGCCCAGCTTGGCGGCATGGGCAACCTGCGTCACGTCCTTCACCAGATGGTTCTGTCGGCTGACGGTCATGTGCCGGTCGCGGATCACCGGGGGCATGTCCTCGACCTCGCGGCCCTCGGCCTGCCACTTGGGGAACCCGCCATCCAGCACGGCCACGTCCGTCTTGCCCATCAGCCGGAAGGTCCACCAGACCCGGGCCGCGCTGAAGATGCCCGCGCCGTCATAGACCACCACCTGATGCCCGTCGCCCACGCCCATCGCCCGCATCCGGCTGATGAACTTCTCGGGCGGGGGGGCCATGTGCGGCAGGCTGGACCGCTGGTCCGAAATCTCGTCAATGTCGAAGAACCGCGCGCCGGGGATATGGGCGACGGCATATTCCGCCTTCGCGTCCCGGTTCTGCGCGGGCAGGTACCAGCTGGCGTCCAGCACGCGCAGGTCGGGGTCGCGCAGATGCTTCGCCAGCCAGTCGGTCGAGACCAGCGTCTTGGGGTCGTCCTGCGGCGATGGGGTCATGCGGGCCTCCGGAGGTTATCCGGATATACCCATGCGGGCGCGCAGCGCGCAAGCGGCGCGGGGACAGGTGTCGCCCCCGCGCCTTGTCAGTTCATCAGGTTACTTCACAAGAGCCTTCTTCAGCATGCCCACGATCGCAGTCAGGATCGCGCCGCCGATGCCACCGCCCGCGACGGACTGGATGATGGCACCGATGTCGAGGTTCGCCGCCGCATCCGCAGCCGCTCCGGCGTCACCGCCCAGCATGCCCATCAGAAGGCCGCCAAGACCGCCACCCACGGCACCTGCAACCGAGTTGCCGGCCGTCCCGAGGCTGAGATTCTTCAGCCCGGCGCCTGCTGCGTTGCCGCCAAGCAGACCCGCGATGATCTGGATGATCAGTTCCATACCCATGACTAACTACCTTTCCCTCTTGGCCGGTTCCCGTGACCGGGTTAGCCCGGCCTATCCCCCGGACTTGCTGCCCGGTATGGGAAATTGTGCCAGATTGACGCACATCCGGCAAGAAATGTTCGATTAGTGTAAGGATCAACCGCGGCTGTTCTGCTTCAGAAGCCGGGCCTTGTCGCGGTCCCAGTCGCGCTTGGCGGACGTCTCGCGCTTGTCGGCCAGCTTCTTGCCCTTGGCGATGCCAAGCTTCAGCTTCACGATCCCGCGGTCGTTGAAATACATCTTCATCGGCACGATGGTCATGCCTTCGCGGCCCACCGCGCTCCACAAGCGGCTGAGTTCCTTCTTGGAAACCAAAAGCTTGCGCCGCCGCCGCTCTTCATGCCCGAAGGTCTTGGCCTGCAAGTAGGGCGCGATGTAGCCGTTGATCAGCCAGAGCTCACCCCCTTCGACCGAGGCATAGCTTTCGGCGATGTTCGACCCGCCCTGGCGCAGGCTCTTCACCTCGGACCCCAGCAGCATGATGCCAGCCTCAAGGTCGCTTTCGATGTGGTAGTCGAAACGCGCCCGCCGGTTCTCGGCGATCAGCTTGGAGTTGGGATCGGATTTGGCAACCATGGTCCAGATCAGATAAGGTCTGGGGCAGGCATAGTCCAGAAGGTCAAAATGTTCCTGCAGATCGCCCTCGGTTCTGGTCTTCTGGTTGTCAACGTCCTGGTCATGGCCGTCGCCGCGCTGGTCCTGGAAACGGTGTTCCGCGCGGCACATCCCTGGCTGATCACACCGCCCCAGCGCGCAAAGCTGATTCTGATGCTGGTCGGCGTCGGTATCTGGATCCTGGCCGTGCTGACGGTGGGGGTCTGGATCTGGGCCTATGTGCTGTTCGAGACCGGTGTCTTCAAGTCGATGGAGGAATCGGTCTACTTCGCCATCGTCGCCTTTTCGACGCTGGGGTTGGGCGATGTCGTTCCGCACCAGGAATGGCGGATCTTCGCGGCGATGGCGGCGGTGAACGGGTTCCTTAGCTTTGGCCTGCTGACCGCGCTTTTGGTCGAGGCGCTGCGTCAGGTGCGGCTGGCGCAGCTTGAGATGCGGCACAAGAAATAGGGCAGCGGCTTCTTCGCAGAAGACTCGTTCACCCCTTCAGTTCCTCGGTGATCCGCACCTGCCCCACCGCGCCTTTCAGCTTGGCCCGGTAGATCACCACCCCTTCCGCCACCCGCATGACATAGGTTCGCGTTTCGGCAAACGGGATCGTCTCGATCCAGTCGACCACGTCCACATCCGCCCGCCTTGGGTCGCCGAATTCGCTGATCCAACGGCGCGGACGGCCCGGACCGGCGTTGTAGCCCGAGGCGATCAGCGCGATCGATGGGCCGAATTCATCGGCCATTTCCGCCAGATAGGCCGCCCCCATCGCCACGTTGTAGCCCGGGTCGCTGAAAAGCTTGGCCGCGTCGAAGGGTTTGCCCAACTTTGCAGCCATCAGCTTTGCCGTCCCCGGCAGGACCTGCATCAGCCCGCGCGCATCGGCGGATGACCGCGCCGCCGGATCGAACTCGCTTTCCCGCCGCGCGATAGACAGGGCAAGCGCCCGGCTGACCTTCAGCCCGTCGGGCACGAAGTCGGGCACGGGGTAATAGGCGTGCGGCAGGATCAGCCCGCGTTCGGCGGCGGCCTTGGCGACCAGAAGCGCCAGGTGCGGCTCCTCCCACGCCAGTGCCATGTCGGCCATCTGCGCCAGACCCGTCGCGTCCTGGCTTTCGCCAAGTTGCAGCAGGAAGCGCTTGGCAAGCGTCCGGTCCCCGGCTTTCAAAAGCAGCTTGGCCGTCGTCAGCACCGAGGACTGCATGAAGGCCGCGCCACGCCAGTCCGGCGCTGCCGGCGTCGCAAGCAAGGTGGAGTCGAGTGGAAGTCCCAGCCGTTCGGCGGCCAGAAGGCCGTAGAATGCCGTCTGATGCGCCGCCGCTGCCTTGTAACTTGCGGTGCCATCCTGTCCTGCGGCCTCTTGCGCCCGACCGATCCAGTACTGCGCCCGGGCGACGCTGATTGGGGTGGTCACTCCAGCCAGCAAGTGCTGGAAATGCTTCAGCGCGGTTTCCGGGTCGTCCAGCCGCCGCAGGGCGATGAACCCGGCCAGGAACTCCAGATCGGCATAGGCCGAGGCACCACCGTCGGTCGGCAAATGATGGTTCGCGGCAATCCGGTAGGCCTCCTTGGCGCGCCCGTTCCGCATGAGGTAGCGGGCCAGCACCGCGCGGCGTTCAGCCCAGGCTCCGGGGCGACCCAGACTTTCGGCAGAGGTCGACCGTTCAAGGATCAGTTCGGCTGCCTCGTCGTAGAGGTCCTTCTTCATCCGCCAGATGAAACGGTCGAAGGCAAGACCGGGATCGCTGGCCCGCGCCTTCGGCACCGCATCGATCAGGGCGGTCACGCCCTTGCCTTCGGTCTGCAGCGCGATCCGCGCCCGGGCCAGCGCCTGCAGGTCCTCGGGCACCCGGCGAAGCATCCGCTCGGCCTCGCCAGTGCGGCCGTCCCAAAGCAGGGTGTCCAGGCGCAATTCGTGGACAAACCCCACCGCCTCGGGCGCAAGGCCGATCAGCTCGGCCTCCTGATCTGCCGAGAACGGCAGCTCTGCCCAGGCCCGCATCGCCTCGGTCTCGGCTTCTGCCGCGCGGCCCGTGGCCAGTAGCGCCCGGACATAGGCGATGGCCCCGGTCCCGGTTTCCGGCGGGCCGGCCTTGAACCAGGCGATGACGCGGGCGGGGTCGGTCGAACGCGCGACCGCTTCCTCGCCCTTTTCCCGCAGCAACGGCAGGCCGGGCCAGTCAGGCCGACGAGCGAGGAAATCCTCGTATTCCCCAAGCCTGCCTTCGCCTGCCCGCAGGCGCTGCCATTCGATGACGTCACGCCCGACGCCCGAGGGCGCCACGGCCAGCGCGCCGTCCCAATCCTTGCCCGCGGCCAGCTCCAGCGCCGTCCGCATTGCCTGTGTCGTATCCGCGCCCGCCGGTAGCGTCTGGAGGCCCAAGGCCAGGACCAGCGCCCGGATCATTCTTCTGCTGCTCATGCGCCCGAATCTGCCTGACGCGGGGCCCTTGGACAACCCACGAGTGCGTTAGTGCGCAAGACTTGGCAGCACGCCTGCCAGCCGCTATGAGAAGCGCGCTGAAGTCCGGGCAATTCCGCCCATCAAAGGAGAAGCGTCATGATCAGAGGGTCCCTTCCTGCCCTGGTGACGCCGTTCAAGAACGGCGAACTGGATCTGGTGACGCTGAAGAAACTGGTGGACTGGCATGTGGCCGAAGGCAGCCACGGGATCGTGCCGGTGGGGACGACGGGGGAAAGCCCGACGCTCAGCCATGCCGAGCACCAGAAGGTGATCGAAGAAGTCGTCGCCGCCGTCGCGGGCCGCATCCCGGTGATCGCGGGCGCGGGGTCGAACAACACGGTCGAGGGGATCTCCCTCCTGCGCCATGCCGAGAAGGTCGGCGCGGACGCGGCGCTGGTCGTCACGCCCTATTACAACAAGCCGACCCAAGCCGGCCTGATCGCGCATTACTCCGCGCTGCACGACTGCTGCCAGCTGCCGATCGTGATCTACAACATCCCCGGCCGGTCGGTCATCGACATGTCGCCCGAGACGATGGGAACGCTGGCCAGGCTGCCCCGGATCATCGGCGTCAAGGATGCGACCGGCAAGATCGAGCGCGTTTCGATGCAGCGCGCCTCTTGCGGGACGGACTTCATCCAGTTGTCGGGCGAGGACGCGACCGCGCTGGGCTTCAACGCCCACGGCGGCGTCGGCTGTATCTCGGTGACCGCGAACGTTGCGCCCCGTTTGTGCGCGGAGTTCCAGGACGCGACCCTGCGTGGCGACTACGCCAAGGCGCTGGAGTATCAGGACCGTCTGATGCCGCTGCACGAGGCGATCTTCATCGAGCCGGGTCTGGTTGGTGCGAAGTATGCGCTGTCGGTGCTGGGCCTCTGCTCAGAAGAGGTGCGCCTGCCGCTGGTGGGCCTGACCGATGGCACCAAGGCCAAGATCAAGGCCGCGATGAAGCACGCCGGGCTGATCTGAGGGCCAAATTCCTTCGAAGGAATTTGCAAATCTTTTCGAAAAGATTTGCACCCCGTTCCAAGCGGCGGAGCGCTTGTCATTTCCGCTCCGTCCGATCAAGGTCCGGCCATGCGTAGCGCCAAGACCATCCACGTCATCTCTGCCCATGCCGAGGGCGAGGTCGGTGACGTCATCGTCGGCGGCGTCGCTCCTCCCGCAGGAAGCACCCTGTGGGAAATGCGCGAGGCCCTCTGGCGCGACCAGACCCTGCGGAACTTTGTCCTGAACGAACCGCGCGGCGGGGTGTTCCGGCACGTGAACCTGCTGGTCCCGCCCAAGGACCCGCGCGCCCAGATGGGCTTCATCATTATGGAGCCGGAAGACAACCCGCCGATGTCCGGCTCGAACTCCATTTGCGTCGCGACGGTCCTGCTGGACAGCGGCATCCTGCCCATGACCGAACAGGTGACCGAGCTGACCCTGGAAGCCCCCGGCGGGCTGGTCACCGTCCGCGCCGACTGCCGAGACGGCAAGGCCGAACGCATCCACGTCCGCAACCTGCCCTCCTTCGCCGACAGGCTTGCCGTGCCGCTGGACATCCCCGGCCTTGGTCGGATCACCGTCGACACGGCCTATGGGGCGGACAGTTTCGTCGTGGTCGACGCGCAGGCGCTGGGCTTCACCCACTCTCCCGACGACGCCCATGCGATGGCAAAGCTGGGCGTCCAGATCACCACCGCCGCCGACGAACAGCTCGGCTTCCGCCACCCGGAAAACCCGGACTGGCGGCACTTCTCCTTCTGCCTCTTCGCCGGGCCGCTCGCCCGTGTGGCCGACGGGTGGGAGACAAGCCACGCCGTCTCGATCCGCCCCGGCAAGATCGACCGCTCACCCACCGGCACTGCCGTTTCGGCGCGGCTGGCGATCCTGGCCGCGCGAAACCAGATCGGGCCCGGCGAGGTCCTGCGCGCGCGGTCCCTGATCGGCGGCCAGTTCGAAGGCCGCATCGTCGGGGCCGCCAAGGTCGGCGACTTGCCCGCGATCCTGCCAGAAATCTCCGGCCGCGCCTGGATCACCGGCACGCACCAGCACATGCTTGACCCCGACGATCCCTGGCCGCAGGGCTACCGCCTGTCCGACACCTGGGGTGCACGGTGAGGGGCGCGCGGTGACCGACAACCAGCGCGGCGCGCTGTTCATGACGGCCTCGATGGCGGGCTTCGCCGTCGAGGACGTATTCGTCAAGGCCGCCGCCCACAGCTTGCCCTTGGGCCAGGTCCTGCTGACCATCGGTCTGACCGGCATGCTGGTCTTCGCCGCCATGGCCGTCCGCCGGGGCGAGCCGCTTCTGCCCCCCGCCTTCCTGTCGCGCCCCATGCTGATCCGCTGCGGGTTCGAGATCACCGGGCGGCTGTTCTACGGCCTTGCCATCACGCTGACCGCGCTCTCCACCACCTCGGCCATCCTGCAGGCCACCCCTCTGGTCGTCGTCGCGGGCGCAGCTTTGGTCTTTGCCGAGAAGGTCAGTCTCCAGCGCTGGTTTGCCGTCCTCGTGGGGTTCGTTGGCGTCCTGGTCATCCTGCGCCCCGGCGCGGATTTCTCGGCCCTGTCCCTGTTGGCCGTTGTCGGCCTCCTCGGCTTTGCGGGCCGCGACCTTGCGACCCGCGCCGCGCCAAGGGGCCTGTCGAACCGGCAACTCGGCGCGCTGGGGTTTGCCATGCTCGCGACGGCGGGGGCGATCCTGCTGGTCGTTAGCGGCGGCGCGCAGGTGCCCTCGGGGTTGGCGCTGGCATATCTGGCCGGCGGCACGGTCTTCGGGATGCTGGGCTACCACGCGCTGACCTATGCGATGCGGACGGGAGAGGTCGGGGCCGTCACGCCCTTCCGCTACACCCGGCTGATCTTCGCGATGGTGCTGGCGATGGCGCTGTTCGGGGAACGTCCGGACCTGGCTACCTGGATCGGCGCTGCGCTGGTCGTGGGGTCCGGCATCTATGCGCTGACCCGAAAGTAGGGTGGACAGGTTGCCCACCCTGCGCTCGCCTCACCTTGCGATCAGGTCAGCCTGCCGCACGATCACCTCGGCCTGGCGCATGCTGGCGATGTCCACCAGCCGCCCCTTGTAGACCGCCGCGCCCTGTCCCGCAGCCTTCGCCGCCTCCATCGCGGCCAGGATCTCGCGCGCCTCGGTCACGGCGGCCTCGGACGGCGTGAAGACCTCGTTCGCCAGAGCCACCTGCTTTGGGTGGATCGCCCATTTTCCGACCATCCCCAGCGTTGCCGACCGCCGCGCCTGGGCCTTGAACCCTTCCTCGTCGCTGAAATCCCCGAACGGCCCGTCCACTGGCAGGACCCCATGCGTCCGGCAGGCCGCCACGATCGCCGCCTGCGCCCAGTGCCAGGGGTCGGACCAGTACTTCTGGCCCTCGCGGTGCATGTAGTAGTTCTCCTGCGTGCCCCCGATGCCTGTCGTCTGCATCCCCATGCTGGCCGCGAAATCCGCCGCCCCCAGGCTCATCGCCTGCAGGCGGGGGCTACTGGCGGCAATCTCCTCGACATGCGCGATCCCCGCTGCCGTCTCGATGATCACCTCCAGACTGATCCGCTTTGTCCGCCCCGCCGCCGCTTCGCAGGCCGTCACCAGAGCATCAACCGCATAGACATCAGCCGCGCATCCGACCTTCGGGATCATGATCTGGTCCAGCCGGTCCCCTGCCTGCTCCAGCAGGTCCACGACGTCCCGGTACCAGAAGGGCGTGTCCAGCCCGTTGATCCTGACGGACAGCGTCTTGCGGCCCCAATCAACTTCCGAGATCGCCTTGATGATGTTCGCCCGCGCCTGCGGCTTGTCGGCGGGGGCGACCGAATCCTCCAGGTCCAGGTTGATTACGTCCGCCGCGCTCGCCGCCATCTTGGCAAAAAGCTCGGGCCGCGATCCGGGGCCGAAAAGCTGACAGCGGTTCGGGCGGGCGGGGGCGGGGGGCTGCAGGCGGAAGCTCATCGGGAATTCCTGTGGGCAAGGATATTACGTCGGGTTCGCCAGCACGGTTATATTGTTGCGTGCCGCAGCGCAACATTCCTTTTGCGGACGCAGCAAGCCTCCTGCCTTCCCAATCCCTGTTCAGCCTCCTAAAGTTCCACCCATGATTACCGCCCGGGCCGAGACCTTCCCCCTTCGTAACCCTTTCACCATCTCGCGCGGCTCCAAGACCGAGGCGCGGGTAGTGACGTGCACCGTCACACGAAACGGCCATCGCGGTTGGGGAGAGGGACTGCCGTATCCGCGTTATGGCGAGAGGGTGGAGGATGCGGTAGCCGCCATTGAGGCCCTGCCCGAGGGGATCACCCGCGCCGCCCTGCAAGAGGCGATGAGGCCCGGGGCGGCAAGGAATGCCGTGGACTGCGCGCTGTGGGACCTTGAGGCAAAGGCCTCGGGTAGGCCTGTCTGGCAACTGACCGGAGTGGGCCAGCCGAGGCCGGTGGAGATCGCCTTCACCCTCTCGCTCGACACGCCCGAGAAGATGCGGGAGGCGGCGGCGCGGAATGCCCACCGCGCTGTCCTGAAGGTCAAGCTTGGCACCCCTGCCGACATGCCCCGGATCGAAGCCGTCCGCGCCGGTGCCCCGAAGGTCCGCCTGATCGTCGACGCGAACGAGGGCTGGACGCCCGAGGTCTACACCGACCTTGCGCCGCACCTGTTGCGCCTAGGGGTGGAGATGGTGGAACAGCCCTTCCCCGCGGGGCAGGATGACATGCTGGCCGAGATCGCGCGCCCGCTGCCCGTCTGCGCGGATGAAAGTGTGCATGATGCTGCCTCTCTGCCGGGGCTGATCGGCAAGTACGACGTGGTGAACCTGAAGCTGGACAAGACCGGCGGCCTGACTGAGGCCCTGCGCGCGCGGGATGAGGCGCGGCGGTTGGGGCTCAAGGTGATGGTCGGCTGCATGATCTCGACCTCGCTGTCGATGGCTCCGGCGGTACTGCTCGCGCAGGGGGCGGACTGGTCGGACCTTGACGGGCCGACCGACATGGCGCAGGACCGGGACCATCCGGTCACTTACGATGACCGCCACATCCACCCGGCCCTGCCGCAGCTTTGGGGATAGAGAATGACCCGCACCGTCTATGTGAATGGCGACTACCTGCCCGAAGGCGAGGCCAAGGTGTCGATCTTCGACCGGGGCTTCCTGATGGCCGACGGGGTCTATGAGGTGACCTCGGTGCTGGACGGCAAGCTGATCGACTTCGACGGGCATATCCGGCGGTTGGAGCGGTCGCTGCGGGAGCTGGAGATGAGCTGCCCGGTGTCCTCGGAGGAGCTGCTGGCGATGCACCGCGAGCTGGTCCGACTGAACGGCATCGATCAGGGGATGATCTACCTGCAGGTCACGCGGGGGAACGCGGGGGACCGGTCGTTCCTGTTCCCGGAGGCGGACCTGCCGGGGACGGTGGTGGCCTTCACCCAGAACATCCCGAACCTTGCCGACGCTCCCGCTGCAAAGACCGGGTTCAAGGTCATCACGATCCCGGACCTGCGGTGGTCTCGGGTCGACATCAAGACGGTGCAGCTGCTGTATCCGTCGATGGGCAAGATGGCCGCGAAGAAGGCGGGGGTGGATGACAGCTGGTTCACCGATGAGGATGGGGCGGTGACCGAGGGGACCTCGAACAACGCCTACATCGTGAAGGGGAACCGGATCATCACGCGGGCCCTGGGGAACGATATCCTGCATGGGATCACCCGGGCGGCGGTGCTGCGGTTCGCGGCGGAGGCTCAGTTCGAGGTGGAGGAGCGGGCCTTCACGCCGGCGGAGGCGCAGGGGGCGGATGAGGCGTTCTCGACGGCAGCCTCGATCTTCGTGATGCCGGTGGTGGAGGTGGATGGGAAGCCCGTGGGGACGGGCCGGCCGGGGCCGGTCGCGACGCGGCTGCGGGAGATCTATCTGGACGAGATGCGGAAGGCGGCGATCTGAAAGTGTCCACGGTGGACAATCGCGGCGTTCCCTTTGGAATCAAGGGCTTGCGATTTTCTGTTAGGGGTTTCTTAACACCTGCCCACGCGCCTGTGGGGGCCGCATGACGATCTATATCGACGCCGATGCCTGCCCGGTGAAGGGCGAGGCGGAGACGGTTGCCACCCGGCACAAGGTGCGGATGGTGGTGGTTTCGAACGGGGGGATCCGCCCCTCAGCGAACCCGTTGGTGGAGAGTGTTTTCGTGTCCAGCGGGCCGGATGAGGCCGACAAGTGGATCGCCGAGGCCTGTGGGCCGGGGGATGTGGTTGTCACCGGGGACATTCCGCTGGCGGCGAAGTGCGTGGCCAAGGGCGCGCGGGTGGTGAAGCACAATGGTGAGGAGCTGACGTCGGCCAATGTCGGGATGGCGCTGGCGACGCGGGATTTGATGCAGGATTTGCGCTCGGCCGATCCGTTCCGGCAGGGGGGCGGGAAGGCGTTCGGGAAGGCGGATCGGAGCCGGTTTCTGGATGTGCTGGACCGGGTGTTGCGGGCGGCGGCGCGGGGGGCGTGAGGGACGCGGAGCCGGATGCGATGTCGCGGGTTGTTTTGCGGCGGCGGTGCGCTGTAGCGCACCCTACGATGGGGATGCGGTGACGCTTCGGGGTCAATCGGTCGCGCGGGTGATGGGCCGGGGAGTCGGGGCAAGCCCCGACCTACGGGTGGCGCGGTGATGCGGGCGCTGTTCTCATATGACGGGTTCCGGCGTGGGGTGCGGGATGGGGTGCCGCTGGCGGTCAGCATCCTCGCCTATGGGGTGGGCTTCGGGCTGGTGGCGGCGCAGGCGGGCTTTGGCGTGGGCAAGGCGGTGGCGACCAGTGCGGCGATCTATTCGGGGTCGGCGCAGCTTGCCGCCGTCAAGCTGTTGCAGACCGGGGAAGCGACGCTGTGGGCCTTGTTCGCCACGATCCTGGTCATCAACGCGCGGTATCTGCTGTTCGGGGCGGCGCTGCAGCCGTGGCTCTGGTCGGCCGGGCCGCTGCGGGCCTATGGGAGCCTGCTTTTGCTAGGGGATGCCAACTGGCTGATGACGATGCGGGCCATCCGGGCGGGGGAGGTGGACCGCGCCTACCTCGCGGGAACCGGCACGCCTATCACGCTGGGGTGGCTGGCCGGCACGGCGCTGGGCGCAGGGGCGGTGAGCGTCTTGCCGCGCCCCGAGGCGCTGGGGTTTGACCTGATGCTCGCCTGTTTCGCGGCGGGGATGATGACGGCGATGGTCAAGGTGCGGGCGGACATGTTGCCGGTGGTGGTGGGAGCGGGGACGGCGCTGGTTGTGGCGCATCTGTTCGGCCCGGTCCCGGCAATCATTGCGGCGGGGCTCGCGGGGGCCGCCGTGGCAGCCTTGGTGCACCGATGACCGAGAGCTTTCCCGTCCTGCTGACGGTGATGGCTGGGGCGGCCTTCCTGTGCCGGGTCGCGGGGTTCACGCTGATGCGGTTCGTGCCGGTCTCGCCCCGCGTGGAGGCCGCGCTGCGGGCGACGCCCTTGGCGGTGATGGCGGGGATCACGGCGCTGGCGGTGCAGGGGGGTGGGCTGGCTGAGGGGCTGGCGCTGGCGTCGGTCGTGGGGCTGACGCTGGTGTTGCGCAGCGATGTGGCGGCGGCCTTGCTGGGGGTGGTCGTGGTGGCTGTGCTGCGCTGGACGGGGGTGTGAAGTCAGGCGCCGCCCCCCACCCCCAGCCCCTCCCCACGGAGGGGGAGGGGAGGCGCCAGGCCGCAAGGTCGGA
>OFDC01000194.1_pt1 | contig 59856 bp, 57 predicted proteins | sample 1520941 | NCBI WGS metagenome assembly OFDC01 (sample SAMEA94258168, study PRJEB24077) | hot springs metagenome | biome: Aquatic biome; feature: Water | place: India | collected 2012-12-06 | depth 5 m | reverse complement strand
CACGAGGGCAACGCGGTGCTGGCCGAAGTGCTGCGCGTGGATGACATGGCGTTCCTGCACTATCGCGATGCCGCGTTCCAGATCCACCGCGCGCACCGCGTGCCCGGCGAGAACCCGGCGTGGGACATGCTGCTGAGCTTTGCTGCGAGCGCCGAGGACCCGATTTCGGGCGGGCGGCACAAGGTGCTGGGATCGAAGCGGCTGTTCATTCCGCCGCAGACTTCGACCATCGCAAGCCATCTGCCCAAGGCGGTGGGGGCGGCGTTCTCCATCGGCATCGCGCGGCGTATGGGCTGGAGCGAGACGGTGCTGGCCAAGGACGGCGTGGTGCTGTGCAGCTTTGGCGATGCCAGTGCCAACCATTCGACGGCGCTGGGCGCGATCAACACGGCGTGCTGGGCGGCGTTTCAGGGCACACCGATGCCGATAGTTTTCCTGTGCGAGGACAACGGCATCGGCATTTCCACGCGCACACCGCCGGGGTGGATCGAGGCGAATTTCTCTGGGCGCGCGGGATTGCACTACATCGCCTGCGATGGCTCCGATCTTGTCGACACGATGCGGACGGCGCGGGAAGCGGAAGCGATGGCGCGGCGGCAGCGGAAGCCCGTGTTCCTGCATATGAAGACGGTGCGGCTCTACGGCCATGCCGGGAACGACGTGCAGCTGGCCTATCGCACCAAGGAGGAAGTGCGCGCCGAGGAGGAACGCGACCCGCTGCTGGCGAGCGCTGCGCTGCTGATCGAGGAAGGGGTGATGTCTGCCGCCGAGGTCCGCGCCGTCTATGACGAGATCGAGGCGACGCTCGAACGGCAGGTGGAACTCGCGATCCGGCGGCCCAAGCTGCCCGATGCCAAGGCGGTGATGGCGAGCATCGTGCCGCCGAGGCGTGAGGGTGTGGCGCGGCCATTGGCCTCGGCGGAGGACCGCAGCGCGTTGTTTGCCGATGATGCGGCCGCAATGGACAAGCCACAGCACATGGCCAAGCTGATCAGCTGGGCGATGGCCGATTTGCTGCTGCAGTATCCCAACGCCATCGTCTGCGGCGAGGACGTGGGGCCGAAGGGCGGGGTCTATGCCGCGACGCAGAAGCTGCATGCGCGGTTCGGGTCGGCGCGGGTGATCAATACCCTGCTGGACGAGCAGGCGATTCTGGGGCTGGCGATCGGGGCGGCGCACAACGGGTTGCTGCCGATGCCGGAGATCCAGTTCCTCGCCTATGTCCACAATGCCGAGGACCAGATCCGGGGCGAGGCGGCGACGCTGTCGTTCTTTTCGAACGGGCAGTTTACCAACCCGATGGTCGTTCGCATCGCCGGGTTGCCCTACCAGAAGGGGTTCGGCGGGCACTTCCATAACGACAATTCGCTGGCCGTCTTCCGCGACATTCCGGGCGTTGTCCTGGCGGTGCCGTCCTCTGGCCGCGATGCCGTGGCAATGCTGCGCGAATGCGTGCGGCTGGCGCATGAGGAGAGCCGCGTGGTCGTGTTTGTCGAGCCGATTGCGCTCTACATGACGCGCGACTTGCATGAGCCAGGCGATGGGCTGTGGGCCAGCCTTTACCAGCCGCCCGGTGAGGGCGAGATTGCGTTTGGCGAGATCGGCGTTGCGGGCGAAGGCAGCGACCTTGCGATCGTGACGTATGGCAACGGGTTCTACCTTTCGCTGCAGGCGCAGAAGCTGTTGGCCGAGCAAGGTGTGTCGGTGCGGGTCATCGACTTGCGCTGGCTGGGGCCGGTGAATGACGATGCGGTGATCGAAGCGGTCGCGCCGTGCTCGCGGGTTCTGGTGGTGGACGAGTGCCGCATTACCGGTGGGCAGAACGAGGCGCTGATGGCGCTGCTGGCCGAACGTGCGCCGGGCAAGGCGATTGCGCGCATGGCGGCGACCGACAGCTTCATCCCGCTCGCCCGGGCTGCGACGCACACGCTGCCGAGCCGCGACGGGATCGTGGCCAAGGTGCTGGAGATGGTGCGTGGCTAAGGAGACGGTCCTTGTCGTCTGCCCGGGGCGCGGGACATACAACGCGCCGGAACTGGGGTATCTGCGGCAGCAGCACGCCGAATCCGACTGGCTGGCGCGGTTCGACGCCATGCGGGCCGAGGCGGGGAAGGAGACCTTGTCGGCGCTCGATGGGGCGGCGAAGTTTACCGCAGCGCACCTGCGGGGTGACAATGCCGCACCCTTGATCCATGCCTGCGCTTACCTCGATTTCCTCAGGATCGACCGTCAGCGGTTCGAGATTGTCGCGGTGACCGGCAATTCGATGGGTTGGTACACCGCGCTCGCTTGCGCCGGGGCGGTCTCGCCAAGCCATGGCTTTGCCATTGCCGATGGCATGGGGATCAATTCGCAGCGCCATGAGCCGGGCGGGCAGGCGGTGCTGGTACTGGCCGGGGAGGACTGGACGGTCGATCCCGCGCTGCTGGCCGAGGTGGAAGCGGCGATGGCGCGCAACGGGGTGCTGCCCTCGATCCGGCTGGGCGGGATGCTGGTTGTTGCGGGGCCGGTGGCGGCGCTCGATGCGTTCGAGAAGGACTTGCCGACGCTATCGCGCCCGCCAATGCGGCTTCCCGGGCATGGGCCGTTCCATACCCCACTGATGCAGCCGAGCAGCGCTTCGGCGCGGGCGCAGTTCCCGGTAGACTGGTTCGGCCAGCCGCAGGTTCCGCTGATCGATGGGCGCGGCAAGGTGTGGCGGCGGTTCGAGAGCAACCGTGATGAGCTGTGGGACTATACCTTCGGCCACCAGATCCTGCAGCCCTATGACTTTACCGCCGCGATGACCGTGGGCATCCGCGAATTCGCGCCTGACCGCGTGGTGCTGCTCGGACCCGGCGAGACGCTCGGCGGGGCGATCGGGCAGGTGCTGATTGCTCGAAAATGGATGGACATTGCGTCCCGAAGCATGTTCACTGCGCGGCAGGGAGAGGATCCGTTTCTGATTGGCCTGGGGCGACCCAGCCAGCGGAGTATCGTGATCCCGTGAGCCAACCTTCGATTTTGTTCGTCTGCCTTGGAAACATCTGCCGCTCGCCTCTCGCCGAGGCGGCCCTGCGCGCGCAATCCGTGGCGGCAGGCGTGGCGATGACCATCGATTCTGCCGGCATCGGGGACTGGCATGTCGGTCGCCCGCCCGATCCGCGTGCGCAGGAAACCGCGCGCCGGCACGGTCTCGATATCTCGAGCTATCGCGCCCGGCAGGTCACCACGGAAGACTTCACACGCTTCGGACACATCTTCGCGCTCGACCAGCAGAATTTGAAGGACCTGCGCCGGATCGAGCCATCGCGCCACATCGCCGAAGTCGCGCTTTTGATGGACCTCGTGCCGGGTCGCAAGGGCACCGCGGTGATCGATCCCTACTATGGCGACGAGGAAGATTTCGAGCAGGCCTGGGCCGACGTCAGCGCGGCGGCCGAGCGGCTGGTCAGGCGCTACCTGCGCTGAGATTCAAGTGCCAAGTGCAGCGGTGATGCGCGCTTCGGCAGCGGAAGCTTCTTCGATCAGCGCGCGCAGGGCCGACGCGGTGTCCTGCATCAGGCGCGGAGAAACGGGCTTCTCACCGTTGACGAAGCGCCGGATCGCGCGTTCATCAATGCCCAGTCGCCGGCTGGCCGTTGTCGTCCCGCCGAGCACCTGGATGCAGTGGGCAAAATGTTCGCCCAGCTCGGTCTGCGTGAATGCTCCGCTCATTCTTTCTCCTTTGCCCGATTGAATTGGCGGGCGCCGCTGCTCTGCCCTATAGGCCCTGAAATGGACATTGAAACGGGCCTTGAAGCGGAACTCGAAACGGAATCCGGAGAAGCCGAAGCATCGCTGACCAGACCGCAACGCCGATTGCTGCGGCGGATCTACAATGGCCGTACGGTGCCGATCGTCGTCGATGAAAAGCCGTTCCTGACGTTCAGGGAAGCCAGCCGATACCTTCTCACCCTTGCGCCGGAAGAGCGTGAAGCGGCCTATCTGGAGATGCGAAAACAGGCGAAGTAACCTTGCTGCCTGTTCACCGAATTTCCCAAGTCCGCTCATGCTGAGCTTGTCGAAGCATCTGGCGTGGTGCTTGCGTCCTTCGACAGGCCCAGGACGAGCGGGGCTCGCGCGTGAGTAATGGGTCCTGACCCTAGGGTCAGACGACGACCAGCTTCACGCCCGCGTCCCGCAGGGCTGCGGCTGCTGCGGGCGCGATGCCGCTGTCGGTGATTACCGTGTCGATCTCGCCCAGCCCGCAAACGATGGTGCCGGACTGGCTGCGGAACTTGCTGCTGTCGACGAGCAGGATCACCTCCTCGGCCCGGTCGATCAAACGGCGTTCGGCGGCGACCAGCACAGGATCGGCCTGCATCGCGCCTTGCGGCCCGATCGCGGCGGCGCCCATGAACAGGCGCGGGGCGTGGAAGCGGGGCATCGATTCTTCGCCGGCAGGGGCGAGGATGATGTTCTGTTCACGAAAGACGGCGCCCGAAGGCAGCAGGATGCGCGTGCCCTGCTGCGGGAGCAGGGCGTTGACGATGTGCAGCGAGTTGGTCAGCACCTGAAGCCCGAGACCGTCGAGATGCGGGCACATCTGCAGCGTGGTGGTGCCACCATCGATCATAACCCCTTCGCCCGGCTGGCACAGCGCCGCCGCTGCCTTGCCGATGGCCTGCTTTGGCCCCAGGTTCTGGGTGATGTTCTGGTCGAACGAGGTGCCGAGCAGGCGCGGGCCGCTCGCATCGTCGCCCTCTGGCAGCTTGGCGCCACCGTGGACTCGGATGATCTGCCCAGTCTCTTCCAGCCGTGTCAGGTCACGCCGGATCGTGGCGGGCGAGGCATCGAGCAGGACCTCGAGATCGCGGTAGCTGACAAAGCCCGTCGGCCGCAGCGCCTCGAAGATGCGTCTTTCCCGTTCTGCCGCGTGCATGCGCCTACCGTCCCCTTGGCCTGCGCTTATGCACTCGCCTGCAGCATGTTGCCAGCACCGATCACGATGGTCGAGCCGACCAGCAGGCCGATCCCAGTCCACACCAGCGCGCGGGTGCGCGGGGAGGCGCCCTTCCATTCCTTGAGCGCGAAGCCCCACAGCGTGGAAAACAGGATGATCGAGGCCATGTGCAGGGTCCACGAGGAGAAGCCATATTCGCCCATCTGGCTCTCGCCCATGGTGTAGAAGAAGAACTGGCCGTACCACAGCGTGCCGCCGAGCGCCGCGAGCAGCCAGTTGGCGAGCAGGTTGGGGCGCTCGCCGGGTTGCGCTTCAGCCGAGGGCGCGCCGAAGAACTGGCCGAAGCTCTTGTTTCTGGCGATCAGATACGCGCACCACAGGGCATTCGTGGTGAGGCCGCCGGCAAGGACGACGCACAGCACGGGAAGGCCCTGGCTCAGCGGGTCGGTCCCGGCTGCCAGCGTGAGGTCGCGGATCGGCTGTCCGGCGGCAAGACCCCAGGCAAAGCAGCCGGACATCACGCCCGAGAAGGTCGCAATCAACAGCCCTTTGCGCAAGTTGAACTCGGCCACGCCTTCCGATGCCGCGCCGCCAAGATCGGCTTCCTTTGCGTTGCCCGCGCGGGCAACGACGATAATGCCCGCCAGCGTGATCACGATGCCGAGCAGGGTGAGCTTGCCGCTGGTGGTGGCTGCGATTGCGCCAAGGGTGCCGTCAAAGATCGGCGGTCCCATCGTGCCGATCACTGTGGTGAGACCGAGCGCCACGGCCATGCCGAGCGAGAGGCCGAGGTAGCGCATGGTCAGGCCGAAGGTCAGCCCGCCGAAGCCCCAAATCGCGCCCCAGAACCAGCACCACATGAGGGTTTCGCGTGGCGTGGCGGAGAGCACGCCGAGCAGGTCCTCCGTCTGGATCGAGGCGAACAGCCATGGCGCGATCAACCACGAGAATATGCCGCCCGCGAGCCAGAACACTTCCCACGACCACAGCTTGATGCGCTTGTAGGGAACATAGAAGCTGGCCGAGGAGAAGCCCCCGATCCAGTGAAAGATTACGCCCAGCAGCGGGTTCGCGCCCATCGGTTCCTGTCCCTTTTCGTTATGGTTTGACGAGTATCGAGCGGTCGATCTCGCTGATGCTTTTCACGCCGGTCAGCGTCATGGCGACGCGCATTTCGGACTCTATCAGGCGGAGCATGTGCTCCACGCCCTGTTGCCCTTGCGCCGCCAGCGCAAAGACCCAGGCCCGGCCGAGCAGCACGCCCTTGGCGCCGAGCGCAAGCAGGCGCACGACATCGAGGCCCGAGCGCACGCCGCCATCGGCCAGCACGGTGATCCGGTCACCCACGGCATCGGCTATGGCGGGCAGGGCGCGCGCGGTGGAGGGCACGCCATCGAGCTGGCGGCCGCCATGGTTGGACACGACGATGCCGTCCGCGCCAAGGTTGGCCGCTTCCACCGCGTCCTCTGCATCGAGCAGGCCCTTGATCACCAGCGGTCCGTTCCATTCTGAGCGGATGAAATCGAGATCCTTCCACGAGATCGAGCTATCAAAGTTCTCGCGCATCCAGGCGAAGAAGTCCTCGATCCCGGTCTTGCCCTGAAGCTTGCGGACCACATTGCCCAGCCCATGGGGTCGGCCCATCACGCCGACGTCCCACGCCCATGACGGCTTCATCGCGCCTTGCAGCGTGCGGCGGAGCGCGCCTTTCATGCCCGAGGCTCCGGCCAGCCCTGAGTGGTAATCGCGGTAGCGGCTGCCCGGCACCGGCATGTCGACGGTGAAGACCAGCGTCGAGCAGTTCAATTCGACCGCTTCCTGCAGCAGTTCGCGCATGAAACCGCGGTCGCGGGTCATGTAGAGCTGGAACCAGAACGGCTTGCTCGCGGCATTGGCGACTTCTGAGAGCGAGCAGGCAGAGACGGTCGAGAGGGTGAAGGGAATGCCCGCCGTCTCAGCCGCGCGCACGGCCTGGCATTCGCCGCGCCGCGCGTTCATCCCGGCAAGGCCGATCGGGGCGAGGGCGACGGGCAGCTTGAGCTTCTGGCCAAACAGTTCGGTCGAGAGGTCCAGCCCCGAAACGTCACGCAGCACGCGCTGGCGCAGGGCAATGTCGCGCAAGTCCTCGACATTCCGCCTGAGCGTCGTCTCGCTATAGGACCCGCCGTCGATGTATTCGAACAGGAAGTGCGGCAGGCGGCGGCGCGCCAGTTCGCGGAAGTCCGGTATGGAGGCGGCGATCATGCGGCGGTTCTCTTCGAAACGGCGTCGATTTCGGCGTGCCAGCGGTTGCGATAGGTGTCGAGGTCACCGTCCAGCGGTTCGACACGAACGAGTTCGCCGCGGGGCTTGAGCGAAGGATCGATCAGGCGGAGCGCGCCGAACGACACGTCGTTGTGCGCGTTGGCGGTATAGACGGCGGTGTCGGGGCGAAGGGCTGCAAGCGCGCGGACAAAGACTTCGGCCTCGGCAAAGCGCCCTTCGACCAGAAGTCGTTCCGTGGATCCGATCAGGTCCAGCGCGGTGTCCGTGACCAGCGCGGCATAGAGGCAGGCCGCCGCGCGGCGCTCGTACCAGTCTTCGGGGCGGTTGACCCAGTCGAACGTGCCTCGAGGATAGGGTCCGAAGCCGCGCATCAGTGTTGGCAGGACCATTCGCGGTGCGCGCAACACATCTGGCACGGCGGCAAGCAACGCGGGCTGGTCGGGCTTGATATCGACACGGCGGGTGTCGATCTCGATCAGCGTCTCGATCTCGCGCCCGCCCATGAAACGGGCCGAGGGCACTGCGCGGCCATGGACGTCGACATTGACGAGGCAGTCGCGCGCTTCGGGCAGGGTTGCCGTATCGACCGGGCTGGCCGGGAGACGCATGCCGATGAACCAGGTGCCGGTGGACAGGACGGTCGCCTCGTTGTCGGCAATCTCGGCAAAGCCCCGAGCGGCGAGCAGGGCGGCGTTGGAATCGTGCAGGCCTGCCAGCACGCGCACGTTTTGAGAAAGGCCGGTCTGCGCGGCGATCTCCGGGCGCAAGTTGCCAACGGTATCCCCGGCGCGGACCAGCGGCGCGAATCGCTCTGCCCAGCCGAGGCGCTTTGCCATGGGCGAGAAATCGGCCTTCTGCGGGCACCACAAGTCCGAATGGCAACCAAGGCTGGTCACTTCACTGACGGCATTGCCGGTGAGGAACCACGCCCAGTACTGCGCCCAGGGCAGGAGCGTGGCGCGGGCCATGGCTTCAGGGACAAGACGCTCCATCCACCACAGCTGGCTGCCGAAATTGAGCCCGTCGGGCAGGGCGGGGGAGCCAGTCACGGCAAAGGGGTCGCGCTGCGCGCGGTACTCGGCCAGCATTGTCGCCGGGATCGGCTGCTCGTAATCGAACGGAGGGAATGCCATTGCCTCGTCGACCAGCGCCACCACGCCTGCGCCGTGGCCGACCGGCACGATCGTCTCCACCGGCGCATGGGCATAGCTGGCCAGCGTCTCGATCAGCCACTTGCCCGTTGCGGGGGCATCGAGGCGGCGGATGCCGTCGACTTCCAGCGGCACGTTGGGGCGCACCTGACGGTCGAGCATCGTCCCGCCTGCGTCCCACAGGCTGACCTTGCTCAGCGTCTTGCCGAGATCGATGACGATGGTTGCGCCTGACGGCACTGCGCTCTCCCGCAGAATTTTCAATAAACGATCAATAGCAATCAAATATGATCGTTTCCAGCGGAAACTCAAAAGACCGCGTGATCGCCGCGATCGACGCTGGCGCGACCGTCCAGCACGGCGCGGTAATGGTCAAACAGGGTATCGCTGCCGGTCGAAGGGGTCGCCTCGGCATCGTATCGGCCAGTTGCCGGATCGAGCACAAGCATCGATTCGCTGGCATAGTATCGCCCGATCCGGGCCAGTTCCGCTTTGGCGGCGAGGCCCGGGATCACCTTGCCAGCCAGCCCGAGCATCCCGGCAATCGCGCCCAGAAACCCCAGCGGCACCGACCGGAAGCGGGGCTCCTGACCCAGCATTGCGAACAATGCTTCCCCCTGCGCGCGCGGGGTGAGAGCAGGGCCGGGGCCGCCGATCGGCAGCACGCGGTTCCAGCGGTCCTCATGATCGAGGCAGTCGGCAATGTAGGCGGCAAGATCGCCATCGCTGATCGGCTTGCACGCAGTCAATTCGCCATTCCCGAAGACGAGGAACGGCTTGCCGGCCCTGACCCTCTCGATCTGTCCGGACAGTGATTTGAAGAACGCGGTCGGGCGGACGATCGAATAGCGCAGACCGGATGATGCAAGCGCAGCTTCGAACGCCAGCTTGGCATGCTGGAACGCCAGCAGCGGCCTTTGCACGCAGATCGCGGAAAGCAGCACGAATTGCCCGATGCCTGCTTCCCGGGCGGCGCCGAGCAGATTGAGGTTGGCCCGGTGGTCGATTGCCCAGGCATCGTCGGGCACCCCAGTGCGCGAAGCCACACACGAGATGACCGCATCAAACCGGCCCTCGGCGAAAATTCGCCCCAACGCTTTCGTATCGGCAAGGTCGGCGAGAGCGACTTGCGCAATTGCCGCCAGACCATCGTCCGGCCGCCGCGACAGGCAAGTGACCACATGCCCGCGCTTAACCATTTCGCGAACCACCGCGCGCCCGATCGTCCCCGTCCCCCCGGCCACGCAGACCCGCATCGCTTCCTCCCCCCGCCTGTCAACAAGCAGACGTCAGGCGGGAACAGTCAAGCAGATCGCAAGGGCGATCAAGTAATGATGTGGTGACCAGTGAAAATGGTGCCCGGGGACGGATTCGAACCGCCGACACGCGGATTTTCAATCCGCTGCTCTACCAACTGAGCTACCCGGGCATCGTCCTTTGCCGCGTCCTTCGGAAGGACCTGCAGGCGATGGGAAGCGCGCCTATGGCGAAGCGGCGCGGGCTTGGCAAGCCCCATCGCGCGAAAATTTTGGAGTGGGCTAGTCTTCCGGATCCTCGTCGGCCGGTCGGCCCGGGATAGCGTATCCGCCATCCAGCCACTGCACCAGATCGCGGTCCTTGCAGCGCGTGGAGCAGAACGGACTATGGGCTTCGCTGCGGGGCTTGCCACAGATCGGACAGCGCTTCTGGGTGGGCCGGGCGGCGGAGGTATTCATAACGGCACGCCTTGGGCAAAACCGCCGGAAAGGGCAAGCGCCGGGTCGGCCTTGCGGAGGATCGTGCGACCGGTGCGTCGGGCCAGTTCGGCCTCCCACTCTGGCAGGATGGCTTCGATCACGCGCGGGTGCGCGCACAGGAGCAGGGCGCCGGGTTCGCTCACCCGCTCGGCCTGTCGTAGCAGCGCCCGTGCTGAGGCGCCCGCCGGAAAACGCGCGTAGCGCGCCACCAGCGAAGGGCGCTCCAGCCGGGAGACGAGGTGCACGAAGCCGAAGCCGTTCATCGCGGTACGCTCGCCCTGCCAGTCGATCAGCGCATCGCCAAGGACTTTGTCGACGTGCTGCCGGTCCTTCTTCTCGTGCAGGGTCGGGAAATCGATGCCGACCGAACCGCCGATGTCGAGCCGGTGCAGGGCATCGGCAATCGCATCGACGGCGCCGAGGGCGAGCTTGAGCGGTGGCAAGGCGCCATCGACGTCGACAAGGGTCATGGCCGGCGTCGGGCTGACGATGATGGCGCCGCCGGCGAATGCGACTTCGCCCGTTGCGGCCTGTTCGAGCAGTTCGTCCCAGCCGTTGTCGGCAAAGGCCCGGCCGGAGATCGCGACGGTCTTGACCGATGCACCTGTGGCCTCGAGTTCCTCTCGCAAGCCTGGCGCAGGACAAGGGTCTTCGCCGGGGGCGGGGCGGACCACAGGGAGTTTGGTCCGGCCGCGTTCGGCGATGGCGGCACGGGTTACGCGCACGGTCAGGCTCACGCCTTCGGTAGCCTCGCGGGGGAGTTGGTCGACCAGCGCTTCCGCGCCATCATCGAAGCGCACGACCCCGCGCCTGCTGCCGGCGTGGCGGGTGACGAGGCGGGCCTGCGCGACCAGACCGGGGCGCACCTTCTCTCCCCAGCAGACTCGGGCAGAAAGAATGCGGCCGCCCGAGACCAGGATCGCGCGTTCTTCGCCGATCCCTGCCTCATGGAGCCAATCAGCGGACATCGATGCCTGCGGCCCGCAGAAGCCTGCGGGTTTCGAAAAGGGGGAGGCCGATCACGCCGGAATGACTGCCCGACAGCCAGTCGCAAAAGCCTTCGGCGCTGCCCTGTATGGCGTAGCCTCCGGCCTTGCCGTGCCATTCGCCACCGGCGATGTAGCTTTCCACTTCCTCATCGGAGAGGCGCTTGAACCGAACGATGGTCTCGGACAGGGCCTCGCGCAGTTTGCCGTCCGGGGTGACCAGCGCAATGGCGGAAAATACGCGGTGACGGCGGCCTGACAGCAGGGCCAGGCAGTGGCGTGCCGTGGCCTCGTCTTCCGCCTTGGGCAGGATGCGTGCTCCCGCACCAACGACAGTATCGCCCGCGAGGATCACGCTGCCGGGCGCAAGAGCGGCAGCAGCGCGAGCCTTTTCTGCAGCAAGGCGTGACGCATGGGCGCGGGGACGCTCACCCTTTTGCGGCGTCTCGTCGATGTCGGTGGCGAGGACGCGCGAGGGCGCGACGCCGATGCGCCGCAGCAGTTCAAGCCGGCGCGGGCTGGCCGATGCCAGAACCAGTTGGTGAGGTGATGACGCGGGCGAAAGCTCGCCCGTCATCAAAAGCCGCCGGGACCGCCGCGACCGGGCATGAAGCGGTAGGTAATGCGACCCTTGGTGAGGTCGTAAGGGGTGAGTTCGACCAGCACTTCGTCGCCCACCAGCACGCGGATGCGGTTCTTGCGCATCTTGCCGGCGGTGTGGCCGAGGATTTCGTGGTCGTTTTCGAGGCGGACGCGGAACATTGCGTTGGGCAGGAGTTCCACCACCTGTCCGCGCATTTCGAGGAGTTCTTCTTTCGCCATCGGCGGGCTCGGATGCCTTTTTATAGAGGTATGCAAAAAGGAACGCGCAGGTCATCGAAAATGATCCACGCGCAGAGGAATTGGGCGGCCCATAGCCTTGCCGGGCGAAAAAGGGAAGAGGCGCGCGGGCAGTGACCAGCTTTGGTTCAGGTTTCGCTGCCGATGTAACCATGCATGCTGCAGTGCGACAAACTGATACCAAATGCGCATAGCCACTGCGGGACCGTCTCGGCAGGTGTGACGTTGAAGAGCCGACGCTTGCCCGGCAACCTCTGAGTTCAAGGATTTCCAGACGTGAGATTTTCCGCCGCGCCCTCGCTGGCTGCCATTGCCTTTTGCCTCCTGGTGGCCAATCCCGCCGTGGCGCAGGACGTGATCGCCGGAACCGACGATCCTGCGCAGGACGTGCTGCAGGATCTTGAAGGCAACCCGATTACTGCCGAGGACGACCAGATTCTCGTCGTCGCCACCCGCATCAAGGGCCAGGTCGATACCGCCCAGCCGCCGATTGCAGTGCTCGACGAAAACGCGATCGCTTCTTACGGGGCCGGCTCGCTGCAGAAACTCCTTGCCGCGCTTTCGCCACAGACCTCGTCAGGGCGTGGCCGGGGCGGCGGGATGCCGGTGGTGCTGCTGAACGGCATGCGCATTTCGGGCTTTCGCGAGATGCGCGGCCTGCCGCCCGAAGCCATCCGCCGAGTGGAGGTGCTGCCCGAGGAAGTCGCGCTCAAGTATGGCTACCGGCCCGACCAGCGCGTGGTGAACTTCATCCTCAAGGACAACTTCAGCAGCTTCGGCAGCGACAGCGAGTTGCGCCTGCCGAGTGGCGGAGGCTTTACCGAGTGGGAGCAGGAATTCACTCTGACGCAGATTGCCGGCGGCAACCGCATCAATGTCACGGGCAAGCTCGAGGATGCAAGCCCGCTGACCGAGGCGGAGCGCGGGATCGTCCAGCCCGGCACTTCGGCGACGCGCGTCGCGGGGGACCCGGATCCTGCCGCATACCGGACGCTGATTGCGGATTCGAAGTCTGCGCAATTGAACGCGACGCTGGCCCGCGCGCTTGGTGGCGGGGCGGGGCTCAGCGTCAACCTGCTCGCCCAGCGTGACGACTCGCGCTCGCTCAACGGCCTCAATGGGGTGACGCTGACAGATGCGAGTGGCAGCTTCTCGCGCTTCACACTCGATCCGCAGCCGCTGACGACGCGGCGTCGCACCACGACGCTGCAGGCGAGCGCGGCGCTGAACAAGCCGCTGGGGAACTGGAACCTGGCCGTTACCGCAGATGGCGGGCACGTCGAGACGAAAAGCACGATCGACCGCCGGGCAGACCTCTCAGGCCTGCAGGCGCTGGTGACTTCGGGCGCGCTGGCCGCTTCGGGCGCCTTGCCGTCGGCAGCGATCATTCCCGGTGCGGCTGACCGTGCGCTGTCAAAGACGGACTCGCTGACCAGTCTAGCTACGCTGTCAGGCCGTCCGCTGCGCTTGCCGGGCGGTGAAGTGGCGCTGACCGTCAAGGCCGGGTTCGATTATTCTGGCATCGAAAGCAGCGATACCCGCACCAGCACGGGGCAGCTCAATCTCAAGCGTGGCGACGCGCAAGCGGGATTCAGCGTCGATCTGCCGATTACCAGCCGCAGGGAAGGCTTCGGTGCCGGCGTGGGCGACCTCTCGCTCAACGCCAATGCCGAAGTGCACCGCCTTTCGGACTTCGGCACGCTTTATAATTGGGGCGGCGGGCTGACCTACAGCCCCACCGAAAAGCTGACCCTGCAGGCGAGCTATGTTGCCGCGGACAAGGCGCCGACACTGACCGAACTGGGCGGTCCGTCGATCCTGACCGAGAACGTCTCGATCTATGACTTTTCGCGCGGCGAGACGGTGCTGGCGCGGGTGATCTCGGGCGGCAATCCCAACCTCGTGAAGGAACGCCAGCGCGACTGGAAGTTCGGTCTCAACTGGACGCTGCCGTTCCTGAAGGATTCGACTTTCGTCGCTGAATACTTCCGCAACCGTTCGACCAATACCACCAACAGTTTCCCGCTGCTGACATCCGAAGTCGAAGCGGCGTTTCCGGGGCGCGTCATTCGCGATGCCTCGGGGCGGATCGTGTCGGTTGACCAGAGCCCGGTTACCTTCGCCGAGGAGAAGGGCTCGCGCCTGCGCTACGGCATCAATCTCTCCGGCAATTTCGGCAAGCCTGACCCCAACATGCAGCGTGGCCCCTTCGGTGCCGCGCGCGGTGGTGGCGGAGGCGGCGGTCCTCGCGCCGGAGCTGGTGGTCCTCCGGCGGGCGGTCCTCCTCCCGGCGCAGGGCCTCGCATGGGCGGCGGCGGCGGCGGACGCGGCGGGTTCAACTCCGACGGCCGGGGGCGGTGGAACCTCTCCGTGTTCCATACCGTGCGTTTCCAGCAATCCGTGCAGATCGCACCCGGTGGCACCGTGCTCAACCTTCTGGATGGCGAGGCCATCAGCGGGAGCGTGGCGCGTCATTCGCTCGAGATGGAAGGCGGCGGGTTCTACCGCGGGTTCGGCTTGCGGTTCAGTGGAAACTACACGGGCGGCTCGCGCATCGATGCCAGCGGACTTCCGGGCTCGACCACGCTGCGCTTTGATCCGATCGCGACGTTCAACCTGCGCCTCTTCGCTGATCTTGGGCGCAAGGAAAAGCTGGTCGAGAAGGTGCCCTTCCTCAAAGGGTCACGCCTCTCGCTCTCGGTCGACAACGTGTTCAACGCCCAGCAGCGCGTGACCGACGACACCGGCAGCGTCCCGCTGCGCTATCAGCCCGGTTACCTCGATCCGCGCGGGCGGGTATTCGAGATCGAGTTCCGCAAGCAGTTCTGACGGTTCAGACGATGCGGCTTTTGCCCTGGACCCAGGCGCGGGCGCGCTCCATGTGGCGCTCGCGTTCGGTTTGCTCGTAGTTATCGGAGAAGTGCCTGAGGGCGATGACTTGCGACAGTGGCAGCTTTTCCTCGAACATCACGCCGCAACGCCCATAGCGCGCCCACCGGATCACGCCGAAGACTTCGATATGTTCACACTGCAGGATCGCCGATGCCCCAACCGGGGGCAGGCCGTCCTCGGGGATCAGGGCGGCTCCGGTAGCCGAAAGATCCTCGAGAATGCAGGATTGCACGTTCGTCAGGAGGATCAGGCGCGCGGGAAGATGCAGGCGAACGCGGGCATCGCCACGACGTCCTTGAGGAATGGCGCTTGCGCTCGTTCCAGCCTTTCCGAATGGTTGCCCGATCATGTGCGGATTGTGGCGCAACGGCCCTAAAACCGCCGAAATGGATCATCAGGGAAAACCCTGATGACTTTGGGGAAAGCGTGCCTCGGGCCATTGCGCCGGGCGCGGCAAGGACTATTTGCAAGGTTACGCCATGGCCCGCACGCCCGCCCCTCCACCCGACCGCGATACCGAGCGCTTCCACGAAGATCGCGCGTCCACGACCGTGCGCGGCGCGGACAAGCCTGATATCGAGCTGGGGGTCTCGGTCATCCGTGACACGGTGAACACCTTGCGACCCAAGCCGGGTGTCTACCGCATGCTCGATGCGCGCGGAGATGTGCTTTACGTGGGCAAGGCAAGGGCGCTGAAGAACCGCGTCGCCAACTACACCCAGGTCGATCGCCTGCCCAACCGCCTGCGGCGCATGGTCAGCCAGACGCGCAGCATGACGATCGTCACGACGAATTCGGAAGCCGAGGCGCTGCTGCTGGAAGCACAGCTGATCAAGCGCTTCCGCCCGCCGTACAACGTGCTGCTGCGCGACGATAAATCATTCCCGTTCATCCTGCTGCGCGGCGATCATGCATTCCCGCGCATTCAGAAACACCGCGGCGCGCGCAAGGCCAAGGGCAACTACTACGGCCCCTTTGCCAGCGCGGGGAGCGTCAACACCACGATCAACGCGCTGCAGAAGCTGTTCCTGCTGCGCAGCTGCAACGACGGTTTCATGTCGCGGCGTGACCGGCCCTGCCTGCTGTATCAGATCCGCCGCTGCTCGGCCCCTTGCGTCGACAGGATCAGCCCCGAGGACTATGGCGAGCTGGTGCGGCAGGCCAAGGATTTCCTCGGCGGCAAGTCGAGCGCGGTCCAGCGCGAGATCGAGGCGCAGATGCAGGAGGCGGCGGAGAACCTCGACTTCGAGCGTGCCGCGATGCTGCGCGATCGCCTGCGCGCCGCCACTTTCATCCAAGGGAGCCAGGCGATCAACGCCGAGGGCGTCGGCAATGCCGATGTCTTTGCGATGGCAGTTAAGAGCGGGCAGGTGGCGGTGCAGGCTTTCTTCATTCGCGGGGGCCAGAACTGGGGCCATCGCGCCTTTTTCCCAAGCCACACCGAAGGGCTTTCGGAAGAGGAGGTGATGACCAGCTTCCTCGCCCAGTTCTACGAGGAAGTCCCGCCTGCTCGGCTGATCCTGGTTGACCGCGAACTGCCCGAGGCCGCGCTGCTGGCCGAGGCGCTGTGCGAAGGCGCGGGCGGCAAGGTGGAGATTTCGGTGCCGCAGCGTGGCGACCGGCGCAGGCTGATGGAGCAGGCGCAGCGCAATGCGGTGGAATCGCTTGACCGGCGGATGGCCGAAAGTGGCACCAAGGCGCGGGTCATGCGCGAACTCGCCGAATTCCTCGAATTGCCGGACGTTCCGCAGCGGATCGAGGTTTACGACAACAGCCACATTCAGGGCACCAACGCGCTGGGCGCGATGATCGTCGCGGGGCCGGAAGGCTTCGTGAAGGGCCAGTACCGCAAGTGGAACATCAAGACCGCGCAGACCAACGACGATTTCGGCATGATGCGCGAGGTGATGACCCGCCGCTTCGGCAAGGTGCAGGAGGAAGACCCCGATCGCGAGAGCGGGATGTGGCCCGATCTCGTGCTGATCGACGGCGGCAAGGGGCAGATGTCGGCGGTGAAGGAGGCCTTGGGCGAACTCGGCATCGAGGACGTGCCGCTGATTGCGATTGCCAAGGGTCCGCACCACGGACGCGAGGGGCGCGAGGTGTTCCACTTCCCCGACGGGCGCGAGAAGATGCTGCCGGTCAACTCGCCGGTGCTGTTCCACCTGCAGAACATGCGCGACGAGGTTCACCGCTTTGCCATCGGCGCACACCGCGCCAAGCGCAGCCGGGCCATCACCGCCAGCCCGCTGGACGAGATTCCCGGCATCGGCCCCGCACGCAAGCGTGCGCTGCTCCTGCACTTTGGCACGGCGGGCAAGGTCCGGGCCGCCAGCCTTGATGATTTGCAGCGCGCACCGGGCGTGAGCGCGGCAGTGGCGCAAACCGTCTACGACTTCTATCATCCGAACGGGTAGAGGATGGAGAGCGTGATGGCAGACCAGCGCAGGGCATGGAGCGACGAGGCCGTGCGCCGGATCGAGGCGGACTTCAACCGCTCTGCCGATACGCACCTGATCCGCGTGGAACTGCCCAAGTTTCCGGGGATCACGCTCTACCTCAAAGACGAGAGCGTCCATCCGACCGGCAGCCTCAAGCACCGTCTGGCGCGCTCGCTGATCCTCTATGGCTTGTGCAACAACCGCATCGGGCCAGATACCTTGCTGGTCGATGCCACCAGCGGATCAACCGCTGTTTCCGAGGCCTATTTCGCCAAGCTGATCGGACTGAAGTTCGTCGCGGTGATCCCGCGCAGCACTTCGCCTGCGAAGATCGAGGCGATCCGCTTTCACGGTGGCGACGTGCACATGGTCGACAGCGCGGGCGAGATGTACCCTGCGGCCGAACGCCTTGCGGCCGAAGCGGGCGGCCTGTTCCTAGACCAGTTCACTTACGCCGAGCGCGCGACCGACTGGCGCGGCAACAACAACATCGCGCAATCGATCTTCCAGCAGATGGCGCGCGAGGATCATCCGGTGCCGTCGTGGCTTGTCTGCGGGGCGGGGACGGGCGGCACGTCTGCCACGCTTGGCCGTTTCATCCGCTATGGCCGCTACCCGACGCGGCTGTGCGTTGCCGATCCCGAAGGCTCGGTGTTCCACCGCCACCATGCCGACCGCAGCGTGACTGCCCCGCCGCCGGGGGCATGCTGCCTGATCGAAGGCATCGGCCGCCCGCGCGTCGAACCGTCGTTCGTGCCGGAGGTGATCGATCGCATGATCGTCGTGCCCGATGCGGCATCGATCGGGGCGATGCGCGCCATTGCCGCGCGGATCGGCAGACCGGTGGGCGGTTCGACCGGAACGAATATCCATGCCTGCCTGCAGCTTGTCGAAGAAATGGCGGCTGCGGGTGAGGTGGGATCGATTGTAACGATCCTGTGTGATTCAGGGCTGCGATATGCCCAGACCTATTACGATGACGGCTGGCTGGAAGCGCAGGGACTGAACTGGCGCGATTTTGGCGAAAGAGCGACACACTTGCTTAATTAGGGCAAGGTATACGCAAAAATACTATTGACGCGACGGTAACCTATTCTGTTTGGAGCGGTTTCAGGCTGCTGCTGTCTGTTGTCTACAGAAGTTGCATCGAATTTGGATTGAGCCGGGGGGCTAATGGTATGGTGGGGCTGACAATGCGCATGGCAGCACTTCCGCTGGCAGCAGGTCTGCTTCTGGGCCTGTCCGCGCCTGTGCATGCCCAATCCGCCAATGGCGTCGGCTCGCCGTTTGAGCTGGCGTTCTGGCAATCGGTTGCCGGGAGCGACGATCCGGCGGTCTATGATGCTTATTTGCAGCAGTACCCTGCCGGCACATTTGCCGGATTGGCGCGAGCGAAACTGGCCACCTTGCGCAAGGCTTTGTCCCTGCCTGCACCAGTCGCGCCAATGCCCGCTCCCGTTGTTGCGCCGGCTGCTGCCACTGCGGCCATGACGCCGGCCGTTGCGACAGTGATTTCGCCGCCACCTGCCGCCGCGCCGCCGTCGTCGCCGCTCCTTGCGGAACCAAAGTCGGCAGTGGTTGGAACGTCCAAGGCTGCCGTTGCGGAAGCCTCTGACGTGACCAGCGATGCCAATCTTCTGCTTGAACTCGCGCGTTCGCAGGAAGTTGGTAGCGGCACGGACCGGGTCGTGGCTGCTAATGGTTTTGCGCTGCCCGAGCGGCCAGTTCTGGCCGACATTGCCGACCTGCCATTGCCGACCTCTTTCTGCTCGGCCGAACAACGCAATGCGTTCTACGAGACCCGCTACAAGCCGTACCTCGATCTTGCTCGTGCCAACAACGATGCGGCAATTGCCCATATGCAGAAGCTGCAGCAGGCCTATGACAGCTACCAGCTCTCCCGCGATGCCTCACCAATGAACGCCCTGGCTGCCGAGGCCAGTTCCTATCAGCAGCAAGTTGCCGCCGGCACTTATGCGCGGCAGGCGGCGGTGGTTCGCCAGTTTGACCAGATCATGGCCTTGCCGGTCACGACTTGCCAGATCGCGACGGCAACGAAATGAGGCGCGCAGTGGAACTGGTGATGGCGTGCGTGCTGCTGGCAGCGAATCCAGCTCACGCAGAAACGTGCCTTGATCGAGAGACGATCACCGCCGCGCGCGTGCACGAATTCGAGACGATGATGATGGCGGTCACCCTGCGCTGCAAGGCGATCGGGACCGACATCGGCCCGGTCATGGAAGCCATGATGGGCACGCATCGCCCGATCTTTGCGGCGGCGGACCGGCGCATGCGTGCATTCTTCGCGCCGCAGAAGCGTGCGTACGAAAGCTATTCCACGCAACTGGGCAACCGCTATGGCGGCGGCGCGACCGATGCTGCCAATTGCCACCGTTTCGAGAAGGTGGCGAGGGAGCTTGCCGGCCAACCGGGCGTGACGTCGCTTGGCCGGGTGGTCTTCGCGATGATCGACAAGCCCCGCATCGCCGGGGCCGTCTGTTCGAAGCCTTGATCAGTCGGAAGACTTTTTTGGTTCGATCGGTCGGATCAGGCCTTCCTGCGCCACGCTGGCCACCAGCCGACCGTCCTGCGTGTAGATTCGCCCGCGATTGAAACCGCGCGCGCGGCCCGCCCAAGGGCTGTCGCAGGCATAGAGCAGCCATTCGTCCGCGCGGAAATCGTCGTGGAACCAAATCGCATGATCCAGGCTTGCCCCCATCAGGTTGCCTTTTGACCAGCTGATGTCGTGCGGAAGAGTGGAAGTACCAAGCAAGGTCATGTCGCTGGCATAGGCCAGCACCGCACGGTGGATGCGGGGATCGTCGGGCAGCGCTCCGACCGAGCGGAACCAGGTATGGGCACGCGGCTCCTGCGGGCCATTGTTCATCCAGTGCCGGGCCTCGATCGGGCGTAGCTCTATCGGCCGTGGTTGCAGCATTTGCTGGCGCTGCCTCTCGGGCATCTTCGCGGCATAGCGCAGGCGCAACTCGCTTTCGCTGGCAAGGTCGTCCGGCCCGACAACCTGAGGCATCGGTTCTGCATGGTGCCGCCCGTCTTCGCGCCTGTGGAACGAAGCGACCATGTTGAGAATCGGCTTGCCCAGCTGGCTGGCCACGACGCGGCGATTGGAAAAGCTGCCCCCATCCAGATCGCGCTCGACCTTGAAGTCGATCTCGTGATCCTCGTTCCCCCCACGCAGAAAATAGGCGTGGAGCGAATGGACGGGCCGGTCGGCCGGCACGGTGCGCTCCGCACTCGCCAAGGCCTGCCCGATCACCTGGCCGCCGAACACGCGGCCGACGCCGCCGATCTTGCGACGGCCCTCGAAGCGGTCGCCGCCGTGGTCCTTCACGTCGAGAAGGTCGAGCAGCCTTTCGACCAGTTCCTGCGGAGTCGGTTTATCAGAGTCGGTCATGCCAGCGCGATGAACGTGGCTGCCGTTTACGTCAACGGGATCTATTCAGCGCAGGCCACGCGCCTTGGCGTAGAGCCGCCAGCACAGCGCCTTGGCGCGGTTGCCGTCCGGCCAGCGCCCGGGCGGGCGCGGCTTCATGCCGAACTTGCGCAGCAACCCGTTGAAGGCGCGCGCGTCTGCTTCGGCAAAGCTCCATTCGGATCGCCACGTGATCGACAGGGATACCGACGGCTGTGGGCCGTTGCGGACAAAATGGGGCGACATGACCGGCACGTAGAGCGCCTCGCCCGGGGACAGCGGCCAGTCCTTGCCGCTGGCGAGCAGCTCATCGCGCCAGAAAAGTTCGCGCCCGCCGCCGGTGTGATAGGTTTCATGGGTTTCGTCCGGGGCGAAGCGGGCATCGCCTGCGGGAAACATCGTCATGACCTTTGATCCCATGACCTGCAGAAGAATGTTGTGCTCGGGGTCGAAGTGATAGGGTGTCACGCCGCCCGGGCTGGTGACGAAGATGAAGCCTTGCGGCTTGAGCATTGCGCCGGTGCGCTGCTCGATCACCGGGCGCAGTTCGTCGAGAAGGCTGGCGAGAAGTTCCGCATAGGCTGGGTTCTGCTCGATGTTCTTGAGGGCGGCCCAGCTGCCGGTGGATGCGATGTTGCGGATCGTCTCGCCGATGCCGATGCCGTTGGCAGGCGCCTTTTCACCGTTGAGGCCCAATGGCAAAGCCGCGCGATTGTATTCGACCGAGCGTTCCGGCAGGGCCTCGCCCAGGATCGCAAGGGAATCGAGCTGCATCAGCGGGTGCATGCCCAGCCGGTGGACCAGCTTGTGTGGCACTTCGGGGTAGGACGCGGCGAAAGCGGCGCGGGACGTCTCGTCAAACGCATCGAGAGGCGCAGATCCATCTGCAAAGGCAGTGTGTTCGTTCATCGGCCAAGTCCGACAGGATTGCGCCCCAGTTCGAGCGACAGGAGAGTTTGGAAGAGCTTGCGCCGGACGCCACCGCCGATTGCTACCGAAATCCGGCCAATCGGGCGGCGTTCGGTCCACAGGCTGTCGATCATCGGATGATCGGGTGCGGCGCAACTGTCGCACCAGGTGATGTCCGGTCGCGAGAGGAGCGCGAGGTTCTCTCGTTGCAACAAGACGCCCGGAGAGTAGCGCGAAAAGTTCTCGTCGAAGGCCGTCTTGTAGGAAAAGCTGCCCGGCGGCGTCAGGAAGTTCGCTAGCATGGCGATGGGGTGGCCGTCGAGCGTGAGGGCGAGGCGTTCGAGCCTGCCGATGGCTGCCGCGCCTTCGAGAGCCTTGCGGAACAAGGTCTCTGTCTCCCGCGCGCAGGCCATGGCGCTGTTGCTGGCGCCCTTCCAGCCGCGCTTCTCGAGCTCCAGAAAGGCGGCAATCCAGCCGTCCAGTTCGATGCCGTTCTGATGGCGCTGCACGTCCAGCTCGCCTTGTTCGGCGAGCCGAGCATGCTGGCGACGCAGCTCCTTGCGCTTCTTCCCTGTCAGCGCCCGCTCCAGATAGAGTTCCGGGTTGAGGGGGGAATGCAGCAGCGCGCGTTGCTCGCGCATGACCAGCGAGGCCTTTCGGCCCTGTGCCTCGGCAAGATCGAACAGAGCTTCGGTAAGCGGTTGCTCCAGTGGCATGGCGGCAAGGTGAAGAAACAGCGCCTGTTCGCTCGCCGCCTGCTTGTCGGCCCATTGCAGCAGTGCCTGCCAGAACAGAGCCTCGCACCCTGCCCGCACCAGGGGCGCGCCCAGAAAAGCGTTGGGATGAAGCCATATCGTGAGGTGCGGAAGCGGCCAGCGGCCATAGCGGCGCGGTTTGGCAAGCGGCATCAATCCGACCAGTTCGCCACGGAGCTCGACTGTAAGCAGCCGTCCGCTGCAGTCGGTGTCGAACGCTTCCAATGAGGGGATCAGATACCACGGTTCGAAGAACGGATTGGGTGTTGACGCGCTATCGGCCAAGGCCTGCCACTGCGCGCGCTGTCCTGCCTCGGTCCACTCGCGCCACGCCCGCACTGACGCGACCGCCGCGCCCGGTTGTGTAAGCGGCATGGGCAGACTTGCCGTGGTGAATGTCGCGACGTTCAAGGTTCCGGGTCTCCGCTCCCGGCCTTAGGGGGAATGCGCGAAAACTCGGTTAACAAGCCAGCAAAGAAACACCCCGCCCGGATTGCGCCGGACGGGGTGTCCTCTCCCCAACTTGGGCGTTGGTTGCTTATCCCACAGCGTTGCTGGCAAGTGCCGCGAGCAGCAGCAGCGCAACGATGTTGGTGATCTTGATCATCGGGTTCACGGCGGGGCCAGCGGTGTCCTTGTAGGGATCGCCCACGGTGTCACCCGTGACTGCGGCCTTGTGTGCGTCAGAGCCCTTGCCGCCGTGGTTGCCGTCTTCGATGTACTTCTTCGCATTGTCCCATGCGCCGCCGCCCGAGGTCATCGAGATGGCGACGAAAAGACCGCCGACGATCACGCCGAGCAGCAGTGCGCCAAGCGCGGCAAAGCCGTTGGCCTGGCCTGCTACGGCGGCGATCACGAAGTAGACCGCAATCGGGGCCAGCACCGGCAGCAGCGAAGGCACGATCATTTCCTTGATCGCGGCCTTGGTCACGAGGTCCACGGTGCGGGCATAGTCGGGCTTGCTGGTGCCCTCCATGATGCCCTTGTTGCTGGCGAACTGCTCGCGCACGTCGACCACCACGTCGCCTGCCGCGCGGCCCACTGCCGTCATGCCCATCGCACCGAACAGGTACGGCAGAAGCGCGCCGAGCAGCAGCCCGACGATGACATAGGGGTTTTCGAGGCTGAAGCTGACCGCAAGGTTCGGGAAGAACTCCTTGAGGTCGGTGGTGTAGGCGGCGAACAGCACCAGCGCGGCAAGGCCGGCCGAGCCGATGGCATAGCCCTTGGTCACGGCCTTGGTGGTGTTGCCCACCGCGTCCAGAGCGTCGGTCTTGTCACGCACCGAATCGTCGAGGCCGGCCATTTCGGCAATGCCGCCGGCGTTGTCGGTGACAGGGCCATAGGCGTCCAATGCCACGACCATGCCGGCAAGCGCCAACATTGCGGTTGCCGCATAGGCAATGCCGATCAGCCCGGCGAGCTGGTAGGCAATGATGATGCCGGCGCAGATCACGACCGTGGGCATCGCAGTCGATTCAAGGCTGATGGCCAGACCCTGGATGACGTTGGTGCCGTGGCCGGTTTCCGACGACTTGGCGATCGAGCGCACCGGGCGGTAGTTGGTGCCGGTGTAGTACTCGGTGATCCAGATGATCAGGCCGGTGATGACCAGGCCGAGCAGCGAGCAGTAGAACAGCACGCGGCCGGTGAACGTCACCGTATTGTCGAGGATGGTGTAGCTCATCGGCGTTTCCATGTCCCCGAGGGCATAGGAAATCGCCCACCAGATCGCACCGACGGACAGGGCGGCGGTGACAAGGAAGCCCTTGTACATCGCGCCCATGATGTTGTTGGAGGAGCCGAGCTTGACGAAATAGGTGCCGATGATCGAGGTGACGATGCAGACACCGCCGATTAGCAGCGGCAGGGCCATCATCGCGCCGAGCGCATCGCCGAGGCCCTTGAGCAGCAGCGCGGTCAGCACCATGGTTGCGCCCACGGTCACGACATAGGTCTCGAACAGGTCGGCGGCCATGCCGGCGCAGTCGCCGACATTGTCGCCCACGTTGTCCGCGATCACGGCCGGGTTGCGCGGATCGTCTTCGGGGATGCCTGCTTCCACCTTGCCGACAAGGTCGGCGCCCACGTCTGCGGCCTTGGTGAAGATCCCGCCGCCAAGACGCGCGAAGATCGAGATCAGCGAGGCACCGAACGCGAGCGCGACGAGGCCATCGACCACCGTGCGGTCATCGCCGCCCACGGTGTAACCGGCGATGTCGGTCAGGTAGTGGTAGAACACTGCAATCGCGAGGAGCGCGAGGCCCGCCACGAGCATGCCGGTGATGGCGCCAGCGCGGAAGGCAAGGGTCAGCCCGGCCTGCAGGCCGTTCTGTGCTGCGGCTGCCGTGCGCACGTTTGAGCGCACCGAGATGTTCATCCCGATGAAGCCAGCGACGCCCGAAAGCACTGCGCCGATCACGAAGCCCGTGGCGGAGATCGCTCCGAGGGTGGCTGCGATGATGACGGCGACGACCACGCCGACGATCGCAATGGTGGTGTACTGGCGCTTGAGATAGGCCTGCGCGCCTTCCTGGATGGCGGCGGCGATTTCCTGCATCTTGGCGTTGCCCGCCGGTGCGCCGAGCACCTGGCGGCTGGTCACGAAGCCATAAACGACGGCAAGCAACCCGAGTATTATCGATAATACGACTAGGTTCACGTTGGCATCCCCCTTTATGTCCGGTGCCACGAATGGCCCGTCCCCGTCGTTGCGGGTGGGCGAGAAGCTATCGTTTTATTTCTGACCCGCAAGCCCTTCCATGACCTTGGTCAAAGGGTTTTTAATCGTGCATATAACCCAGATTGCCATGCGGCACTGCACCATCGACGATAACAGGTGATGACGTTAGCGCCTGCGCGACCCCTATGCGATGGGCAGCGACAGGTGGGGAAATTCCGGCGGGCAGCGTGAACAGCAGTTCGTAGTCATCGCCCCAGCGCATAGCTTCGTCCCGGCGAACGTCGGGTAGGGCGACAGGGAAGGGCACTGCGTCGCCAGCAAGGGCAAAGGTCACGCCGCTGGCCTGCGCCATGCGCGCGGCGTCGATCAGCAGGCCGTCGGAAACGTCCATCATTGCGGTTGCCAGCGGAGCAAGTGCCCGGCCTTCGGCAAGGCGCGGCAAGGGCCTTCGGAAGGCGATGCTGTCACGGCCGGTCCCGTCCCGCAGTGCCTCGAACCCCACCATCGCCGCACCAACCGGCCCGGTCAGCCAGAGGGTATCGCCCGCCTTCGCACCGCTGCGCGAAGGCACGGGTGAAAAGGTCGCGCGTCCCAGCGCTGTCAGTCCCAGGCTGCGCGGCCCTGTGCCGCTGACGGTGTCGCCACCGAGCAGGGGCACGCCGAATGCCTGCAACGCCTCGCCAAGCCCGGCAACGAAGCGCGTATCCTCCTCGCCCAGCGTGAAGCCCAGCAAGACGCCGACCGGTTCCGCTCCCTTTGCCGCAAGGTCGGACAAGTTGGTCGCCAACAGTTTCCACGCGACGTCGGCCATGTCCTGCCCCGGCAGCCAGTGCACGCCCTCGACCATCATGTCGTGAGTCAGCACCAGCGTCTCGCCCCCGAATGGCAGCACAGCGCAGTCGTCGGCCAGCCCGCGCGCCGCGGGGTGCAGGGCCAGCGCGCGCATCGCCGCGATCAGGTGGGATTCCTTGCTCACGCCCCGGTCTATGGGGCGCGCTGCCGAACCGCACAAGCCCGCTTGACCAGCGCCATATCGCCCCTTAATCGTTCGATTAAAGAAGTATCGAGAGGAGTCGGAACACATGGCTACAGCCTATATCGTCGACGCAGTGCGCACGGCCGGAGGACGCCGTGGTGGACGGCTTGCGGGCGTTCACCCGGTCGATCTCGCCGCGCGCAGCCTCGATGCCATCATCGCTCGCACCGGCATCGATCCGACAGCGGTTGACGACGTGATCATGGGCTGCGTCACCCAGGCCGGGCAGCAGGCAATGCAGGTCGGCCGTAACGCGGTGCTCGCATCGAAGCTCTTGCCGCAATCGACGCCTGCGGTGACCATCGACCGCCAGTGCGGCTCATCGCAGCAGGCGATCCAGTTCGCCGCGCAGGCGGTGATGTCGGGCGTGCAGGACGTGGTCATCGCCTCGGGCGTGGAAAGCATGAGCCGCGTGCCGATGGGCTCGAACGCCACGTTCCACATGAAGGAGGGCCTCGGCCACTACAAGTCGCCCGGTCTGGACGAGAAGTATCCTGGCATCATGTTCTCGCAGTTCATGGGCGCGGAAATGATCGTCAAGAAGCACGGCTTCACCAAGGACGACCTCGACCGCTTCTCGCTGAACAGCCACCAGAAGGCCATCGCCGCAACGAATGCCCAGGCTTTTGCGGGCGAGATCGTGCCGGTCGAAATCGAGACTCCCGAAGGCCCCGCGATGCACACCGTGGACGAAGGCATCCGCTTCGATGCGACGCTCGAAGGCATTGCCGGGGTCAAGCTGCTCAGCCCCGAAGGATCGCTCACCGCTGCCAGCTCCAGCCAGATCTGCGACGGATCGAGCGCCGTGCTGGTCGTCTCCGAAGCCGCCCTGAAGGCGCATGGCCTTACGCCGTTGGCGCGCATCCACAATTTGACGGTGACAGCAGGCGATCCGGTGATCATGCTCGAGGAACCGCTCTTCGCTACTGACCGAGCGTTGCAGCGGGCCGGCATGAAGATCTCGGACATTGACCTGTACGAGGTAAACGAGGCCTTCGCTTCAGTGCCGATGGCCTGGCTCAAGCACACCGGCGCGGACCCCGAAAAGCTCAACGTCAACGGCGGCGCGATTGCGCTCGGTCACCCGCTCGGCGCGTCGGGCACGAAGCTCATGGCCACGTTGGTTCATGCCTTGCGCGCGCGTGGCGGGAAGTATGGCCTGCAGACGATGTGCGAAGGTGGCGGCGTTGCCAACGTCACCATCATCGAAGCTCTTTGATTTTTCAGCCATTTAGAGAGGATAACTCGCAATGAAGCTCGACAATACCGTTGCTGCCGTGGTTACCGGCGGCGCTTCCGGCCTCGGCGCTGCCACCGCTCGTGCCCTTGCTGCCAAGGGCGTCAAGGTCGCCATCTTCGATCTGCAGAAGGAAAAGGGCGAAGCCATGGCTGCCGAGATCGGCGGCGTGTTCTGCGAAGTGAACGTGACCAGCGACGAGAGCGTCGATGCCGGCTTCGCCAAGGCTCGCGCTGCGCATGGCCAGGAGCGCATCCTCGTCAACTGCGCCGGGACCGGCAACGCGATCAAGACTGCCAGCCGATCGAAGGAAACCGGCGAAATCAAGCACTTCCCGATGGATGCGTTCAACTGGATCATCCAGATCAACCTCGTCGGCACCTTCCGCTGCATCGCCAAGTCGGCCGCCGGCATGATGACGCTCGATCCCTGCGACGAGTTCGGTGAGCGTGGCGCCATCGTCAACACCGCCTCGGTCGCTGCCGAAGACGGCCAGATGGGCCAGGCTGCATACTCGGCCTCAAAGGGCGGCGTTGTCGGCATGACCCTGCCGATCGCACGCGACCTGATGAGCGAGGGCATCCGCGTCAACACGATCCTGCCGGGCATCTTCAACACCCCGCTGCTGCAGGGTGCGCCCCAGAACGTGAAGGATGCGCTCGCCGCATCCGTGCCGTTCCCCAAGCGCCTCGGCATGCCGGAAGAGTATGCCAACCTCGCCATGTGCATGATCGAAACCGGCTACTTCAACGGCGAGGACGTTCGCCTTGATGGCGCCATTCGCATGGCACCGCGCTGATTTGAATTGAAGGTGAGGGGCGGGGCACGAACCCCGCCTCCATCGTCTCGGGAGAGTTTCGTGGCCGACTACACGCAGATCAAGCTCGACATCGCCGATGGCATCGCAACAATCACGCTGCACCGCCCGGAAAAGATGAACGCCTATACCGGCACGATGATGAACGAGATGATCGACGCGTTCGATCGCACCGATGCCGATGACAGCGTCCGCGCGGTCATCGTCACCGGGGCAGGGGACCGTGCGTTCTGTGCCGGGGCTGATCTCACACCCAGTGACGGCAAGCACGTTTTCTCCAGCGGCGATACGGTGGAAGACCTGTCCGATCCCCGCGTGCGAGACGGCGGCGGCATGATCACCTTGCGCATCTTTCAGTCCAAGAAGCCCGTGATCGGCGCGATCAACGGCGCGGCGGTGGGCGTCGGCGTAACCATGCAATTGCCGATGGACATCCGCCTCGCCTCGACCAAGGCGCGCTTTGGCCTTGTCTTTGCCCGTCGCGGCATCGTGCCCGAAGCGGCCTCGAGCTGGTTCCTGCCGCGCATCGTCGGCCTGCCTCAGGCGCTGGAATGGTGCATGACCGGCCGTGTTTTCGATGCCGAGGAAGCCCTGCGTGGCGGCCTTGTCCGCTCGCTGCATGAACCCGATGACCTGATGCCGGCCGCAATCGCGCTCGCACGCGAGATTGCCGACAACACCAGCGCGGTCTCGGTCGCGATGACCCGCGCCATGCTGTGGCACAACCCGTCGCTGTCGCACCCGATGGAGGCGCACCGGGTCGACAGCAGGGCAATCTATACCCTTTCGCGGGGTGCCGATGCCGCTGAAGGCATCGCGAGTTTCCTTGAAAAACGCGCTCCCCGCTACCCCGGACGCGTTTCTTCGGATATGCCTGCGTTTTATCCGTTTTGGAATGAGCCGGGTTGGGAATGAATACGGAAGTGTCAAAGGGGGAAAGCCTGGAAACGCCGGGCGCACGCGAGCAGCTTCTGCAGACCGCGTCGACCATCATGCGCGAGGGGGACGTGGTCGATATCTCCCTCTCGGAACTGAGCCTTCGGTCCGGGCTGAACTCCGCGTTGGTGAAGTACTACTTCGGCAACAAGGCGGGCATGCTCAAGGCCTTGCTCGACCGCGACATGGAAAACATCGTCAAGTCGGTCGACGCGTTGCTTGCCAAGGACGACATGAGCCCGGAGGCAAAGCTGAGGCTGCACATCTCCAAGTGCATCGATACCTACTTCGATTACCCGTACCTCAATCGCTTGCTGATGCGGCTGGTTCGTGACAGCGACGAAGCTGAAGCGAAGCGAATCGCTGACCAGTATCTGCTGCCGCTGCATCGCGCCTACAACCGGTTCATTGGCGATGGCGTGAAGGCTGGCGTGTTCCGGCCGATCAACCCGCAACTGTTCTACTTCACCGTTACCGGTGCGGCCGATCGCTTCTTCTCGGCACGTCTGGTGCTGAAGCACTGCTTCGATCAGGACACTCTGACCGAGGAACTGCGCGACAGCTACCGCGAGCACACGGTCGATTTCATCATGGCCGGTATCCTCGCACACTGAACGGAATTGCATTGTCGAACGGGTGCAGCATGAAACCATGCTGCACCCTTTGTGCTGCTCTGCGCGCTAAAGCTGGAGGCAGGGCGGCATAAAGAAAATGTCGTCTAGCGTCTCTGCGCGCATTGATCTAACGCGCACGCCGCCGCTTGGTGTCATAATATTTCGCTCTTGCGCATCAGGCTGGTTTCATGTGATACGAAATCATGCCCGGAACACAAACGCGCCTCACCGACTTCATGCCCTATAGGATGGCTATCACCTCGAATGCGGTGAGTGGCCTTATCGCGGGCGAATATCGCAGCGAATTCGGCCTGAAGATTCCCGAATGGCGGATCATGGCCGTGCTGGGTGACGCAGGGGCTCTGACCCAACGCGATCTGGTCCGAGCCACGTTGATGGACAAGGTCGCCGTCAATCGCGCGTGCAAGGTGCTTGAGGAGCGGGGACTGGTCCAGCGCAGCCCGAACGAGCAGGACGGGCGCTCTCATCATCTGGAACTGACGACGTCGGGATGCGAGCTGCACGGCAGGATCTGGCCGCAGGCGTTCGAGATGTACCAGAAGATTTTCTCGGCCATATCGCCGCGTGAACAGGAAAAGCTGCGCGCCATCCTCGAGAAGTTGCTGAAAGCTGCCCGCACGCTCGAAGGCGACGAGAAGTGAAGCTCGCATCGCTGCCGCAGGGACGCGACGGTCGGCTGATCGTCGTGTCGAACGACCTTGCCTGGTATGCCGACGCCGATCACATCGTACCGACGATGCAGGCCCTGCTGGATGACTGGGACCGCTACTTCCCCTTGGTCGAAGCGCTATCCATCGAGCTTGCGCACGAAGCCATTCCGCGCAAGCGGTTCCACGAGCGCGAAGCGTGCGCCCCGTTGCCCCGCGCCTACCAGTGGGCCGATGGCAGCGCCTACGTCAACCACGTCGAACTCGTCCGCAAGGCACGGGGAGCGGAACTGCCGGAAAGCTTCTGGACCGATCCTCTGATGTATCAGGGGGGAAGCGACGATCTGCGTGGTGGCCGCGAACCGCTTGTCCTGGCGGACGAAGCATGGGGTTGCGACTTCGAGGCCGAGATCGTCGTCGTGACCGGTGACGTTCCCCAGGGCGTTGCCCCGGACGAAGCTCTCAAGCACATTCGTCTCGTCGGCCTGGTGAACGACGTATCCTTGCGCAATCTTATTCCGGGCGAACTCGCCAAGGGGTTCGGCTTTGTTCAGTCGAAACCTGCCAGCCACTTTTCGCCAGCGTTCGTGACGCCCGCCAGCCTTGGTGAGGCATGGAACAGCGGCAAGCTATCAAGGACCCTGGCAGTCGACCTCAATGGCCAGCCTTTCGGGCGGGTCGAGGCAGGCGAGGAATGCACCTTCGATTTTGGCGTGCTGATCGCGCATCTTGCAAAGACCCGCAGTCTGGGGGCAGGGACGATCATCGGCTCAGGCACGGTGTCCAATCGCGATCCCGATGGCTCGCCCGGCCGCCCTGTGTCGCAAGGCGGCAAGGGGTACGCCTGCATTGCCGAACAGCGCATGGTCGAAACGATTAACACTGGCCAGCCTTCGACACCGTTCCTGAAGTGGGGCGATACGGTGCGCATCGAAGTGCGCGATGCGAAGGGCAAGAGCATTTTCGGCGCAATCGACCAGACCGTCACCCGCGCCTGACAGAATTATGCTGAGAAATGAAAAGCCCCGCCGGGTTGTCCGGCGGGGCCTTCTTCATTTCTCGGCTGGATAGATCAGCTTCCTGGCTTCTTGTTGATCAGGGTGTCGCTGATCGAGCAGGCAGCAGGGCCGAGGATCACGACGAACAGCACAGGCAGGATGAACAGGATCAGCGGGATGGTCATGATCGCGGGCAGCCTTGCCGCCTTTTCCTCGGCACGCATCATGCGCTCGTTGCGGAATTCGGCAGAGAGCACGCGCAGCGCCGAGGCAAGGGGCGTACCATAACGCTCGGTCTGGATCATCGTGGTCACCACGCCTTTGACGGACTCCAGATCGACACGATAGGCGAGGTTCTCGAACGCCTGTCGGCGATCGGTAAGGAACGACAGCTCGATGGCGGTGAGGGAGAATTCGTCCCCGAGTTCCGGATAGGCACGGCCCAGCTCGCGAGCGACGCGGCTGAAGGCAGCGTCGACGGTCAGGCCGGCCTCGGCGCAGATGACCAGCAGGTCGAGCGCATCGGGCAGGCCCTTGCGGATCGCGTTGGTCCGCTTGGAAACCATGTTCTGGATGAAGACGTCGGGCCCCTTGTACCCTGCGATGAGCATGAACATGAAGGCGCCCATCCGCTTCATGGGCCCCCAATCCCCGAAGGTGTTGGTCCAATAGAAGAGAACCGCGCCCAGAAGACCCAGCGTGATCGGGCCGACCAGGCGTCCAAGAATGACCGCGACAGCCCATTCCTTCTTGCGGATGCCGGCCTGCGCCAGCTTCTGCTGGATCACCGCCAGCTGGCTGTCCTGCAGGACCTTGAGCGATTCGAGGAAGCCACGGATCTGGTCGGTGGTCTGGTTGCGGCGGACAATGCTCTGGCGCTTGCGGGCATTGGCAGTGACGATGCCGGCCTTGAGCTGCTCGCGCCGTTCGTTCAGGACCTTGACCCGCTTGGCCATGGGGTCGCGGACGGTAACGGCAGCGTAGACTGCAAGCATGACGGCAGCTGCGGCGATCCCGATCAGGATCGAACCGACAAGGTAAACGTCAAAGCCGAGCAGCGTTGGCCCTGCGGGGTTGTTGATCATGGCCGGTCCCTTCCGCTCAGATTTCGAAGTTGACCATCTTGGCCATGATGAACGAGCCGATGCCAAGCCAGGTGAGGCCGCCCAAACCGGCAATGATCAGGCGCTCGTCCACGAAGAACTTGCTGAGATAGGCCGGGTTGATCGTATAGATCAGGGCAAACACGATGAAGGGCAACGAGCCGACGATATAGGCTGATGCCTTGGATTCCGAGCTCATTGCCTTGACCTTGAGCTTCATCTGCGCGCGTTTGCGCAGCACGTCCGACAGGTTCGAAAGCGTCTCGGCAAGGTTGCCGCCGGTCTCGCGCTGGATCGCCAGCGTGATGCAGAAGAAGTTGAACTCCGGCATGTTGAGGCGATCGGCGGTGTCCTGCAGCGCCTCTTCCATGGTGCGACCCACCTTGATGCGGTCGGTCACCAGCTTGAACTCTTCGCCCACGGGGCCGGGGAGTTCGCTGGCGACAACGCCGAGGGTTTCCGTGACCGGAAGACCGGAGCGAAGCCCGCGTACCAGCAGGTCGAGCGCATCGGGCAGGCGTGTCGTAAAGTTCTCGACGCGCTTGCCGATTGCCCGACCGACGATGAAATGCGGCAAGCCAATGCCGACGAACAGCCCGGCGACGAGCGACAGCAAGGGCGCTCCGGTCTTGATGAAGACCAGCAGCAGGACCGCCAGAGTCAGGCCGCCGCTGACATAGAGGTACTGCGACATTGTCCAGCCTTTGCCGGTCCGATGGAGCCGCAGTTCGAGCGCCTCCATCCGTGATCCCGAGCCGGCGATCTTCCCCGCGCGCGGTTTGCGGGCTGCCACGGTCTTGCGATATTGCGCTTCGACCTTGTCAACTGCGCTGTCCGAGTGGCGAAAGCGCACGGACTGGAGACGGCGGCCGCTTTCCTTGGACGCGGAAGGGCCGGACAGTGCGGCATAGCCAAGCACCATCGCCGCCATCATGCCGCCGGCCATCAGGATCAGCTGGATCGTATTCCCCATTGCAGGTCTCTTCCCGTCACCTCAAGCGAATGCGAGCCGTCAGGCGGGCACACCGGCCTTTGGCTTGTTGAGCATCTTCTTCAGATCGAACTTGCCCAGCAGCGAGGGCTTGCGCGCATTGGCTGCGGTGTCTGGCGCTGCTTCTTCCTCACCGGTTCCGATGATCGCGAAAGCGATGTCCCGGATCGTGGCCCCGACCTTGGAGGAGCGATTGGCTGCAACGAACGACTGACCGAGCTTGGCCGCGTTCGACGCCCCCTTGATATCGTAGGGCAACATGAAGTTGATCTTGCGTTCGATCGAGGCTTCGAAATCGGCCTTGCTGATCTCGTTGGCGCCGGCCTGGACCTTGTTGGCCACCACGATCGGACGGGCGTGGGCGGCATTGGTCTTGAGCCACGAAAGCAGGCGGATGGCATCGCGCGCGCCAGCCAGCGTCAGTTCGGTCGCAACGATCACCACATTCACGTCACCGAGCAGGTGTGGGAAGTTGATCAGCATGTTGCGCGGCATGTCGATGACGGTCATCTCGAACGCCTGGCGGAATTCCTCCTCCAGTTGCACGAACGCGCTGCCATCGGTCATCAGGGGCGAACTGATCGGTGCTTCGGCCGACAGGATCGCCAGGTTGTCGTTTGCCCGGATCATGGCGCGTTCGATGAACAGGCCGTCGATGCGGCTTGGATTGTCGATCGCGTCGGTCAGCCCGCGGCCGGGCTCGAGATCCAGCGTCAGCGCGCCGGTGCCGAAATGCACGTCGAGATCGAGCAGCGCGGTGGGCAGCTTGTGATCGGTGCTGAACAGCCAGGCAAGCGATGTCGCCAGCGTCGATGCGCCGACCCCGCCGCGCGTGCCGACAATGGCCGTCGAGATGTGGCGCTTCGCCGCTGACGGATCATGGCTCTTGGGCGCAGTGAAGATCGCCTGCGCCTGAACCAGGGCATCGCGGATCTGGCCTGCGTTGAGCGGCTTGAGCAGGTAATCCTGAATGCCCGAGGCAATCAGATCGCGGTAGAGGCGCACGTCGTTGACCTGCCCCACGGCGATGACCACGGTGCCGGGCTCGCAAACTTCGGCCAGGGCGTTGATGTCGTTCAGCGGGTCGCCGCTTTCCGACAGGTCGACCATGAGAATGTTCGGGCTGGCCGTGATCGAAAGCGACTGGATCGCGTTCCGCAGGCCACCGCGGTGGCACTTTTCCGGAGCCCAGCCCATGTCGACGACGACCGGGCGAAGGACGTCGAGCGCGGTCTCGTCGCACATGAAGGCGGCGAAGGCGTCGCGATTGGCATTCTTCCAGCTCATGTCAGTTTCCTCCTCCGCCGCTGCCGCCAGAGGCATTGGACGTCGCATTGCTCTTCAGGCCATCTTCGCCGGTGGGCTTGGCGGCGCGGAAGCTGTCGATCGCCTTGGTTCCGCTCATCACCACCGTCTCGCCGGTGGTGCTGGCGCCCTTCACGAGGTGTTCCTTGTCGGCGACCATCGCAGCCAGATTGCTGTTGATGGCGCAGCCGAAGTTCGACGTCGTCCGGTTGCTCATCGAGAAGTCGGACTTGGCGGTCCAGTCGGGGCAGCCAGGGACCGAGGCCGTGGCGCGGGTCACGACGATGCGCGCGCCGCCTGCCGGGACATAACCGGGCGTTACCGGGGCGGGGCCGTCGACGAACATGCCCCAGCGACCGGCCACCGTATCGACCGACGCGATCGTTGCCTTTGACTGCAACGGATCGTCTATCGCAATCTTGTCACCATACTTGAGGCCAAGGCTCTCGAACCATCCGGCGAGGCGCCGTTGTTCCGTGATCGAAATGCCGCCGCCCGGCAGCGTCTCGACATCGAAGACGTAGCGGTCACGCTCGACGATCGGCTGATGCACCGAATTGAGCATGCGGTTCTCGGGAGTATTGGCCGAACAGGCCGAAAGGACTGTCGCCAGCGAAAGCAGCAGCGCGGCGGAAGCGCGGCGGGTGTGGTTGGTGCGCATGGGCTGTCCCTCGTTCACTGGATGCTGAAGCCGGGTTCGACGCTGGCGACCTTCTTGTCGCTGCGGCGATCGGCGGGCTGCGATGCCTTCGCGGGCTTGTCGAGGCTGCCGACCTTGGGGCCGGATTGAACCGTGCCTTCCTTCTCGGTCGGCTTGGGGCGATCGCCACCAGTGATGCCGTCGTGCTCCATGTTGCCAAGCAGGCGCTGGATATCGTTCGGGCTCTGGAAGCCGTCGGTCGGAAGCTTGATGTCGCTGGCGTTGACCGGGTTCACCAGATACGGCGTAACCACGATAACCAGCTCGGTTTCGCCCTTGCGATAGCGGGTCGAGCGGAACAGCGAGCCGAGGATCGGCACGTCACCCACGCCCGGCATCTTGGTCAGGGCATTCTGCGCGCCGTTCTGCAGCAGGCCGGCGATCATGAAGGATTGGCCCGAACCGAGTTCGATCGTCGTTTCGGCACGGCGCACGGTCAGGGCGGGGATTTCGACGCTGTCGAGCTTCAGCGCGCCCGTGCTCGAAAGCTCGGAGACTTCCGGGCGCACGCGGATCGAGATGCGGCCATTGGCCAGGACCGTTGGCGTATAGGCAAGGCTGACGCCGTAGCGCTTGTATTCGATCGAGGTGGTGCCAAGCCCTTGCGAGACGGGGATCGGATATTCGCCGCCGGCAAGGAAATCGGCAGTCTCGCCCGAAAGCGCGGTCAGGTTCGGCTCGGACAGAGTGGTGACGAGGCCGATCGTCTCGGCGGCATCGAGCGCACCCAGCAGATCGAGGCCGAGAAACTTGCCCATTCCGGCAATGGTGGTGCCCGTAGCGGCGGCCGTCACCGAACTGCCTGGCTTTTCCACCAAGCCGAGTGGATTCGTGTCGGTCACCTTGGTCGGGTCGAAGGTAAAGCCGGTGGTGGCCGAAGTGCCGACGCCAAACGGCAGGTTGCGGTCCGTCGTGAAGACCGATCCGGCCGACCTACCTTGACCAATGCCGAACTTGAAACCGCCAGTGCCATCGATGCTGGTGAGGTTCACGCCCAGGTCGCGCACCAGCGTGCGGCTGACTTCGGCGAACTTCACGTGCAGGCTGACCTGCAGCGGCGTTGCCATCTTCAGGCGGCTGATCACGTTGGTCTTGTCGCCCACAAAGGCGCGGACCAGGCGTTCGGCTTCGGCTGCGTCTTCGGGCGCGCCGACGGTGCCGGTCAGCAGGACCGTGTTGTTCATCGTCGCGACGTTGACGCGGGCCTCGGGCATGGCGAGGTGCAGCATCTGGTCGATCGAGTCGATGTTGTTGCCGACGCGGATGTTTGCCGACCACACGACATCGCCCTTGGCGTTGCTGGCGTAGACCGTGGTCTCACCGCCGGACTTGCCGAAGACGTAGAACTGGTTGGTCGACTTGACCTGGACGTCTGCCACCTTGTCGTCAGCGACGAATACGTCAGCCATCCGGCCCGGCACGGTGACCAGTTCGCCGCGCCCGATCGAAATCGTGACAGTGCGGGCAGGGCTCGTCAGGCTTTGTGCGTGGAGCATGCCGGAAGCGGGCATCATTGCCAGCGGGGCAGCGATCAGCGCGGCCGTGAGAAGCTTGGAGGAAAAACGGCGGTTCATGGTGCTGCCCTTCGAGGTCGGGATCTGTCGCATGATCTTGGTGTGGGGAGCGCAGCTCATCACTTCGCTCCTATCGAGACATTTTCGGTGTCCTTGCCGCGGGTCACGCGGACCACGGGGCCGGTCGGCACCGGTCGGCCGTTTGCTGCCATCTGCGGGGCAGAGCTTGCGGCGGGTGCGGAATATCCGCCGCCTGCGGGAGCAGTTGCCACTGGCACGGTCGTGCGCTGGAAGCGCGATACGTCGCCGCCGGTCACGAAGCTGGCCTTGGTGCTCTCGATCGGGCGGGCCATGGCCTGCTTGATCAGCGCCTCTTCCTGCTGCTTGCTGGCGCCGGCCGGGATCTTGACGTCACCCGAGGCAATCGCCTGCTCAAGCTCGGCCGAGTTGTCGGCCAGGGAGCGCAGCGAGAGGCTGATCGTGCCGATGGTCTGGGCCACGGCAATCTTCTCCGCAATCTTGGGCGTTACTTCGAGCGTGACGGTGCTGAAGGTGCGCACGCGGGTCTTGCCCTCGACCATTTCCTGCTCGGTCGACTGGTCCGTGGCGAGCACGCGCAGGTTCTTGAGGATGGTTTCCGAGGCCTTGAGCGCCATGCCGCTGTCGCCGCTGCCCTTTACGGTCTGGGTCAGCACCAGGTCGATATGATCGCCCGGGAATACGAAGCCGGCAACGCCGGTGCGGGCCGAGACGGGAATGGTCACGGCGCGCATGCCTGGCCCGAGAGCAGCTGCCAGGAAGCCACGGTCGCCGGGGGCAACGAGATTGCCCTTGGTCACCGGCTCGCCGGCAGTCATCGGGTTGCGCACCACGGTGCCGAGCAGCTTCTGCATGTCAGCTTCGCCCTCGACGAAGTAGGCGTCCTGAACCATGTCCTTGGGCCATGCCTGGAAGTTAATTGAGTCGGCGGTAATGATCGTGCCGACGGGCAGGGCGCGCTGGGCTACCAGCACCTTCGGGCCCATCGGCATCTTTGCCGCAGCTTCTGCCTGGGGCGTGGACGCGCCAGCGAAAAGGCTCCTTGCCGCGAAGGCCGTGCCGATCGCAACGATCAGCGCCCCCACCAGCAACATCAGCTTCCTCTTGTCCATGCTACTTGTCCCGCCCTCTTAACTCAGGCCCGCATGTCTCGGGCAAAATGGTTAAAAATTGTGATATGGAGTTCATGCACCTGTAACGGAGCGCCAGCCGGCCTCGAGCATCGGGGCCAGGACGATCAATCCGGCGCTGGCGATTGCCACGCCGTAGGGGATCTTTGCGTCGCGCCGGCGCGTGACCGTGTAGTGCCACGCGGCGACGACTATGGTCAGCGCGCCGCCCAGCAGCGACATGATCACCAGCAGCTTGACGAAGGTCAGGGGCGGCAACCACAGTGCCAGCGCCGCCAGCAGCTTGACGTCTCCGCCACCCATGAGCTTCAGCGCAAAGAGGCCTGCGAGGACGACGAAGGCGATAAACGCCACACCCACCTGCATCGCCACGCCTGGCCACAGCGACAAGCCCGATGCCCACCAGTAGGCCGGCGCAGACAGCGCGATGGCAGCGTTCAGCCAGTTGTCGATCTGGCGGCGGCGGATATCGGTAAAGGCGGCAACCAGCAGCGCGATTGCCAATGCCCCGACCAGTCCGTAAACGAAGATGTTCCCCTGCATGTCTTGGGGCATACGGGACAATCACTTACCAAACGGTAACCAAACCTTGGCGCGCAACTGCGCCATTGGAGGCGTTTCAGGCATGGAGTTCGGTACCAGGAGTCGGATCGATCGCAGGGCGATTCCGGCGGATGCGAACGAAGGTTTCTGGACCGCCTCAGACGGCCATGTCATCCGCCGGATCGACTGGCCCGGCCACGCGGTTCCACCTGCCGAACACGGACCGCGCGGTTCGATCCTGTTCTTGCCAGGGCGTGGAGATTTTTACGAGAAGTATCTGGAATCTCTCGATTATTGGCATGAAGAAGGATGGCGCGTAACCGCACTCGACTGGCGCGGGCAGGCAGGCTCGGGACGCCTCTCGGCGCATCCTGCAATCGGGCACGTCGAGGACTTCTCCATCTGGATTGAGGACCTCGCCGCGTTCTGGTCGCAATGGGTCGACCAGACGCCTGGTCCCCATGTCGTGATCGGCCATTCGATGGGCGGTCATCTCGTGCTACGTGCTCTTGCGGAAAGGCGTATTAACCCTGTTGCGGTGGTCTTGAGTGCTCCCATGCTGGGCTTTCTCACTCCGGGACCGAATCGCGCGCTTCACAAGGTGGCCGAAGCGATGTGCCGATTCGGTGATCCCGCCCGCCCCGCCTGGAAGATCAGTGAAAAGCCCGGGACGACCGCCGCTGCCCGCAATACCTTGCTGACGCATGACGCCGAACGGTACGAGGACGAGGCGCAATGGAAGCTGCAGCGCTCCGTCCTCGGCATGGGTCCCGGCTCGTGGCGCTGGGTCGAGCGCGCCTATGCCTCGATGCTCGCACTGGATGCGCCGGGCACTCTCGAGGCGGTTGATGTGCCTGTCCTGCTGCTTGCCGCGCGTCACGATGGTCTGGTCAGCTGGAAAGCGATCGAGCGTGCCGCACGCCGCCTCCCGCGGGCGCAATTGATGACCTGGGGGCGGGAAGCCCGTCACGAATTGCTGCGAGAGGCCGATCCGGTAAGAGACAAGGTCATGGCCGCGATCGACGATTTCCTCGACCGTATGGCGCCCGGCGCGGAGGCAGACGCCGCGTGACCATCCTTGCCGGAGATTTTGACGTCGCCATCGTTGGCGCCGGGATGGCAGGCGCGAGTCTCGCCGCCGAATGCGCGCCGCGTGCCCGCGTGCTGCTGGTCGAGGCGGAGGACACCCCCGGCTACCACACCACCGGCCGTTCCGCCGCGTTCTGGGAAGAGACCTACGGCGGCCCTGGCGTCTTTCCGCTGACGATGGCCTCGGGCCGGTACTTGCGGGAGGGGGGCTTCCTGTCCCCGCGTGGCGCTCTGAACATTGGGCAGGCGTCGGACCGCGACAAGGTTGAGGCTTTCATCGAAAAGTTCACCGCCTTGGGAGCCATCCTGCATCTGCAGGACCGGTCTGCGCTCGAAGCCCGCGTGCCCGGGCTCAAGCCCGAATGGGTTGTCGGCGCCTGGGAGCCCGGCTGCGCTGACATCGACGTTGCCGGCTTGCATCAGCACTACCTCGCAGCGTCGAAGCGCACCGGCACCGTGATGCGCGTGCGGTCCCGCGTCGAGCGGCTGGAGCGGGAAGGCGGACAGTGGCGGCTGGCCTGGGCTGGAGGCGAGGCACGCGCTCCGATCATTGCCAATGCCGCCGGAGCATGGGCGGACTCGCTTGCGGGCCTTGCCGGCGCGCGCCCGCTCGGCGTCCAGCCGTTGCGCCGCACGATCGTGCAATTGCGCACCGATCCTGCCCCGGCAGATACCCTGCCACTGACGCTGGGCATCAATGAGGACTTCTATTTCAAGCCCCAGGCCGGGCGTCTGTGGCTTTCCCCGCACGACGAAATTCCCGACGTCGCCGGCGATGCCGCGCCCGAGGAACTGGATGTCGCCATCGCCATCGACCGCTTTCAGCACGTGGTGGACTGGAACATCGCCGCCCTCGAGCGTCGCTGGGCCGGCCTTAGGTCCTTCTCGCCGGACCGCCTGCCGATCTACGGCTTCGATCCGGCGGTGGAAGGTCTGTTCTGGTTTGCCGGGCAAGGCGGCTTCGGCATCCAGACCGCGCCTGCCGCGGCCCGGCTTGGCGCGCAACTGCTGCTCGGCCTGCCACGCGACGATCTCACCGCGGAAATCGACGCCGACGCCTATGCGCCGGCGCGATTCCTGCCTGATCAATCGTAGATCGGGCGCAGTTCGTTATCGAGGTAGTAGCGGGTCATCGCCATCGAGGCGAGGAGGTCGGGCGAGCCGTCGTACTCGATCGACATCCAGCCCTTGAACCCGTGCTCCTTGAGCGCACGATACAGGCCCTTGAGATCCAGCGTGCCCATGCCCGGTTCCCAGAACCAGCGCGTGCCGTCGTCTGTGATTTCCGGGTCCTGTGAATAGCGCAGGCTGTCGGGCTGGTTGGACGAGGCGGTGTCCTTGAGGTGGAACGTGCTGATGCGGTCGTGATAGTCGTTGTAGAAGGTCACCAGATCCTCGCCCATGATCGAGATCTGGGCGGTGTCGATGCAGTAGTGGACCAGCGCGGGATCGGTGGATTCGATCAGTTCTCGGTGGTTTTCGAGATTGATCGCGCAGAAGAACTCGTTGTGGAGGCCGATCTTCACGCCCTTGTCGGTGGCGTAGCGGCCAATCTCGTTCATCACCTTGGCGCAACTCTGCACCTCTTCGCGGCTCAAGGGGCCGCATCCGAAGTAGTTCTGGGTGGGGCAGGTGTTCATGTAGGTGCCGCCGAAGCGTACGATGGTGTCCACCGCCTCGCGGCCTGATTGCACGGCCTCATCGAAGTGGCTGGCATCGTGCGAGGCGTGGGCGCCATGGAACATGCCGATGACTTCGACGCCGCGCTCCTTGGCAAAGGCGGTGAAATTCTCAGGGGAGCCGAACAGCGGCAGGATGTCGGCCATGTCCCACGGCGCGATCTCGATGCCGTTGAAACCCAGTGCCGACTGGTATTTCAGGATGTTGTCCCAGTCGGAATAGTAGGCGCTGTTGGTCTTGTCCTCGTAGTAGAAGTCGCGGAAGTTATCGATCTGCTTGTAGGGGATCGACTTCCAGTGGCTCATGTTGGCGTATTGGATGTTGGGCATTTCGGATAACTCCGGAAATCAAAGCTGGTTGAGCAGGGCACGCGTGCGCAGCAGGGCGCGGAACGGATCGCGCGTCTGTCGGGCGCTGCATGTCACGGGGCCGGCGTAGCCGAGCTTGTCGAGCGTTGCGGCAATCGCGGCGAAATCGACCGAACCGGTGCCGGGATCGCGGAACACTTGCGTGGCATGGCCTTGTGGGTGCTCAGGGTTGGGGGTCTTCCAGGTCTCGTTGCTGTCAACGAAGCTGGTGTCGGTCAGGTGGACGCAGCCGATGCGGGCGATGTTCGCAGTGATGAACTGCACAGGGTCGATGCCTGCGACGCTGAGGCTGGCGGTATCGACGTCAAGGCCGACGCTTTCGGGTAAGCGCGCAAGCAGTGGGAGCACGCGCTCTCCTCCGAACAGGCTCCAGTATTCGTTGCGCAAGACAAGCTTGACGCCGAGCTCCTCGGCCTTGGCGGCAAGGCCGTTCAGCAGTTCGACAGTGCGATCGGCGAACATTTCGGTCTGCGCGTCGATATCGGGGTGGTACTGCTTGATGCGCCCGTAATAGGGCGAGGGGCTGATGGCGAAATAGTCAGCGCCAAGGTCTGCCGCATGGGCCAGCGCTTCACCGGCGAAATGGCCCGATGCGCCGAAGTAGAAATGGATATTGTCGTTGCGCATGAACAGGTTGGGATCGAAAGTCACGCCGGTGACGCGCTCGATCCCGCTCTGCTTGAGAACTTCGCGGTACTGCGCGGCGCTGGCGTACTTGGTGTTGATGCAATAGCGGTTCATGGGCACGCCGCTGCGTCCGCCGAACTGCCATACCGGCTCATAGGGAATCTCGATGGCAGAGAAGCCTGCCGTGGCGATCAGGGGGTAAAGTTCCTCCCAAAAATACTTGCTTTCGAACCGGTTGCGGTTCGGCTCCTGGTAGTGGCGATTGATAAGATCGAGGCTTATCGCGAAGTCTTTGGGGTTCATGGTCAACCTTCTGGCGTTCCTGCCCCGGCAACGGGGCAATTGCGTTCGTGCATGTTCGGGACATGGTCGCGTGCCGCGCAGGCGCAGTGCTCCGCACCTGCATTTGCGCTGGCGACATTGCTATTGGCAGATGATGACTTTGCCGCCGCAGACACAGGATCCATTCCCATTCCACGGCCCCGACGCGCGCTGGCGCTCGTTTGCCTGGCGGGTCAAACGCCCGCTACTTTATGCTGGCGGGCATCTGCCATTCGCAGGCAAAAATCAACCCCGCGCGCGTGATTTGCCTGATGCGCTTCGCCTTTCCCGTGGTATCTAACGACCTGAGCCAAGGACAGGGGCCAAGGACAGGGGCCAAGGATAGGGAGAGTCATGATGGCGCACCGTTTCGAGATTCGCCGGAACAAGGCAGGCGAGTTTGTCGCCTACTTCTGCCACAACAGTGAAACCATCTTCTGGACCGAAGGCTACGCAAGCAAGGCCAGCGCCCGCAATGCCATTGACTCGATCCTCAAGAACGGACCGGATGCGCCCGTAGTGGATACGACCGTCGATTGAGACCGCCGGATGATCGGCCTGCTTCAGAACAGGCCATCATCCTCGTCATCGTCTTCGGCACCCGGCGCAATCTCAGGCGCCAGGGCAATTCCGGTCAGGCCAGCGACCAGCGCCTGATTGTGGATCAGCCGCTCGTCCGCCATCGTGTAGCTTCGCGCCAGGTCGTCCAGCATCGCCTGCAACAGCACCGCGCTGTCGCCCCCGACCGGCTGGGCATCCGCTCCGGCGTCTTGCAAGGCCTTTGACAGGCTGTGCATCGACGCTTCCAGCATCCCGGCCTCCTCCAGCGCATCGATAGCCAGCGCAAGGCTTGACCCGAGCTGGTCGGACTCGGCGTCGACCACGGCCATCGCCTGTCGGCCCTTTTCGTTGCAATCACCGATCGTGGAGAGAAAGCGGGCCAAGAGTTCGCCAGATGCCGCACCGTTGTCTTGCGATTGGCTCTGCAGGCGATGGCAGGGCGCCGACAGGTTGTTCTGCGTCCGCTGGATGGCATCGGCTATCGCGTCAAGGCGTTCGGAATAGGTCCTGATCTCGTTGGCGATCACCATCACCGGACGACCGATCAGCTGCGCAGTGCGGCAGCTCAGGCCGATGTTGATCGCCATGTGTTGCACGTCGAGCCGCAACCGGGTGATGGCTTCTGCGCGCTCTGTCACTTCGTCGACCGTCTGCAGAATCAGATCGAGCGTCGCCATGCCTTCGCTGTTCGCGCGGTCCAATTGGCGAAGCATCAAGTGCGCCTCGGCAACGCTCGATTCGATGCGCCCCAGCATGTCGCCGTCGCCTTCGCTCGCTTGGTGGTCGCTCGGGCCCTGAAGGTTCTTGCACTGGCTTTGCAGTCGCGACAGCGACGCAGCGAGCTCGGCCCTGTCGCGCGCATAGTCGGTGATTGCCGCTTCGAACAATGCAGCATGAACGCGGAGCAATGGCGCCGCCGCAGCGCCAGTCATGCTGCCGTCCTGACGTCTCGCTTCAGCCACGCGCAAACTCGTCAGCACGTGCTCCAGCCGCTGGCGTACGCTGTCGCCAATCTGGATGGCCTGAATGGCGGCATGAAGCTCGGTCTGGATCGCCTGCGCCAGGTTGGCGATGGTCTTGGCCAGATTGCCAAGGCGCAGTTGGTGCTGCTGCAGGTTGCCGGCTTCGTGCATCAGCGCATCGGGCACTTGCGGAAAGACCTTTGCGCACTCGCGATCCAGCAAGCGGTCGTTCTGGCCCATCTCGCGCAGGCTTTCCAGAAGCCCGCCGAGCATGTGGTCAAGGCCGCTCAGCTCCCTGTCGCCCTGATGCAGCTTTCCGCGCATGGCATCGGCAAATTCCATGAATTGCGGATGGCCCGACGCGGTGATCTTCACGTTCATGCCGTAGATGTCGAGGACCTGCAGGCAGCGCATGACCTCTGCAGCGCTGGTACGCAAAGCCCGCGCGGCCTCGTGCATGGTCGCGATCTCGTGGGACCTGCTCTGTACCAGACTGCGCACGTTGCGCAGGGATTCGGCAGCCATCCGCAACCCCTTGACGGCTTCGACGCCGACCCCGCCATCAAACATGCCGGTCACCTCGGTCAGCGCCGAGGTGATGTTCTGGATGCGTGCCACCGACTGGAACAGGTGGGTGCCTGCCATGTCGAAGCTTTCGTCCAGCCGCTTGAGCAGCGCCACCAGATCCTCGATCAGCGCTGCGTGACCAACGTCCACTGCAGGCGGAGTGACGACAAGTTTGAGAGCCGCCATCGCTCAGCGCGCCGTGGCCCGGAGGATTTCCCCGGCAATCGTGTCGAGTCCCAGCACGCGGTCAGCCGCACCACGCGCGATTGCTTCCTTGGGCATTCCGAACACGACCGAGCTTGCCTCGTCCTGCGCGTAAGTGCGTGCGCCGGCCTCCTTCATCTCAAGCAATCCGCGCGCGCCATCATCTCCCATGCCGGTCATGATCACGCCCACCGCGTTTGAACCGGCGCACCGCGCGGCAGAGCGGAACAGCACGTCGACCGACGGCTTGTGCCGGGAAACCAGCGGCCCATCGCGGACCGAGACGAGGTAGCGCGCTCCTTGCCGCTCGAGCAGGGTATGCTTGCCCCCCGGCGCAATGAGCACATGGCCACGCATGACGGTGTCGCCCTGCTCGGCCTCCTTCACCGAAACCTCGCACAGGGAATCGAGACGGCTGGCGAATGCGCGCGTGAAACGCTCCGGCATGTGCTGGACCACGACAATGCCCGGCGAATTTGCGGGCAGGGCTTCGAGGACCTCGCGCAGGGCTTCGGTCCCGCCTGTCGACGCGCCGATGCAGACCACCATTTCGGTCGTCCGGCTCATGGCGCGGCCACTGGGCGGCGGCAGCACTGCGTCTGCGGTCAGCTTCTGCTCCGGCCTCATGCGCGGTGGCACAGGTTTGCGGGCCGAGACGCGAGCCTTGGCCGCGCCCTTCACAACCTCGCAGATGGCCGCGCGAGCTTCACTCAGGTGGTCAGCCACGCCCAGTCGGGGCTTGAGGATCACATCCACGGCCCCGGCCTCGAGAGCCTGGAGCAGGGTTTCCGAACCCTGCTCGGTCAATGAAGAGCACATGACCACGGGAACGGGGCACTGGCTCATCAGCTTGCGCAGGAAGGTGATGCCGTCCATTCGTGGCATTTCGACATCCAGGGTGATCACGTCCGGCACTTCGGTCTGGATGATGCGGGCTGCCGCAAAGGGATCGGCGGCAGTGCCGATGACTTCCAATTCGGGGTCTTCCTCGAGGATCGCCTTCATGGTCTGACGCACGCTTGCGCTGTCGTCGACCACCAGAACGCGGATACGTGCGGGACGCTTGTTCATCATGACCTCCGAAATACCGTGCCGGCAACCTGGGTGAGGTCATGCTTGAAGCCGGTGATCGACTCCGAGTGGCCGAGGAAGAGATATCCGCCGGGCAAAAGCTGTTCGCACAGGCGTTGCACGACCTGCTCCTGCGTTTGCTTGTCGAAATAGATCAGGACGTTGCGGCAGAAGATCAGATGCACCGGCTGATCGAGTGCATAGGTGTCATCAATAAGATTCAGCCTGCCGAAAGCCACGCGACGCCGAATTTCAGGAGCAATGCGGATCTCTTGCCGTTGCGGATCCCTGGATTCGAGAATGTAGCGTCGACGCAGCGGGGCAGGGACGGGCTCCACCTGTTCGCGAGGATAGATTCCCTTTATTGCCGTTCCCAGAACCTCGGTATCGATGTCCGTGGCGATAAGCCGATAGTCGATGCCGCGGTGCTGCGTCGTGAAGTCATCCAGCAGCATGGCGATCGTGTACGGTTCGGCGCCCGTCGAACATGCCGCGCTCCAGCAGCGGATCTGGCGACAGCCTTCTTCCGCATAGAGCGGCAGGACCGTGCCCGTCAGGTAATCGAAGTGTCCGGGTTCGCGAAAGAAATCGGTCTTGTTGGTGGTAACCGCGTTGATCAGGTGCTCGATCTCGTCAGCATCGACTTGTCCGCCGAGCACCAGGTCGCAATACCCGCCCAGCGTATCGATGCCGAGCGCCCGGGCGCGCCGCCGCAGCCGCCCCTCCAACATGGTCTGCTTGCTGGACTTGATGTTGATGCCGGTTTCAAGCTGGATCAGTTCGGCAAGCGCCTTGAACTGCCTTGCGGAAATGCGATCGCTATCGGCTGCCAGACCAAAGGAGAGGGGGCTGAGATCGTTCAAGTGCGCACCATTTTCTTGAGGGTGTTACGGGCAGTCTTCAATCAGGCCGCCCGGCCGAAGTCGCTGTCCTCTTGGTCTGCCCCACCACTGGTCAGGTCGAGCGCGAAGCCGTTGAGCCGCTCCTTCTGGTGGGCGACCGAGTTTGGCTTGACGGGCCGAGCCTTCGTGCGGACCTGAGGTGCCGGCTTTGGCTTGGCGCTGCGCTGCGTGCGCGGAGCTGCTGGTGCAAACGTGCGCTGTTCTTCCAACTGGAAGAATGCGGTGGTCTGTTGCAGCTCTTCGGCGCGCGCCGCCAGCGAGTCCGACGTCGACGAAATCTGTTCCGAGGCGCTGGCGTTCTGCTGGGTCACCTTGTCGAGCTGCTGGATCGCTTCGTTGATCTGCGAGGCGCCGATGTCCTGTTCGCGGCACGCGGCGCTGATTTCCGAAACAAGCTCTGCCGTGCGGCGGATGTCCGGAACCAGCTTGCCCAGCATCTCGCCGGCTTCGCTGGCTGCCTTCACCGTCTCGGCCGAAACCGAAACAATTTCGGCGGCTGCGCTCTGGCTACGCTCGGCCAGTTTGCGCACTTCGGACGCAACGACCGCGAAGCCCTTGCCATGCTCTCCGGCGCGCGCGGCTTCGACTGCGGCATTCAAGGCCAGAAGATCGGTCTGACGCGCGATTTCCTGCACGATGCCGATCTTGTCCGCGATCGTGCGCATGGCGATGACCGCTTTGTCGACCGCAATTCCCGAACTCTCGGCGTCCTTTGAGGATTGCCGTGCAATCTTCTCGGTCTGCGCTGCATTGTCGGCGTTCTGTTTGATGTTCGCGGCCATCTGCTCCATCGAGGCCGAGGCCTCTTCTGCCGACGCGGCCTGTTCGGTCGCACCTTGCGACAGCTGCTGCGAACTGGTTGCCATCTGTGAGCTGCCTTCGGCAACCTCGTTGGCGGCAAGGCTCACGTTGCTGGCAAAGGCGCGCAGGTTGTCGACCAGCACATTGATCGAATCCCGCATCTTCTGGTGATCGCCCTGGCAATCGATCTCAACCCGCTCACCAAGATCGCCTGCGCTGAGCTTGCTCAACACCCGATTGCCTTCTTCGATCGGCAGGATCGTGGCGTCGAGCATGCCGTTGATGCCACTGATCAGGCTGGCAAAATCCCCGACGAAACGCCGATCGTCACCGCGTTCGCCAAGGCGGCCGGCAGTGGCCGCGTTGATCAGCATCTGGATTTCCGAAGTGATCGCCCGAAGATTCTGACGGAGGCTTTCGATCGTGTCGTTGATAAAGGCCTTCTTGCCGGGCAGCTGTTCCATCGGAGCGCTGAAGTCACCTTCGCCAAAGGCCTTGACGCAGGCCATGGCCTTCTTTTTCACGGCAATATGGCCGGCGACCATGTCATTGATGCCCCGCGCCACGACACCGAAGTCCCCCGGGAAGCGGGCATGGTCAATGACGATGTCGATATCGCCCCGCTCGTGCTCGTCTGCCATGTGCTTCATCTCGGCGATCAATCCGGTCAGGCTATCGCGCAGCGTCTCGATCGTATGGTTGATGAAGGCCTTCTTGCCCGGCAGCGGATCGAGCCTGGCGTCGAAGTTGCCGAGGCTGAACTCGTGGATGACACCCATCGCCAGCTTCTTCACCGCGATATGCGCGTTCACGAGCTGATTGATGTCAGTGGCCATCTCCGCGATTTCGGACGGTAGGTTGTCCGATGGGATAACCACGTCGATATCGCCCCGCTCATGCTCGGCTGTCATGTGCTTGAGCTTGCGGCCCAAGTCGCGGACCGGAGCCTGCGAATGGTCGAGCAGCCCGTTGATCGCGTCGATCAGGGCGCTGGTCCGCATGTTGCATCCCGAGCCATGCAGCCGAGCGCCAAGGTCACCGTTCGCGATGGCGTCCTGCACGCGCGCAATCTCTTGCTGAACCTGGGCAGAAGAAACTGCCGTGAATGGATTGATGGCCATTGTTGTTCCCGTCCTTCTTGTTCTGTTCACCTCGGTCGCGTCAGCGCGTTCCGTTCGCTGCCGCGGGTGTTTCAGGCGTTGACCAATTGACCTTCGCTGCCGATCCCGATGGCATCTTCGGTCGTGAAAATCCGGGCCGCGTCGACGATGACCACGAAGCCCGTGTCCCGGCGCACCACGCCGGTTATGTACTCGGAATTCCAGCTGATCCCGATGTCCGGGGCAGGTTCTATCTCTGCCTTCTCGAAGCTCGTGACGCTCAACACCCGGTCGATGACGACGCCCAGCGTCAGCAGGCGGTCTGGCAACCGCACGTCAAGGATCAGGATGCGTGTCGCCAGCGTGGGGTCGACAGACGGCAGGCCGAGACGCCGGCGAAAGTCGACCGTGGGCACGCCCTGGCCGCGAAGGTCCGTGAGGCCAATGAAGTGCGCGGGGCCATTCGGCAGGTAGGAAGGTGGCGTGTAATCAAGGATTTCGCGCACCAGGGCGACGGGGATGGCGAAGACTTCGTTGCCCAGGCCGAATTCCACGACCTGAAGTTCGCTCGCGCTGCTCATGCCGCGCGTCCGAAGTCTGCATCGTCGGCGTCTGCGCCACCGTCGGTAAGGTTCAGGGCGAAGCCGGCCAGTCGCTCCTTCTGTTCGGCAACGCTGTTGCGCTTTGCCGGTCTGGCTGCTGCGCGAGGTGTCACGCCGGCCTTGCGCGGCGGGCTTGCCTGGCGGCGGACCGGCGCACTCTGACGCGGTTCGACGTAGCTGTTGCCGGTCTGGAAGAAGGAAATGGCGCTCTGCAGTTCCTCGGCCTGAGAAGCCAGTTCCTCGGACGTGGACGAAATCTGGTCCGATGCGCTGGCGTTGATCTGGGTGACCTTGTCGAGCTGCTGGATGGCCTCGTTGATCTGTGACGCGCCGATGTCCTGCTCGCGGCACGCTGCGCTGATCTCGGTCACGAGTTCGGCGGTACGGCGGATGTCAGGAACCAGTCGTGCAAGCATTTCGCCTGCGTCTGTCGCCACCTTCACCGTCTCTGAGGAAACCGAGACGATTTCGGCCGCCGCGCTCTGGCTGCGTTCGGCCAGCTTGCGCACTTCGGAAGCGACAACCGCAAAGCCCTTGCCATGCTCGCCTGCGCGGGCTGCCTCGACAGCGGCGTTCAGGGCAAGCAGGTCGGTCTGGCGTGCGATTTCCTGAACGATGCTGATCTTCTCCGCGATCGTGCGCATGGCGTTGACCGCCTTCTCCACCGCCTGGCCGGAAACTTCAGCGTCCTTGGACGATTGGCGGGCAATCTTCTCGGTCTGCGCCGCATTGTCGGCGTTCTGTTTGATGTTCGCGGCCATCTGCTCCATCGACGCAGATGCTTCCTCGGCCGATGCGGCCTGCTCTGTCGCGCCCTGTGAGACCTGCTCCGAACTTGCCGCAAGCTGGCGGCTGCCGGCCGAGACATTGTCGACCGCAGCAGTGGTCGTGCCGACGACAGTTCGCAGCTTGTCGATCATCGTGATCAACGCGCTGCCAAGCTGGTCGTCGTCCGAAAGCGCCCGGTATTCGACCGTGAGATCGCCATCGGCGATGCGGTCGGCCACGCCGGCGGTTTTCTTCAGGTTGGTCACCAGGGAATTGATGGCGTCACGCATGCGCTGATGATCGCCGTGGCAATCTATATCGACGGTTTCCTGCAGGTTGCCAGTGCTGACCAGCCGCAGCACGCGGTTGCCTTCCTCGATCGGCAGGATGATCGCGTCGAGCATGCCGTTGATGCCGCTGACGAGGCGGGCGAAGTCTCCAACGAAGCGTGAGGCAACGCCCCGCTCCGACAGGCGGCCCTCGGTCGCGGCCACGATCAGTCGCTGGATCTCTGCGGTGATCTCGCGCAGGTTCGTGCGCAGTGTTTCGATCGTATCGTTGATGAAGGCCTTCTTGCCCGGGAATTGTTCGAGCGGGGCGTCGAAATTGCCCTCGCCGAACGCCTTGACGCAGGCCATGGCCTTCTTCTTGACCGCGATGTGACCGGCGACCATCTCGTTGATGCCGCGCGCAACCAGTCCGAAGTCGCCCTCGAACCTGGTATCGTCGATTGCCACGTCGATATCGCCGCGGTCATGCTCGACCGCCATGTGCTTCATCTCTGCGATCAGGCCCGTAAGGTTGCCGCGCAGGGTTTCGATCGTATCGTTGATGAAGGCCTTCTTGCCCGGGAACTGTTCGAGGGGAGCCTCGAAGTTGCCGACGCCGAATTCCTTGACGCAGGCCATCGCCTTCTTCTTCACCGCAATATGGCCGGCAACCATGTCGTTGATGCCGCGTGCCACGATGCCGAAATCGCCGTGGAATTTCGCATGATCGATGACCACGTCGATATCGCCGCGATCATGCTCGCTCGACATGTGCTTCATTTCCGAGATCAGCCCGACAAGATTGCCGCGCAAGGTCTCGATCGTGTCGTTGATGAAGGCCTTCTTGCCAGGCAACTGCTCCATCGGCGCATCGAAGTTCCCGAGGCTGAACTCGCGCACGCAGGCCATGGCCTGCTTCTTCGTATTGATGTGTGCTGTAACGAGATCGTTGATCTGCGTCGCCATGATGCCAAGCTTGCCGGGCAGGGCATTGGCATCGATCACGACATCGATATCACCGGCTGCATGTTCGTCGGTCATCCGGGCGATCTGCGTGGACAAATCTTGCACCGGATTGGTCACGGCATCGAGCAGCCGATTGAACGCCGCCATCACGGCGCGCGTCGGGGCATTGCCGTTGGTTTCGTCAAGCCGAAGCAGCAGGTTGCCACTGGACAGCGCCTGCTCGACCCGGCTTACCTCATCGAGAACCTGCTGTTCGGAAACTCTCGAAAAAACATTGCGCATCATGCGGCCTCCGCGAGGGACGTGAAGATTGTGGGCAAATCGGGAATGACGATGACCGAGCCCGGCTGGCGCACCAGTTCGCGCGCGAACTCGCGCTTCCAGCGCATGCCCAGCACGGGCGGCTCGCTGCTGTGCGTCTTGTCCAGGATCGTCACTTCGTGGACCTTGTCCGAGCGCAGCCCGATCTGGAGCGGCTCTCCGCCGATCTCGGTCTCGATCACGACGATGCGGTGATCGGAATTGGCCTCCTCGCCCGGATTGCGCGGCATGCCGAAGGCTACGCGCAGATCGGCGATCGGGATGATCTTGCCACGAAAGTTGACGACGCTGGCCACAAGGTCCGGCGCACCCGGTACGGGCGTTTCGGGCAAAAGGTCGAGTATCTCGCGGATGCTGACAGCCTCGATTGCCAGGCATTCATCGCCCACGTCGAAGGTGAGCACCTCCAGTTGCCCGTTATCATCCCATGGCGTTGTGCCTGTCGTGGTCATGGCGTCACCCTGCGGCACGGAGCCGCTCCTCATGGCTCTGGCCCAGCGCAACCAGCTGGACGACATCGAGAATGAGCGCGACCCCACCATCACCGAGTATGGTCGCGCCGGAGAAACTCGGGATCGAGCGGTGCAGGCTCGACATGGATTTGATAACGGTCTGGTGGCTGCCGATGATCTGGTCGACGACAAGGCCGACCCGCTCGCCGCCGGTTGCGATCACCACGATCTTCTGGAAGGGATCGGGCCGGGTGCCGGTCGCGAAAAGCTCGCGCAGGCGCAGGAAGGGCACCAGGCGCTCGCGCAACTGGATCATGCTCCTCCCGCGTGAGCGGATGTCCTCCTCCAGGCTCAGCTCGAGGCACTCTTCGACCGCCGCCAACGGGATCACGTAGTTGTTCTGCCCGACCCTCACCAGCAGCCCGTCGATAATCGCCAGGGTCAGCGGAATGCGCAGGGTTATGACCGAGCCCTTGCCGGGTTCGCTGGTCATGTCGATGTGTCCCCGCAGGCCCTCGATGGTGCGCTTGACCACGTCCATGCCGACGCCACGGCCTGACAGGTTGGTGATCTGGGCAGCGGTGGAAAAGCCGGGCTGGAAGATCAGCTGCAGCAGTTCGCCGTCGCTCAGCACCTGGCCCGGCTGGATCAGGCCATTGGCCTCCGCCTTGGCGCGGACGCGTTCGCGGCTGATGCCGCGGCCATCGTCCTCGATGGTGATTAGCACTTCGCCACCGGCCTGCTGGGCCGAAAGCCGGATGCGGCCGGACGCGGCCTTGCCCGCAGCAAGGCGTTCTTCCTCGGTCTCGAGCCCATGGTCGCAAGCGTTACGGATCAGATGGACAATCGGATCGGCCAGCCTTTCGGAAACTGTCTTGTCGATCTCGGTGCTTTCGCCATCGGTCGTCAGATCGATCGACTTGCCGGTCTCGCGGGCCAGGTCGTGGACCAGACGGCGGAACCGCCCGAACAACGAGGCAATCGGCACCATGCGCAAGACCATCATCGTGTCGCGCAGTTCGTTGGCAAGCCGCTCTACTTCTTCCGAGATCGAGCGCAGCGCAAGTTCGCCCGCCGGGCCGGAAATGCCGTTTCCGGCAAGCTGGGCGAGGCGGCTCTGCACGATCACGAGCTCGCCCACCCGATCCATCAGCAGATCGAGGCGCTCTGCCGGCACGCGCACGCTTTCGCTGGGGCCACGCGCGGCTTTTGCGCTGGCAGGTTCAGCGCTGGCCACTTCCGCGCTGCCCACTGCCGCATGCGGCAACGGTGAGGGCACGACTGCGACAGCCGTGTCTGACGGACCGTCTTCCGCCGTTGCACCGACTTCGTCATTCGAGCCCGCGATCGGCGTGATGGACAGCTCCATGTCGTCGAGCACAAACAGGAAAACATCTTCGATGACCTCGCGGGTCGCGCTGGCGGGCAGATCCATCGACCAGCCCATCAGGCACTGCGTCGGGTCCAGCTCATCAAGTGGGGGAACCGCGTCGAACTCGGCGGCGACATTGGTGGCGCCCAGTTCCCGCAACTCGTCGAGCAAAAGCAGCGGGTTGGTTCCAGTGGCAAGCGCATTGGCCGGCAGGCGGAAGTGCAGATGCCACCCCTGACCAAGCCCGGTGTCTGCGCGCTCGGTTGTGTCATGAGCGGCAACGTCCCTGCAGTCCACCACTGCAGCGGCGCCTTCTCCATCCAGCAGGGCCTGGAGCCCGGCCAGCAGATCGGCGCTTTCACTTTCGACGCCATCGCCGTTCGGCTGGTCGATGAGGGTGCGCATGTGGTCCATGGCAGAAAGCGTCAGGGCAACCAGTTCTGCCGAAGCGCGGGCCTGCCCCTTGCGCACCCTGTCGAAGGCCGTCTCGCAATGATGGGTAAATGCTGCCAGGGCATCGAAGCCGAACATCGCGCCCGAGCCCTTGAGCGTGTGCATCCCGCGAAAGACGGTGTCGATGAGCTCCCGGCTGGTCAGGTCGTGGCTGAGATCGAGCAAGGCCTGCTCGGTCGCTTCGAGTAGCTCCCCGGCTTCGATCCGGAAGGCCTCGATCGGGTCCTGCCCGGTCATTGCCCCAGCACCTTGCGGGTTACCTTCAGCAGGTTTTCGGCCACGAACGGCTTTACCAGCCAGCCGGTCGCGCCTGCTGCCTTGGCTTGCTGCTTCATGCCCTCATCCGATTCCGTCGTGAGGAATATGATCGGCGTACCGGCCTGAAGCGGCAGCTTGCGGATTTCCCGGATCATCTCCAGACCATTCATGTTCGGCATGTTGAGATCGGTGATGATCATGTCGAACTTCGATGACCTGGCCTGTTCCAGCCCTTCCTTGCCATCGGCTGCCTCCGCGACCTGATGTCCGGCTCCCGACAACGCAATCCGGATTGCCATCCGGACGCTCATGGAATCATCGACGGTGAGTATGGTGGTCATTGCTCGGTGGCTCCGGTCGCACAAAGATTGGTACAGGACGCAGCAAGCGGCCCGGTCAGCCCGGCGCGCTCGATCAGGCTGGCAATCGCCGGATTTGCGGCAGGAAGAATCGAGATGGTCTTGCTTTCCCGCTCGGCGAACTTGTGCGCCGCTACGAGGATCTGCAGGAAGGTGAGGTCGGCTTCGACCACGCTCGCGCAATCGATCTCGATCGAGGAGTTGATTTTCAGCTCATCGAGTATCGCCTCGCGGATGTCCGGGGCGGTGCTCAGGTTCGTAATGGTGCCAATCTGGATAGTCATGTTCCCCCCGCCCGTTCCGGCAGACGACATGACTGATGGCTTACGATCTGCTCTTTTTAGGTTTTCTGCTGCATAGCTGTTGTTACTAGGCAGAAGCTTCCGTTCAGGTAGCTATTGCTGCAGAAATTTTGTTAACCACGTGCTGTCGAGCGATGAGCGACGGCACTTCAGTGCTTCAGGTATGGCCCGTGCCTGCCTGACCGACAGATGCTCGGCGCCGGATCCCAGTGCCTGCCGCAGACCTGATTGCAAGCATCGGCACAGGCAAAAAAGTGTCAAAACAACACTTGCCAACGATCTTCGATCCGGCCCGAAATACCGTGTTGCGGAGAGCTGCAGAGAGTGTTCTACTTTCCCATCGTGTGGTCCGTTCGTGCGTCTACACGAAACAAGGGTGGATGCATATGAGGCAAGTTTTTCAATACCTTGCGCTGTCAACTGCGACCCTGCTCCTCGCATCTTGCGGTGGCGGTGGCAGCTCGGACAAGACCGCGGCCGACTCAGCGGCAAAGCCTGCTGAAACAACCGCTGCGGCAGCGCCCGCAGCGGCAACAAGCGCTGCTGCGCCAACTGCCGATTCGACAGACACGCTCGATGGCGCAACGCTCGCTTCGCTGACCGGCGATGCTGCACATGGCAAGACCGTTTTTGCCCAGTGCCAGGCCTGCCACTCGCTTGAAGCGGGCAAGAACATGATCGGTCCGTCGCTTGCCGGTGTCGTCGGTCGCAAGGCAGGTACGGAAGCGGGCTACACCTATTCTGCCGCCAACAAGAACAGCGGCATCACCTGGTCTGCGGAAAAGCTGTTCCAGTATCTCGAGAAGCCAGCACGTGTCGTGCCGGGCACCAAGATGTCGTTTGCCGGCCTGTCCAAGGCACAGGACCGCGCCGACGTCATCGCCTACCTCAAGGCTCCGAACTGAGCCAAGCCCCTTCGGGTCGCAAAGAAAGGGCGCGGACATCAACTGTCCGCGCCCTTTTGCATGTCAGCAAGCGTCAGGCGGCGGCCGAACGCCGCGCCAGTTCGCCCTCAAGCGGCGGCTGAACGCCGCGCCAGTTCGCACTGCGACCAGATGTCGCTCAACGCTTCGATCAGCTTGTCCACGTCGCCATCGCTGTGCACCGGCGATGGCGTGATGCGCAGCCGCTCGGTCCCGCGCGGCACGGTGGGATAGTTGATCGGCTGCACATAGATGCCGTGGTTGTCCATCAGCCAGTCGCTGATGCGTTTGCACTTGTGCGGGTCGCCCACCATCACCGGAATGATGTGGCTGGGGTTCGGCAGGTGCGGAATGCCGATCGCGTCGAGACGGCGGCGCACCGTCGCCACGCGCTCCTTGTGCCGGGCCCGCTCCATCTCGCTCGTCTTGAGATGGCGGATGCTGGCAGCCGCGCCTGCGGCAAGGGCAGGGGGCAGGGCAGTCGTGAAGATGAACCCGCTGGCGAAGGTGCGGATGAAGTCGCACAGCGCCTCTGATGCTGCGATGTAACCACCCATCACGCCGAACGCCTTGCCCAGCGTACCCTCGATCACGGTGATCCGGTCCATCAGGCCTTCACGCTCGGCCACGCCGCCGCCGCGCGGGCCATAAAGCCCCACGGCATGGACTTCGTCGATGTAGCTCATCGCGCCGTGCTTTTCGCAGACGTCGAGGATCTCGGCGATTGGCCCGATGTCGCCGTCCATCGAATAGACGCTCTCGAACGCCACCAGCTTGGGCACGTCCGGTCCATATTCCGAAAGCAGCTCGTCGAGATGCGCCACGTCGTTGTGGCGCCACACCCGGCAGGTCGCGCGCGAATGGCGGATGCCCTCGATCATCGAGGCATGGTTCAGCGCGTCCGAGAACACCACGCAGCCCGGAATCTTCGCCGCCAGCGTGCCAAGGCCCGCCCAGTTCGAGACATAGCCCGAAGTGAACAGCAGCGCCGCTTCCTTGCCGTGCAGGTCGGCAAGTTCCTGTTCCAGCAGCACGTGGTGGTGGTTCGTGCCCGAGATATTCCGCGTGCCGCCCGCGCCCGCGCCGCATTCGTCGAGCGTCTGGTGCATGGCTTCAAGAACCGCGGGGTGCTGCCCCATGCCTAAATAGTCATTCGAGCACCACACCGTGACCTGCTCGGTCCGATCATCTACATAGCGCGTGGCGTGCGGAAACTTGCCGCACTTGCGCTCGAGCTCCGTAAAGATCCGATAGCGACCTTCACCCCGGACCGCGTCCAGTTCCCCCTTGAAGTAGCCCTCGTAGTCCATGGTCGTCGGTCCTCTTCGTGAATTCTTTTGTGCGGTCAGTTGGCAGGTCGGCGGCTGGGCAGGGCCCAACCCCACAGCGCCCCGTCGCGGATCGGCAGGGCCAGAAACAGGTGTTCGAGTGCGCCAAGGGCGGCCAGCGCGAAGAGCAGGCTCGCGCCCGATGCACTGGCGCTGCCCTCCGGCGCATTGATCGCGATCAAACCGAGCCATATCGCCAACGCGGAAGTGCCTGCAATCGCGAGAAAAAGTTCGGCTCCCATACGGCGCGGCCCGAAGTAGGTCTTCAGGTAAGCGAGGTGCGGTGGGAAGATCTCGGTGCTCATGTTCGGCACGCCGAAGAAGATCACCAGCTTGGTCGAAAGCCGCATCGCCAGCAACAATGTGAAGGTCATCGCGCCGATCTGGTTGGCCGCATTCCAGCTGAGCGAGATCAGTCCGATGGCGCTCAATGCCAGCGCAATTTCGTGCCAGGCCACGGCACTTACGGCATGGAAGAACCGCTCCAGCCCGCGCGCTTCCGCCGGGCAGGCTTCGCGCCGGGGTCCGGTCACTGCGCCTGTCAGGAAGCTGATCTCGTGCCACGACCAGATCAGGATCGCCCCGGCAAACGCCGCATAGACCCCGGTCAACGTCGGCTTGTTCATCGACCAGGCCACCACTGCCAGCCCGCCAACGCCCGCAATTCCCGCCAGCATCAGGCTGCGCGGGAAAGTGCGGCGCTCGCGGTTGTCCGCCCATGCGATCAGGCCGGTCGCAAGGAACCAGACCGCGATCGTGGCGATCACCGGCAGGACGTGGCCGGTCCAGCTTACCACGTGGGCTGCATCCTCACGCTTGCGGGCAGCTCGTTGCGGCGCGGACGCAGCAGGTACATTCGCGCAAAATTTGCACCCGCGCCCAGTGCGCCCGAGGCCCGCATCAGCGCACCCGCCACACCCCCACGCTTCTTGCCCGCTTCGATCCGCTGGCTGGCCACCAGCAGCCGCTTCATCGCCCGGCGGAAACGCGGATCATCGGTATCGAGCTCCACCGGAAAGACCTGGCGGCTGATCGCGGTGCAGATCTCGAACACGCGGTAGTCGTAGGCTTCGGGATCGAGCCCCAGCGCCTTGTGAAACACCGGCCGCGCGTGATCGCGGACGTACATCGTCGAGTAGACGGCGAGCAGGAAGAACCGCACCCACAGCTTGTTCATGCCGGTCAGCAGCTTCGGGTCCGCGCGCAGCAGCAGCGCGAAAGCCTCGCCATGGCGGAATTCGTCGTTGCACCAGCTTTCGAACCAGTTGAAGATCGGATGGAAGCGCAGTTCCGGGTGCGCGGCCAACTGGCGATAGATCGCGATATAGCGGGCATAGCCGATCTTCTCGGAGAGGTAGACCGAGTAGAAGATGAACTTCGGCTTGAAATAATGGTACTTCTTGGCCTTGGTCAGGAAGCCGAGGTCGATGCCGATGCCCGCATCCTTCAGCGATTCATTGATGAACCCGGCATGGCGGCTTTCATCGCGCGCCAGCAGCTTGAACAGCAGCTTCATGTCCGGATTCTTCGTGCGCCGGGCCATTTCGGCATAGAGGATACAGCCAGAAAACTCGGAGGTCAGGGAACTGACAAGGAAGTCGATGAACTCGGCCCGCAGTTCCGGCTCCAGCGCTTCGATCACCCCGGCAAAGCTTTCCTGGCGCTTGAAGTGCTTTTTGTTGGGATCGCTGACCATCTCGGCCATCAGCTCGTCCCACTCCTTGCGCACCAGCGATACGTCGATGGAATCGAGCGCGGCAAAGTCGGTGGTGTAAAAGCGCGGGCTCAGCACGGTCTCGTGGCTCACCATCTTGTGCACGTCGGGCTTGGGCGCGCTCTCCCGCGCCGCCACAGGACGTTCGAGTGTAATCGCGTTCATCTCAGGCTCCCAGGATTGAAGCTGACCTCGTAAAGCTCGGTCAGGCCAAGGTAGGCGACAAGCCGCATCCAGCCCCGCAGCAGGGGGCCTGCACGAACGACGGTTGCCGTCCGCTCGAACACGGCGCTTTGCCCAAAGGCCACGCGGATCGGTTCGCCATGAACGCGGACCTTGTCGCCGGGCTGGACGGCTAGATTGCCCGCCAGCTCGACATGCGCGTGGAAATGCGCCTCGCTCTGCTCCACCGCCACGCGGCAGGGCACTTCAAAGGCGCGGGCGCGGATCATGCCTGATTTCCCTTCACGCCGTTCCACTCAGGAACTTTGCAAAGGCGGCCCGGTTGGTTGCGCCGAACGAGCCGAGCTCGATCGAACGCCCCGTCGCCGGGTCGCGCAGCGAGAGCGATCCGTTCTCCCACTGCGTCAGTTCGAAGGGAGCCGCTGGGCCGATCCCCTTCATCTTCCTCTCGCGAGCCATGCCGCGCATCACCCCGCGCACGAACCCGCCACCATCGTTCTCGCCCTTCATCACGGCGAGCGTCGAACCTGCATCTGCGTCCTTGACCACGACTGCCCCGTCCGCCCGGTCCTCGAAAGCGAGGTGCCGCACTTCCAGCGCCGCCACGTTGTCCCGCGCCCGCGCCACGGCGGGCACCGCCTCGCGCTCGAGCACGCCGACCCGCACCAGCGCTGTCAGCGCCAGCGT